>JAABUV010001048.1_pt1 | contig 40610 bp, 26 predicted proteins | sample 5559971 | NCBI WGS metagenome assembly JAABUV01 (sample SAMN10711881, study PRJNA513362) | rock metagenome | isolation source: Antarctica rocks | place: Antarctica: Victoria Land, Knobhead nord | collected 2015-12-19 | reverse complement strand
GCGGCAGGGCGGTAGACTGCATGATGGCTGGCTCCTCATAGTGCTGTGTGTTGGTGGTACAACATACCGTAGCACCTGTGGACGCCAGCCATCTTTATCTCGTTCGGGGATTATTTTCAGACCCTACGCCATAGTGTGCCAGTCTTTGGTTGTTGTCGTACACTACTGATAAGAGCCAGGGCGCCGATAAACGCTGCCCCATTGGCATAGGGGCGGCGCGATGGGTCGTCGTGGCAAGCAGGGAGGGCGTCATGGTTACGCGAACGGAAAATGCCGACAAGCTTATTGCCGAGTACATCGAACCGAACCCTTACAAATCGGGACGAGACCAGGTACGGATCGTCGGGTCCGGAGTCTCGGTGTGGGCGTTTATTGCTAACCTCCAAGCTATAAACGACGACCTGACGCAGGCTGCCAAGGATTACGAATTGCCGCGAGAAGCAGCCGAGGCAGCGGTCCACTACTATCGGCGCTACAAAGATCTCATCGACGCTCGAATCGCTGTGAATGAAGCGGCCTTCAATTCGGACACGCATCCGGCGAGCCGCTAAGCTTACGTGCTGCGGCCAATCACTTCCCAATGAGATGTATCGCTGGCAGCGGAACCCCGACGGATGGACATGGGAGCGAGATGGCATATCGCCCGTAACCAGTGGGAACCCCGTCCATAGGCGTATCGCAGGCCAGTTTGACGGGATGCCGCGCAAGACGCACCATACATGTAGCCGTTTAACGATTCACACGCGTTATATACGTTAGACACGCGCTCCTTGGTTCGCGTTCATACGTACTCATGCGCGGCTACGTTCTTTCTGGAAGGCAAAGCGCAAGGCCATGGCGACGCTCCCGTTCGATTCGGCGTTTCTGCAAAAGCTTGAGTTGCTCTCAGTGGCCAGTCGGCGCGCCCTGCCGGGGACCGGCGCCGGGCTGCGCCGCTCCGTCGCGGCTGGCTCCTCGGTCGAGTTCGCCGATTTCCGCACCTACGCCCCCGGTGACGACTTCCGGCGCGTCGATTGGAACGCCTACGCCCGCCTGGGCAAGCTCTTCCTGCGCATCTACGTGGCCGAGGAGAACGCCACGGTCAGCATCTTCCTCGACTGCTCCGGCTCCATGGCCGGTGGCGCCCCTCCCCACGCCAAGGGCGACTTCGCGCGCCGCCTCGCCACCGCGCTGGCCTACATCGCGCTGACCGGCTACGACCGCGTCGCCATCGGCGTCTGCCGCGCGCGCTTCGACAACTACCTGCCCCCCGTCGCCGGCCGCGCCTCCGCCGGCCGCGTGTGGTCTTTCTTGCAAAGCCAACCACTGGAGGGCGTCACCGACCTCGGCCGCGCCTTGCAGGGCTACGCGCCGCACACGCGCGGCCCCGGCCTATCCATCGTCATCTCCGACCTCCTGACCTCCTCGGATTGGAAGGCAGGGCTGCGCGCCCTGCGCGCGTTGCGCCAGGAGTTGACCCTGGTGCAGGTGCTTGCCCCTGAGGAGTTGGAGCCGTCGCTGCGCGGCGACTTCACCTTGATCGACGGTGAAACGGGCGAGCGGCGCGAGGTCACCGTCAACGCCGCCACGCTCAAACGCTACCACGCGCGCCTCGCGGCGTACACGGCCGAGATCGCCGAGTTCTGCGGACGCAACGGCATCGCCTACCTGCAGGTCTCCAGCGACACGAGCCTGGAGGATGTCGTGCTGCGCCTGCTTCGCCGCGAAGGGGTGCTCTCATGAACCTGCTGGCGCCGGCCGCGCTGGGCCTGGGCCTGCTGGCCATCCCCATCGTGGCTATGTACATCCTCAAGATGCGCCGGCCGCCACGCCCGGTACCGAGCACCTTCCTATGGGAGCAGGTGCTTGATGACGCGCAGGCCAACGCTCCGTGGCAGCGCTTGCGCCGCAACCTGCTGCTGCTATTGCAGTTGCTGGCCCTCGCCGCGCTGGTGCTGGCGCTGGCGCGTCCCTACACGCTGCGCGCGGCGGCCGCGCAAGGCGACGTGGTGGCCGTGCTCGACGCCTCGTACCTGACGCGCGCGACCGATGTCGCGCCCAGCCGTTTCGCTGAGGCCAAGCGGCGTGTGGGCGCGCTCATCGACGGGCTGGGACCGGACCGTGTGATGAGCATCGTGCTGATGGCGCGCCGTCCACGCGTGCTGATCGCGCAGAGCGCCGACCACGCGGCGCTGCACGCCGCGCTCGACGGGGCCGCCCCCACCTACGAGACGCCCGATCCCGCGGCCGCCCTTGGCGTGGCCTCGGCGCTGTCGCGCACCAGCCATAGCAGCGTCTTCGTCTACATGGCCGCTGGCGACCCGGCCGTCGCGGTCCCCGATGCGTTGCGCGGCGTGACGACCGTCCAATCCATCGGCGGACCCTTGCGCGATCTCGGCATGGCGGCCCTCGCCGCCGCACGCGCGGCGGACGGCACGATCAGTGTACTCGCACGCGTTGCCAACTATGGCGCGCGCGCGGCCACGCTCGATCTGCGCCTCGACATCACAACTGACGGCGGGGTGAATCCTGCCTGGCGTCAGGTCGACCTGCGCCCGATCACGCTCGCGCCCGGCGCCTGGACCGTCATCACGCGCGCGCTCCTGCCCCCCAATACGACGGCGGTACGCGCGCGCCTCGTCGGCGGGGACGACCTGGTGGCCGACGACGTGGCCTGGGCGGGCGTCCCCGTCGCGCCGTCGCGCCGCGTGCTGCTGGTCACGCCGGGCGACATCTACCTGTCGGGAGCATTCGGCATCCTGCCCGGCGTGCGCGTGGACGAGATCACGCCCGACGCCTACACCCCTGCGCGGGCGCGCTGCGTCGACGCCGCGATCTTCGAGCACACGCTGCCCGCGACGCTCCCGCCCGCCTCCGTGCCGATCTTCGCCGTGTATCCACCTACCACACCCGCCACGGCCACGACGCCCACGACAAACACCACCGCTATCCCCGTGGGGGCGTCGCTCGGTCTCACTGTGGGCAGCGCGACGTCGGCTACCGGCCTACACGCCGGCGATGACCCTTATCGGTTGTTGCAGATACCGAATAGCCAAAACCAAATTTCGCTCAACGGCGTCGCCGTCGGCAGTGTCAGGCCGCTGGTCACGCCGCCATGGGGCTACGCCGTGCTACGAACCAACGGGCTGCCGGTACTGGTGGCGGGACAAAACGGGGCGCGGCGCGAGGCCGTGCTGGGGTTCGAGCCCTCCGACAGCACCTGGGGCGGCTCGGTCGGCTTCCCCATCGCCATGCAGAACCTGCTCGACTGGCTGGCGCCATCCACGACTACGACGAACGGCGTCTACCGGCCCGGCGACCCCGTCGCGCTGCCCACGCCGGCGTGCGCGACCAACACGACCGTGACCGATCCGACCGGCGCCAAGACCTCCGTCAGCACGTTGCCGTCGACCGGCGCATCCGCCACTAGCGCGGCCGCCGCGACGGACACGACAGGCGCGGCGGCGCCGCTCTTCACCGACACGGGCGCGCCGGGCCTCTACAGCGTGGAGCAAACCGCGCCCGGCGGCGTACAGCACAACCTCTTCGCCGTCAACCTCTTCCCGCTCCCACAGACGTCGAACGCGCCAGCCGCGACGGGCGGTGGGAGCAGCGCGCCGGCGGCGTCCGCCAAGCAAGCGCGGGTCCCCGTGGAGTGGGCGCCGCTGGCCGCCGCGCTGGCCCTGCTCGCGCTCTGCTACGAATGGTTCGTCGCCGCGCGCCGGCGCTGATAGTTTCGAACCTCGCTCACAACATGGGTCTATCCACCCACGCGTCGCCTCTGTACCGGCGCAACCCCGGCTGCCGCCACGCCACCCACGCCGTGAGCAACACGGTGGCGACCCCGCCGGTGACAATGGCGACCGGCGCGCTCCACAGGGCCGCGACCAACCCCGCCTCCAACTCCCCCAGTTGCGGCCCGCCCATCGCCAACATCATGTGGACGCTCGCGATGCGCCCGCGCAGGTGGTCGGGCGTCAGGGTCTGGCGCAGCGTCGCGCGAATCACCGTCGACACCGTGTCGCCCGCCCCTGTCAGGGCGAAGAGCGCGTAGGACACGGCGAAGATGGTCGACACGCCGAACAACGCCGTCGCCACGCCATAGACCGCGACGCCGAGCAGCAGCGCCACGCCTTGCCGTCGAATGTCCCGCCGTAGGGCCAGCGCGACTCCCGCGAGGACGGCCCCCAGCGGCTGCGCCGTCGCCAGCAGCCCGTAGCCCGGCGCCCCCGCGTGCAGGAGCCGGTCGGCCACGATGGGCAGCATGGTGCGCGCGGAGGAAAAGAACGTCGCATAGAAGTCGAGCAGCATCGTGCTCCAGACCAGGCGTGTGCGGCGGGTAAAACGCAGCCCCTCGCGCAACGCGGCGACGCTCACGCCCGTCGCCGCGACGCCGCTGCGTCCGACGCCGCCGCGTCCCCGGTAGCGCAGCGCCCCGACCGCCAGGACGACGGCTACGAATGAGGCCGCGTTGATGGCGTAGACCACGCCGACGCTGACTCGTGCGATGACGAGTCCGGCCAGGCCGGGGCCGACGACCGTCCCGATCTGCCAGACCAGTGTGAACAGGCTGACCGCGTTGGTCAGGTGCGCGCGGGGCACGAGGTGCGGCACAAGCGCCTGCTGCGCGGGCTCATCAAAGGCGGAGACCGCGACGTCCAGCGCCGTGAGCAGGTAGAGGGCGGCGATCGTGACGCGCCCCGTCAGCGTGAGCGCCGCGAGGAGGGCTGAAACGGCGGCGGCGGCGATCTGCGCGCTGACGATCAGTGTGCGCCGGTCGAGCGTATCGGCGACCAGACCGCCGAGCAGAGATAGCAGCAGGATGGGGACCACGCGCGCGAGGCCGAGCAGCCCTAGCCCGAGCGCCCCGGCTCCCAGGTGCAGTCGCCAGGCGCCGAGGACAAGCGTGTAGGCGTCCCCGCGCAGGAGTTGGTAGACCTGCCAATTGATGGCCACGATCTGCATCTGAGAGCCGATCTCGGAGACCAGGCCGCCGCCCCACAGCAAGCGGAAATCGCGATGCCGCAAGGCGGCCAGGCGCGGCGCGGGAGTGGAGGGGGAGGTCATGCGCCCTCAGTGTATCAGCCCCGGAGGAGGCTCCGCGATTGGGTTGCGCCGGGTACGCCCCGCGATTGTGGTGGTGAGCGCCGCTGGCCTGACCTTAAAAGGTCATGGCAGGGATCGGACCTTAAAAGGTCTCTCGAGCGACCATCACCATCGCTACCCGACCGACGGACGGCACGCGTGTCGCGCTCAGGCAGACCTTTCAAGGTCCGTCTCCTGCCATGACCTTTTAAGGTCAGGCCGTCTCTCACAATCGCGAGGCACACCCAATCGCGGGACTATGGGACCGTGGCGCACCGCCCACGTCGTATAGTGTAAGGAGTGGCGACGAGAGACGGCTGGTGTAGACGCCGGCGATAGGAGGATGACACGGCATGGGCGAAATGGGGACTGTAGGCGTCGAGGGGCGGCAACGGCGGGATGTGGCTGAAACAGGCGCTACGGTCATGCCGCCGGCCTGTGCGTCCGCGCCCGCTGTCGCACACCGCCGTCCGGGTTTCCGCGTCCAATGCGTCGGCGGAGCCTCGGAGGTCGGCGCCAGCCTCCTCATCGTCGAGGCCGCTGGCCGGCGTATCCTCGTCGACGCCGGCATCCGCCCCGGACGGTCCGGCGCGGACACCCTCCCCGACCTCGCGCGATTGCAGGACGACGGCGGCATCGACGCGGTGATCGTCACCCACGCCCACGCCGACCATATCGGCGCCCTCCCGCTCGCCGTCGGGGCCTTCCCGGCCGCGCCCGTCTTCGCCACCCCAGCCACGGCGGACCTGATGCGGGTCATGCTCGCTGACGCGGTGCGTATCGCCGAAGGACGATGGCGCGATGACGGCGTATTGCCGCCCTACAGCGCCGACGCGGTGTCGGCCCTGCTGGAGCGCCTCCACCCCCTTGGCTTCCACGACCCCTATCCCCTCTTCCGCGACGATGCCCCCAACACCCCCTGGCAGGTCACCTTCTTCCCGGCTGGCCACGTCCTGGGCGCCGCCATGGTCCTGCTCGACACGCCGGACGGAACGCTCCTCGTGAGCGGTGACGTCTCGCTGGCCCCCCAACGCACGGTCGCGCCCGCCGCGCCGCCCCGCCGCCAGGTCGACGCCCTGATCCTGGAAAGCACCTACGGGAACCGGCTGCACAGCGTGCGCGCCGCCGAGGAGGAGCGCCTGATCGCTCAGGTACGCGCGGTAATCGCGCGCGGCGGCCACTGTCTCATCCCGGCCTTCGCGCTCGGCCGTGCCCAGGAGGTTCTGCTGATCCTGGCGCAGGCGCGACGCGAGGGGACGCTAACCGCCCCCGTCTGGGTCGATGGTCTCGTGCGTACGGTCTGCGGCGTCTACCAGGCGCACCCGGCCGCGGCTCCCTCCGCGCTGCGCAAGCTCATCGAGCGCCAGGGCAACCCGTTCATCGTCCCCGAGAAGGGGGTCCGCGCGGTCGAGTCGCCCGCCCAGCGTGAGACGATCCTCACGGGCGAGCCAAGTGTGATCGTCACCAGTTCGGGCATGCTGACGGGCGGACCGAGCGTCTTCTATGCCCGGCGCCTGGCGGCCGACGCGCGCCATGCCATCCTCATCACGGGGTACCAGGACGAGGAGTCGGCCGGCGCGGCGCTGCTCGCCCTGGCCGCGGCCGATCCCGCCGCCCCGCGCACGCTGACGCTCGCGGGACAGGTGGTGGAAGTGCGCTGCGCGGTCGACCGGTATAACCTGTCCGCGCACGCCGATGGCGACGAGCTTGCCGGCCTCGCGGCCGCGGTGCGCCCGCGTCTCGTCGCGCTCGTGCATGGCGACGCGGGCGCGCGGTCGACCCTGCTGGAGAAGCTCGTCGCCGCGGGACAAACGTGCGCGCTGCCCCAGAACGGCGAAACCATCTCCGTGCCAGGTCGGCGCGCGCGCACGGCGACGGACGCTCCAGCCGCTCCGATCACCGCCGAGCGCATCGCCGCCGTGATGCGGAGCGGACCGCCCCGACGACGGTGGACGGCCTTTGAGTTGGCGGGGCGCCTGGACGGGGTGGTCCGTCCCGCGCGGCTCGCCCTGGTGCGAGACATCGTGCGCTCCGACCCCACGTTCATCGCCGGAGCCGATCACCCCGACGCCTATCGGCTTGTGGGAGCGGGACAACTCGCGCCCGATGAGGTGCGGGCAAGCGTCGAGGCGCTCGTGGGCGAAGCGCCCCTGACGCCGTTCACCAAGGTCAGCGTCTATCCCCTCGAAGGGCGCGCCGAGGTTCGCTTCGCCTTCCCACGCGTGGCCGCGCGGATCTACGGCGCGGCGCTGGCGGACCTCGCGCGCGACGCGGGCTGGCGCATCGAGATCCGCCCCACGCCGGACCAGGAGGCGGTGCAGGACGCGGCCAGACGCTGCCTACCAGAAGGCGTCACGCCCCGCGGGACGGCCAGCCTCCGGCTGGATCAGGGCCTCGTGGAGATCGCCGTCGCGGGACAGGCGCCGGACGACGACCTCAGGGCGGCAACCACGCGCTTCATGGAGGAGACGGGGTACGAGTTGGCGATCACGACGGAGGCGCCGGCGATCGTGATGGAGATGACGGAGACGGAGACCACAGACGACGCCATGCGCCCATGCGAGGGCACGCCGCCCGGCATGGTCAACGCGATCAATGCGAAAAGCCAACTCTCGGAGATCGCGCAGGCGCTACGCTGGCCGCTCCCGCGCTACGCGGCGACGCAACAGGGCGAGCCACACCGGCCGGCATTTCGGGCGGTCGCCACGCTGATCGCCGATGGCGTCGCGCTCTCCTCTCCCCCCGTGACCGGAGCTACGAAGAAGGACGCCGAGCAAAGGGCGGCCGCCGCCCTCCTGGCGCTACTCGCACAGGAGGGTATCATCTCGGTCTCGTCGACATGACCCAGGGCTCGCGCATTATCCACCCTACACGCCGACATACGCCCACGCTCCCAGGACAATGCACGAACCCTGACTGGCGGCCGCAGGGCTCGTGCATTATCCGTGAGGCCAAGGCTCCCGGCGTTGTGTAGGGGGCGTATGGCATACGCCCGTGGTCTCGAACGCACGGGCGTATGCCATACGCCCCATACGCCCCTACAATAATTCACGAGCCCTGGCTGGCGGCGGAGCGGACTAAGACGGCGCTAGCCCTATCGTGTATCATAGATGGCGGTCCCATCGTCGAACCAGCGGAGTGGAGCGGGCGTGAGCGCGGACCGGACGCGGCGCGGGAGAGAGGAAGGACGATGACGAGCGTGGATGACCAGGCGCGGGGCGCCAGCGCGGCGGAGGCGCTGGCTGGCGGCGGGGAGATGGGCGCGCTCATGCGCGCCTTTGATTGGTCCACGACGCCGCTCGGCCCCGTGGAAGGCTGGCCCCAAGCGCTCAAGACATGCGTGCGCCTCATGCTCACCTCCCGCCAACCCATGTGGTTGGGCTGGGGCGACGCGCTGACCTTCCTCTACAACGATCCGTACCGCTCCATCGTCGGCGGCAAGCACCCTCAGGCGCTCGGGCAGCCCACGGCGGTGGTGTGGCGGGAGATCTGGGCCGATGTCGCGCCGCGCATCCAGTCCGCGTTGGGCGGCGACGAAGGGACCTACGACGAGGCGCTGCTTCTCATCATGGAGCGCCACGGCTATCCCGAAGAGACCTACTACACGTTCTCATATAGCCCAATTCCCGACGACGATGGGCGCGTGGCCGGGATCTTCTGCGCCAACACCGACGACACGCGGCGCGTCATCGGTGAGCGCCAGTTGGTCCTGCTGCGCGACCTGGCCGCGGGGACGGCCGAGGCGCGTACCATCAGGGACGCCTGCGCCCGCGGCATGCGCGGCCTGGACACGAACCCGCACGACGCGCCGTTCGCCGTGCTCTACCTCCTCGACCCGGATCAGCGACGCGCGGTCCTCGCCGGGATGGCGCACATCGCGCCAGGCCACCCGGCCGCGCCGGAGGTGATCACCCTCGATGACGTAGCGGTCTGGCCCATCACGGAGGTGGTCGGGGCCAAGACGCCGCGCCTCATCTCCGATCTCGGAGCATCATTCACGGCCCTGCCGGCGGGAGCGTGGGATCGGCCGCCAACACAGGCGGTGGCTCTGCCGCTTACGCTGTCGGGGCAAACGGGTCTGGCAGGGATACTGATCGTCGGACTGAATCCGTACCGGCTCTTCGACGACGACTACCGCGGCTTCCTGGGGTTGGTCGCGGGCCAGATCGCGGCGGCTATCGCCTCCGCCCAGGCGTACCAGGAGGAACGCACGCGCGCCGAGGCCCTGGCGGAACTGGATCGCGCCAAGACGGCTTTCTTCAACAACATCAGCCATGAGTTCCGTACCCCGCTCACGCTGATGCTCGGCCCGCTCGAAGACGTGCTGGCCGCGCCTACCGACACGGCCCTGGTGCGCGAACAGGTGGCGGCGGCGCATCGCAACAGCCTGCGCCTGCTCCGCTTGGTCAACACCTTGCTCGACTTCTCCCGCGTGGAAGGCGCGCGCATGGAGGCGGTGTATGAGCCGACCGACCTGGCCGCGCTGACCGCCGAACTGGCCGGGGTCTTCCGCTCCGCGATTGAGCGGGCGGGGCTGCGCCTGCGGGTGGACTGCCCGCCGCTGCCGGAGCCGGTCTACGTGGACCGCGAGATGTGGGAGAAGATCGTGCTCAACCTGCTCTCCAACGCCTTCAAGTTCACGTTCGAGGGCGAGATCGCGGTGGCGCTGCGCGCCAGGGACGGGAGCGTGGCGCTGGAGGTGCGCGATACGGGCACGGGCATCCCGGCCGAGGAACTGCCGCGCCTCTTCGAGCGTTTTCACCGCGTACGCGGCGCGCGCGCCCGCACACATGAGGGCACGGGCATCGGCCTGGCGCTGGTCCAGGAGTTGGCGCGGCTCCACGGCGGCGGCATCGGCGTAGAGAGTACACCAGGCGCGGGCACGACGTTCACCGTCACGCTGCCGCTCGGCACGGCGCGCCTGCCGCCGGAGCGTATCCAGGCGGCGCGCACGCAAGCCTCGACGGCGCTGGGCGCGGCGCCCTACGTGGAGGAGGCGCTGCGCTGGCTGCCTGCCGCCGCCGATACGCCCGATCCGCAGGTCATCGCGGATGTCTCCACGTTCGACGCGGCGCGCCTGGCGGCTAGCAACGGCGCGGCGCCGCGCGCCCGCGTGCTGCTGGCCGATGACAACGCCGATCTGCGCGACTATCTGACCCGCCTGCTCACCGTCCAGTACGAGGCGCAAGCGGTTGCCAACGGCGCACAGGCGCTGGCCGCGGCGCGGGCGGAGCCGCCCGACCTGATACTCAGCGATGTGATGATGCCGGAGTTGGACGGCTTGGGGCTGCTGCGCGCGCTGCGCGCGGACCCACGCACCAGCGCGATCCCCGTGGTGCTGCTCTCGGCGCGCAGCGGCGAGGAATCTACGGTAGAGGGCTTGCAGGCCGGCGCGGATGACTATCTGGCCAAGCCCTTCTCGGCGCGCGAGTTGCTGGCGCGTGTGCGGACGCATATCGAGCTGGCCCGCCTGCGCGCGCGGTTCCTGATTCAGGAACGGGCCGCCGGCGGGGAGGCCGAAGCGGCGCGGCAACGCCTGCACGACCTGTTTATGCAGGCGCCCGCCATCATCGCCGTCACGCGGGGGCCGGACCACGTCTTCGAGGTCGCCAATCCACTCTACGTGCAGTCTGTGGGCCGCCACGAACCGGGTGAACTGCTGAACCGGCCGGTCCGCGAGGCGCTGCCCGAAGTGGACGGGCAGGGCTACTTTGAGTTGCTGGACCAGGTCTACGCTACCGGCACGCCCTTCGTGGGCACGGAGGCGCCGGTCAAGCTCGATCTTCGCGGCGACGGGGTCCTGGAGGAGATCTTTGTCAACTTCGTGTACCAGCCATATCGGAACGCGGAGAGCGCGGTGGAGGGCATCTTCGTCCACGCCGTCGACGTGACGGAGCAGGTGCGGGCGCGCCAGCACGTCGAGGAGTTGGCGCGGCGCCTGCGCGCCGAGCGCGACCGCTTGCAGCAGGTGGTGGACCTGCTGCCGGCGGCAGTCGTGGTAACTGACGCGGCGCTGACCATCCAGGTCAGCAACCGGGCGGTACGCGCCTTGTTGGGCGTCGACGCCGCGGCCCGGAGGCCGCCGGTAGAGACAGGCGAGGCGGTCCCGGCCGACGATGCCGCCGCCTTCGCGGCCTACGGCGCGCGCCACCTCGACGGGACACCCTATCGGGCGACCGAGATACCCCTGGCGCGAGCCGCGCTGCGCGGGGAGGAGACGCGCGGCGAGCAAATGCTGCTGCGCGACGCTGCCACGGGCCGTGATGTGCCGATCCTGGTCAACGCCGCGCCGCTGCGCGACGAGGCCGGCGCGATCCTGGGCGGCGTGGTCGTGTTCCAGGACATCACGGGGCTGCGCGACCTGGAACGAGCGCGCGAAGAGTTCCTGTCCTCGGCCGCGCACGACCTCAAAACGCCGCTCACGAGCATTCGCGGCCAGACGCAGCTCGCGCAGCGCCGGCTGGCGCGCCTCGACGCTCCCGACGCCGAGACGGCGCCGCTGCTCGGCCAACTCGCGCGCATCCAGGAGGGGACCGATACCATGCTGGGCCTGATCAACGAGTTGGTGGACGTGACGCGCCAGCAGATGGGCGGCGGGCTCGACCTGAGCCGCGAACCGATCGACCTGGTCGCGCTCGTGCGCGACAGTATCGCGGCGCAGCAGAGCGCGAACGCCCCGCCCATCGAGTTGGAGGCGCGCGTGCCGGAGTTGGGGGCCGATGTCGACGCCGCCCGCATCGCCCGCGTCGTGGGTAACCTGCTCTCTAACGCCATCAAGTACAGCCCAGGCGGCGGGACTATCACTGTGTGTGTGGCGCGAGAGGACGGCGCCGCCGGCCCGGAGGCCCTCATCGCCGTGACGGATCAGGGTCTGGGCATCCCAGTGGCCGACCTGCCGCACATCTTCGACCGCTTTGTGCGCGCCGGCAACGTGGTGGGGCACATCCAGGGCACGGGAATCGGGCTGGCCAGCGCGCGCGGGATCGTGGAGCAGCACGGCGGCACGATCATGGTGGAGAGCCAGGAGGGCCAGGGCACGACCTTCACGGTCCGGCTTCCCCTCATGGCCGCCACGGCGGACGAGCCATGACACATGACAGAAGAGAAGGAGTGGAGACGATGACGGATACGGTTGAGAATCGCGCGGCGCCGCCCCGTGTGGACGCGCGCGCCGACGCGCGCGTCGAGGCGTTACTCGCCCAAATGACGCTCGTGGAGAAGGCGGCGCTCACGGTTGGGCGTGATGTCTGGACGACGGAGCCAATTGAGCGGCTCGGCATCCCCTCGGTGTGGCTGTCCGACGGCCCAACCGGCCTGCGTAAGGCGCGCGGCGGGATGGAGGTCGGGCTGGGAACCAGCGTACCGGCGACCTGCTTCCCCACCGAATCGGCCCTGGGCGCCTCGTGGGACATCGACCTGGCGCGCGCGGTCGCGGGAGCGATCGCGACCGAGGCGCAGGCGGAAGGGGTGCAGGTACTCCTGGGACCTGGCGTCAACCTCAAGCGCTCTCCCCTATGCGGGCGCAACTTCGAGTACTTCTCCGAGGACCCCGTCCTCTCCGGCGAGATGGCCGCGGCCTTCATCACCGGCTTGCAGGAGCGCGGCGTGGGCGCCTCGCTCAAGCATCTGGTGGCCAACGAGAGCGAGACGGACCGCATGATCAGCGACTCGGTGGTGGACGAGCGCGCTTTGCGCGAACTCTACCTGCGGCCGTTCGAGATCGCCATCGCCAAAGCCGACCCGTGGACGCTCATGGCGGCCTATAATCGGCTCAACGGGACCTATTGCGCCGAGAACGCGCGCCTGCTGCGCGACATCGTCGAGAAAGAGTGGGGCTACCGCGGCATCATCGTATCGGACTGGTTCGCCGTCAACGACCGCGCGGCCGGGATCGCGGCGGGCCTGCACCTCCAGATGCCCGCGGCGCCAACGGCGCCCGCCATCGTCGCGGCGGTGCAAGAGGGCCAGTTGGCCGAGGACCGCCTTGACGCGGTCGTGCGCCCTCTACTCGCGTTCATCCTCAAGGCGGACGCCACGCGGAGGCCGGATACCTCAGCCGACCTGGACGCCCATCATCGCCTCGCGCGGCGCGCGGCGGGCGAGAGCGTCGTCCTGCTCAAGAATGAGGGCGCGCTATTGCCGTTGGAGGGCGACACGCTGGCGGAGGTGGCGCTGATCGGCGCCTTCGCCACGGAGCCCCGCTACCAGGGCTCCGGTAGCTCGCGGGTCATGCCCGCACGGCCAGTGGAGACCATCCACGGCGAACTGGTCCGCCTGATCGGGGCGGCGGGTCAGGTCACATACGCGCCCGGATACAAGCTGGGAGCGGATGACACGACCGATCCGGCGCTGCTGCGGGAAGCTCAGGCGGCAGCCCGACAGGCCACGGTGGCCGTCGTGGTCGTCGGGTTGCCCGGCTCGTACGAGGAGGAGGGGGCCGACCGCACGCACATCGATCTGCCGCCGGGGCACAATGCGCTCGTGGAGGCGGTGCTGGAGGCGCAGCCGCGCACGATCGTGGTGTTGCTCAACGGTAGCGCGGTGGCCCTGCCGTGGGCCGCGCGCATTCCCGCCATCGTCGAGGGGTGGCTGGGCGGACAGGCAGGCGGCGGAGCGATCGCCGATGTCTTGCTGGGGCGCGTCAACCCATCTGGAAAGCTGGCGGAGACCTTCCCCGCCCGGCTCGAAGATACGCCCGCCTACCTGAGCTTCCCCAACGACGGGACCGGCCGCGTTCCCTTCACCGAGGGCCTCTACACCGGGTACCGCTGGTACGACGCGCGGCGCATCGACCCGCTCTTCCCCTTCGGCCATGGCCTGTCGTACACCTCGTTCGCGTACAGCGATCTGGTGGTGGACAAGCTTGGGGACGCGGACGCCGGGGAGATCACGGTGTCGCTCAAGGTGCGGAACACGGGGGCACGCGCCGGTCGAGAGGTGGTACAACTCTACGTGCGTGCACAGCGGCCGTCCCTACCGCGTCCCGACAAGGAACTCAAGGCGTTCACGAAGGTGGCGCTCGAACCAGGCGAGGAGAAGACGGTCAGCTTCCGGTTGGGCCAACGCGACTTTGCCGTCTACGACCCGCGCGTGGGAGCATGGACGATCGCGGGCGGCGTCTTCGACCTCCTCGCCGGCGCGTCGTCGCGCGACATCCGCCTATGGGAAAGCGTGACGCTAGAGGCGCCCCACGCTGAGCCGGCGCGCCTGGGCCGGTTGAGCCCGCTGCGGGACTGGCTGGCCCAGCCAGCCGCTCGCGCCCGCTTGCAGCCGGTGATCGCAGCCATGCAGCGGCAGTTCTTTGGAACAGCGGCCGAGACACCCCCCGAGGGAACCGAGAGCGCTGATGTGACGGAGTCGTTCGTAGCCGACATGCCCATCGCCAAACTGGTCATGTTCGGCGCGTTGAGCGAGCAAGATCTGGCGCGTTTGATCAAGGACGAATAAAGGGGCTTCAGCTAGAAGGGGCAGCGCGCCGCGGTCGGGGTGAGCAGCCAGCGCACGATGCGGGCGCTATTCTGGTCGACGACGACGGGATCGCCACAGCGGTCGAGGGTGAGCCCCTGCGGGTTGGACAATCCCGTGAGTACCCGATACGGCGTGCGCGCGCCTGGGTCGATCGTCCAGAGTCCGCCATCGCCGAGCGTGGTGATCCACACGCGGCCCGTCGGGGCGATGGCGACATCGTCGGGCGTAGACAGCGTGCCCTCGTCATGGATCGTCCCTTGCGGGGAGATAACCACAAGGGTCCCCAGATGCTCGTCGGGGACCAGGATATCGCCGTGCGCGTCGAGCGCGGCGGCGACCGGGCGGCCGAGTCCCCGCGCGATCACGCGGGTGTGGCCTCCATCGGCGCTAATGCCCAGGACCGTGCCACGCGGCGAGTCGGGGATCAGCAGTTCGCCGGTGCGGGGGTCGCGGCCGATGCCGTCGACACCTTCCTGCCCAGGTACCGGCCGCAATGTGTCCAGCACCGTCCGCGCGCCGCTGCGGTCGATGCGCACGATACGGTCGCGGCCCTGTTCGGCGACGACCATCGCCCCCGTTGGCAAGACAACGATGCCCTCGGGGAGGGATAGACCAACGGCGAGTGTCGTGACGCGGCCGCCATCGAGCCGGTCCACCGTCCCGCGGGCAAGGTCCCCCCAGACCAAGCGGCCCCGCGCGTCGGTCGTGATGTCGTCGGGCTGCCCGCCGACCATGGCCACGATTTGTAGCGTACCCGTGGCCGGCGCGGCCGACGCATTCCGTGTGGATGAACAGACCAGCGCGGCGAGCGCCAGCGCGAGGACGAAACGAGAAAAGATGCGCGTCACGATCAACCCTCCTACCTGACCATAGTGTACATCGCATCGCGCATCCGCCTTATCGTCACAGGCGGGTGCGCACCACATTTTCGCGGTGACTGGCTTGCTGGCCGTATCTACCGGGCGCGACAAAGTGGCGCCCACTCGTCACAGGCACGGCATAGCCGCGTCGTGTCATGAAACTGTCATCTTAGTGTCACAGCACTGTCATCGTAGCGTCACAGTGCTGTCATGGAGGCGCCTTACGATGAAATAGTGCCGAGCGGCAAAAGCAGCGCGGCTTGTATCAAGGTTGACGGCATGGGCCCGGCGGCAAATGGACGACGTGGCGCATGGATAGAGACATATAGAGACATGATGAGGAGGACAACGCAATGAACGATCGAAAAGTGAGCGTGTTTGAAGATAGTGCTAGGGTTGTCGACGAGCTAACGCCCACGGGGGCGACCGGATCGCGACACCTGAAGAGGCGGCTGTCCTGGCGGCGGCGTCTCGCGGCAGCGGTCCCGGCAGCGGCCCTGCCGGCAATCATGGCGGTCGGTGTGATCGGCGCGACCGGCGCGACTGGCGGCCAGAATCTCGTGTCCGCCGCGACCGCGGGGTCGGAGACGAGATGGGCCGTGCGCGTATGCCCCGACGGAGACTGTACACGCCCGGCATCGACGTTGTCGCCGCGCCAGTTCGCGACGTCCAGCGTAGTGTTGAGCGGTCCTCCGCCAGCAGCCTCGCGTAAGACCCAGGTGACCGTAACGGTACAAAACGCGAACAGCGGCGCGACGGCGAACGGCACGGCTATCCGAACAGTGATCGTCAGAGCTCATCACGCCGTAAACACCCCTCTCGCGACCTTGCCATCGCTCTTCGCTGAAACAGGCGCCGTCATGCGAGTCGCAACCACCTACACGATCACTGTTCATGCTCAGGGCGCGATTGTCGGAAGCGCCGCGGTCACGCTGACGCGTTAACCTCCACGCTGGATCGGCGCGCGTTCAGTCCGGCGCCGGCCCTGAATGATTGTAGCTTATGGCGGCGTGCTATGATTGTACGTAGAGGCGGCGCGTGCGCTAGCGACACACCGAATGGGCGGGCTGGTCGACGGATGAGGGAGACGATGCATTTGTTGGTCGTGGAGGATGATCGGTCGCTGGCCGATTTGGTGCGCCGTGGGTTGACCCAGGAACGCCACGTCGTGGACGTGGCGCACGACGGCGCGGAGGGGTTGGAGCGCGCCGAGAGCGGCGTCTACGACGCCCTCATCCTCGACCTGATGCTGCCCGGTCTCGACGGCCTCGCGATCACGCGCCGCCTGCGCGCTGACGCCAACCGCGTGCCCATCCTGATGCTCACCGCCCGCGACGCCCTGCACGACCGCCTGAAAGGCTTCGACGCCGGCGCCGACGACTACCTGCCCAAGCCCTTCGCCTTCGAGGAACTGCTGGCCCGCCTGCGCGCCATCACCCGCCGCGCCAGTGGCGGCGCGGACGCGGCCCCGGAGAGCGAGCGGCTGGTAGTCGGCGACCTCGTGCTGGACTTGCGCGCGCACGAGGCCACGCGCGCGGGTCGGTCGCTCGACCTCTCGCCCAAAGAGTTCGCATTGTTGGAGTACTTGATGCGCCACCCCGGCCAAGTCATGAGTCGCACGCTGATCCTGGAGCGGGTGTGGGATTACGGCTTTGACTCTTTCGCCAACGTGGTCGACGCCACGGTGCGGCGCCTGCGCAAGGTCGTGGACGAGGGCTACGACACGCCGCTCATCCACACCGTCCGTGGCGTCGGCTACAAAATCAAGGCGCCGTGATGACCACATCTTCGCACCGAGGAGCCCGATGGTGGACCCGCGCGAGGACCGTGCGGCGCGCTGGGACCAGCGACCCCGACGCGGCGCCGCTGCGGCGGGTCGGGTGGCGGCTGGCCGCCCTGACGGTGGGCCTGCTCTGCGCCCTCCTACTCGTGCTCGGCCTGAGTATCTACATCACGACGCAGGACGTATTGCTGGGTTCCCTGCAAGCGACCGTCAAGGGGCATGCCACAGCCGCCCTCACGGGGGCGGTCTCTCCGTCGCCTGGATCGGGGCACGATGGCGGCTCCAGCGGCTCCAGTGGCTCCAGCGGCTCCAGCGGCTCCAGCGGCTCCGGCAAACCTCTCGACCCCGACGATGTCCCACCTCCGCCGCGCTCTCCCGGCGGCTTGGGGCAACAAGGTTTCGGGGACGGGGTCTTCACGACCGTTGTCGATAGCCATTTGAGCGTGATCTTCAGCGACCCTCCTATCTCCGCGACGCTGGCAGATCCCGCCGCGGCGCGCGCCGCCCTTGCGGGACATCTATCGTCGCCCTACTCAACACAGCAGGTGAACACGGACGGGCCCTACTTGATCTACACCGCGCGCGGGCCGGTACGAAACCACGACGGAACCATGGAACCGGGGGTGGCGCAGGCGCGAATCTCGGAGCAGCAGTACCTGGACAGCCTGCGCACCCTCCTGATCATCCTCCTCGCGGTGAGCGGGGCCGGCCTAATCGCCTCCGCCGTCATCAGCGTGGTGCTGGCGGGACGCGCTCTACAGCCCATCCGGGCGGCGCTGCGGCGTCAACGGGACTTCGTGGCCGATGCCGCGCACGAGTTGCGCACGCCGCTCGCTATCATACGCGGCGCCAGCGAACTTGGCCTCTCCGCGGGCATTGGCCCCGATCAGGAAGCCTCACTCGAACAGGTGTTGGCGCAGAACGCGCACCTCACGCGCCTGGTCGAGGACCTCTCCACGCTGGCGCGCGCTGATAGCGGGGCCGTGGACCTGGCGCGCGCCCCCGTGGATCTGTCCCGCCTCGTCACCGAAACGGTCGCGGGCGTGAGCGTGCTGGCCGAGGAGCGCGGCGTGCGCCTGACGGTCGAGGCGGCGGGCGTCACGCCGGTCATCGGCGACGCGGTGCGTCTGCGCCAGGCGCTGCTGATCCTGCTCGACAACGCGCTCAAGTACACGCCTGACGGCGGAGCGATCACGGTAAGCGTGACGCGGCAGGGCGGGCAAGTGCGGCTGCGGGTGCAAGATAGCGGGCCAGGTCTAGCTCCCGAGGACCTGCCGCGCCTGTTCGAGCGTTTCTACCGCGCCGACAAAGCGCGCGGCAGCGCGGGGAGCGGGTTGGGTCTGTCCATCGGACGCTGGATCGCCGAGGCGCACGGGGGCCGCATTACGGCCGCCAACGCGCCCGACCGCGGCGCTCTCTTCACCATCACGCTCCCCCTCGCCTCGTCCTAGTGTTTTCTCCGACAGGTTACTTTGCATCCAGACGCGCCCCCCTGGGACCACTCCCCAGAGTGGTCTCAGGGGGCGCCAACTCGCCAACGTTTATTTGACAGGCTGCTATCCGCGGGACCCAGCCTGGTGCGAGGGTGGCGAGGGTGGCGAGGGTGGCGAGGGTGGCGAGGGTGGCGAGGGTGGCGTCAGCGCGGGTCAGGGCAATGGGCTCCTGTCCCGTACCCTCACAATCTGAAAAGCGGTTGTGCCCGGTCCGTCGTGGCGTACGTCGATGCGCACCGTCCGCGTCGCGGCGGGGCAGAAGATACCGATGGTGAGGGTATGCCAGTGGCCGTTACCCGCGACGACGACGCCGCCTGCATCAGGCGCCACAGCCAGGAAAGAGGCGTCCGCCGCCAGGCATTCGAGGAACACGCGCCCGGCTCCTGGTCCGGCGTCTGATCGGGCGCGCGCATCGAGCGTATACAGGTGGGCAGGCGCGGCCGAGATATCCAGCCGCGCGGCCCCTTCCACCCCCTGATCAGCGCCGAGGCGTAGACGTTGACCGGATCGACCGTCGGGCGCCAGCCTGGCGCCCTGGGAGGGCAGCGTCCAGCCGGATGTCCCGGCGCCTGGCTCGGCGCCGCCTCTGAGTGGGAGAACTCGACCGAGAGACGCCCGCCGCGACACGTACAGGTCCAGGTACAACGGGTAGGGATAGTACTGATGGATGAGGCGTGCGTCGCCCCGCGCCGTGAGCGCCCGGTCGAGGGTCGCGGTCGCGGCGCCCGCGATATACGACACCCAGACCGCGCCGTCCTGGACGGCGTCGCCCGTGGTGATGGCGGCGACATCATCCTTGTCGTCGAGAGCGACTTGGCCGTGCTTCGCCAGGCTCGGCTGATAAAGATCGAGGAGCACGCCAGCGACCGTGGGATAGGTGACGACGGGCCACCCAAGACGCCCGGCCGCCGCCGTCGTTGCGGCCAGGTCCAGCCACTCCTGCTTGTAGGCGTCGGCGTCGACCGCGCCCTGCGTCATCATAGACAGCGCGAGAACGAACGCGAATGCGACGTTACGGGCGTCGATCAGCCCGACGCCGGTTGTCCACGCCAACGGGGCGGCGCCGGCGAGCAGCGCCCACCCCAGCGTCGCGGAGAGCACCGTGCGCTCGGCCAGGCTGGGATCGACGAGGCTGACCACCAGGGCCGCGATGAGCGTGCCCGGCCCCAAGGCGAGGGCGACGAGCAGCGCCAACGGTCGACGCGCCAGGGCGATCGCGCCCAGGACGGCGGTCACGGCGACAAGGGCGCCCAGGAGTATGCGCAGCGCGGGCCACTGGACCCAGGGTGGGAGCCAGCCGCCCTGGAAGACCGCTTGGTCGGCGGACAGCCCGACCACCGAGAGGAGCACGGCGGCGACGCGCCCCGGACTCAGGGCAAACTGATCCGTCACGCCCGCCGTCCCCACCACCGCGAAGAGATGCGGCAACCAGGGGATGAAGCTGCACGCGGCGGCCACAAAGGCGAGCGCCAGCAGACGCGCGCGCGGATACCGGCGTGCGATGGCGTACAGGAGGATGAGGGTCTGCGGCGCGAGGGCGAAAACAGCCCTGTCCTCGGTGTACAGAGCGGCTACGGCCGCGCCGGCGTAGACGGCGATCCACGCGCGATGGCCGCCCCGGAGCACGGCGACGAGCGCCAAGTAGCAGAGCGCGATCAAGAGCGCGACGAGGGCGTACGGCCGCGCCTCCCGCGCGTACCAGATGTGCAGGGGCGAGAGCGCGAGGACAAGGGCGGCGAGGGTCCCAGCGCGCGGCCCGGCGAGGCGTGCGCCGAGTAGGTAGAGAACGGGGAGCGTGAGGGTGGCGGCCGCCACGCTGAGGAGGCGGCCGGCCATGAGTTCGGGACAGATGAGGGACAGCAGCTTGACCAGGGCGAAGTAGAGAGGCGGGTGCAGGCTGTAGACCGGCCCGAAGCCCAGGAGGGTCGGCCAGGGCAGGCCGGCGAACAGGACCGTCAGGCCCTCGTCGACCCACAGGCTGAGCGCGTCGACGCGGTAGAGGCGTAGCGCCCCACCCAGCAGCATGATCGCGGCGACGGGGGAGGGGAGACCCACCCATGGTATCGTCGTGTCACAAACCCGTCGCGTCGCGCGCGCCCACTGTCCGCGCCGGATGCCGGCGGCGCCGCTCACGATCACGCGTATTCTCTTGCCATAGGGCCTATGAGCTTACGCTGAAGGGACGGCGGGGACCGTCAGGCGCTTGTCGTTGAAGCGGCTCCACACCGTCGTCGTCTTCTGCGTGAACGACCCCGACCCCGTCCCCGTCCCCGTCCCCGTGGGCGCCTTGCGCGTCACGGTCGCGTCCTGTTCGCACGGCAGATGTGTCGTGCCGCTGATGTAGACGACGCCCGTCGCCGTCGCGGCCTGCGACCTGTTCGTGTAGGCGTAGCCGGCGCAGATCTGCCCGCCCACCGTCTTGGCGGACGCTCCAGTGAAGGTCGTGGACCCGGCCCCGGCCGCGAACGCCGCGGTGGGGTCGATGCTGTACCCGTTCGACGTGGTCTGGCACGCGTAGGACCTGGCCCCGCCGGTCCGCGTACACGTCTTCGCGCCGTAGACGATGACCTCCGTGGTGACCGCCTTGCCCAACGCGTTCCGTCCCTTGTAGACGACGTAATCCTCGAACGTGCCGCCCTTGCGCACGGCAATGATCGTGCGGTTCGGCGCCCCGCGTCCGAGGAAGCCGCCGCGCCCCGTCCCGCGCGCACGGCCCGGCACAGGCGTGCCGCGGGGGCGGGGCCGCGTCCCGAACGGCCGCGCGCCACCAAATGAGGAGGTGATCGTGACCTGGTAGCTCCACACGTCGGTCAGCGCCCTGGCCACGGCAGGCAACGGGTCAAGCGTCGCTGCCTCCGCCGCCCCCGCGCGCGGGACAACGGTCCCCGCCGCCAGCGCGGCGATGGCGAGCGGGAGCGCCGCGGCGGATAGCGCCCTGCCGGGCCGGTGTCGTTCCCTGTCAGTTATGCGTGACATACGATCCCCTTTCATGAGTCCTGCTCGTGCTATCTCGTGCTACTGGACAAACGTGGCGATGGCGCCGGAACCGCTCGCCTGCGCCACGTCGACGGCGATCGTTTGGCCGTTAGCGGCGCCGGGCAGGACGGACACATAGGTCCCGGTCGTGAGTTGCGCCGCCGTCGCCTTCGTCGCCCGGTAGATCAGGGTCGCTGACGAGAGCGCGATCGTCCGCGCCGTCCCCTGCGCCGTTTCGATGGTCAGGGAGCCGGAACGCGCCGCGGTGATCGTGCCCGTGATCGCCGTCCGGCCCGCCCGCGCGCCGTAACCGCCCGCGCCACCCGCGCCACTATACCCACCGCTCCCGCCCGACCCACTGGCGCCGGACCCGCCCGCGTTACCGGAGCCGCTGCCACCGGCCGAACCGAAGCCGCCACCCCCGCCGGAGCCGCTGCCGGAGCCGCCGCTGCCGCCGGCCGAACCGAAGCCGCCGCCCGCGCTACCCCCCGCGCCGAAGCCACCACCCGACCCACTGGCGCCGCCCGCGCCACCAGAGCCGCCGCCACCGAAGGCGCGGACGCTGATGAACGGGCCGCCGGTCGGGATGACCGTGACGCTGCGCGCCTGTGTCGTGCCGCTGATGACGGCCACGGCCACCGCCTGCCCCGCCACCAGCGCCGCCGTTGTCGCGGTCGCGACGCGGTAGTAGCCCGTTCGCGCCGTCGTCGCCACCGCTTGTTGCCCCTGGAATGACTGCAGCGTGAGCGTCCCCCCCGTGGCGGACACGAGTTGTCCCGTGATGCCGCGCGGCCTGCTTGCGCCGGTCGCGGATACCCCTTGTCCGGTCGTGGCTGCCGCCTGCCCGACCGCCGCGCCCTGGCCGGTCACGACCGCCCCCGAGTTGGGGTCGGGTGTCGGCGGCGCCGGCGGCGCGCCAACCGAGAGCGCCGCCCGCACCTGGGCGTTCGCTGATCCTCCACTAGCGCTGGCGCTCCCACTGGCGCTAAAACCACTACCGGCGGCTCCACCGGCGCCTGCCCCGCCACCGCCGAAGCTCGTGCCAGCGGCCCCACCTCCGCCGGCCGCCGCGCCCGTTTGTGGCGTCGGGGGCGAGTAGGCGGTGAACAGGCTCTGGTCGATATTGTTTTGATACGTGCGGCCGCCGTAGAAAGATCCCCCCAGCGCGATCACGCCGATCACGCCGATCCCTATTGTTTTCACTCTCGCGCGCATGTTCCGTCTCTCCTCAGTTGCCAGTTGCCAGTTGTCAGTTGCCAGTCGTTAGTCGATGGTCGCCACTCGTCACTATCTATTCATGGCGCAGGGCTTGGATGGGATCGAGCGCGGCGGCCCGGCTCGCGGGGTAGCCCCCGAAGAACAGTCCGATGGCCAGCGACACGCTCACCGCCAGGACGATGGAGTCGCTCGAGATAATGGGCTTGACCGCCGCCGTCCCGCTGGCCCCAGCCGTGACGAGCGGCAGGCCCCAGGTAACCAGGAAGCTTGACGCCACGCCGATCACGCCGCCCAGCCCGCTCAGGATGATCGACTCGGTCAGGAACTGCGCCAGGATGTCGCCTTTGCGCGCGCCCACGGCCTTGCGTAGACCGATCTCGCGCGTCCGCTCCGTCACCGTGACCAGCATGATGTTCATGATGCCGATGCCCGCGACTAGCAGCGCCACCGCCGCGATCGCGGTCAGCAGGACCGTGAGCGAACCCGTGACGTTCGAGGCGGTCTGCTGCAGCGACGCCTGGTTGAAGAATGAGAAGTCATCGGGCGCGGTCGGGGTCAGCTTGTGCAGGGTCCGCAGCGCGCTCTCCACCTCGCCCTGCGCCGCGTTCGTCGTGTTCGCCCCTGTGGCGACGACGTTGATCGCGCTGACCGCGGGCGCCAGCCCCGCCTTGAAGGCCAGCCGACCCTGCACGGCGGTGAGCGGCAGGTACGCGTCATTGTCGCTGCCGCCGAAGCCGCCCTTGGTCACCAGCACGCCGACCACTTGATAGGCCTGGCCGTTGAGTTCGACCGTCGAGCCGACGGCGCCGGACAGGCCGCCGGGAAAGGGCGTCGTAGCCAGCGTCCCGCCCAGGACGGCCACCTGCGCCGCGCGGTCCACGTCGTCCTGCGCGATGAACCGGCCCACGGCAACCTGGTAGTTCCGCGCGTTCTGGTCCGCTGGCGTCACGCCCACCGCCGACGTCGAGGTATTGTTGGTCCCCGCCACGGCCTGGACCTGGGCGCTGTCCTCGGGGGCGATCGCGGACACATCGGGCAGGGCGCCGTTGGGACCGATCTGCGCGGTCAGCGCGTCGACATCGGCCTGGGTCAGCGTGTTCGCCGACCCCACGCCCCCGCGGACGCCGCCCGCCGAGGTAGAGCCCGGCTGCACAGTCACCAGATTGGTGCCCAAACTGTTGAGTTGGGCCGACACCTGGGCCGCCTGCCCGTTGCCGATAGCCATCGCCGTGATCACCGAGGCCACGCCTATGACCATGCCGAGCAGGGTCAGAGCGGTGCGCGCCTTGTTCGTCGCGATACCGGCGACGGCCATGCCCAGGATGGCCACCGCCTGGGCCATCCCCGAGCCACGGCCCGCCGCCGGCCTGGCCGCGATCGGTTGTTCCGTCACCCCTGCCGGGCCGGGCGCGGCCCTCTCCGGGGGCGCCGGCGACAGCGCGCCCAGGAGGGCTGGATCTTGTATCAGCGTCATGTCTCCTCGTCCTCGTTAGCTACTGGGAGCGCCGTACGATTGTGGCGTTGGCCTGGCCCTGAAGGACCATGGCAGGGGACGGACCTTAAAAGGTCTGGCTGGGTGTCAAGCCTCTGCAGACCCTTCAGGGTCCGGGCCCTGCCATGGTCCTTCAGGGCCAGGCCGGCGCGCTTGCTAGCACAATCTCGTGACGCTCCCAGTAGACGTGTCATCAAACCGGCTCCGACGCGGGGCTCTGACGCGGGGCGCGACGGGGCTCCTGGCGCTCGTCGCTGAGCACCTGCCCGTCGCGCATACGCACCACGCGCCCCGCATAGGCCGCGACGTCCTCCTCGTGGGTCACCATGATGATGGTGATGCGCGTGTCCTGATTGAGGCGCCGGAACAGGGCCATGACGTCAACCGTGGTCCGCGAGTCCAGCGCCCCGGTCGGCTCGTCGGCCATGATGATGGACGGGGTGGTCACCAGCGCCCGCGCCATCGCCACGCGCTGCTGCTGGCCGCCTGAGAGTTGGCTGGGTTGGTGGTCCATTCGGTCGCCCAACCCCACCGTCTCTAGCGCGGCGCGAGCGTGCACGGCCCGTTCGCGCGGCCGCATCCCCGCGTAGATCAGCGGCAACTCCACGTTCTTGAGCGCCGAGGTGCGCGGGAGCAGGTTGAACTGCTGGAACACGAACCCGATCAGCCGGTTGCGCACGACCGCGAGCTCGTCGTCGCCCAAACCGGCGACATCGCGCCCCTCCAGGTGGTAGCTGCCCGCGGTCGGGCGATCCAGGCAGCCCATGATGTTCATGAGCGTGGACTTGCCGCCGCCCGAGGCGCCCATGATGGCCACGAACTCGCCCCGGTCGATGCGCAGGCTCACGTCGCGCAGCGCGTGGACCCGCTGCTCGCCCATCGCATACACCTTGCTGACACCCTCCATCGCGACGAGGCGGCTCGCTAGGTCAGCGGCGCCATTGTCGGCGGGACCATGGTCAGCGGGGACGACGATTGCCGTCGCCGCCCGCCCGTCCAGTTGACCGACCATTACGCGCCTCCGCGGCTGCGGCCGCCGCCGAACCCGCCGGTTCCACCGCCGAATCCGCCGAGCCCGCGGCCGGTCCCCGCGCCCCCGGTAGTTGCCGCGCTTGGCGTGGTCACGACGATGCGTTGTCCCGGCGTCAGGCCGCTCACGATCTCGGTGTTGCTCACGTCGCTCAAGCCGGTCTGCACGCGTGTCCGCGTCTGTTGGTCGTGGGCGTTGATGGTCGTGACGAAGCTGCCGAACGTCGTGGTCTGGACCGCCTGCGTCGGCACGACCGTGACGCCTTGCTTCCGCGCCGTGACGATGGTCAGGTTGGCCGTCATGCCCGGCAGCAGGCCCGTGCCCGCGCCGTTGACGGTCGCGTAGACCGCATAGGTGGTGACGCTCGAACTGCTCGAGGCCACCAGCGGCAGGCTGGTGAGCTTGCCGGTGAAGATCTTGCCGGGATAGGCGTTAAAGGTCAGGGCGACCGGGTCGCCGACCTGGAGGCTGGCGATGTCGGCCTCCGCGACGTTCGCGAGCACCTGCGGCTGCGTGTCCGTGGCCACGACGATCGCGGCGCTACTCCCACCACTCGAACTGGAACTGGAGGAGGACGCGCTGGCCGCCCCGCCGCCACTGGAGGCCGTGTTGTTGGCGTACGTCGAGAGTTGGCCGGCCAAGACGTTGACGTTCAACACCGTCCCTGCCGCGGGAGCGCGCAACTGCGTCTCCTGACTCAACAGTTGCCGATCGCTGGCGAGGGTATGGGTGGCCTGCATGACCTGCGCCTGCGCGGTCTGGATGCTTTGCGGCGTGCTGGGATTCTTCGCCGCCGTCAACGCCGCCGTGGCGCTGCGCACCGCCGCCTGCTGCTGCGCGATCTGCTGCGGCGTGCTCGGGTTCTTCGCCGTCTGCAGCGCCGCCTCGGCCACGGTCACCGCGTCGCGCGCCTGCTGGATATCCTGCGGGCCGCCGGGATGCTGGGCCGTTTGCAGCGCGGCTTGCGCCGCGGTCACGGCGTCCTGTTGCTGCGCGATATCGCGCGCCGTGTTGGGTTGCTTGGCCGCCGTGAGCGCCGCCTGCGCGGCGGTCACGGCGTCTTGCTGCTGCGCGACCTGCTGCGGTGTGCTCGGGTTCTTCGCTGTCTGCAGCGCGGCTTGCGCCGCGACGACGGCGTCCTGCTGCTGGGCGATATCCTGCGCCGTATTGGGCTGCTTGGCCGCCGCCAACGCGGCTTGCGCCGCGACGACGGCGTCCTGCTGCTGGGCGATATCCTGCGCTGTGTTGGGCTGCTTGGCCGCCGTTAATGCGGCTTGCGCCGCAGCGACGGCGTCGCGCTGCTGGGCGATATCCTGCGCTGTGTTGGGTTGACGCGCCGCCGTCAACGCCACCTGGGCCGCGGTGACCGCGGCCTGCTGCTGCGCGATCTGCTGCGGCGTGCTGGGATGCTTGGCCGTCTGGAGCGCGGCCTGGGCCGCGGTCACCGCGTCGCGCGCCTGCCGGATATCCTGCGCCGAGTTGGGTTGTTTAGCCGCACGCAGCGCGGCTTGCGCGGCGGTCACGGCGTCCGCCTGCTGTTGGATATCCTGTGCCGTGTTGGGCTGCTTGGCCGCCGCCAGCGTCGCTTGCGCGGCCGTCACGGCGTCCTGTTGCTGCGTGATTTGTTGCGCTGTGTAGGGGTGCTCGGCCGCCTGGAGCGCCGCCTGCTGTTGGGTGACGGCGTCCTGCTGCTGCGCGATGTCCGTCGCCACGTAGGGGGTCTGCGCCAGGGTGACCGCCGCCCGCGCCGCGGTAATGGCGTCTTGCGCCTTGGCGACATCCGTCGGCGTCGCCGGCTCCTGGGCTTTGTTGAGCGCCGCCTGCGCCGACGTGACCGCGTCCTGGGCCGCCTGGAGGTCATACGACGAGTTGGGCTGCTGCGCCTGGGTGAGGGCCGCCTGCGCGGCGGTCACCTGCTGCTGCGCCAGGGTCAGTTGCTGGCTCGCGGGGCTCTGCGCGTCTTGCAGGGTCACCTGCGCGGCCCCCAGGTTCGCCTGGTCCGTGGCGACGGCCGAGCGCGTCTGCACGAGGTTGTGTTGGTAGGTAGCCAGCGTATTCTGGTAGAGGGTGGCCGTCTGGGTGATGCCCTGCTGGGGGGGATTATTTTGCAGCACGTCCAACTCATCCTGGTCGACGCTGAGTTGGCCCTGCGCCTGCGTCACTTTGGATTGGTCGGCGGCGATCGTCACCGCGGACGGGGTGTCCGTCGTATTTTGGGTGATTTGCGCCTGGGTCAGGGCCGCCTGCGCCTGGTCGACGGGGGCCGGCGCCCCGCCGGCTTGCAGCTTGGCAAGGGTCGTCTTGGCCTGGTCCAGGCTGGCCTGCGCCTGGGTGAGCGTGTTCGCGTCGGGGAGCTTTGCCCATAAAGTCCGACAGTTCCGCATCCTGTTCGATTTGACCCGCCATGCATAGTCTAGGTCCGAATTGAGATGCTCTTTAAAACCTAGTAGCCGATGAACGTTCGGCAGAGAACGACTTTATGGGCAAAGCCGCGTCGGGGGCAACCTGCAACGCGGCTAGACCCTGCATGGCCGTGTCCAGCGTCGCTTTGGCCTGCGCGACGGTGTTGGGGTTTGGCCCCGCCTTCATGGCGGTCAACTTCTGCGTGGCTGCGTCCAGGGTCGCTTTGGCCTGCGTGATAGCCGTGGCGGTCCCGCCCGCCTGCTCGTTCGCCAACTGCGCCTTGGCGGAGTCCAGGGTCGCGCGGGCTTGCGCCACGGACGCCGGTGTCCCGCCGGCCTTCATGGCGTCTAGCTTGGAGGCGGCTTCGTCGACGGTCGCCTGCGCTTGCGCCACCGACGCCGGTGTCCCGCCCGTTTTCATGGCGGTCAGCTTGGAGGTCGCTTCATCGAGCGTCGCCTGTGCCTGCGTAATGGACGCGGGCGTCCCACCCGCCTGCAGACCGGCGAGTTGCGCGTTGGCCGAGTCCAGCGTCGCCTGGGCCTGCGCCACGGAGGCGGGTGTCCCACCCGCCTGGAGGCTGAGCAGTTTGGAGGCGGCCGCGTCGAGCGTCGCCTGCGCTTGCGCCACCGAGGCGGGCGTGCCGCCCTGGCGCAGAGCACCCAGCTTGGAGGTGGCCGCGTCAAGCGTGGCCTGCGCCTGCGCCACCGTGACCGGCGTCCCGCCGGCCTTCAGAGCGGTCAACTTGGAGATCGCCGCGTCGAGGGTAGCCTGGGCTTGCGTGATGGAGGCGGGCGTGCCCCCCGCCTGGAGACCAGCAAGTTGCGCGTTGGCCGAGTCCAGGGCGGCCTGCGCCTGCGCCACGGCCAGCGTCGTGCCGCCCGCCTGCAAGCTGTCCAGTTTCTGGACGGCGGCGTCCAGGTTAGCCCGCGCGGTCAGGACCGACGAGGGCGTGCCCTGCTGCAAAGCCGCCAATTTGGAGGTGGCTTCATCGAGGGTGGCCTGGGCCTGCGCGATGGAGGCGGGCGTGCCCCCCGCCTGCAAGCCGACGAGTTACGCTTTGGCCGCGTCCAGGGCGGCCTGCGCCTGCGCCACCGACGCCGGCGAGGGGACCGTCGTCTTGGACAAGTTCGCCTCGGCCAGGAGCAGGGCGCTCTGGTCATTCTCGACCGTCGTCTGCAGCGAGGGGTCGACCACGGTGGCGAGCAACTGCCCGGCCTTCACGCGCTCTCCGGCGTGCGCGTACACATGATCCACGACGCCGCTGGTCGGGAAGTCCAGCGACAGCTCGGTCGTGGGCTGCACCACGCCCGAAGGCGTGGAGGTGGTCGTCACCGAGCCGGTCGCCACGTACTCGACGCGCCCGTTGAGCGGGGGCGGCGTGGTGATGCCGGGAACGGTGAAGGCCACCGCCAGCCCCGAGGCGGGGATGATACCGGCCAGCAGCCAGCGCGCCGTCTGTTTGGTCATCTTTGTCTTCATCGCTATGCTCTGCTCCCCCGACGTCTTATCCCTGAGTCGTACTGTTTTATCGCGTTAGCGCGCGCCTCTCGTATAGAGCGTCGCGCTCCTCCAGCACATGGTCCGGTTCCAGCGTACGGCTGGAGGATAAGAGCGGCGTAAGAAAGGTCTAAGGCCGTGCTAAGAGTTCGCTAAGAGTTCGCTAAGAACGAAGGACAAAGACGCTGGGATCGCGGCGGACACGGGTATGATAAGGTAAGAGCATAGCAACAAAGGGCCTGGTCTTAGCGCATGGGGAGCCCAGGGCTTGCGGGTGAAGAGCGATGGCGGAGGGAAATAACGGGGGTGGCGCGATCGTCCTGGCGCGCTATCGCCCCATCGGAGACGAGATGTTCGCCGACAGCGGCGGCGGGGGCGACAGGATACCGGCGTATGACATGCGCCTGGGCTGTCTGGTGGACATCGTGGCCGCGGCGGCGCCGCTCGGCACGCCGGCGGGCGATCTCTTCGCGCGGCGGGCCGGAATCGTGGCGTCGCTGCGGCATCCGGCCCTCCCCTTCGTCCACGATATGGGGATCGACGGGGGCCGGATGATCCTGGTGTACCGGAGGATTGACGCCCAAGCGCCGCGGGACGCGCGAGACCGTGCGGGAGACGCCTGGACGGTCGAGCGGGCGCGCCGTGTCCTGGCCGATCTTGCCGGGGCGCTGGGAGTCGCGCATGCGGCGGGCCTCTGTCATGGATTGATCAGCATGGAGAGCGTGTCGCTCCAACCGGACGGGACCGCCCTGCTCGTGGATCTCGTCTGGCCGCGGTCCCCGCACGCCGGAGACGGGCCAGACCACGGGCGCGAGACGTCCGACGGCCGGATGCCGGACCCGCGGGCCGATGTCTACGCGCTGGGCGCGCTGCTGCGCGATCTCCTCCCCCCGCGGGCGACAGCCGACGATAGCGCGTCCTACGCCGCGGCACTCCATATGGCGCGGCGCGCCACGGCGTGGCGGCCAGAGGAGCGCTACGTCGATGGCGCGGAGATGGCCCGCGCCCTCGACGCCTGCGCATCCGGCGCCATTGGCGGGGCTGGCAGCCCGACGCTACGGGCGCCCACGGTAGTCCTGGTCCCCCCGGCACAGTCGATCCGGCCCGTCCCCAGGGGACAGACTGCTGGCCCGCTGGCGCCAAGGCGTGCGCGGGATGGCGCGTTGGCCGTTGGACTCATCGCGGCGTTGACCGTGGGGCCGCTGCTACGAATCGTCGAAGGCGGGACGCATACACCACTCTGGGGACCCCGCCACGGCTTCGGACAGCCTTTCGGCTATCACCAAGACGGCCCCGACCGCTATCACGATGGCGGCGGAGGCTGGTCCCTACACCCCTAGCTTCGCTATAGGGCCGAAACATGAGGGCCGAAACATGACGCGATTGAGTCAAGTTTTTGCGTCGCATATATCTCGTCGGAGGCGGGGCCTCGTTAGATGTCATTTGTATTGCCTGCACATGCGCAAGGTGTGAAAAGCGCCCGATGTTTACGCGATGAGGAAGAGAAGAGCTGGGGAGAGTATGTCTCCCCGGCCCTAGCAGGACGAACGCACCCGCTCGGCCAGGAACTCCTCCCAGGTCCGCTGACCCACGGCCCGGTCGGGGGCCAGGTTCGCGCCCGCCCGGTAGGCGCGGGCGGCCGCGCCGGGGAGCCGGAGCGGCACGAGCAGCCGGTGCGTACCACGCGCCCGCAGGTACGCGCGGAGCAGCTCGGCCATCTCGTACACGCGTGGCCCGGCCATGTCGGGCGCCAGCCCCGTCGGCGCGTCCAGCGCCAACTCCACGAGCCGGTCCGCCACCTCCCCCGTGTCGATCGGTTGGAACCGGAACCCGGCCGCGACCGGGACCACCGGCATCTTCGCCATGCCTGGGGCCACCTTCAGCAGCGAGTCGTAGAACTGGGTGGCGCGCAGGGTCGTCCACGGCAGTCCGGAGTCCTCCACCAGGCGCTCTGCGGCCCTCTTGGACGCGAAGTACCCGAACATCGCGCGGTCCACCGCGCTGACAACCGGGACCCGGTCGGCGCCGACGACGGAGATGAACACCAGATGCCGTACCCCGGCCCGCGCCGCGGCCCGGACCAGGTGGCGCGCCTTGTCCTCGTCGCCCTTGGCGGCGCCGGCGCAATGCACGATGATCGCGGCCCCCGCCACCGCGGCGTCGATCCCCTCGCCCGTGGCCAGGTCGCCGGTCACGAACGCGCTACCCTCCTCGGCCTCGCGGCGGCGCCGACTGAGCACCCGGACCGCGCAGCCGGCGTCCCGCAGCCGCGGGACGACGAGGCGCCCGAGCGTGCCCGTGCCGCCGGTGACCAGGATGGGTGACGCGCCTGCCTCCCCGTGCGCCTGACGCGCCTCGACGGCGCCGGGCACACTCATCGCGGGGTTGTCCATCCGAGCTTTCATCGTTCCTCCTTGTCACATCGATCGTGTTCTATGGGTCACACTTATAGTGACACCTCACAACGGCAGGATGTGACAGATGGACGAGAATGAGTGGCTGGCGGAGCGCTTCGAGGAGCACCGGGCCCATCTGCGGGCGGTGGCCTACCGGATGCTCGGCTCGCTCACGGAGGCCGACGACGCCGTGCAGGACACCTGGCTACGTCTCAGCCGATCAGGGGCGGGCGAGGTCGAGAACCTCGGCGGATGGCTGACGGCGATCGTCGCCCGCGTGTGCCTGAACATGCTGCGTGCGCGCCATGTTCGACGCGAGACGTCCGTCGGGCTGCACCTACCCGACCCCCTCATCAGCCCAGACGGGGAGTTGCAACCGGAGGAGGAGGCGGTGCTGGCCGACGCGGTCGGCCTTGCGCTCTTCGTCGTGCTCGATACCCTGGTCCCGGCGGAGCGGCTGGCGTTCGTCCTCCATGACCTGTTCGCGTTGCCGTTCGAGGAGATCGCCCCCCTGGTCGGGCGCACCCCTACGGCAGCGAGACAACTCGCCAGCAGGGCACGCCGTCGCGTGAAGGGCGCCGAGGTACCGGAGCCTGACCCCGATCTCGCGCGTCAACGCGCCGTGGTCGACGCCTTCTTCGTGGCGGCGCGTGAGGGCGATGTCGACGCCCTCGTCGCCGTGCTCGACCCTGCCGTCGTGCTGCGCGTCGACGCCGGCGCCAGGCGTCCCGCAGCGTCCATGGTGATCCATGGCGCAGCAGCCGTGGCCGGGCAGGCACTCAAGGGCCTGGCCTCGAGCATCGCGCGCCCGAGTGTCCACCTGCGCCCCGCGCTGGTGAACGGCGCAGCCGGCGTGGTCGTCTCGGTGGGTGGACGGCCCATGACTGTGATGGGTTTCACCGTCGCTGAGGGCAAGATCGCCGCGATCGACGCTATCGCCGACCCCGAGCGCGTCCTCAGGATCGCAGCGGGTGTCCTCACCAACGAGGAGCCGTCGGGCCAGCCCGGAGGTCAACGTGAGCCACCGTGTCAGGCGGGATCATGAGTGGGTGCGACTGCGCGCGTGGCGCATCGAAACGGGGCAATGTTTACCGCGACACCATACGAACTATCGGCGCCCTTCATCAATCAAATAGTGCGACACCGGCGCGTACCCCCATAGACGCCGATACCGCCGCCGCTGGCGCCACTGACGGTGCTGTTCTGGAGCGTCACCACACCGTCATTGTTGAGAAGGCTACCGCCGGCGCTGGAGCCGGACGCGTTCGCGGCGGCGTGGGCGGAGAGGCACGCCCTGACGCTGGAGCAGGCCGTCGACCTGGCGCTTACGCCCTCCGCGTGAAAAGTCACGCCTGGAGTCAAATACCGGCCTGCTGGAGCGCGGCCTGTAGGGAGGCGGCGTAGGCGTCACTGGTCATCGTGGCGCCGGAAATCTCATTGATGGTGGCGCTCTGCGCTTGCAGTGCCTCCTGGCGCAACAATGGGAGGGCTTGCTGGTTGATGAACGCCGAGCGCTCTCGCTCGGTCGGCGCTGTCGCCTGGACATCCGTCAGCCGCTTGCCCGTCACGGTGATGGTCACCTGCACCGGCCCCCACTGCATATCCTCGCTCGGTCCCGCGATGACGCCTGAGCCCGCGCCAGGGTGCGACGAGGGGGTAAGGGTGGGCGTTGGCGCGGCGCTTGGCTGCGTGGACGGGGATGTGGACCCCGATGAACAACTCACGGGGACGGTGGCCATGGCGGTCATGAGGACGACGAAGATGGGCCGGCGCATGTGGCGCTCCTTTCTCAGCCTGGACGGCGAGGGTAACGTGTGCGGTTGTGCAACGGACTCTGTCATCAGGCCGGTAGGGCTCACGGGCGCAGCGAGGATGCCGTCCCAGTCACCCTCGATTGCCCGTGAGCCTTGCCGGATGTCTTCCAGAGGACGTTTGTCACACGCTCGTGCTCGTGCTCGTGCTCGTGCTAGCGCTGCTGTTCGTCGCCGTACTCGCTGGGACAATGGTAGGGATGGCGCCCGCGACCGCCGACTGCACGACATCCGTCGCCACGCGCTGTCCCCCGACCGTCGCGCTTCCGACCGCGACGAACAAGCCGCTCTGGAACTGGCCGCGTGTCGCCGGGACCACCCGATAGACGGCGGTCGGCGACGTCAGCGTCAGCGTGCGCGCCGCGCCGGCCGCTGTCTTGACCGTGATCGAGCCGCTCTGTAGGGCGGTCACGATCCCTGTGATGGCGCCCCGGCGCGCTCCACCAACAACGCCCCGGCGGCCATAGCCACCGGCGCCACCATAGCCACCGCTCCCATTGCCGCCGTTACCGCCGAAGCCACCGGAGCCGCCGCTCCCGCCCGAATTGCCCGATCCGGGACTACCGAACCCGCCGGAGCCGGAACCGCCAAACCCGGAACGGCCGTTGCCACCGACGCTGAACGACCGCACGGAGATGTCGGGCGCGCCTGTCGCCGCGATGGTCACGCTGCCGGCCGTGGATGTGGCGGCCCGGCTGAGCGTGATCGCGACACGCTGCCCCACCGCCACGTCGCCCGCCGCCGCGGTCGTCACGCGGTAGTAGCGCGTGCCCGACGTGGTTGGCAACGATTGCTGCCCCTGGAATGACTGTACGGTCACCGCCCCTGCCCCTGCGGCGCTCGCCACCCACTGCCCCGAGAGGGCAGGCAAGGCCGTCGATGGGGCCGCCGCGCCGGGGGTAGGGACGGGCGCCGTCCCTGCCGACCCGAAGCCCGTGGACGGCGACGCGGCGCCGCTGGTCGTTCCCGTACCCGTGGGATGACTGGCGCAGTCGTAGAGCTGCCCCGCGCCGCCGCGCCCGCCGAACCCGCCGCTGATCGAGGGGGTAGAAGTATTTTGCCACAGGCTGGACGGCACGACCGCGCAGTGCCCGGTCACCCACTGACTGAGGTCGGCGTTCCCGCCCCCGCCGAAGCCCCCGCCCCCGAAGCCGCCCCGGTCGCTCCGGCGGCCCTGACCCTCCATGAACGCGCGAACCTGCGGCGGGAGGTCATCCAGATTGAACGAGCGCGCGCCGCCGAACCCACCAAACCCGCCGTTGAGCATGAAGTAGCGCACCGTGCCGTTGGACACGAACGTAGACAGGCCGCTCGGTGTGACGATGCGGTCGGCGCCGCTGAAGCCGCCGAGCGCCATCACCGGCTTGCCCGTGGCAATAATAATGGGCGCGGCGCTCATCGAGTTGAGCGTCGCCAGCAGGTAACGGTCGTTGCCCTGATGCGCCTCCAGATAGCGTATCAGCGCCGTGTTCGCGCTCGCGTTGTCGCCCCCGCCGGAGCCGCCAAAGCCGCCGCCCGCACGGCCGCCGAAGCGCGCGCCGGCGTCCGCGCCGCGCCCGCTCCGCGTCGCCGCGCCGGGGAATCCGCCCGCGCCGTCTTGGGGCCGCGGCCCTGCCGTTGGTGTCCCCCCGCCGTTACTCGTCGCGACCGTGTCCGCGGCCCAAACCGCCGGCGCGGCCAGCAGCCCGGCGACGCCGAGCGCCGCCGCGGCGAGCCCCGCGCGTAGGCCGAGGCGGACGCCTAGGCGGACCAGGACCAGCGCGACAGCGGCGACGAGGCACAAGCCCACCACGAGCGGGGTCAGCCAGCGCGACCAGTCGGGATACGCGGATAGCATGTAGGCTTGCACTGCCGCCGTCATCAGCAGCACGACAGGCAAGGCCCAGCCGCGCCACCCCGCGTCGCGATAATTATGCCACAGGGCCACGACGCCAATGCCCGCCAGCGCGGCGATCGACGGCGCCAGTGTCACCATGTAGTAGGTGTGGAAGAAGCCGGCGACGCTGAAGAACGCGGCCCCCGTGAACAACCAGACGCCCCACAGCACGAGCGATTGTTGCCGCCGGTCGAGCGTGAGGCGCGGCCGGATGCGTAGACGCGTGCGCCAGGAGGCGGCGACCAGGCCCAGCAGCGCCAGCGGCAAGAGCCAACCCACCTGTCCTCCGAGAGCGCTGTTGAATAGGCGCAGCGGACTGGGATTACCCGATTCGCCGCGCGTGAAGCCGCCGGCGGTGGCGCGTTGTGCTGCCGTCTCAGTACCGGCGCTTCCGCCGCCCGTCCCTGTCGCGGAGCCGCCCGTCCCTGTCGTGGAACGGTCGCGCGCGGCGGGCGTTGTGGCGCGGGCCGGCGTCCCCCGCCCACCAAAGGAGATATGGCCAGTGAGGCGCTCCAACCCGTTATAGCCAAGGGCGAGGGTGACCTCGGAGTTGTTGCCGCTCGACCCGACGTAGGGGCGCTGGCTCGCCGGAGTGGCGTCAACCGCGACGGCCCACGAGAACGAGACGACTAGAAGCACGAGCGTCGCCGCCACGAGGCGCCACACCCGCGTCGTCCAGTGGATCGGGGCGGCCAGCAGGTAGAGTACCCCGAAGGCTGGGACGACGAGGTAGGCTTCGAGCATCTTGATGTTGAAGCCTAATCCCACCAGGACGCCGCAGAGCGCGAGCCAGCGCAGGCGACCGGTCTCGGCGGCGCGCAACACAGCCCACGCGCCCAGCAGGAGCGCTAAGACGAGCGTGCTGTCGATGATGTTGTTGCGGTTGGCGGCGACGTTGACCGGCATCACCGCCAGGGCCAGCCCCGCCAGCAGCCCCGCCACCCGGCCGAAGGTCCGCGCCACGAGGCGGTAGAGCACGGCGACGGAGAGGACGCCGGCCAGGGCCTGCGGCAGCATCAGGCTGAGGCCGGAGTAGCCGAAGAGCTTGGCGCTGCCGACCTGTAGCCAGAAGCCCAGCGGGGGCTTGTCGATGGAGACAAATCCACCCGCATCGAACGCGTTGAAGAAAAAAGCGTGCCAGCTTGTGAGCATGCTCCTGACCGCCGCCGCGTAGTAGGTATTGCCATACCCGATGCGGTCGAGCTGCCAGAAGTCGAGGATGGCGGCAAGGATCAGCACCGCCCCCAGAGCCAGCCGCTCCCAGGACAGCTCAATCGTCCTCTCCCACACCGCCTCTCGCGGCGGCGTCGCCTCTTGGGGCGCGCGAGGCGTCTCGTCGACGCGCGTCACATCCTGTATCGCCACCTAGTGTCTCCCTCCTTAAGGTTTCTCATGTTCTTTGCCCCCTTATTCAAGGACGTTTGCCTGTTCATGGACATTTACCGCTAGCGCGGAATGAGGGAGTGCAGCCGAGGAGCCGTACCCCCTGGGACCGCCGCGCTGCAAAGTAACCTCTGTAAAGCCGCGCTAGGTAGGTTACGAGGCGGCCAATTCGCCCAGGTGGACGCGGGCGGTGACCGTGCTGCCGTTGCGGTTGAGCGTCAGGGTGACCGTGTCACCGGGCTTCTGATGCGCCAGCGCCGTGAGCAGGTCATCCTCCCCCGTGATCGCCTGCCCGTTGAAGGCCGTGATCACGTCGCCCTGCTGCACCCCCGCCGCCGCCGCCGGCCCACTCGCGTTGTTCACGATCGCCCCTACCACCGTCGGTGTGGCGACGCCCCCGCCATTCCCGAAGTAGCCCTGCGCCTGGTTCTGCTGCTGCGCGTCCGTCGCCGCCACGCCCAGGTAGGCGCGCCCCGTGTGCGCGACGCGGCCCGTCGCGATGAGCTGGTGCGCGATGTAGGTGACGCGCGTACTCGGCACGGCGAAGCCGATGCCCTGCGCCGCCCCGCCGTTGTTGTTCTGCGGGTCGGTCGCTTCCAGCGTCGGGATGCCCACGACCGTCCCGTTCAGGGTGACCAACGCGCCGCCCGAGTTGCCGGGGTTGATCGGGGCGGAGGTCTGGATGGCGTTGGGCAGGTAGGCGCCGTTGCCTTCCTGCACGGTGCGGTCGAGCGCGCTGATCAGGCCGGACGTGACGCTCTGCTTGAGGCCAAGCGGGTTGCCGATGGCGAGCACCGTTTGCGCCACGCTGAACGTGCCCGAGGAGGCGAAGCGCGCCGCGGGCAGACCCGACGCGTTGATGTGCACGATGGCGAGGTCATCGGCGGTGTCGGTCCCGACGAGGCGGGCGGCGTAGCTCTTGCCGGTGGCGAGCGTGACGCGCAGCGATTGCTCACCGGCGACGACGTGGGCGTTGGTAACGATATCGCCGCTCGTGTCGTAGATGACGCCAGAGCCCGAGCCAATCCCCACGTTGTCCACGTAGACCACCGACCGGCTCGCCGTGGCGAACGCCTGCTCGGTGGCGATGTCGACGCTTGTCCCCGTGGTGGTGGTCGTGACAGCGGCGGTTGTGGCGGCGGCCTGGGTCGCGGCGGCGGTAGGCGCGGGGCCGAGGGCACGGTCCCCAATGACGCCAGCCGCGACGAGCGCGACGGCGGCTAACGGTGTGGCGATCTTTCTCATGTCCGGTCTCCTTTGTTCTATGTAGGCGCCTGTTCTATGATTGTAGGCGCTCACATACTTATTAGGGGCCATGCGTTTATACATATCTATAGCGTACGCCCGGACGTTGAGAGCGCCCTAAGACGCGGCTAAGAGAAAACACAGAAAAAGCTAAGAGTTCGCTAAGAAGCTGACGGGGACAACGCCGCCTCGTCCACGGTGGCCGGTTCGTCCACGAACGCTCGTGGCAGGGTCACGGTAAAGACGCTCCCCGCGCCGACGTAGCTTTCGACATCGATCGCGCCTCCCTGCCCCTCGACCAGCGCCTGCGCGATGGCCAGTCCCAGCCCCGCTCCCACTCCCGCACGCGAGGTGTCGCCCTGGTAAAACCGCTCGAAGACATGGGGCAGATCCTCCGGCGCGATGCCGTAGCCGGTATCACGCACCGCGATTATCACCTGGTCGCCCGACACCGCCGTCGCCACCCCGATCGTCCCTTCGGGCGGCGTAAATTTGCACGCGTTGTCGAGCAGGATCAGCAGCACCTGCGTGAGGGCGTCGGGGTCGGCCCGCACGGCCACGGCGGGGTCGCCTTCAACGCGGATTGTGTGCGCGGGGTGCGTCGCGCGCGCGCGACGCAGCAGTGCGGCGAGGAGCGGGGACACAGGCACGGGTTCGCGGCGCAAAGCGCGGCCAACGTCCGCGCGCGCCAGCGTGAGCAGGTCACCGACGAGGCGGGCCATGCGCGCGCTCTCGACATCTAAATCGTCGAGGATGGCGACGCGGTCGGCGGCGTCGATGGGCGGCACGCGCCGTAGCAGGGCCACGTTGCCACGGATGCTGGTCAGCGGGGTGCGCAACTCGTGCGAGGCGTCGGCGACGAAGCGCCGCTGCGTCTGATAGGCCTCGGCCAGACGCGCGAGCATGGCGTTGAAGGTGGTGGCCAGGCGGCCGACCTCGTCGCGCGGGCCGGTGTAGGCGACGCGCTGGTCGAAGTCCTGCGCGTCGCCGATGGCGCGGGCCGTCCGCGTGATGCGCGCAATCGGCCGTAACGCCGTTCCGGCGAGTAGCCAGCCGAGGCCAAACGCGAGCAGCGTCGCGATGGGACCGCCGATGAGCAGGACGCGGCGGACGACATCGAGCGGCCGGTCGATGGCCTGCAGCGGGCGGGCGACCTGGAGGACACCGGGCACACCGTGGAGGACGAGCGCGGTATTGTCCAGCAGGAGCTGCTGGCCGCCGACGGTCACGACCGTCGGCGGGGGCGACACGCCCGATTGGAGCGCCGCCTGTATCGCTGGAAGCGCCGACGGGTCGAGTGGGAGCGTCTGGTGTGAGTCCTGCAAGTTAGATGATCGTCGGATTGTCCCGTCAACGCCGCGGAACTGGAGGTAGGTCTCCATCCCGACGAGGAGTGGGGACTGCGCGGTAGGACCTCCGTAGTGATGCAACTCCGCGGCGAAGGCGGCGGTGTCGGCCACCAGGGCGTTCCGCGCGGCGTCGGAGTTCACCGTGGCGACAACGCCGTAGAGCACGGCGCCAAACAGGATCAGGGTGAGCGCCAGGATCGCACTGTAGAGCAGGGTCAGGCGCAGGCGGATCGACAGGGACTGTAGCGACAAACGGCGCACATGGGGCGGCGTCATCTCGCCCGCCGCGTGGCGCGCCGGCCAGGGCTTAACTTTCACGAAGGACATAGCCGACACCGCGCACGGTCTGGATCAGGCGCGGCTCACCGCCGGCCTCGGTCTTGGCGCGTAGATAGCCGATGTAGACATCAAGTACGCTGTCGTCGCGCGCAAAGTCGTAGCCCCACACCTCCTCCAGGATGCCCTCGCGCGGCAGCACATGCCGGGGATGGCGCAGCAGGTAGGCCAGCAAATCGAACTCCTTGGGGCTCAGGGCGAACACGCGTTCGCCGCGCCGGGTCTCACGCGTCATGGGGTCGAGCTCAAGATCGGCGTAGCGCAGCGCCTTCTCGCGTCCATCGGCGCCGCTACGCGTGTTGCGGCGGAGGAGAGCGCGGATGCGCGCGAGTAACTCGTTGGGGGCGAAGGGCTTGACGAGGTAGTCGTCCGCGCCGCCATCGAGTCCCTCCACGCGGTCCTCGATGGCGTCACGCGCGGTGAGCATCAGGACGGGCGTATCGTCGACCTCGCGCAGGCGCCGGGCGACCGCGAGGCCGTCGAGTCCGGGCATCATCCAATCGAGCACGACGAGGTCGGGGCGATGGGCCGCCGCTTGTGCGAGCGCCTCGCGCCCATCAGACGCCGTCACAACCTGGTACCCTTCGTACATGAGCGTCCGCCGCAACATCTCGGTGATACCACGGTCGTCATCGGCGATTAAAATGGTGGTCATAGGCAATATCCTGGGCCTCGTTGCTGATAAGCCTTGCACCATCAGGATACGCCACAAGTCTAAGAGTACGCTAAGAGCCCCGGCAACGGACGCCTGCGCATCCTACATTCCGTTTCTTAGCAAATTCTTAGTAATTTCTCCACATCTTCTTAGCTAGACTTTGGCGTGCGCCCTTTAACAGTATGAAAGATTGCTCCATTGAGGAGTCATCTCTGGACAACGAGATGAGGACTACGCAGCAGGCGTCGAGGGGCGGCACCCGTCGAGGTCTGAAG
>JAABUV010001047.1_pt1 | contig 40615 bp, 47 predicted proteins | sample 5559971 | NCBI WGS metagenome assembly JAABUV01 (sample SAMN10711881, study PRJNA513362) | rock metagenome | isolation source: Antarctica rocks | place: Antarctica: Victoria Land, Knobhead nord | collected 2015-12-19 | reverse complement strand
CTGCCCGCGCGCTCTCCATGCCCCCGCCGCCGCCCTGCCCGGCGGCCTGGCTGCTGGAGCCGGGCGCGGCGTGCTCGCCACCGCGTGCGCCGGCCGCCCCATCGGCGACATCATCCCCTGCGGCCGGCGCGGGCCCTGCATCCTCTGCTGACGGCTCTGCCGCAGCCGGCTCAGGCGCGGCCGCCCCGCCGTTCTGCAGCCGCTCGCCCGGCTCGTCGTGCAAGGCCGCGGCCGGCTCGGCGGGCGCTGGCGGCGCCGCGTTGCCGCCTTTGCCTGCCTGCTGCTCCGGCCCGCTCGCGTCGGGGGTTGCCCCCGCCGCGTCCGCTGCCATCTCCGTCATTGCCCGCGAGGACCTCTGCCCCGGCAGAGCGTTCCAGCCTCCCCAGATGTGAAGTCGGAAGGTCTGGCCCGGCGACCCAGTTGCCTGTCGGGTGTATACCCTCGCTGCGACCGGCAAGTGTGCCTCGCGAGTGCGGTTGGCTATGTAAATGTGCAGCACGTGAGTAGGTTGAGCCAGAGGTCGAGCGCTGTTGCAGTCGGTCGCAGGCGTGCTCAGCGTCCAGGCTGTGCAAAGCGCACAGCGAGCTCTCGTTTTGGCCGGAGAGGGGGGCATGGTGGGCGCACACGCCTGAGCGCCGCCGCCAGCCTTCAGCGCCACTATGGGGTGCGGGTCGTCCGCGCCGACAACCCTTGAGCCGGCCGCAAAGGCGAGCGCGAAGAGCGCGCCGTCGGCGAGCAAGCCCGCGGAGGCGCCCGTGCCGGACCAGGGCCTGTCCAGCGCGTTTCGGGCCGTCAAGTTCCTGGGCCGCGGCGGCACTGGCGACACGTGGCTGTATGAGGACCTGGCGTCGCGGCCCGCTGGCGGAGGTGCCACCCAGGTTTCCGACGCGGCGCGGCCGCGGGGCGCTCCCGCGCAGGTTGCCAAGGGGTTGGCGCGTGCGAGCGTGCGCAGCCGCGGCCAGGCAGGCGCGCTCTCCGCTGCGCCGGCCTGACCCTAGGGAGCGGCGCACGCGCAGGCTCCGGCGAGCTTGTGGCTATCAAGCTCATCCGGCGGCCAATCCCGCGCGTCGTGGCGCCAAACATCCTGCGCGAGATACGGGTGCGCGCGCGGGCTGTGCCAAGAGGTGCTTCGCTGGTCGCTGGTTCCTGCCCCATCCATGTGCCCGCAGCTGACCCACGCAGCTCGGGGACCTCGCTCACGCGCGCCTGCTCATGAACGTGTGCGGGCGTTGCACGTGCGCTGCGCGGCACTGCATTGACAGAGGCAGGGAACATCCTGTACGTGGGGATGTTTTGTGAGTCAGAGCATGGCAATGACCGCATCCTCACCGGCGCCCCGACGCGGCGTGCACAGATACAAGCAGACCTCGGAGAGGGGCACGTGAACGTCATCAAGGCGAAGGAGGCCATACTCACCGACCAGGTGCTCTGCAAGGCCCTTGCCCGTTGTTCACGGCTTCCTGCCTGCCGTCCCGCGTCAGCCCCGCGCTCCGCAAGCCGTCGAGCTGAGGCCGTGTGCCCGGCGTGGAACAGCACCTGGCGCTGGTGATGGAGTACGCGGCGTGCGGGAGCCTGACATCCTATGTCGCCGAGCAGTGGCAGCGCGCGCAGCACAGCGGCCTCTTCCTCAGCGAGGACGAGGCCCGGTACTTCTTCCGGGTATGCCTCCGCCCGCCGACGACCCAGCGAGGCCGCTGGCAGAGGTCGTATGTTTGCTGTTTCACGTTTGGTGCCTTTAGCGGCGGCATTGGAGTTGCTGGTGAAGCCTATGTGGTGTTCCACCTGCTTTTGCCACGCTTTTGACACGCAGCAGAGCACAGCAGAAAAGAACAAGCTGTGTGTGCTGGTGCCACCGCAGCAATTCATCTGCGCGGTGGAGTACTGCCACCTGCACTGCGTGGCGCACCGGGACCTCAAGCTGGACAACACGCTGCTGGACGACAGCAACCCGGCCGTCATCAAGCTCTGCGACTTTGGCTTTGCGAAGAAGTGGACGGACGACGTCAACATGTACACGCACATCGGGTGAGCACTGGCTTGCAGGGACGACGGTTGTTCGGTTTTCTCTTGGCTATGCTTAGGCATGATCCACTGGATAAACACATTGCGCATGTGGGTGTACTGGAGGCAATGTGGGATTTCAGTCCGGTGTCAGTGCGGATGTTGTCTTCATGGACAATCAGAGCATGCACAGCTCTGCCTCGCAAGGCCAGTCGATGACGCAAGGTGGTCTTGCCAGGCCTCCCAGCATGCGCGGTCATGCACTGCTTTGTTTGCGGGCTTGTGCAGCTGTGTATGTGTGTGTGGCATTGTTCCCTAGAGTCACAGTCATATATCAGGCAGCATGCGCGCTAACACAACAGCATACGGGCCCAGGACGCCTGTGTACATGTCGCCGGAGCTCATCAACAACCGCAACGGCGCCAAGGGCTACGACGGGCGGCACGTGGACGTGTGGGCGAGCGGCGTGCTGCTCATTGTGATGCTGCTCGGCGCGTTTCCGTTTGACCACATCGAGCACCCGGACCCCAACACCTCCGAGGCCCACCTCGAGGTTTGGTGTGCGCCCGGCTCGCACGCATGCATGCTGTTGCGATGAGCGCTGTTGCGTCCCTGCATGTTGGCTTGTCGGAATGAAGGGCTGTCATTACTCTTCCTGCTTCTGCTCGAGTGCGATGGGCGCCTGCACACATGTGCCACTGCAGTCAGGCTGCGAGCCGCACTTTGCACCGATTACCCATGTGCCTCTGTCTGCAGAGGGCATGAAGCCAGTAGACAGTCACGGATTAGGCGTCGGGGCGCCGCGCCGCATCTTGGCAGCATCCGTCGCCCACTTGGTGCCTTTCGCAGCGATTTTGCGGCCTCGCTGAGCAAGGCGCGGGCTGGGCGGCGCGCAGGCTGCAGCAGGTGCGGCAGCCGTGGAGCAATGTGCCGCACATCAAGAAGGCCGTGGAGCAGGTGCGGGCTCGACAGAGGGCCGCCGTGCCTGCGTCCATGTGCTGAGTTTCCACAAACGTGCTATGTTTACACCTCCGCCTGGTCAACCCGCCTGCTTGTGGTGCTCGCGTCGTGACTGGACGACTCGGCGCGGCTTGCGCGAACGCAACGCCGCATGCTGCTGCAAGAGGCTGTCGCAGCGCAGCGCCCGCGGCACAGCGGGGCCTGCGCAACCCTGCCTCCTCAAGCCAGCCCTGCCGCGTGCGCGCGCGCAGCTGACGCCCGAGTGCATGGACCTGCTCAACAAGATCTTCGTGATTGACCAGAACCAGCGCATCACGGTGCCCAACATCAAGGCGCACCCCTGGTACACCAAGCCGCTGCTGCCCAAGTATGAGGCCGCGGAGGCGGTGCTGGCCAAGAGCCAGGCGGAGGTGGACGCCTACATCGCCAACCGGCAGCTCAACACGGTGCGCCCGCGCCCGCACGCCCAGCTCGCGGGGCGCCCAGCGGCTCGCGACGCGACCTCAGCGCAGCGACAGGCACTGCGGACATGAGAACTTGAGGCGGACTTGCGGACTTGCGCCAGGCGCCCAGAAGGCGCCCAGGCGTATGTGCTGTGGGTTGCTGCCGCGGTGGAGCGCTGACGCTCGCGCGGGGCGCGCGCGCGCGCGCAGAAAGCGCTGGTCGCGCGGAACGAGCAGCTGCAGCGCCTGGTGGAGCAGTCGGGCCAGCGCGCCGCGGCGCCGGACGGCCGCTCGCGCACCTCGCCCCTGGTGACCCCTTGGGCCCCCTCATGCGGAGCGTACACATGCGCCTCGCGCAGAGCATTGTTTTTCCGATTACCTATGCACTGCTTGTGCAAGCTCTCTGGCAGACCGTCCCATGCCGCTTCAGAGCAGGTGCTGCGTTGTGGTGCAGAGTGCGACGCTGCTTGACGGGGGTGCTGCGCGCGCAGGCGCGCATCGACCTGCGCGAGCAGTCCATCATGGCGAGCGCGTCGGCTGCGGCCGCGGCAGAGGGCCCGCTCGCGCCCGGCACGGCCTCCGCGCCCGGCGGCCTGCCCGACATCGGCGAGGAGTAAGGCCGGCGTTGCGCTGCGTGCCTCAGCCCCACCCCCGGGTGGGGCCCGTGCCGCCGCGCGTCCGCGCTGCATGCGCTGCAGCGGAGCGCTGGCGTGGGAGCTCGCGGGCGGCGGCATGGGCGCGCGCCGATGCGGCGGGGGAGGAGGGGCATGTGTCAGGTCGGGGTCTGGATGCAGACCGCAGCACAGGCGGCGCACGTCTGGCGCTGCATGCGCGCAGCAGCAGCACGGCGGCATCCGGCAGCAACGGGGTTGTGCGGGGCCGAGCTGCGTCTCCATGCGAGCGCCGCGGAGGCTGCGCCGCAAAGCAGCGTGCGCCGGGGGCGGCGCTCGAGGCCGAGAATGGGCTGCACGATTGAGCGGTGGGGCAGGGGGCGGGGGTCAGATGTGCGCCCGCGCGTCGCTGCAGCAGGCGGCTTGGACGCAGGCGGCGGCGGGCGCCGCTGCAAGAGCCAAGCGACGCGGTGGCGCCATGGCTGGCGCCCGCGCTTCTGCGGGAGGCGGGCAGGAGCGTTGCTTGCCTCGCATTGCGCGGCAAGCAGCGCGGAGCGAGGCCGAGTGCGCGCGTGTGCGCTCAGCGCTGCTGCTGCTCGGCGCTCACCTGGCATTTCTGCAGCCGGCGGCGGGGCCTTGCATGCGCAGCATGCAGGGTGTCGCCTGTGGAGGGATGCTGGTCGACGCATCCCTGCCAGCATCACTAGTGTGGTCGTGGTCTGCTGGCATGTGGTCAGTCGCTGGGCGGGCTGCCTCTGTGCCAGGGCCCCGCACTGTGAAGGCGCCATGCGGAGGCAGCGGGCCATGGTTCTCACAAGCAGCCGTGGTTTTTCCTTGTAGTGAGCGCTGCGGGGGCATGTACATGGCACGATTTCATGGCCGTGTGGCTCCCGGGTGTGTGCACTTTGCGGTGCGACGTTCCAGCAGCTCGTGCGCTGAGGCACCTTTCCGGGACGGGCTCATCAGGTGACCTTTGGCTGCACGCCCCGGTGTGTGCAACGGGGCGTGTGACAGTATCTGGCTGCTGGACGCCGCGCCAGTCCTGTCTTTTTCGCACGCTCGCGTAGGAGGCCGGGCGCTTCCTGCAGCACTAGCAATTTGGGTGCTGGTGCATGGCGCTCGCGACCTGGCCCCTTGACAGCAATGAGCGCGCCTGCTCCCTGCATGGGCTGTCTGTTTGTCTGGTCACGTTGCTGCGGTCCCTAAGAGAGCGGCCCTCTCCCTGCTTGTCTCTGGCGTGCAGCGCTCTGCGCTAGACCAACAGCCGGTGTCGTGCCCGTGCACGTTGTTGTGCGCCTGTCCATGGTGGTGCTTTTCAAGACCACGCGCCGCCTAGTAAGAAAAGGACGCCTACCGCGCATGCAATGCAGACCCTTCACGACCCTAAATAATCTCGCGCGCATCGGCCTCCCGGCTCAGGAGCCGGCGGGCCCTCGGCGCACGTTACACTGCCGCCCTTGGCGGCGCTGTCGTAGCCGGCGTGCGTGGCCGCATAGCGCGACAGCAGGTACTCGCCGCTGGTCGTCGGCGGCCACCGCGGCGGCCGGCCCGGCGAGCAGCAGGTCGGCAGGCACTCCACGCGCTGCGCGCACGGCGACACGCAGCCTCAGCAGCTGGTGCATGGATGCAGCAGCGTCGCTGAGGCCGGCGCAGCCACGCCGGATGCTGTTTGCAGCACGGCGCAAGGCGCGCGCGTCCTTGGGGCTTGTCAGGGCGCGAGTGTGTACTGCAGCCGGCGCGGCCCTGGCTTGCAGACAGCGCCTCCTCGCAGCCGCCAGGCGCAGGAGACAGGGAAGGCAACGTACTGCAGCAACAGCGCCCAGCCTCTGGCCGCAGCCGTGCACGCCACTGCAGTGCGCATGGCCGCCGCCAGAGCACAAAGCGGGACTGTTGGGCACACTCGCCGCACTGCGGCGCTGCCCCCAGAGACGCCCTGCACATGCAGCGCGGTGTGGGTACAAGCTTTGATCTGACCGTGCAACCCCCCGCTGCGCATCCCTACGTCTGACACGTGGCGCAGACAGCGGCCTGTTCGGCGGCCAGCCAGCGGCGGAGCCCCACCGCATGGAACGCGGGGCGAAGAAGAAGGGTATGCTGTAGCGCTCGGCCGCGCCGTCTGTGCACACCCGGTGCAGCGTCGAGCGGAACAGGCCATTGGTCCACCTGCGCGGCGGCGCCCCGCGGCATGCGGCGGGCGGCAGAGCCACTGGCGCGCTGCATGTCGGGGCAGCACCGGACCAGGGAGCATGCGCCGGCCGCGTGATTGCGCAGGCCGCGAGCATCAACTGGCGGCACTGCGGGACGCCGCTTGGACGCCACGAGGGCTCAGAGGCCAACAGGCAGCTGACAGCATGTGACGCGGCCCTCTTACGGAGCCGTTGCTCCCGCTCGAGCACTGGCTGCGCGGAAGGCGCGCACCGCTCCAGCATGCCGATGGGAGGCGCTCGCTCGGGACTGGGCGAGTGAGCGCAAGATGGGGAATCAACACAGGAGCGATGTTATGGTTGCAAGGTCAGTGCTTCACAGCCCTCTGCTGCACAGGAGCGATGTCATGGCTGCAGTGCCAGTCTGTGAAAAGTCCGCTGCTGCTGAGGCGGGCGCGCACCGCTCCAGCATGTCGCCCAGGTTGACGATGAAGGCGCCCGGCCGCGGCGGCACCGCGTGCCAGGGCCCGCCCGGCTCCGGCCGCACCTGCAGGCCCGGCACGCCGTCCGTGCGCAGCAGCGTGAGCATGCCGTAGTCGCTGTGCGCGCCCGCGCCCAGCACGCCCTGCCCCCGCGCGGGCGCCGCCCGCTCAGCGCGCAGACTTTACCGGTTGGATAAGTATCACTTACGTGTTAAAAGCGCTGCGTGCGCATCGACCTGGGAGGCCTGCCAGCGCGCAGGCCCAGGAAATGTTCCATGTACTGCACCAGCACAGAGGAGGTCAGGGCTGCCGTCAGAGCAGCCCCCGGCACAGGCTGTCGGCGCGCCGCATAGACCCTAGTGTCTCCGCTGCAACACGCATGCGCGCCTGCTCCGGCGACGACGCGCGCGCGGCGTAGTGCAGCGGCCGCAGGAACGGCATGGGCGGGGCGAAGGAGGCGCGAAAGTGCTCCGCGGGCAGGCCCAGCGCAAGCGCGAGCGCGCGCAGCAGGCGGAAGCCTAGGGCCAGGACCGCCGCCATGTAGGCCTCGGTCGCCTCCCGGTACTCTGGCAGCAGCTCCTGCATGCCGGCCAGCATGTGAGGCGGGCACATGATGCAGCTCGAGTCTGAATGCAGCCCGCAAGCGCAAGCGCGCGCAGCAGGCTGTAGCCCAGTCCGAGCGCCGCGGCCAGGGGTGTGGTTCGCATGCTTAAATTGCATGAGCACCTCTCGCCTGCCCGAGAAACAGTGCTCACACAATACACACCGTGACAAACTGAGTGGAGACTCGGGCAGCGCATGGCGTGTTGGCTGACCGGAGAGGAGACCTGGGGCGAGCATCTGCAATAGGTGGCATAGCCTGTTAATGCATAATCGTCGTCTCAGTCAGCCAACCAGGGGTTGTTAAGGCAATTGCTTGCTTGCGGGGCCCGCCAGCTCCGGCAGCGGGGCAGCGCGCGGGAGGCCGGGGCGCGCCGTCGGCGGCCACTGGTTGGGGCCGTGCAGCGGGAGGCGGGCCTCGGGGTCGCCAGGGTCGACTTCGCGGCCAAAGTACAGGCCTTCTTTGGTATCACCTTCGCTCTGATTTGCGGGGTCAAGCGTTTCCTCCGCCATTGGTGTGTAGCCCCTGCACGTGCCATCGCAGCGGAGTTCCCTTAGCTCAACAGGCTCGTCCGCACTTTGCCGGCGCGTGAAGCGCAGCCAGCTGCAGTACTTAATCTGTTCTGAGTTGTTCTAAGTGGAGGCTGTATGATGCATGTTTGGCTACCAATGTCTTTCATGTTAGTGTAACGACCAAATGGAAAGTAAAAAAAGGTAGCCACGCCCCTCTCTGTTTCAACACGCGGCACAGGAACAAGGGCTACAAAGCGTGCCCGGGCGTGACGTGCGCGCCTGTTGTTGCAGTCCGCCAGAATGAGCCGCTTCTGCTCGGCAGGCAGGGCGAAGAATGCGCGGTTCTGCGCGAACACCCGCTCGACGAGCTCCTCGTCCACGCCATGGTTCACAGCTGCCCCCCACCCCCACACACGCACACCCCGTTGTGCACCTATGCTGGCCCTTTACAGTGCCACTGTGACAACAAGGCCTGGCACGAGCTCCTCGTCTATGCCGTGTTTCACAACTGCCCCCATCCACCCACACACACACACACACCCCATTATCCACCTATGCTGGCCTTCTCACAACAAGGCCTGGCACACGCTGCAAGCGCGGGCATGAGCTGTACCGTAGAAGAAGCCGCTGCTCAGGCATGCCTCCCGCACGCGCGCTGCAACGACGTCCTCGGGCTCGCTCAGGTCCACCACGCTGACCTGCGCAGCGCTGCAGACTCGTCCACGGCCAGAGGGCTTTGCGCACGAGGCAGCTTGGTAGACGCGGCGAGCATTGGTGGGCAAACCTTGCAGGCGGACGACTCATGCAAGCCGTTCTGCGCGGCCATGCCTGACCTTGGCAAAAACCCACGACAGCCAGGCTCGTATGTATTGAACAAGATGGCTGCGCACGCGTCACAGCAGAGCGCTGTGTGATGTGCTGTCTACGTAGCACCAAAAGACTCTCTGCGCACTCATTCAAGACTGGCGCGCCCGGGGATTGCAGACTTACGTTTGCACTCGCTGCTTGTACAATTATGCTCTGCCGTTGGGGACTCGAGCTAGCAGAAAAGCTGGGCTTGCAATCACTCGTGCAGCGTTTCAATGCAGCAGACCTTTACCAGCAGCGCAAGCCTGAAGTTGGCCTGCGGCAGGCAAGAGCACGCGTCGCGGCCGAGCATGCGAAGCACGTGTGGGGCCCTGCTGCACAGGCTAGCGCAGCCAGCAAGCAGCATGACGCGTGAGGGCGTGGCAGCCCTGAGCACCACTGCTCGTGCTGCCAGGGCGGACGTTGCTGAGGCTCCCTCGCCTTCTGCGGCCTCGTCCCTGCACACCTTGGAGGCGAGCCCTGCGTGCTTGCTGTGCTCCAGCACCACCTCGCCTCTACCGCGCTTGCACTGGGCCTTCCTCACTGTGCGCCGCTGGCGCTTACAATCGCAGTACACGACTTGCGAGTCACGGTGTGCTCTCCGCTTGCAGGACCTGCGGCTGGAGAGCCCGTTCACCAGCGACCTGCCAGCCGACCCAGACACGTCGAACTCGCTGCGGCAGGCGCGCCGAGCCTCAGCCTTGCGCACGTTGTTCGAGCCAGCGCGAGCGTGCGCGCCTCCGCGCGGAGCTGTACGGCTGTCAGTGTAAGCTCTCAGCTGGGTCTGTATATGCTGGACCTTGCCAGAGGTGCGGCCTTGACAGGTGTACGGGGCGTCCTACTCCTACGTTGCCCCCACGCCGACCGGCACGCAGCCGTACCTCGTCGCGGCAGCGCCCGCTGTGGCGCAGCTGATTGGCTTGGAACCTGGCGACATGCAGCGGCCAGAGTTTGCTGCGGCCTTCTCAGGCAACGCGCCGCTGCCCGGTGGCCCGCGGCCGTTCGCAATGGCCTACGGCGGCCACCAGTTCGGCTCGGTGTGTGCTTGCGGCGTCGTTGTCAGTCATTTGTGGTGTTGTGCTGCATTGCATGCCTGTATCAGCTGTTTCAGGAGATGCGTTAGCATGCCATGCGTGTGCACGCCGGGGCCAGAGGACAGAACTTTGTGCATCCGGTGCAACGTGTGATACGTGCCCGGGAGCGCTGAGCGATGGCGCAGAGAGGCTGACATGGCGATGCTGCTGCCCTGCTGCACCGCACCTCTGAGAGATGATGGCGCTAATGTCCCGCTCCCGTCTGCAGTGGGCGGGCCAGCTGGGTGACGGGCGCGCGATCAACCTGGGCGCCGCCGTCGGCCCTGATGGCCAGGCCTGGGAGCTGCAGCTCAAGGTGAGCGCGGCAGTATGTGTGTACAGAAACATTGAAACAGGCGCACGGTGGTGGGGCACTGCGGTCAAGGTGCCCATAATTCACATGGGCATGTCATGAGCCTGCGGTGGTGCTGTGGTGAGTCATTTGTGGTGCACAGCATGTGTGGCCGTGTTTGACCTGTCTCCACACTGCCCGCAGGGCGCAGGAGTGACGCCGTACTCGCGGCGCGCGGACGGGCGCGCGGTCATGCGCTCCAGCCTGCGAGGTGTGCAGCCCACTACGCCGATGACGCGTCCGCCTTTTGCTCCCCGCTGCTCTTCTGGTGAAGAGCGCTCACGAGCCAGGCCGCAGAGAGGCAGATGGTGCAGTATTTCTAACCTCTGCACTGGCCGGGGGGTCAACCTCTCTTTAGAAGTGCTGCGGTGCGTCCTTGCGCGACAGCCTGCCAGCATCAATTGAGCAGGTGGGCAGGCGGTGGTTGTCCCCGCCCTCCCCCATCACATAAAACAGCTTTGTGATGTCCTGCTTGCGCGCCCCCCCCGGCAGAGTTTGTGGCGTCCGAGGCTCTGCACTACCTGGGCGTGCCGACCACGCGCGCGCTGTCGCTGGTCGGCACCGGCGCTGAGGTCGTCCGCGACATGTTCTACAAGTGCGCGCATGCCCGGGATCCTGCCCTGTCGCGTGCCCCTTGGCCGTGCCGCACCCGCTGCGGCTTGCCGCCCAAGCGCAGCCAACCGCAGTGCCATGTTCTGCGCTGCTCATGCTGGCAGGCACTGCCCATGCTCAGCTCTGCATGTATGGCGCCTGGCGTCAGAGCAGCTGTGCAGGTCAGGAGCAGGTCTGCGAATTCCTGACACCAGGGTAGTTGTGGACCTCAAGCGGCAACGTGATGTCCGCCCGGCATGGTGGTCTGCCGCGCCGCTGGCACACGTGCTGGAAGGCACCTGCTGGTGTTCCTGGAGGCCCATAGCCATGCACACAGCACCTCAATACCCTCCTGACGTCCGCGCACCCGCGACCGCCAGCGGCAACATAAAGATGGAGCCCGGCGCGGTGGTCTGCCGCGTCGCGCGCTCCTTCGTGCGCTTTGGCAGCTTCCAGCTGCCCGCGAGCCGCGGCGGCGGCGACCTGCCGCTCGTGCGCGCGCTCGCGGATCACGTCATCCGCCGGCACTTCCCGCACCTGCTCGGTGCGCCGGGCTGTGGTGAAGGAGTGGGAGGACGCGCACGTATGATGTGCTGCCATTTTTAAACTACTGGCCAGACTTTGCAAGCGTGCAGACGCGCGCTCCGCGGCGCGCGCGCAGGCCGGGAGGACAGCTACGCAGCGTGGCTGGGCGAGGTGGCGGCGCGCACGGGGCGGCTGGTGGCCGCCTGGCAGGCCGTCGGCTTCACGCACGGCGTCCTGAACACCGACAACATGTCCATCCTGGGCGACACCATCGACTATGGGTAGGGATAGGTTTATGGTAGGCACAGGCTTAGCCCGCGCCCGCTGCAGGGCACCTGGCGGGACGAGGGGTTGGCAGCCGACCTGCCTCGCCTCAGCCAAGCGGGGTCCTGCACACAGCCTGAGCTGTCATGCCCCTGGCTTGCAGAGCTGCCCGTGCGCTGGAGCTCGTGCTCTTGTGACAGAATGTGTCAGGAACCGGAGTGGGACACAGAGCATGAAGCAGCAGTGCGTTGGTGAGCGTCGAGAGGCATGCCGAGAACCCTCTGACTGCGTGCGCAGGCCCTACGGCTTCATCGAGCGCTTCGACCCGCAGTTCACGCCCAACACGACCGACCTGAGCGGCCTGCGGCGCGCACCGCCCCTCTCCACCGCCGTGTCGCTGTGAAGAGTGCACTGCCTGACAATCCATGTGCTGATGTGCCTCTCACACGCCCCCCACATGCACTCCTTGGAGCTGCTCTACGCATGTCCCTCTGCACAGGTCTGCCTGCATTCGAGTTGGAGGGGGCGTGCATGGTGTTCATGGGCATATCCTATTTGCATGCGGGCAAGCGCGTGCGAGTGCGTGCAGGCTGTCTTGCTAATGCCTCGGGCTGCCCTTGCCTAAACCTGAACCCCCACACCCGTGCTGCAGGTACACCTTCCGCAACCAGCCGGAGATCGGCAGCTGGAATGTGGCGCAGCTGGCGAATGCGCTGCTCGCAGCCGAGCTCATGCCGCTAGTGCGCACCTCGCCTCGGCGCGCACAGTGCACCAGGGGGCCGCCTTGTGGCAGCGCGTGGCTGCAGCGCGATGCTCCTCCAGTGCTTGTGATGCCTTGCTTTGACTAGGGCGCCAGACTGCAGTGCATGCAGTGGCCTTGGTTCGTGTTCCTTGAAAGCTGCCCGGCCTAGCATGCACTTTTCAGCTCTGTTCTCAGCATGTTCTTGGGTCCACGCCGTTGTTGCGGGATTGTTTCCAGGTTGTGAAGGCCGGCCGCCTGCCCGCTGGCAGCTGCCGAGTGCAGGGCGTGAGAGGCCCCAGCGGCGCCATGAGCCAGCGCCCGACATTCTGAGCCTGAGCAGCGGCCGCGTCATCGCAAGAGGCTGCGAAAGCAGCGCTTGGGCAACACTCAAGGCAATGCTGAGATCCTGAGCCTGGTAAGCGGCCGCGTGTGCGTAGGAGGCCGCGGAGGCGGCGGTCGGGCGATACTCGGAGGAGCTGGCGGAGGCGTACCAGACGCGCATGGCGGCCAAGCTGGGCCTGCGCGCGTATGACAAGGCCACCGCAGTGAGCGCCCCGGTCGTCCCTACCTGGCATTCGCACTGCGCGGAGGTTGTCCCTGGCAAGTCGACCCTGACTTTGATGTCATTTAGCTATGCGTTAAAACAGGATGTAGTGCTGCCGCCAATAGTGGTTTGAGGCTGGCTGCACGGCTGTCCCGCCAGCACAGGCTGCGCACCTCCGCTCAGTGTGGCAACCAAGGTGTCAGCCAGGGTGTGCTTGTGCTCGTGGTATATATGCATGCGCTGTGTACACCCTCTGGCCAGAGACAGGGGTGCGTGTGATACAGCGCTGTGTGTACGCGAAACAGGTGGCTGTGCTAACCGCCATGTACGAGGACGGCGCCGACTTCACAAACACATTCCGCGCTCTTGCTGCCGTTGACGCCGCCGCGGATGCCGCCGGCAGCATCCCTGCTGCGCTGCAGGAGGCGCGGCCGGCATACCCTGTCACGCGTGCCTGGGCGATCCTGCAACGCGACCTTGCGCCGTGGTTGTCCTGCGGCGGCTCTGCCGTTGCAGCACCGACAGCGGATCAGACGCGGTAGTGCCAGCCATTGGTGCTAGTGCGCTTGCTCAGGGCCGCCCGCATGCTGGCTGCTTGCCAGCAATGATGCGGGCGCGCCGCCGCGGAGCAGGCCCTATGAAAGCCCAAAGCTGGAGCACGCGCAGGCGCTCGGGCCGCTGAAGCCGGAGCGCGCGGCGGCGTGGGGCGCGGTGCTGGACGGCCTCCGCGCGCGGCTGCGCGAGGAGGGCGACCCGCCGGCTGAGCGGCGCGCGCGGCAGGACGCCGCCAACCCGGCCTACGTGCCCAGGAACGCCGTGATGCAGGACGCCATCCGCGCCGCCGAGGCCGGCTCCTTTGACGAGGTGCGTTGCCGGGCATGTCCGAATGTGGCCAGCTGGGGCTGCAATGCGGTGTTGGCCAATCCGGCCTATGTGCCCAGGAACATGATCATGCAGGACGTCATTTGCGCCATTGAGGCGGGCTCCTACGACGAAGTGCGCCTCCGGGCACGCATGCATGAGCGTGGCCTGCTGGGGCTGCGATGTGGCATTGGTACTTGCCTGTCGGCGGGCTGGCTCCTGCGACAAGATGCACCTCCGGGCATGTTCGTGTATGCCTGCTGGGGCTCCGATGCGGTGTTGGGTTACGCCTGCGGGAAGCTCCGCGAGCGCCCAGGGCGGGCTGTCTGCCCAGACACAGGGCGGCGCAGCGCGCTTGCATGCCAGCCCGCCGCTTGCGCCGCAGACGCTGATCGCTTCTTGCGCTCGGGCGCGCAGCTGCACGCGCTCATGGCCGTGTTGGAGCGGCCGTACACGCAGCAGCCGGGCGCGGAGCGCTTCACCAGGACCGAGCGCAAAGTCCGCATGGGCGTCGAGCTACTGTCCTGCTCGTCCTAGCTCGCGTTCTGCAGCTGAAGGCTTCGCTGTGATGGTCCTGCCTCAGTGCTGAACCGAATGCACGCACAGGGCTCCCATGCATTGTGAGCGTCCCCGGCCTGCAGTGGGAGCTGCGCATTTCTGGAGTTGCAGCGCAAACAGAGGTGTGCGCACTTGTAAGAATACCCTTTTCGTAACCGGCCCGTGTAACACGCGTGAAGCCCTACGTGTCACACACCTCTACGCAAGCCTGCCTGCCGACCTGACTGCGCCCGAGCCCGACAAGAGGTAGATGGACACGGCGCTATCCAAGCAGTAACCGAGCGTCCTCTGCACACAAGGTGACGGGCTGCCAGCCCGCGGGAGCGCACAGCTGCTCGACAGCGCCTGCGCTGCCTGGCGTGCAGGCGCTCGGGCGTGGTGCGCCTCACTTGCTCGCGCCAGGGGTCGGCCCGCCGGCCATGCTGGGCACCCGGAAGCCCTTGTTCGACTCCTCCCGCCGCCTCAGGAGCTCCTCAATCTCCCGCTCCGTCCGGTCCGTGTACTTGACCAGCTCGTTGCCCAGGAATGCGCCGATGCCGGCGCCTATAAAGTGCTCCCACGGCTCTCGCATCAGCGGCACCTTGCGCACCTGCGGCCCAGGCAGAGCGGCACTCAGCTGGCACTTGCAAGCATGGACGAAAGCACGCCCTGCATGCAAGCAAGCTGCGCGCATCCGACAACATAGGCATGCGCCCGCTGACGCACCCCATTGCTGTACAGCACGGTGAGGAAGCCCAGCGCTGCGCCGACGGTGTACCCCGCCGGCATCCTGCCACTGCTCGCGCCCAGGGCCAGCCGCAGGGCCCCCCTTGCTTCACCAAGGCCTGGCCAGCGTGCGCAGCGCCGACTCTGCGTGCGCCTGGGGGCAGAGAGCTCCGCTGCCTTCTGCGGCAAATCTTAGTTCTGCCTCCCCAAGCGCTGCACCTATAGGGCCAGGGCATTCGCAGGGCCCACAGGAACTCGAGCGGTCCAGCAACAGTTGGGAGCAAGCAGGCATCGAGGGGGATCGCTTGTTGCTTTCGTACGATCAGAATCAGCACGCCGCAGCGTTTCCAGCCGGCCCTGAGCCTCTCTGTTGGTCAAGGAAACCCATAATGCAGGCGCCCGGCCGCTGGCGGGCTGTGCTGCTGACAGCGCTCTGCATTGCTGCAGTGTCCTGCGCGTCCGGCCTATCTTTGGAAGCAAGTTCAGCAGCGCATCCACGCTTACTCATAGAAGGGTATTGCCCGCCGCTTCAGCATGCGTGCTGCGCTCGCATCTCCGTTGGCTGCTAGTGCGCCTGGGGTGCCAGCAGTTGGGTACTCAATGTCACGGTGGCACTCGCTACCGGCTTGACCTGCGCACCCACTGATAAGCGGCCGCTCAACCTGAAGCGTAGCGCCCTAAACTTGCTACGGAGCCGGCAGGGTCACTGATGGGACCAGGGACGCGGACCGCACCTTTCTGGGTGAAGTGAGCCGAAGCGTTCCCGCGTTAGTAATTACCTGCCTGGTGCGCGCCGTGCCCCAGCACTGCAGCAGCAGCTGCGTCCCAAAGCAGATCACTTGCTTGCACAGCAGACCTGGCTGCGCACACTGGCTTGCCTGCAGGCAGCAGTCCCCGGCGCCTGCGGCAGCGTTGCGGGCCAGCAGGAGGCTGGCTGACCCGCTCACGCGCGCGGGGGTGACAGGTTGGGGCAGTCGCGACGGCAGCCGGCGTGGGCGGTGCGCTCAGACAGCCTCCCGCCTGAGTGCACCGGCAGTGAAAGCAACACGCTGCAGGAGAGGAGCCGCGTGTGAGCTGCGGCGCCCCTGACCCGCGGCCTGTTGCGCCCCGCAGGCGGACCGATCTTCGTGCCCGTCTTTTCCGTGCTTGCGGGCTTTAGTGCGCCCCCCTGCCTTCCCCGCGGCCCCATGCATGCACCCCTGCATGCTCTCAAAGCCCCTCACCTGTTCAGTCAGCAACATAATGCGAGCAACGCCCGCTGCTTGCTGCCACCTGGCCACTTCGTTGGCAGTATGCGGCCCGAGACGGCTGCTCGCAAACCTGCACAGGCATCAAGGCCGCGACCGCGCTGAGCCAGGCGACCATTATGGGCGGCGGCATCGCCGGGGTCGCCCTGTCGCTGCAGCGCAGCAGCCCGCTCGACGCGTCCGAGCCGATTCTGGACTTTCCGCTGGCGCTCATGTTCACGCCGGTGCTGCTGCTGGGCGTGGCCATAGGCGCGCCCGCGCCCCTGTGCGCAGCCTGGTGTGGTCGGCACGGCTGCCCGTGCCAGGCCACAGCAACACACTGCGAGCGTTTGTGTTATAAACATGCTGCAGGCTTGTGCCCCTTGGGGCATCGAGGCCTTGCGCCTGTTGTGAAAAGTCTGCGCAGGCTGTGGGTTGCCTGCGCGCGCGGCGGCGAGGCGGCGCGGGGGGCCGCAGCGTGTCTGCTGTCGGCAGCGGCGCGCTCAGCGCGCCGCGCGCGCGGCGCAGGCGTGCTGGGCAACATGATGCTGCCCACGTGGCTGATCACGCTGCTGCTGATCGTGCTGCTGCTCTCGCTCGCCTTCCTGACCTTTCGCAAGGCCATCCGCCTGCACCGCGCCGAGCGCAAGGCCGCCCGGGCCAGGGCGGCCGCGCTCAAGGACCCCGTGCCGGCTGCGGCCGGCGGCGCGCCGGGCGCGGGGCAGCTGCAGGCACGCCCTCGGTCCGCATGCCACCTCGCAGCCGCGTGAGCGCGGGGCGCCGCCTGCAGGGCAGGCTGCGGGACGGGAGCGCTTCTGCTGCCCCTTTCTTACCCGCACCGCCGCGCACATATGGTGTCTGCCGACTCAGGATGCGCCCTGTACCATGGCGTGGCATGCCTGTGAAAGAGTGTGTGCGTACTTCACTGCACTGTGCTGTTTGGCGCGCCCTGCTGCTTGACAGGAGTTGCTATACATGCGGCTCTGTCATTGGTTGGGTGACCGGCGGGATGCCTGGCTGGCCTGCAGAAAGGAGCTGGCGAGCCGGAGCCGGCATCCGTCCCCGCAAGCGGCGGCCACAGCGGCGACGTCGAGAAGGTGCGTGGGCAGCGGCGCCGCCACGTGCAGACACAGCGGGCACATGCATCTGGCGCAGCGCCCTGCGGGTGCTGCCAGTTGGTACTTGCCTGGACCTGGCAAGCACTGATGGGCTGTCGCCGACGCCTTTATTGGTCGAAATGAAGCATGCGAGGAGAGCCACTGCCGGGGAGGACCTGCGCTGCTCTGCAGGGCAGAGCTAGTTTGGGTCGGCTCCGTTGCTCTCTCCGCTGCTCCACAGCAGAGTATGGACACACGGTGCAAGAGGTGGCGTTATATTTGGCACAGGGCAGCCCCGTGCAAGCCTCACTGGTGCAACCTAGATGAAGCGTCACGTGCTTGGTTGCAGGGCGTGGCTGCGGCGGTGGCCAACGACGCCTCAGCCGTGTGCGCACCTGAGCTTACTGGCAACGGGGTCAGCGGCGGCCATGCAGTCCCGGATGCAGATGTGACGCCCGGCCAGAATGGTGCTGCCCAAACGCCGCCCGAACCAGGCCGTGAGCCTGAGGGGTCCCGCCGCGGCTTGCTGCATGCTGTTCATTGCTTGGACAGGAGCTGGCTGGTTTCTAGCAGGGAGGAGTGGTCATGCCTGGGGTGAGGTGCAGCACTCGAGGCAGACACCTGCCGAGACTGTGAGCAGGCTCGCAGTGCACTGCTTGCCTTACAGCCTGCCGCTCACTGTGCGTCCATTGGCCACGCCGGTGCACAGATGCGCAGGGCACACGAGGCGCCAAACAAGTTTGAGCGGGCGGGGATGCGCAGGCGCGCGGCAGGCGGGCGATGGCGCGGCGGCGGCGGAGGCGCCGCCGCCGCGGCGGCGCTGGCGGCGCGTGGCGGTGCAGTCGGCGCAGATGGCGGCCATCTGGGGCGCCTTCCTGGGCCTGCAGATCGGCAAGACGCGCTTCCCGCGCTGCAGCGGCGCCTACGGCGGCCTGTTCGCGGTGCAGATCGTGCTGTCGATTGCGACGAGCGCGTTTTTCACCTGGCAGGCGCACCACCAGCGCAAGCTCAAGCTGCAAACGGCCAGCCGCCTGCGTCAGCCGATGCTGGCCGACGTGTATGCCAAGGAGCCCGTGTGGACGCTGCGGCGGCTCATGCGCGCCACCTTCATCGCGCTAATCGGCGGCTTCGTGGCGGGTGCGCCCGCGGCCCGGGCCCCGCGAGCCCGCATGGGCAGTGGTGAGTCTCGTGGCGGGCGTGCAGCAGAGGATGTGGCCTGGGTCTTGGGGGCAGTGCAAGTGCTGTGTGGGCTCCCGCTGCATGGCTTGACATCTGGCAGGGCGCTTTTCAAGAGCACATGGCCGCGGGCTTGCACGGACGCCTCTGTGGCGCGCAAAGCAGCACAGAGGAGGGGCTGCCGAGCGGAGCGGCGTGCGCACGGCGCGCAGGCCTGTTCGGCATCGGCGGCGGCATGATCATGGGCCCGCTGCTGCTCGAGTTCGGGTTGCACCCGATGATCAGCGCGGCCACGTCCGGCATGATGGTCCTCGTGTCCTCGTCCATCGCCGCATTCTCGTTCGGCTTTGACGGCCTGCTCAACCTGCAGTACGCGCTGGTGCGGCGCCGCCTGGGTCAGGGCAGTGCAGTGCAGTGTTCTCGGATACCCAGCTCCTGGGCCGTCTGCGCTCTGCGCCCGGACAAAGCATGCGCAGAGCCCTGATCCCATGTGCTGGAGGTGTGCAGCAAAGCCTCATGCTCGTGCCATGCGTGTGCCAAGCTGCTTGCCCAGGGCGCCGTGCGGCAGTTGTGGCATGCGTGCGGAGCAGCAGCAGCGCCCGCCGTCTGCCCCTGCGACCTGCCCCGCCGCTCGCGTCCCTGCCGAGCGCTGTTACTGCTCACGCGCACGCCAGATTTTTGGCATCGGCTGCCTGCTGGCGTCGCTGGTGGGCGTGCTGCTGGTGGCGAGCGCCGTCAAGCGCTCCGGCAAGGCGTCCATCGTCGTCTTCCTGCTCGCCTTTGTGCGCCCCGCCGGGCCTTCACTAGCACTTGCTTTGCAAAGTCGTGTGAATGTTTTCAAAATGCTCCTTTGTTTTCCTCAAATGCTTTATGCAATAGATCATGGATTCCTCTCCCTTGTTCGCTTCGAGTGCACCAATGCTAGCATCCTCTTTTCACACTGCACCAACCCCAGCATGAGCAGACAGGTCGACCCCTTTCCTGCCGCTGCAGGTCATCGGCGCTGGCGCGGTGCTCACCGCGGTTTTCGGCGGCCGCGACGCCGGCGTGGTGCGGCCCTGCTCCCGCCTCTCGTACGTCGGCAAAGCCGCAGCCCCTGTAAGTTGTGAAGCACTCCTCTGGCAGCGCTTCACACGGGCGCTGTTGCTTTAGTCAGCATGCCTGCGGTGATGTGCCGCTGCGCGCCTGCTGCCTGAAGCCGCCGCAAAGTGTTGAAGGCGTGCTGGCATGCTATTCGGATGCGCGCCGAGGTGTTGTGGCCTGCGCAGGCCCTGGAGACCCACACAAATACAGGCTTTGGAAGCTTCTGCGGGCCGGTCATCAAGTGAGCGCACTTTGAACTGAGACCTGGAGGAGGCTGGGCCGCAAGGTGTGCATCAGCGCCGGCAGCAAGGAATCCAGCTAGTGAGCATGGGCGGCAGGAAGGGCAACGCATGTGGCATTTCATGTAGCATGAGATCAGCACTGTGTGTGACCAGGCGCTCAGTTGAGCGGGGAATATTTTTAGGGTTTGAAGCAGGTGAGTGCGTGTCACTGTTGCAGCGGGTCCTCTGTCTATGCGAGCCGTTCCAGGGTTTGCAGCAGGTGAGTGCATGTCGTTGTTGCAGCGGAGTCTCTGTCCATGCCCTGCGTTAAGTGCTGGCATGCGACACAACCGACGCGCGTGAACAACTGCAGCTGAACATTCTTTGCCAAGAGTAGCTTGGCGGGTGTCAGTGCAGCCACTGCCTGGAGGCACTCGTGCAGTTTTACTTGGCATGCGGCTGCTGTCGTGTTCCGTGGTGAGTGCGTGCTGTAGCAGAGTTGGATGTTACGGTGGCAGTGCGGTTATCACCAGACAAGCAGAGCTTTGGCGGTTGCGGTGCCCAGTATAATATGCATGCATGTTTTCATGCAACTTGTAAGGGTGCCTTTGGTTGGTGTATCTTTCCCAGCCAGCTCGAGCAGCTACGCATGGACCTTTCAAGCACCAACCCCTGACAACAATTGTCAACCTGCGCTGGCCGCATGCTTGCGGCCAGATGTTCACATGGTTGTGAACATCTTTGGGCGCTGTAGATGACCGTGCTTCTCTCAAGCTTCCCATGCGGAACATGCAGGAAGGGGTCAAGAAGGCAGGGTTTTCTGTCGCAATTCGCACGGCGTGAGCGGTTGCCAAAGCACACTCACGAGTTTCTGGCTCGCTTTCCTGTCGTGACCAGAGACGCTAGTCTCAGTTCGTGCTTGTTGAGAAGACACGGAGGACTTGTGCATTGCAGCCCAAGTGCACTCCTGCACGTTTGCACGCGTGCATGTGAGCGTCAAGCCCTTTGTGCTTTGTGCGCTCACCGAAGGCTTCCAGAGGCCGGCCACGGGCGCCTTGGGGCCAGGCGGGCCTTGACCCCGCGGCCGTCCGACGCCCGCTCCCTGGCGGACAATTTCTGACACTGCCGTGCACCTCCGCACTGGGCGGCACGGGGCTCAGCGGTGCGGCCGCCGCTCACGCTGGTGGCCACGGGCGCCGCTGCGGCGCCCGCGGACGCCGGCGCCGAAGCTGAGTGCACTGACGCTGAGGCGCTGGAGGGCGCTGACGCGCCAGAGATGGAGGAGCACCGGCGCGCGCTGAAGATTCTGCTTGCAGGCGGTGCGGCGCTGGACATCCTGCTGTATGCTGTGCCCCACTGACAGGCCCATCAGACACCTATGTTCACGCCAGAAGCAAGTGCCAGTCCTTTCACCTACTTCCTACTACCCGCTCCTAGTGCCTTGCTAGATGTGCGCCGAGTTTTGGCATGTGCTGCCGTGCCAGTAGAAGCAGAGAGGCAGAGAGGCGCGGGGACGCTTGCTTTGGTACTTGGTGCTGTGCTTGCAAAGGTGCTCTTTGAGGGGGCGCCCTGCGCTTATGCCCTGTCCAGCTTCCACTTGTCGCGCAGACCGCGTGCATGTACTGCTCTGGGTGTAGCCCCCGCAAGCGCTGCCGCCAGAGGCGCCTTGTTTTGGGGCGTTCAGGGCACAGAGGTGGGGAAGCAAAGCAAGGCGGCAAGCTCGTGTTCAGTGAGCTGCATCAACTAGTTGTGCTAAATCTCGTGTGGGTTGGACAATTTGTTCACCAAACCACTCAGGGCGACCTGTAGCCGTTTGCGCAGACTTGCTGCAAGCTTGTGCGGAGGTATAGCATGTGTTTGCGCGCCCCAGGCAGCTTGAAAGCTGCAGGCAGGGTGCAGGAGGCGCCAGGAGCGCCGGGGCCGGTTGGCGGCACGTTGTGTGCGCCTGCAGACGGCGCGTCTAGGAGCGAGGAGACAGTCACAGACGTTTGTTCACTATGCAACCACACAGCGCGGCGCCTTGCAGTGGTGCCGCTACTAAGCAAGAAGTGCCGCGCTGGTGCAGGGATCGCGGGGGCGGTGAGCCGCACTGCCACAGCGCCGGTGGACCGCGTGAAGCTGCTGCTGCAGGTGCAGGACGTCGGGCCCGCGCTCACCATCCGCGATGGCTTCCACCGCATGGCCGCCGAGGGTGCGCGCTTCCCGCTCCCCATCCGCCCATCAGCCTCCGCAGGGTCCGCTGTATCCAGCCGTTGTACTGGCCAGCAGCCCCGCTGGTGTGGGACGCTGCGCACACCCTGGGCACATGTGTCTGCATGGCACTGGTACGCCCAAGCCAGCGAGTGCCCCGGGCTTCTTGAGCACCCTCTGCCCAGGTCGGGCAGAAGGTCTGGCGTGTGGGCACCTGTTGGAGTGTGCAAGCGCTGCGTCATCGTGGGGCAAGCGCGAGGCTGCGCTAGCTCCCAGTGGCCACGTGTCTGCTTTAGGGCAGCGCAATCTCCATGTCCCGGCCCGGGCTCTGTATGACTCAAAGCAGCATGCTGCACGCACATCAATTCTAACCCTACCAAAAGCCAATGCAGCGCGCTGCGTCGGCCGCAGGCACGCTGCGCGCCTTCTTCCGCGGCAATGGAACCAATGTGATCAAGATCACGCCTGAGACCGCGATCAAGCTGGCCGCGAACGACTACATCAAGCGCTGCGTGGTGGCCGAGGGCGAGCACATTACGCCGGTGCAGCGGCTGCAGTGCGGCGCGCTCGCGGGCGCGACGGCCCAGGCGCGCGCCGGCGCTGTCGTGCAGTCCTGCCCTAACCCGCGTGCGCTGCCCTGTCCGCGCTGGCAGGGAGACTGTCGCCAAGCAAAGTAGTTTCCATGGTGTGGTCGGCGGCCGGCAGCGAGCGAGGGGCCAGGTGCCACGAGCGGCGCGGCCCCGGCAGCAGGGGCGCTGACCCGGCGCGCCGCGGCGTGCAGTTTGCCATCTACCCGCTGGAGCTGGTGCGCACGCGGCTGGCGGTGTGCCCGGCCGGGCACTACCGCGGCATCTTCGACTGCTTCTCGCGTGTGCTGCGCGAGGAGGGCCACCGCGCGTTCTACCGCGGCCTCACGCCCTCGCTGGCGCGCGCCCTGGCCGCGCCGCCCCAGTGCAATGCAGGCCGTCTCACGTGCATGCGCGGCCGGTTTCCAGCAGTCTCTTGGGCGCTTTACGCTTGATACCGCCTTGGTCTTGAACCTGGTCAAGGGGCCGCTGCGCTGGGGCAGTTGCGATTTTGCTGGCACGACGCGCTGGTTAGTGTAGCGTGCCGCCCGCGTCGGACCGCTGCTGCGCTGCGTGTCACGCAGGCATGCCCGGCGCGCGACGCAGATCGGCATCCTGCCGTACGCGGGCGTCGATATCGCGACCTTCGAGCTGCGAAGGAGCACCTGCTGGACGTGCACGACGGCGCGCCGCCGCCGTACACCATCCTGGGCGCCGGCATGCTGTCGTCGACGATCGCGCAGTTTGTCAGCTACCCGCTGGCGCTGACGCGCACGCGGCTGCAGGCGCGCCGCGCCGCGCCTCGCCGCTTTGCATTACTCCAGAACCCTGCCATGCCAGCGGCTCTGCCGGAGCCGCTCGCGCCTGTGTAGTCTCTGCTGCGGTTGGACAGGGTAGAATTATGAGGTGTCTGGGCAGGTGCAGCGCGCGCCTGCTGCGTGTGCGCATGCATTCGCGCCTGCGTTTGCAGACTGGCGCATGCGCCTCTCTGCAGGCCGATTGCGAACCAGATCAACACCAGGGACACTTTTGCTGCAAGCATGTTACGCTCACGTACATATTGCGCAGCATGCAGCGTGCTGCCGCTGGCATCTTGCTTTGCGTGACCCACGCGCCAGTGTTCATAATGCAAGCTGTCTGGCGTGAGTCCACTATGGGCAATCGTAATTTCACAAAGTCTTTTGGGAGAACCGAAAATGTGCAAGGAATACACCAGAGCCGCCACACTCAGCAATGGTGAGCGCGGCAGCGGGCTCAGGCGCAGCGCTGCGGCTGCGTGCAGGCCCAGGGCTACTGCGGGCGGCCGGTGAAGTACACGGGCATGGTGGACGTGCTGATGAAGACCGTGGCCAACGAGGGCTTCCGCGGCCTTTACAAGGCGCGCAGGCTGTGTGTGTATAGGTTACATGGGATAGGTTACATGGTCCGAACCCAAACCCTAACCATGTTTATGTGTATCACACATGGTGGTGTGCATCGTGCTGGCTGTGGCCTGCCTGGTGGCCTGTCGGTGGCATTGCTGCGCCGTGGACATGGCTGTGTCCCCGCAGCGCAGGGCCGGCTGGGTTTTGCGTGGGGGCGTGTGGCCTGCGCGCGCGCGCAGTCCTGGGCTTGCCGCGGGGTTGGCTGCCGGGCGGCGCGCTGACGGGCGGGCGAGCGGCGCGCAGGGCATGATGCCCAACCTGGTGAAGGTCGCGCCGGCCGCGGGGATCAGCTGGTTTGTGTTCGAGGAGGTGAAGCGGCTGATGGGCATGAGCCCGCGCGTATAGCCCCGGCCCCTTGGCTCGCCCCAGTGTGTCCGCTGATAGCCTAGGCCTGCGAAGGGACGCGCGATTTGCAGGCCCTTCAGGTCTATGGTACAGATACGGGAAGAGCGTCGTGCGGCGCGCGAGCGCGTTTCGCCCGCCGGCGCCGGTTGGCAGCCAGCCTGTGGCGCGTTGTAGGATGCACCATCTGTCTGGCAGGCGAGCCAGGGCGTGTGGGTAGGTAAGGAGTTGATGTCATATACGTGTTGCTGCTTTGTGTTCCGCACTCTGTCTGTGTGCCGGGGCCCACGGGTCTCGAGGGCGGTGTGCGTCTGCTGCCCTGCAGCTGCAGGCGCCAGAGACATTTAGGGGAGGCGTGGGATGTGGAAGTAACAGCGTTCTGCATCGCGCGCCCTGTCTGCCGCGTGTCTGGCGCGGCTGCGCGCATTCCTGCCAGCTGGGTCCTGCCGCTACAAGCTTGCTTGGAACTCAGAGGACTGCTATAGGCTCTTGACAGACCCATTATTTGCCAGCTTTAGGGCATCGCTGCCCCTGGTGTGTTTCGGCATTTGGCTGCGGGGTTCACAGAGTGTGGCGGCGGTGGGAACGGTTCTGCCGCGCATCATTGTGGCTGCACAGGGCAAAGTCATGGGCTGTGCAATTGATTCAAGAATGAACATGTGGGTTGAGGTAGCATGCAGGCCAGGCGTGGTAGCAGCGTGAGTCACAGAACGCACTAGCTGCAGTTGTTGCCTCATGCTGCTATGCATGAGGTGCATCACCGTCAAGCATCAAGAAGCATGCAGTCTTGAGCCCTCACGCAGGCGGGGCACACAGCATGTGAGCGTAGACATCAGGTCTTGAGGTCTCCGCCAGGCGGGCACTGCTCGACTCCCAGCTCGACCACACGCAATATGACATAGGGTAGAGCACACACGACTGCATAAGGCGCGGCGCGGCCCCCGGGACGGCGCAGGCAATCTGGTTCAAGCCATTCAACAGCCGCCGGCTGCGCCCCCGTCGCCGCACCCTGCCTCAGCCCCTCACCCAAGCCAACCAAAAGTGCATGTACAGCCCCTCACATGCGCTGGCCAGGAGCGCTTAGTCTTGGCGCTCGGCTGCGCAGCTGGCCATGCGTGGCAAGACATTGTTGCACACTCAAACAAACATGAACAAACACTTCAGACGATCATGCCTACTTGTCACAGCGGTGATGCGGCTCCCATCAACCTAATGCAGCAGTGCTTGCGTGGGCCAGGGCCCGCTGAAAACACACAGCTCGCTTGCACGCCCAGCACGCGCCCTAAGGCTGCCGCCCAACCAGCGCATCAGCACGCTATGCGCGGCGCAGCCTGTCGACGACTCTGGGCACCGCGCGCAGCACGACGTGCACCCTGCGCGGGCTCGCGCCCAGCAGCTGCAGCCGCAGCGAGACCCTGGGCTCATGGCCCACGCCGCGGTCGCCCTCAGCCGCGCCCACTGCGCTGGAGGCGCGGCGCGCAGCGCTCAGCGCCGCCTCGAGCGCCTCGGACAGCGGCGCGTCCCCGGGCACAGCAGGGCTGCCAGGGTCACGGGCGGACGGCAGCGCGGGCGCCGCGTCCTGCGCGGGGCCCGCCAGGGCGGCGGCCGCGCGCGCGTCCCGCTCTCGCCCGACCACCGCGAGCGCCGCGCTATGCAGGCTGCACAACGGGCAGCCGGCCGCGCTGCGGGCCGCCGCGGCGCCCGCCGCCGCGACGGCCGCCTCCGCGAGCGCAACCGCATCCTGCGCGGTCGCGAGCAGCGCCGCCTGCCGCGCCGCGTCCGCAGCCGAGCGGGTGTTGTCATCCGCAAGGGCTGCCTCGGCCGTGCCATAGGGCTGAGGGAGGGCCAGGCGCACGGCGGCCGCGGGCGCAGGCGGGTCGAGCATGCGGTGCAGCCACGCCCGCAGGCGGCCCCAGGCGGCGCCCGCGAACGGCGGCCCGTGCTCCGCGACGTCGGCGGCCAGCGCGGCCGCCGCCGCCCTGCCGGGCGGGACGTAGAGCGCGCGGGCGGGCGCATGCCGCAGCGCGAGCGTGCCGCCCTGGCCCTCAGCGAGAGCGCCCCGGGCCAGGACGGGCCCGCGCCACCGTGCCCATGCGCCGCCCTGCTCCTCAGCGGGCCCACCCTGCGCTGGATCGCCGCGGGACATGCCGGCTTGGTCGCCCGCCACGGCGGCCCGGTCCAGGACAACGGCGCCGCCGGCCGCCTGCAGCGCCTGCATGTAGCGGAGCTCGCCGCCATCGGCCGGGGCCACGAACGCCGCGCCGCCGCCGCCAACGCCGGCCGCGCCGGCCGACGGGAGCGGGTCATACCCCAGGCGCCCCGCCGAGCGCCACGCGCCCTCCAGCCAGTCCCACACTGCCGTGTTCGGACGCGCTGGCCCGGCCGGCGCTGCCCGCCCCGCGGCCGCGCTGCCCCGCGGCGGCCTCAGCGGCGCGCCGGCCGCCGGCAGCGGGTCGTAGCCGAGGCGCGCGGCCGAGCGCCATGTGCGCTCCAGCCAGTCCCACGCCGTGGGCACTCCGGAGCCTGCGGGCTCGCCGGGCGCGGCCGCGCCGACGCTCTCCACGCCCTGCGGCTGCTCCAGCGGGACGCCCGCCGACGGCAGAGGGTCGTACCCCAGCCGCCCGCCGGCGCGCCACGCGCGCTCCAGCCACCCCCACACAGGCCCCGCGGGCTCAGCGGGCGGCCCCCCGTCTGCGCCGTCCACGCTCCGCAGCTGCTCGGCCTCGACGCCGGCAGACGGCAGCGGCTCATCGCCGAGCGGCCCCGCGCTGCGCCGGGCAGCCTGCAGCCAGCCGCACGGTCGCACGCCGCCGTGGCTGTGGGCGCGCCCGGCGCCCTGCTGTGCCACAGCGCCGCCCGCGGCTCCGGCCTCCTGCGGCAGAGCGACCTCGTCTTCGTCGGCCTGCACGATGTAGATCGCGTCGCCGTCGTCGCCATAAAGCGCGGCGTCCGGCATGAGCTCGGGCTCGGTGGCCCGGCCGCGCGACGCCCAGGCCAGCCAGCCCCAGTGCCGCTCCCAGTCAGCGTCGACCACCTCGAGGTCCGCCCCGCCGGCAGCGCGCCGCGCGGCGGGCGCGCGTGCGGGAGCCAGCCCAGGGTAAGCGCGAGGGTCAGGCGATGGCGGCCCTGCCGGCAGCGGCGCAGCCGCAGCGTCGCTCCAATCGCCGGCAGGGTCCAAGAGCTGCGGGAAGCCCGACGCCTCGCCCGGGCGGCCATGCGCGTGCGGCGCCAGCGGCAGCGGCGCCGGCAGGTCGTTGCCGCTGTCAGTCAGGAGGTCCACGAGCTGCTCGATTGTGGCCGGGCGCCCCTGGCGCCCGCCCGTTGCGCCCTCGTGCCGCTCCGCAAACACGTGGTCCTCAAAGTCCGGCGTCGGCAGCGCGGCGCGCGCCGCGCACTCGCCCTCCGCCGTCAGCTCAAAGCCCTGCACAAGGAGCGCGCTGTTACGCGCCGCGATCACACTCGCTTAAAGGCAGGGTTGGTGAGCTCCCGCGGGGCTGCAAGCAGAGCGTGTATCAGACTAGGCTGCACTATGCAGGCACAGGGCGTGCGAGTCCCTCCTGTGGCGTGCCTGCTGGCAGCGCGCGCACGCGGCGCCGCGTGTCGCAGACTGCTCCCCGCGCGCCAAGGCCCGGCTGCAGTCCACGCAGTTGGCCGGGCAGGCCAAATCACACGCGAAGGGCGCGCGCGTCGCGCTGGAGCCAAAGCCCGGAGGGCATAGGCTGCAGCCGATGTGGTCGCTGCATGCGCCGTCCGCGCAGTTGGCCACGTTGCAGCTAATGCACTGGACCTGCGCGGTGAGTGTGCCGATCAGTGGCAGCGGGCACAGCAACGGCTTGTGGCTGTACCCTCTACAGGGGGTGCTGCGCCGCAGCGGGAACGGGGGCCGACCACCCTAAGGGTGCACACATGAACGCCGTGGCAAGGCTTGCGCTCAGGCGGGCTGCACACCGCGCCGCTCGCGAGCGTAGCTACGAAGAGACCGGCCGCGCAGCGCGTGCACTCGCGCGTGGTCAGGTCGCAGGCTGCGCAGCCCGCGTCACAGCCCGCCAGCGAAACCCCCGGCACGGTGCGCGGGGCCCCTGCACGCACGCTGAACAGGCTCTTGGAAGCTCCAGTGACTGCGCGCAGCTCCGACAGCCTTCTGCGCCTGATCATAGCTTCAAAGCTGGCTGCAGGCAGGCATGGCGCTCACAGCAGACCATCAGATTGACTGTGCCCTCTGCACAGCCGTATTCAAAACACCGTCAGCTGCTGACCGGCGTCAGCCCCTACCAGAGGCTCTCACGCTTGCCACAGGCTCACGGACTGCCTTCACAGCCGGCATGCGGACCGACGAGGGCCCGATCACCTGCCAGCCGGCCCGCATCCTGGCTCTCCGCTCGTGCAGGGGCTCCGGCGCAAGCCAGCGCCAGCAGCACCGCCGCGCCCAATGTCGCCGAGGCTCGCATGCTGGGCTGCCTGCGGCCAGTACTCCGCTCCTGCAACTTGGACAGGCCATTTAAAAGCGCAGGGGCTTTGGGCCCCTAAACCTGGCTCGCCCCACCTCAGGAGGGCCTCAGCCTGAGGCACCAAGCCGGCTCACCAGCTATCATCACCGTCCGTCGTTGCCACACCTACGCCAGCGCGTGTTCGAGATGGTGGCTGCGGCGTTCTCCCTGTCGGCGTCGCCCCTGGCAGCGGCCCGGGCGCAGAGCAGGCCCAGCCGCGCACGCCGGGCGGCGTGCACCGTGCGCGCTGCGTCCGCCGCACAGGACATGGTGCCCGACATGGACAAGCGGGTGCGCTGGCCGGCGCAAGTCCCCGCCAGCGCGCGCCGCCGGGGTAGCTGCGGCGAGCTGCTTTCGGCGCTGTCAGGACCAGGCGTGCGGCGCGCCCCGGCGGTATGGCTGCGGAGCCTGCCAGCCGCAGGGTCTTATCCAGGCGCAAGCGCTGCCGGGCGCCGCATGGCAGCGCGCCTCTGGTCCTGCAGGGGCGCCTGGGGCCTGGCTGAGCGAGTGCAGCTGCGTGGAGGCACCCGCTTGCTGTGTGAGCATAGGGCAGGCCAGTTTGCTGCAGCAGCGCCGTGGCGCAAGCTGAGAGCACAATCGTGACCAGCGAGCGCTGCTGCTGTGCTGTGTGCAGCTTATGATGCGCCACGCGCTGTGCTAGGGAGCGCGCACCGCGCCTGCGTGTGCATGTGCCTGTTAGGCGATGATTTGAGCGCGGACACGCTCCCTGTGTCATGCACGGGAGCGGTGTGTGGTTAGGCTTTGACGCGGGACCGGGAGCGCGCAGAACACGATGAACCTGCTGCTGGTGGGCGCCGCGTCGCTGCCTATCGGCTACATGGCGTTCGGGTTCATCGCGCTCGTCGTGCCGCCGAAGTGCGCAGCCCGCTCCGTTTACAGCCGGGGCCTGTCGTCAGGCGTTTGCCTGTGTGCAGTGCAAGCCGTCTGTAACTGGTTGCGGCGCAACGTCCGCTCGTGGCGTCGCTCGAGCACTCTGCCACTCCGCCGCTCTGCGCGCAGCATCCGTGCGTGGCCGCTCTGTAGGCGTGCGTGCTGGTGCCGCGCAGGGTGGCGGGCTCGGGCGGGGCGCAGGCGGCCTTGGACGCCCAGGGTAACATCGTCACGGCCAGCAAGTGGCTGGAGACGCACAAGCCTGGTGCGGCTCCTGCCTGAGGACACGCATTACGCAGCCCTCTGCTGCGGCCATGCGCGTGTGGAGCCTGGGCGGGAGCCTGCCACGCTGGGGCGCGCTCTCTATGCCCTGCAGTAGGGGCCGGCATGAGCTCCCTTGGGTGTGGGACAGCGTGGGACAGCATCGCATGCACGTACGGCTTGCGTGGCGGCAGGCTTCATGCCAAGTCGTGATCTTCATGCCAAGTTGCGGTCTGTTCAGCCGGCGCGCCTGGGTTGCAGGGGACCACTCGCTGGCGCAGGGCCTGAAGGGCGACGCGACCTACCTGGTGGTCAATGACAAGGGCTCCCTTGAGAACTACGGCATCAACGGTGCGGAGCCGCGGGCCTCCGCCCCGACGTCGAGCGGCGAGCTGGCCCCTTGCCCTGATGCCGAGTGGCGAGCTGGCCCCTCGCCGTGGTGTGGAGCGGCGAGCCGGTAGAGGTGCAGCGCCTGCTTGAGGGTGGGTTAATGTGCAGCGGATGTGGCTCTGACTGAGGTGTGAACAGATCCTGTGGTCACGCCTTTGCTGTGGACAGATGATATGCTCGGGTGCGCGACTTGGACGCGCGCTCTTGGGGCCAGGGCATGGAGTCTGCCGTAATGTTTGGAGTGCATTGTCTGATTGCATCCCGGTGGGGTTGGTCTTGATCGAACGCCGGAGACCCCACAGCTAGCGTGAGTTAATGGATCGCGTTCTTCATACGGTGCCGGCGCTCCGCGCGAGCTCTCCCCGGTGCTGCGCGCTCGCGCTGACAGAGGGGGCACTGCGCCGCGCGCAGCCGTGTGCACGCACCTGGGCTGCGTCGTGCCGTTCAACACGGTGCGCGGCCCGCACCCAGAGGCCTGTCGCGCCCCAGAGGCCTGACCTTTCACTGCATAGATAGTCCCGCCACTGCTACCGCAGCGCGGCGGCGTGCGAGGCAGCCTGTGCTGTGCTTGCAGCGTGCAGCTGCAAGCACTGAGCATGTGGCAGCAGACCCGGCCCCGCCTCGGTGCACACGCTAGAGTGCGGCGCTGCGGTACTGGCAGACGCGCGGCCCCTGCAGCAGTCTGATTGCTGACAAAGCGGGGCGGGGGTGTATGGCAAGGCCCGCCTCGAGAAGGCCACGGCTGCCACTGGCGCATATGAGGCAGACCTGCATCACTAGCGGGGCGCGGGTGGTCGCAGGCGTGAGCACATGGCTGTCACCGACGCGCGGGAGGCAGGCCTGCATCACGGGCGGGGCGCGCGCGGGCGCAGGCGGAGAACAAGTTCATGTGCCCGTGCCACGGCTCGCAGTACAACAACCAGGGCAAGGTCGTGCGCGGGCCGGCGCCGCTGGTGCGGTCCCGCGGCCCGCGCGCCCTGCCGGCAACTGGCTGGACCGAAGGACGCTGCATCGCCTCACCAGGTTGTGGAGATGTGCGTGCGCGAATGCGCGCTGCGCGTGCCTGAAGGAAGCCGTTTAGAGCCTCGCCACACCAGGTTATGGTTATGCGCAAGTGCAAACGCGCGTGCCGTGTTCGCCCAAGGCGCGCGTGGCCGCGTGCGTGGCCGCGGGGCCTCACGGGGCCTGTATGGCCGCGCAGTCGCTGGCGCTGGCGCACGCCGACGTGACCGACAACACCGTCTTCTTCTCGCCCTGGTGCGCCCTGATAGGGTGTCAAAGGGTGTATACCTTGACAGGGTTTCAGAGGGTATCTGCCTGAAGTAGCCCGGCGCGCTGTGCGCCTGCGGCAGCCTCGGCGCCTGCACCACAGGGGAGAGCCGGTCTGTCGTTGTGCTCAGCTCGTCAAGCGAGAGGGCGAACGGGCTGGGGTTGGGGCTGGGGCCGCGCGCGGCGGCGTCAGGACGGGGCAGGTCATGCGCTGGTGGCTGGAGTCTGCGCGAAGCGTACCGGGAGTCGAGGGGTGCTTGCTATGCAGGTGCAGGCACAGGAAAGGGCTGAAGAGTCTGGGCTGGCGGCTGAACGGCGGGGGCGCCGCGCGCGCAGGACGGAGACCGATTTCCGCACCGGCCAGGAGCCGTGGTGGAAGTAGGCTGGCTGTGCTTCCCGGGACGCCGGGCGCCGCGCTCGCTGGACGCTGGTGCGGGGTGTCGGCCGCGGGGGCTCGGGCACACCCGCAGCGACGTCTGCACTCCAGGACTCACAGATGCATTGAGCCTTGCCATGCCGCTGCGCGGGTGACGGGCATGCGGCACACGGCCGGCGCGTGTTGCACACCATGTTTCCGCGGACGGGCTATGAGGGACGCTGTGCATGTAGACAAACGCTTGTAACTTGCGGAATTTAAGCGGCATCGAAGTGCACAACAACAGTGACTAGGTAGCAGCAACACACGCACAGGAGCGACCTGGGACCCTGGGGCCGCGTGATGAACTGCTAGCATCCTATCCAATCACGTGCTTGACGCGCGAGCTACAACCGGATCGCACGCAGCAGCAGGCTGACCGACGCGCGCCGCCTGCGGCACCGGCGCGCGCGCGCGAGAAGCGCGGCCGAGCCGCGGCGCTCTTGCGAGGCTGCCGCTAGCTGGCGGCGGGCGCTGCGCAGCAGCGCGCGCAGCGCGCGCCTAGTCGACCAGGCCCTGCGCGCGCAGCCGCTCGAGCGCCAGGAAGCAGGTGGCCACGCTGGGCAGCAGCATGTCGCCGCCGGCAATGAGCGCCGCCAGCTCCGGCAGGCCCACGCGGTGCACCTCGATGAGCTCCTCCGCGTCGCGCGCGCCCGGCGCGCCGTCCGCCTGCGCGCTCGCCGCCCCCGCGTCACGCCCCGGCCGCGCCCAGGGCGGCATGGGCGCCCAGCCGCGCCGCCCGCTCGCGCCGTCCGCCTCAGGTCGCGTCTGAGTGCTGAAGAGTGCTGCACATGCCCAGACCTCTTCTACACCTGCACAGCCCATCTGGGGCTCCATCCAGTTCGGAATGCTTAGCGCTGCACCGGCTGGCCCTGCCAATGCAGAGGCAGGGCGTAGAGCAGTTAGGGCTCCCCTTAGCCTCAGCCCGGCCCGCACGCTCCACGGGCAGCTGCTCAGCGCTCGAGGGAGGAGGGGGCGCGAGGGCGCGCCTCGGGGCCGGTGCAGAGGAAGGGCGTGAAGCGGTTGGGGCTCCACTTGACCTCCGCCAGGCCCGCGTGCCCCGGCGGCAGCAGGCGCTGCCAGGCGCCGCCGGCCAGGCGCGCCTCCTCCGACAGCTCCGCGCGCGCACACGCCTCGCGGTCGCCGTGCCGCCGGGGGTCGAAGCCGCCCGTCGGCAGCACGAACATCATCGCGTTGGGGCCCTGGCAGTGCTCACGCAGCAGCGTCACCTGCGGGGCCCCCACGCGCCGCAGCGTCACCTGGGGTCTCCCAGTCACTTGGCGGCTCCCCATGCGCTGCAGCGCCACCTGCGGCGCCCCCCGCGCGCAGCAGCGTCACTCGCAGGCCCCCCTCATGCGCAGCAGCGTCACCTGCGGGTCCACCACGTCCGATGCCTCACAGTTCTGGCGAGCCGGAGGTGCCCCATGCGCATCATATGTTGGCTCCACTAGCGCGCTGAAGCGGCTAGTGGAGGGTCAGTTCACAGGAGTGAGCTTGACCCTCCACGCTGCGCCGGCGCCGGGCTGCCGGCGCGGCGGCCCTGGCGCCGGCCGCAGCAGGCGCCCGTGCGCTGCAACAAACACTCATAGTCTGGGGCCCTGGCATCTACTCGCACACCAGCGTCACGTGGCGTGCATGCAGAGCTGCTGCTGGCCCCCTCAAACCCCCTCGAAAATCAATCGGAGCGCGGTGCGCAGCTCTGCATGAGCCGCGCGGGGGCGCGCCTCGCCGCCGCGCCGGCCGCCCGGCGCCGGATGGAACGGGAACGTGACGCAGAAGTGGAAGTCTGCCTGCGGGTGGCCGACGATGTCATAGTCATGCTCCACCTCCTGCGTCCGCGCGCGCGCGTGACAGCCCTCGCGCGGATGTTTTGGCAGCGATTATCGCAGAGCAAGTGCCTTGCAGCAGTCGTCGCGGAGCGCATGCCCTTACAGCGGTCGCCGCAGAGCGGGTGCAGCGGCTGGCCTTTTGCTGCCGCGTGCGGCGCGCAAACGCCTGACAGGGCGGTGAGTGCGCTTGCACGAGCAGCCCGGCGCGCGTGCGAAGCGTGTTTGTATATAACTTGATTGCGCCGCGCACGCCCTGTGAGGCGGCAATTGCCACGCCTGCCAGGCTGGATGCAAGGTCCGCTGCACAAGGAACCGCATGGCGGCGCGTGCGCACCGGCCGCGTGCCCGTGGCGGGGAAGCGGATGCGCCGGTTGAACAAGGTCAGGTAGCGCTTGTGCACGACCGTCTCGCTGACCACCGGAAAGTCCAGCGCCTCATAGCGCGCGCCTGCGCCCCGGCCGCGGCGCTCATGCAGGCTGGCTCCACGCAGGCAAGTTGCACAGTCTCTTCACGGCAAGCACAAGCGGGCGACCTGCAGGCGCCTCCGCCTCGGCGCGCTCAGCGCCTGCGCCGGCCAGGTTGGCCGACTGCCCGGCACTGCAGCGCACGCCCAGCCTGTGAGTGCCCAGGAGGTGGAGCGGCCGCGGCTGGCACAGGCACCGTGCTGGCCAGCCGCTCATTAGCAGGTGCAGCAGAGGCGCCGGGCCGCAGGATCGGCCTCGCCAGCTCCATCTCGGCTCTGCTTCCCAACACCCTAGTTGCAAGCCCCGGCACGTGCCGGGTGACAGGAGATGGCCCAGCACGTGTGGCTGCGTGCCGAGGTGTTATTTGCCGATGGTGCGCTAGCCGCCCATGAACAAGTTCTCGCCCCGGAACCGCAGGCCCTCGTGCGAGATTGCCGGCAGCGATATGGGCGTGGGCGAGCCAGCCGAGGACGCCAAGTCTGGCCCCAAGGCGCCGCTGGTGTCCGAGATGACGCGCCGGTACAAGGTGCGGCCGCCCGCCCGCGCTGCGCGCGCTGTGCCACAGATTCAAGGCATGTCATGTGCATCACCTGCCTCCCCGGGCGCGCGCAGGTGCGCTTCGAGGACGACGAGCACTCCCTGTCCTTCTCCACGGTCGGCGGCTGGCTGCAGCGGAAGAAGGTCGGGTGCGGGCCCGCCCGCGGCTCAGCTTACATAAGCCATGGCCTCGCCGCGGCCGCGGCCCGCCTCGGCAAGGGTCGAGCCTCGCAGCGGGCGTGACCGGGCGGAGCGGCCGCAGGCTGGCCTCACGGCGGCAGTCCTACAGCTGGCTGGACTGGCTGTGCGTGGTGCTGCCAATGATGCGCTGGGTGCGCACGTACAAGCTGCGGCAGTACCTGCTGGTGCGGATTCCCGCCAGCCGCCACGCTCGCGCCCGGCGGCCCTCCTGCACCCTGTTTGCGCTCGGGCGTCTGCGTTCGCTGGGCAACCTGGCCTGCCACGCAGGGCTCGTTCAAACAGCGCGCTGCCTCGTGTCGCGGGCAGCCGTGCAGAGCGCTGTTACACACGCAGAGCCTGCAGGCGGTGTCGCCTTGAGCCTGCCTGCCGGGCCTGCTCTGCAGCAACCCGGGGCGAGGTGTCTTGCAGACCTGCCACACGGTGCCAGACGGTCTGCTCTTCAACTGCTCAAGTTGCAGCCTCGTCACCAGGCCTGGCCGCCTGCTCTGCGGACCTAGCATTGTGAAGCCGGAGCGCTCTGAGCAGTCGCACCCGAGCGGCCACAGCCCCTGCAATCGCCAGCCTTCACCCCAGCAGCTGCTGCCCCCTGCAGCGGCGTGCCTGGGTACAGGGTAGGGCGTGTGGCAGGTGCTGCTGCGAGGCGCCTGCGCAGAGCGGCCGCGGCGCCGCTCCGGCCGCGCCCGCCTGCGGCGCGCGGCGCGCTGATGCTGCACGCGCGCGGCGGGCGCGCGCGCAGGCGGACGTGCTGGCGGGCATGTCGGTCGCCGCGCTGGTCGTGCCGCAGTCGATGTCGTACGCGCGCCTGGCCGGCCTGCCATCCGTCATCGGCCTGTACGGCGCGTTCGTGCCCGTGCTGTGCTACGCAGCGCTGGGCAGCTCGCGGCACCTGGCGCGCGCCCCGAGCCCTGCCCTGCAAGCGTCCCGCGCCTCGCCCTGCATTCGCGCAGGCGTGGCCCTGCGCGCTCGTGCTGCGCCTGCGCTCACGGTTGCCTGTATTCATGCTGGTGCGTTAGCCAGCGTGTTCAAATGCCCCTGCTGTGATGCTGGCTTGCTGTCTTGCGTGCGGCCGCAGCACGCCTCAATGTGTGCAGCGTGGTGTCAACCGAGAGCGTAGTGTCAACCAAGAATGTAGTTGCGGGGGGAGCACACGCCCGCATGCTGCAATGCAAGCAGGAATGCGTGTAAGGCGAAGCTGCAGAGAACAGCGGATTCAGGCACTGAGGCATCCCACACGTAAGGCTGCAGCTGCGCTGTTTGCTGCAGGTGCGGCACACCGTCGTGCGACCCGTTGGCGGCGCGGCGCTGCTAACCGCTGCTGGTATGCGCGTGCTGTCGGGCGATATACAGACTCATATACAGACTCATGGCTGCGGCGCTGCTGTCTGCTGACGTAGGCGCACCCCGGCCGCGCGCAGGCGGTGGGACCGGTCGCAGTGACGTCGCTGCTGCTGGGCGAGGGCCTGCCGCGCGTCACCGGGCTGCCCGACCAGGGCAACCCAAACGAGCCGGCCAACCCTGAGATCCAGCGCCAGATCAACCACGCCGCCATCCAGGCGCGCCGCCCCGCGCTGTCGCGTGCGCTGGCGCGCGGGTGCGCCAGCGCATGGCCCCTGCTGCGGCCGGGGCCATGCTGCCTGGTCGGCAGCGCTCGCCTGATGGGGTATCAATGGGTCCGGACAGGCACAAGGTATAGGCCGAGACAGGTATAAGGACAGGCATGACAGGCGGAGGCGAAGGTGCCGGCGGGCGTGCAGAGCCGGGCTGAGCGAGCACATGCTTGGCATGGCCATTGCTGCCTTCAATAGGCTGTAGGCGCCGAAGATGGGCGCATGCGGTGTGCCGCGGCTGTCGTGGGGGCCGTGGCGGCATTGCAGTGGCCCCACAAGCACGCCAAAAAACACGGCAACTGCTGCTCGCCCGTCGTCCGGCTGCTGGCCTGAGAGTGGGGTATTCGTGTGATAGCTGGCGCGGCGCGCGCGCGCGGCAGGCGGCGCCTCACGGCGGCGCCTCACGGCGGCGCGTCCTAGCATGGCCGAAGGTGTAGGGTTAGGGTCAACAGGGTCAGGGTCTAAAGCGCTGACGTGGCTGACGCGCGCAGGTGGCCTTCCTGGCGGGCTGCCTGTACACGCTGGTGGGCTTCCTGCGGCTGGGCTGGGTGACCAATTTCCTGTCGCACTCGGTCATCGCCGGCTTCATGACCGGCGCGTCGGTCATCATTGGGCTGTCCCAGGCGCGCGCCGCCGTGCAGACGCCTGCTCTGGTCGTCCTGTGTGGTACCCTACCCTACTTGATACCCTGTGTGGGACCCTATGGTCTATATGCCGCGCGCCGTTGCCAGGGCACCCGCCGCTAAGGCTGGGGCCTGACACCTGCGCGCCCGGCCACTAAGCAGCAAGCAGCGAGCTTTTTACTTGAGATCAGGAAGCTGCTGCAGCTCAGCTACGTCCCGGGCCCCGGTGACAGCGTCCGCCGTTTTGCCGGCAAGGCAGCCGTGCTGAGCCTGGCGCGGCGGCGCGCAGTGCAAATCGATCCTCGGCTACGACTCGCGGCCCAACCCGCGCTCCACGCTCGCGCACCCGCTGCCGCCCATGCAGTTCCCGCGCCACGACCCGGTGCACCTGCAGCTGTACGACCTACTGGGCCCCGCCTGGCGGCCCTACTTCAGCTGGCGCGAGTTCCTGATGGGCGTCGTCTGGGTCGCCATCCTGCTCATCATGAAGGACATCGGCAAGCGCCACACCAAGTGCGCGCCCCCGCCCCGCCCGCCCCGCCCCGGGCCGCTACGCCGCCGCACGTGCGCAGCGAGGCGAGGCAGGCACGCCAGCTGGCGCCACCTGGGCGAGCGAGCCGTCATGCTACTGCTGCGCTGCCGCGCACTGTCCTTCTTGCGGTCCCTACAAGTATGCGCTTTGCAGACGTTCTCATTGTATATAATGGGGGTCTGGGTCAAGCGCAGACGGCCGTCCAATGCCCTCACGCCTGGGGCTAACCACGGGGGCATGCACTGCCGCTGGCACCCCGCCTTGTGCCCGGTGCTGCCAGTCAGCCTCATCACTGGCTGCGCAGGCGCTTCGGGTGGGTGCGCGCGATCGGGCCGCTGACGGTGACCATCCTGTCCATCGCGCTTGTGTCCATCTTCCGGCTGTACAATGCGCCGCACCACATCAAGATCGTCGGCTCCATCCCGCAGGTGGGCCCGCCTGCCTGTGCTGCCGCCTGTGCTGCGCACACTGCCGGTGAGCGTGAGCCACTCCCTTGGGGGAGTGGCTCTGTGCAGGACAAAGGGGGGCCAGCCGCAGCAGCATGGTGGCGTGGTTGCCCTGGGCTTGGTGAGCAACAAGCTGTGCGCTCCATGCGTGCTCGAGCTTCAGATTGGCATGGAGGCTTGCTCATGTAGGCTGTACATGGAATACGCCGTTGACAGCGCCGCCGCGCCCGGGCGCCGCGCGCAGGGCCTGCCCAAGGAGACGGTGACCTGGTGGTTCCCGATGCCGGAGAATTTCTCGCGCATCGCACTGCTTGCGATCGTCATCTGCCTCATCGACGTGCTAGAGTCCATCTCCATCGCCAAGGCGCTCGCGTACAAGAACCACTACGAGCTCAAGTGCGCCGCACGCGCGGCGGCGCACACGCGCGCATGGGTGTTGTGCTGGCCGGAGCAGGGGCTGCCGAGGTTGCCGCATGCCCCCAGCCCTTGCACAGCATGCTGGGGCTGCTTTGGTCCCATCATAGAAATATCTTCCTGCATCCGCTGGGTGCGGAGCGCATTTCTGTCTGCCCCATGCACCCCGCCCGGCCTGACGCGGGGCCGAGATCGTCAGAGGCCTGGCTTAAACCTGCGTGCAACCCCGACTGCCGCCCACGCGCGCGTGCGGGCGCCGCGCAGCCCGACGCAGGAGCTGCAGGGCCTGGGCATCGCCAACCTGATGGGCGCCGCGTTCAACTGCTACACCACCACTGGCTCCTTCTCGCGCTCGGCAGTCATGGACTCGGTTGGCGCGTGCACGCAGCTGGCGGGCATCATCTCCGGTGCGCCCCAGGGTGTACCCTACCCTACCCTGAGTGCAGGCGGGCCAGCCAGGGGTTGCGCGCGCTCGCCATTTGCCGGCGCTTGCCACGCATGGCGAGCATGGCGGGAGTTCGAAGCAATTTGGAAACTAAGAAGATGCACAGGATCCCGCGCTCAGGCTCCCTGCTCCCCGGACCGACTAGCTCTTGCGTGCCGCGCTGAAAGCAGCACCAGATGTATTTCTCCGGTGGCTGAGACCAGCACAAAATGAGTGCTATGTGCGGGGAGGAGGTTGTGATACGCTGTGCCTGGCGCCCTCCGCCCGTGCACCACCTACGTTCCTGCGCGTGCAGGGCTCATCGTGATGGTGGTGCTGCTCTGCCTGACCCCGCTCTTCCGGAACATGCCCCAGAACGCGCAGGCGGCCATCATCATCTCTGCGGTCGCCGGCCTGTTCAACTACTCCGAGGCGATCTTCCTGTGGCGGGTGCGCCGCCGCCGCCCTGCATGTGGCCCAGGCGCATGGCCAGGTTTGCATGCTGCGCTGTTCACTCGACATCCTGCTTGCGTGCTAGTGACAGGGCGTGCGACGGACGTGCCATGTGTCTGAAGTCTGCCAAAGATGCTGCCTTGTTGGCACAGTCCTTGCTTGCTGCATCCCTGTTGAGGTCTTCGCTGGCTGCATCCCAGTCGCCGCGGTGGTGAGTGCTGCATATCTGCAGGCACACTGCACCGCATGTGCACTCGCTGTGGTGTGTCCCGCGGTCGCGCCACCACAGGACATACAGGAGCTCTTCACACAACGTGGTTCCTAAGCTTCCCGCGGCGCGCAGGTGAACAAGTTTGACCTGGCCGTGTTCCTGGCGGCGGCGGTGTCGGTCATGTTTGCGGGCGTGGAGATCGGGCTGGCCGTCTCCATCGGCCTCAGCATCGCGCTCGCGCTGTGGAAGAGCGCCTTCCCGCACACCGCGGTGCTGGGCCGGCTGCCGGACACCACCGTGTACCGGTGCGCGGCGGGCCCCAGAGCGCTTGTCAGGCCTCTGGCATGACGGCACGGCGCACACCTTGAGTGTTCCGACGAGGGGCCCTGGCTGCCGACGGCATGGTGCAGTCACACCCATCCTTTGCAGGAGCTTTAAATGCGCAGCGGAGGAGAAGCAGTGGCACTCAAGCCACCCGCTCTATGCGTCCGGCCACCTCCTGAGCAAGGGTAATCTGCTTCTTGGGTGGCGCAGCGCAGCAGGCCTGCGTTCAAGCCTGGCCTGGCGCGCGGCCTAATGTCTCTGCCGAGGAACGGGGGCATTGTGATGCGAAGCAGTTGCCCAGAGGCTGGTGGGGCGGATGCCCTACCCTAATCCTAGTAGGGTGGTGCAAAGCTTTGGCCTGATGAGTAACCCGCATGGGCCCCGCAGGAACAAGAAGTAGTGCCTGGAGGCGAGCGAGGTTGATGCCCGACACTGACCCTGGCGCTTAGCCCTAGGGTCTGACCCGCCACGCAGCCCCGCAGGAATCTTAAGCAGGACCCGGAGGCCAGCGAGGTACACACCCAATAGTTACCTTGATGCTCGACCCTAAGGGTTTGACCCGCCGCGCGTCCCGCAGGAACGTGAAGCAGTACCCGGAGGCCAGCGAGGTGGACGGCCTGCTGCTGCTGCGCATCGATGCGCCGCTGTACTTTGCCAACGTCAACCCGGTGCGCGACGCGCTGCACAAGTACGAGCA
>JAABUV010001046.1_pt1 | contig 40651 bp, 58 predicted proteins | sample 5559971 | NCBI WGS metagenome assembly JAABUV01 (sample SAMN10711881, study PRJNA513362) | rock metagenome | isolation source: Antarctica rocks | place: Antarctica: Victoria Land, Knobhead nord | collected 2015-12-19 | reverse complement strand
GGGTTTGTGGGAAAGGAGGACACGCCCGGGGGCGGCGGGGCGCGCGCCTGCGGTGCATGGCCGTGAGCAGGCGCCCGAGGCGGACCTCCCAGCGCTCCTCCGCGTCCAGGCCCAGGTCGCCGCCGGCGCCCGGGCCGCAGTCGCCGGGCTCAGCGCCGTCCGCGCGCGTCTGCGCCAGGTGCCCCTCCAGCGCGCCCCACCGGCCCAGCCGCCACGCGGCGGCCACGCCCAGCGCCGCCAGCTGCCTCCGCGCCAGGCCTGCGCATGGGGACCAGCATGGGGCCATCGCACGTGCAGCCGCTGGCGCATGGTTGGCAGGGTGGCGGCCGGGCCTTTGCATACTCGAGACAGGCCACGGGGCATCGCGCGGCTGCCCGTCTCCCTGGCAAGGACACTGGCGGGCCATGCGCCTCACAGCGCTGCCTAGTCCTTGCAGAGCAAAAAGCAGCATGGTGAAGCGGTTTCTCCAGGCTTTGACCCGTGACGTTCATATTTTGGACAACCAGACAGCCGACATCGTCCGGCACACTATCTTGGGCTCCATGTGCACACGGTCTTGCGGCAGCACACTCTGGGCCGCCATATCAATGGCCAGGCCCGGGAGGGGGGCGCGCCGGCGCTGCCCACGGCCCAGCCGCCCACCTGCGCCAGCATGCCCTGCAGGTGGCCCATCTGCAGCAAGCAGTGCAGGTGGCCGCGCTGCGCGGCGGTCAGCCCCGCGCCGCCGGCGCCCGCGCAGCCGCCCGGCAGCGCCTGCGCCTCGGGGCCGCCGGCGGCGGGCGGCCGCCCGGGGCCCGCCGGCGCGTCGCCGGCGGGCGCCTCGTTCTGCAGCGCCTGCTCGTACAGCGCGAGCGCGTCCGACCAGCAGCCAGCCTTCTCCGCCGCCAGCACCTGTGCGCACCCCGCGGCGTCACGAAAGGGTTGTGTAGGGGTGTTGCGACCTCTCCCAGGGCGAGCCAGAGGGGCCGCCCGTGCGACGCCGGCTGCCTGCTGGAGCGAGCGGCTGAGGCCGCCCTGGCAGGCGGGCGCTGTCTTGGCGGGCGGCGCATCCGGCGCAGCGGCATGGCTTATTTGCGCTCGCCTCGCGGCCGCCCGAGAGGCGCGCCCGGGGCGCGGGGGCGCGCGCCTGGTCCTGCAGGCGCGGCCCACTGACGCGCAGCCGCAGCAGGCCGGCCAGGCCGTCCGGCTCCTCCAGCTTGCCGTACACCTCCTGCGCGGGCGCGGGGCGGGGGCGCATCATGCGGCTGCAGCAGTGGCAGCAGGAGGCAGCGCAGCCGGGCCCTGTCAGAGGCTACGCGTGTGCTTTGCTGGAGCTCGCATGGCAGCGACGGGGTCGTTGGGGACATACGCGGGCATGCAAGCTGTGACGGTGGGCCGCGGCGGGTGGTCCTGCCGAGCAGCTGTTCCACCTCTACCTCACTGCGAGCCGGTCTGGTGTGGTCTAGGGTACCCTTCCCTAACCTACCCTATGCCAGCACGCCTGCAGGAAGCTGACGTCGGCATCGTCGTACACGGCGCTCCGCAGCGCGGCCGGGTTGAGCCCGCCGCCGGCCTTGTCGCGCGCGTGCGCCTCGAAGCCTCGCAGCGCGCGCGCGTGCGCGCCCGCGCGGAACGCCGCGCGCGCCAGCAGCTCCGCCGGCAGCGCGGCCAGCAGCGCGGCGGTGCGCGCGGCCGCCGGCGGCAGGTCCGGCGTCGGCGGCGCCTCGCCGCTGGAGCGCCCGCGGCTCGACCCGGAGCCTGCACGTGCGGCCCGCCAAGGCTGCGCCCCGTCAAGGCCGTGCCGCAGCCCTGCTGCTTGGCATGTAGTGTTGGTTGGGACCCCAGAAGTCGCCGCCAACCGCTCCGACTTTCAACGACGCCGACTCTCCTGCAGGGCACTGGGCTGGCGCCCATCCTTTTTACTAACATCAGAAGTGCGCCATGCCATCCGGGCCGTGCAGCGGCGGAGCCTGCGCACGCATCACAAGGCCGTTCCTGCTTGAAACGCTCTCAGGCGGGGGGGCCGAGCGGGGGGCCGCGCGCCGCCGGCGGCCGCAGCGGCCGCGTCCCGCGCGCCTGACACCCACTTGGCCAGCACGTCCAGCAGGCGGAAGACCGCCTGCACGCACAGCGCGCCCTCGCGGCTGGCCGAGCCGCCCTCCAGCACGGCCGCCAGCTCGGCCGCCAGCGGCGGCGCCTGCGCGCGCGGGCGCGGCGCGTTTGCGGCGGCGCAGTGAAAGAGTCGGGATGCCGCCGGCCCGCTGCAGCCACCGAGCGCCACCGCGAGGCTGCCAGGCGCAAGGCACCAAGTGAGCGGACGTCGCGCTGCGCGCGCCGTGTGCAGGGCCCGTGGGGGACGCGGTGCACCTCTTGCGGCACGCATGGACCCGGTTCTGCCACTGCCAGGCTGCCATGCCGCGCCGTGCTGCTGACCATCTTTGCCTGTGCGCGGCGTGCAGTGCCAAGGTACGCATCTGAGCTGGCACGTCAATGCCAGCTTGCTCGCAGCCAGGGCGCGCCTCCCCGCCGCCGGCCGCCAGGACGTCCTGCACGACGTACGGCAGCAGGAACAGGCTGGTCTGGAAGTCCAGCCGGAACATGAAGAAGCACGCGCGGTACGCCTGCTGCCGCGGCCCTGCACGGGGTAGGGCGAGGGTTAGGGCGCCGCGCTTCAGCCCAACAGCGCCGCGCTCGCGGCCCAGGCCGCTCGCCCGTCCGGCGGCGCATAGCTGGGGCAGGCCCCCTGCCAGCATTCTGGCTCCCGGCGGGCGCGCACCGAGCGCGTGCGGCACGAGCTGGCGCAGCCAGTTGTACAGCCAGCGCGCGAGCGGCTGCCCCGCGCGGAAGACGAGCCCGGCGGGCGGCGGCCGCGCCTGCGTGATCGCGTAGCGCGAGCGCAGGTACGGCCGCGCGACCGCCTGCACCTGCGCGCGCGCGCGCGGCCGCCGGCGTCAGACCGCGCGCGCGCACCGCGCGCCGGACCAAGCGCAGGACCTGGCAGGTGATGTCGGAGGGTGACATGGCGAGCGGACGAACGCAGAGGGTACAAGGTTGCGTTCCCGCCAGGCAGGAGCACAGTCTTACGTAAGTTAACCGTGCTTTCAGGTGCAGAAAGGGGGCGGTCCCGAAGCGGGGTGCGCGCCTCTTCAGGCAAGGCGGCAAAGAGCGCGTTGCCCTCGGCGGACGGCGCCGCGGACGCGCCGGCAGCCGCGCGGGAGCCGCCCGCAAACATGTCCCAGGCGTCCGCGTAGTGCTGCAGGAGCTCCTGGTGGCGCCGCACGCCGCCTCTCGTGCGCAGACCAGCACACGGGCCAACCAGCGCGGCGCACGCCGCACAGAGGCGCGCGGCCCGGCTGCGGCTTGCCGGCCGGCGGTCCGCGGCCCGTGGCAGACGGGCAGGCAGGAGGGGGCCGGGCGCACGCCAGAGGGTGCCGCATGCCCGGCACCACTTGTAAGATTGTGGACCGCGCGGGGCGCGCAGCGCAGGCCGGGGCGCGCGCCTGGATGGCGAACGTGGCCGCGTCCAGCGCCTGCTGCGAGGACGCGGTGCGCAGCACGCGCGCCAGGTGGCGCGTGGCCAGCGCGGCCAGCAGCGGGCCGTCGGCCAGCTGCGGCGCCTCCGCCTCCGCCAGCCGCACGCCCACGGCCGCCTGCCGCGCAGCGGCGGGGTTGGCGCGCGCGGCGCACCGGATGCGGTTAGGGTCTGTTGTCATGGGTGCACTGTGAATTGGTTCTCAACCAGGCTGCGGAGGCAGGCTACGCATGGCAAGTACGCAGACACAGCTACGCGAACACAACCAGGTGACTGGCGCAACGGCGCAAGTGTCTGCGTTGCGGCTCCTGCAGGCCGGCGCCGCGCCGCGCACCGGGTTAATCGCGCCGGCGAGGCCCAGGCACTCGGCGCCCGCCTGCGCCGCCCGGGTCGCCCCCGCGCCGCCCTCCTGGGCCCGCCCGCCCGCCAGCGCAGCGGCGTCCTGGCCGGCAAGGCCCGCCTCGTTCCTCGCAGTGCAGTGGTGCCAGGGCGCGACTTTGCTGCCAGCGCCATCACGCCGCCACGGCAAACCGAGGTTACAGGCAGCCAGCGGGCTGTCCTGGCTGCACCGCGTCTGCCAGTGAACGACTTGCCGCATCCCAGAGCATGCACACCCTGCACCCGGGCGCTCCAAAGCCGGCTGCCCAGCGCTGGCCCGGAAGCCCCGCACCTCTTGCAGACGGTCCAGACCCGCACACGACCGCCGCGCTGCCCGCAAGCACGCGCGCGGCGGCACTGCCAGCCAACCGGCTTCGCACAACAAGACCGCCCCCCGCAGCCGAGACCGCGCGGCCAGCCCGGGGCGCCACGCACCTCCTGCGTCTGCAGGCACTTGAGCAGGCCGGCCAGCAGCGCGGGCAGCGGCGCGGCCTGCTCCGGCCGGCCCGCCTGCTGCGCGGTCGCTGCCTTGCCCGCCCACAGGCCGGCCAGCCACGCGCGGCCGGCCGGGCGGTGCAGGCACTCCCGCAGCTCCTGCCGGGGCGTATAGCCCGCTCGTCGGGCTGGCGGCCACTTCAAAGCGCGCGCAGCTGTACAGCTCGGATGATGGCATTCGGCGCCCATGCGCGCAGCGGCGGGCAGCGCACGAGCTCCGAGCCCGAAGGCAGCCCGACCCGGGGCGAGGTGCGGCGCAGGCAGTTCGCAGCACCACGATGCATGGTGCTCTGCCATACCTGTCACTGTAAAAACGCTCGCCTGCCACAGCAACCCCCTGCGAAGGCTGCACGGCGGCCGCCTGCCCAGCACCCGGGGGAGCTTCCGCGGCCCGCGGGCGCAAGGGCGCGGCGGGCGCCGCGGCCGCGGCCGCGCCTGCAGGGCCGTCGCGCGGACGGCCGCCGAGTCGCTGGCCAGCGACTGCAGCAGCAGGCCGACCTGGTCCTCGAGCGCCAGGCTGCCGCGCTCCTCCTTCAGCACCGCGTTGGCCTGCACGCCCGCGGGCGCCGCCCGAGGCTCAAGCAGTGCGGCCGGGCATGCTGGCATGCACTCGCATGCTGCCACGGCATATGACCCCAGAGCCCGACGCATGGTCCGCCACTGTGGGACTGATGCAACGACCCACACCCGCCCTTGTGCGGGAGCTAGTGGCGCCCGCGCCGCGCAGCGGCAGCACCAGGCTCGCTGGCAACAGCAGTGAGCCACGCCCGTCCGTAGCACGCTGTGTGTGCGTGTGGCCGGCGCGCCGCGGCGGGCGCCGCGACGCCGGGCGGCAGGCGCGGCAGGCGCTTTCCGCACCGAGCCGGGCCGCGCAGGCGCGTCTGCGCGGGCACCCCGCAGGTCCCGGGGCGGCGGCCGGCGCGCGCCTTGGCGAGCGCGTCCACGCCAGGCGGCAGCGGCGGCAGGCGCCGGAGCTGCGCCTGCAGCAGGCCGCGGTTGCCGACCACGAGCTCCTCAACCGCGCGCGCGGCGGCCGCCGCGATCGGCCTGCCCTCCTGCAGCGCCTCCTGCAGCACGACCACCACCTGCGCGTGCGCGCCCATGGGCTCGCGCCCGAGCAGCAGGACGACCGAGCAGCGGACCTACTCTAGCCCTAACCCTAACACTGGGAGGCGCAGCCTGCCCTCGGCCGCGCGGGCCCGGCCTGCGCGGCCTGGCGCAGAGGCGCGCGCGCGCGCGTGGCCGCGATCAAGCGCAGCAGATAGGGGCGGCGCTTACGGCCCCCGCAGAGACCAGAGGTGGCGCGCGCCTGGAAGACGACCTGGCCCAGCTGCGTGGGCGCCTGCGCAGCCATGGCGGCCACGAGCATGCGCCAGCCCTCCAGCGCGGCCAAGCGCCGGTCCGCGGGCCCGGCCGGCCGCACCGCGCTGGTCAGCAGCACCATCATCTGCGGCGCGAAGCGGCCCACGTACGCGCCTGCCGCCAGCCGCGCGCCCGCCGCATCAGCCCGCAGCCGCGGCCGGCGCTGCGGCGCGCCGCACACAGGCGGGCGCGTCCCGCGCCGCGGCCGGCCGGCCGGCCGCGCCAAGAGAGACAGCAGACACCCAGGGTTTCAGCGCAGCGAGCAAGCCGTCAGCTGCGTGCGCATGGACCCTGAACGAGCGCCACATGCTTGCACGTGCGCGGCAGTTAGCTCGCGCTCGCCAGCACGTGATCTCATGTGTCTGGTGCCACATGAACGGCACTAAGCGCAAAGTTCCAAGCGCACGGGCGGGCGGGGTGCTTGCCGGTCAGCTCAACGAGCAGCATGACGCTGCGCACAACGTGCAGCTGCTTCAGCGCGGCCGCCTGCGACGGCGGCGGCCGGTCGGGCGCGGGCTGGTGCCGGTCCAGGAAGTCGCCATACTCCTTCAGGATGCGCGTGACGAGGTCGGTGCCTGCGCGCAGGCGGGCGCGCGCCTTGCACCACTGCACAGCGCGCCTGCAGAGCTGGCCATACCTAAACGTGCTCAGCGACGCATGCGAATCTGTGCAAGTCACCCGGCCGCGCTATTTTACACGCCTGGCTGACAAGCAGACTGTGCGGCGCATGTGCCGTGCTTGTGCAGCATGCAGCTTGACGCGCTCGGCTCGGCTGGTTTGTGGGAGCAGGACCCCGCCCTTTGGCAGGGCCAGCCCCACCTGCGAGCCGCTCGGCGACGTCCAGCGCAGGCGCCGCCGCCGGCGACGCGCCGGACACCTGGAACAGCTCGCGCAGCACGGTGTGCACGCGCGCGGCCACCGCGCGCGGCATCTCGGCGCCCGCGCGCCAGGCCGCCGCCGCGCTCGCCTGCGCATTCGGCCGCTCGCCAGGCCCTCATTGCCTTGCAAGGTCGAGCCAGAGTTTACGCCATCGTGCAGCACGGTCTGCTGCGGGAATGCAGGGCGGTCAGGTGCAGGGCCTGCACTCGGCTCGGCGCGGGAGACGTGGCACTGCTCCGAGCTTAATCACCATACCGTCACTGCAGGAGGGCGCGGCTCAGCGGTGTCTGCTCACCAACATGCCGTGCCTGCGGGGAATGGTGCGCCTGGGCGATAGGGTTTAGGGTCTGCGGGCGAGCGCGCCTGGGCAAACACGTCGGTGATGACGCTGCGCTGGATGGTGTCCAGCAGGCGCAGGAAGGGCTCCTCGATCAGCGACTCGATGAACGCCATGAGCGCCTCGAAGTTGTCGGTGCCTGCGCGAGGGCGCGCGCGGGGCGTCGGCAGGGGCGGCAGCAGCTGCATGGCTTATGCGCAGATATGGCGCTTCTAAAATATGGGTGGGGGGCGCACGTTATTGGGCGGCGGGGGGCCGCGCACCCGCAAACATGACCTTGGCCACGATGTGGTGCACGCGCTCGCGGCACAGCTGCTGCGCCGGCACGCCGACCGCGGCCGCCAGCGCGGCCACCTCGCGCCGCTGCTGCAGCTCGACCAGGCGCGGCAGCGCGGCTGGCAGGATGCGCAGCGCCAGCGCGCGCTCGCCCATGTCCAGCAGCTCCGCGACCTCGCCTGCGGCACATAGGGTTTAGGTAAGAATGCAGGCACTGGCGTCCGTCTCGGGGCCTTTGCGGGCGCGCCAGGCTCAGCTGCCTCGCGCCGCCGCTGCGGCTCGAGCGGGCCAGGGTGTGGCCGCATGCCACGCGTTGATGCGGACGCCGCGCTGCAGAGGCATGCAAAGAGGCTGTGTGCCAGGGCATGTAGTGGGAGGCAGGCGCGCGCCGGGCGCACCCAGCAACGACGGCCGCGCGACCAGGTTGCGGCCCAGGTACTCCACCACGCGCGGCTCGCCCAGCAGCAGCTCCTGCAGCGGCACGCCCTTGGCCTCCGCTATGCCTGCGGGGCGGCACGAGGGGTTAGGGTTTCCACTCCCAGTCAGCAGAGCCACAGCAGCTGCTTGCATGCCCTTGGTTCAGGATGCGGCCTCCTTGAAGGCAGCCACGAGCCAGGTCCACGCCCCTCCTTTGGGGCACGCTGCAGGGGCCAGCGCTGCATGGGCCAAGTGGCCCTGCCGCGCAAGCGCGTGAGGGAGCATGCGCACACGACAAGCTCGCAAACCTGCCATTTGGGCGGGCGTGCCCCGTCCTCAGCAGTGCCTCCAAGCTGCAGCCGTGGTGCTGCAGAACGCAGGCACATGCACGGCTAGAATACGATTGCATCGGACGATAGACGGCCTGGGCACGCAGGTAAGCAGGTTGCGCACTGCAGGCCTGCGAGGTCTGCGACGGAGCGATGGGGCACGCCAGTGAGCGGCATGCGATCTGCAGGGTGTGAAGAGGAGGGCCGGGGCGCGCCGGCAAGCAGCTGCGCAGCGGCGGCGCGCTGGCAGGCGTGTGGGTCGGTCAGGTGCTGCAGCAGCAGCACGCGCGCCACCAGGCCGGCCATGTCGCTGGCCGCGGCCGCGCCCGCGCCCGCGACCGCCTCCAGCAGCGCGCCGCGGCCCTCGCGCGTACGCTCGGCGTCCAGCGCGCCGCGCAGCTCCTGGGCCGCCACACAGGGGATACCTGACGAGGGTGGGGTCCCTCGGCGGGGTTTCCACGCAGGTAGACAGCTGCTCAATTGGCCGGCAAAGGGGCGTGACAGGAGGAGATGGGCGCCTGACCAGCGTGCGAGCACCCACACAGCGCCAATCGCGGCATACCTCGCACATGCTTCCGACGGCCTTCCGGCTGCAGGCCCCTGCATGAATGCCATGTGTTTCACGGCTCACATGTGCGCCTGCCTCTCATGGACCGCCCAGTTCGTTGCGCGAGAGCGTGCGACCGCCCGCGCGCTCAGCAGGCCGCAAGTATATGGAAACCTTGCGCCACATGCGGAAACCTTGCAGCGGCCGCACCCCCGGCGCGCGCGCGCCTGCATGACCTGGATCTCATCGCGGTCGGCGCGCGCGCGCGCCTCCGCTGCGCCGCCGCCGCCGCCGCCTGCCGCTGCCGGCTCGTCCCGCGCGGCCGCCAGTGCCGCCGGGCGCATGCCGCCCGCCGCCAGCGCGCCCGCCGCGCGCCGCGCACCGGGCCGCTCGGACGCGCCCGCGCGCGCGGCCGCCCAGGCCAGCAGCGGCCGAGCGCGACGCAGCTCATCCGCCGGCGCGGCGGCCTGCCAAGCCAGCAGCGCGGCCGCCATGGCCGCCTGCCGGCGCGCGGCGCCCCCTCAGCGCCAGCTGCGCGGCCCCTGCAAGCGGCGGGCCAAGCCGCCGGCGCCGCGCACCGGCCCTCGTCGCTCAGCCCTGTGCCAGGTCACAGGCCAGTGCGTCTTGACCGGCGGCTGGCATCACTCGCATGGAGCGATCCTGCGGGGCCGCACTCCCTGCTGGCCACACACGTGTTGAAAACTGCAGACCCTGCACATCAGGCCTGTCCTTCTGAAGCAAAGCCGTGTGCGCAGCACACGCCCCAGCGAGACCGCCAAGGCCGAGCGGCCGCGCAGCGCAGACCACCTGGACATGCGGCGCGGGCTCCTCGGTGAGCAGCTTCGTACACAGCGCCGCCATGTCCTCGGCGCCGATGCCCACGGCCGGCGCCGCCGCGGCCGCCTCGGCGCCCTGCGCCGCGGCCTCCCGCGCCCCCCGCCAGGGCCGCAGCGCGCCCCAGCCGCCCGGCAGCCGCGCCTGCAGCGCGCCGCAGGCGGCCGCCGCGGCGGCCGCGCGGCCGCCGCGCTCGCGCAGCGCGCCCACGAGCCGCCCGGCCGCGCCCGCCACGGCGCCGCGCACGGCCTCGTCCGCGTCGCCCGCCAGCCGCACCTGCGCGCGCCCGCGCCGCCCTTCCCGAGTGATTACAAAACAAAGAAGTAAAAAACCCTGCATAAAAAGGGAAGAAAATTTGCCAGCGCGCAGCGCACCCGTAACCCAGGACAAAGCGCAAACGCGAATGGCTTGAGGGGGCAGCCGCCGCGCATGGCGCGCTGCGTGTCCGTGCAGGGCGCCGCACCGGGGCCGGCGGCCGGGCGCACCAGGAGCGCGGCCGCCAGCGACGCCGCGCGGGCGGCGCCGCGCGGGCAGCACTCTGCAAACGCGGGCACGGCGGCCGCGGCGGCGGCGCGCACGCGCGCGTCGCCGTCGTCTGCGCAGCGCGCGGCCGGCGCGGCCTTGGCGAAGGGCTGGCCGCGGCCGGCGCCGGGGGCGGGGTTGGCGGCGGCGCCGCCGCCGCGCGGGCCGCGGCCCTCGCCCAGGTCCAGCGCGGCTGCCGCGACCTGCAGCTGCAGCGCCGCCACCTTGGCGGCTGCAAGCGCGTCGCCGCGCTCCCCGGCGCCCGCGCACGCCGGCGGCGGCTCGCTTGCGGGACCTGCGCCCCGCCTGAACAGCGTGAGGCGCCCCGCGGCCGCGCGCCAGCTCCCACCAGGCCCGCCAGCGGCCTCGGCGCAGCGCGAGCGGCCGGGGCGCGTACGAGAGCACCGCACTCCGGCGCCGCATGTGGGAGCAGGGCACGGGCGGGGACGCACCCGGAGCGGCCGCCCACGGGAGCGCGCACAAGGCGCGGACCTGCTCGCGCGTCAGCGGCAGCGCGCGGCACGCGCTGTCGGCCGCCGCCGCCGCGGCGGGCGCGGGCGCGCCCGGCGCGCCGCGCTGCGCGGCCTCCGCCGCGGCCGCCAGCACCGCGATCAGCGCGCCTGCGCCCCACGCCGTGCGCCCGTTGCTGTTCCCGCTCCTGAACTGGCACACCAAGAACTTTTGATCAAACCGCAGTGTCCATTTGCTGCCGTCCATGCAGGATACGGCTGCAGCCGACAGGGTGTGCAGCTGTGCGAACTCAGCATCAGGTCAACTGCGTGCTCCACGCCGTGTGCCCCCAGGCAAGCGCAGCCCGGCCGGCCGCAGCCGCAGCCGCTCACCCTTCTGCGCTGCGCTGCTTTGCAGGCTTACGACTCCTCGAGTCAGCACCGGCGGGCCGTCGGCCGCGCGGCTACGGCAGCGGCACGGCAGCCTCGCCCGGGCCACGCGCAGCTACAACGCAAGAAGGCCCCATCCTGCTGGTTTGAATATCTAAACATCCCTGCGCTTCAGCAGAACGCGCGCGGCAGGCCGCACCCAGCACAAGAGCGATCTCATGCACGCCGCGCGCGCCGCCGCCGCCTGCCGCGCCCGGCTCCGGCGGCGCCAGCGCCCAGGCCGCCCAGCCGGCCGCGGCCGCGCCCAGCGCGCCGAGCAGCGCCGGCGAGGCCGCGCCCAGCCCCGCCGCCAGCGCGGCCAGCGCGCGCAGCCGCGCGGCCGGCCCCGCGAGCGCGCCGCCGGCGGGCGCGTCGGGCGCCAGGCATGCGGCCATGGCCGCCAGCGCCGCCACGGCCGCCTCGCACTCGGCCGCGTCGGGGCTGGAACCATCAGCGCGAGGACTGTCGTCGGCGTGCGGGTGGTCTGCTGCGCGCGGGGGCGTCACGGAGCGCTCGCGGCCGCCGTCGTTCAGGCGACGCCGCTTTGGCGCGGGGCCCTCCGCGGGCGCGCGCGCCTGCCGCGGGCACGCGGGTCGGTCGCGGCGAGCGCGGGGCATACCCGCACACATCACAGACGTGCAACCCTGCCACAGCAGGGCGCAACAGGGTCAGAGAGGCAAAGCGGCGGCGCACCGGTGTGGAGGCGGACGCGCATGAGGCCGCGCGCGCGTGCGCCTCGGCGGGCAGCGCGGCGGCCAGGGCGCGCAGCGCCGGCACGAGCGCGCCGGCCGCGTCCAGGTCAGCGGCGGCCGCCGGCAGCAGCGCCGGCAGCAGCGGCAGCGCGGCCGCCGGGCACGCCGCCGCTGCCTCGCCGAACAGCGCGCACAGCTCCGCCGCGGCGGCGCCCCCGCCCGGCGCCGCCGCCGCCGCCGCCGCGGCCGCCGCCACGCCCGCCGCCAGCCGCGGCGCCGCCACCGCGAGCGCCGCCCCGCCCGCCTCGGCGAGCGCGGCCATGCCGGCGCGCAGCAGCCGCACCGCGGCCGCCAGCTTCGGCGGCAGGCCCGCGCCGCCGCCCGCGCACCGCGCGCCGCCCGCCGCCCAGCCGCCCAGCGCGCCCAGCGCGGCGTCCACCGCCGCGTGTGCCGCGCCGGACGCGCATGCGCCGCCCGCCACCAGGCGCTCCAGGCAGGCCAGCGCGGCCGCCGGCAGGCCCGGCGCCGGCCAGGTCGCCAGTCCGGCGAGCGCGGCGTGCGCGCCCGGCGCGGCCAGCGCCGCGACCGTGCCGGGCGCCTCGTCCAGGCAGGTCTGGAGCAGCGCCAGGCCGGCCGCCGCCAGCAGCTCGCAGTGCTCGGCGCCGGCCAGGCGCACGACCACGCCGGCCGGGAGGTCGCCTGGGGCGCCACGCGGGCTTGCCGCGGCCGCGCCGGGCGGCGGCCCGGCCGCCTGCGGGGGCGCGGCAGCGGGGTAGGCCGCGGGGAAGCACGCCAGCTCGGCGGACGCGCCCGGCGGCAGGCAGCCCGGCGCGCCGAAGCAGCCCAGCAGCTGGTACAGGTCTGCGGCACGCCCGCGCTCAATGCAGCGCACCGCGCAGCGTGCAGCAAGGCTGACGACTAGAAGCCGGGACGGGAGCAGCACGCAAGGCAGTGAGCGAATAGCGGTGCTGACCAGCTGGCATAAGAAGCGTTGCAACCTCATAGCCTGCGTGCGCCGCAGCTTGGCGCTTGGGGCCCCGCAGCCTTGCGCACCAAGCAGCAGGTCAAACACGCCGGACACCAGGCCCCGGAAAGCGCCGCGGTTGGCCCTGGCCAGCAGGGTGGCCAGCGACGCGACGGCGTCAGCCAGCGCGCCGTGAACAGACCTGCGTGGCGCCGTCTCAGCGCCCCGTCGAGCGGAGGGGCGGCGCTCACGCAGCATCTTCTGTTCATGCGCGGCACGTGCGGGGCCGGCTGCGCACCGCAGGCCGCCGCTCGCGAAGAGCGGCCACAGCAGGCGCAGCAGCTTCAGCAGCATCACGCAGCCGTCCTTGACGAACATCGCCGGGTAGTGCTGCAGCGCCATGTCCACCAGCCGCACCACCGACAGCAGCTCGCGCTCCTTGGCTGCTCGCAGCAGAGTCAGCACAGCATCAGCGCGCTCTGCTCTGCTCTGGCAGCCGGTGCTGCCAACAGCAGCGACCAGCAACAGGAGGCAAGCTAGCTTGGGCAGCTACGCTCAGCGTGTGCTCGCCTTGCTTCCCGCTGATGCACTTGTTGAGCAGGTCCAGCAGGAGCGTGCACAGGCGCACGGCGACCGCCTCGCCCTCCGACGCGTGCGGCGTGTTGGGATTGGAGCTGTCATCGGACGCGGCCTGCAGGAGGCTGGTGAACTCTTGCAGCAGCGCTGTCAGCGAGCCCGCCTCCTGCGGCGCTGCGGGCTGAGCGGCGGCGGGCGCCGCGGGCGCCATGCGCTCACGCACCCATCAGCGCTCTACTAAATGCGCTGGCAGAGCCATGCGGAGGTCGTGGGAGCTGTCTTAAGCGCTGGTAGCCATGGCCTGGAGAACAGTCGAGCGCAGCATGCATGCTGTGACTCACGGCCTGCTAGGGAATGCCAATTGGAAGTTTGGCAAGGGCTTGCAAGTTTGGCAAGGGCTGCTCTCTGCATGTGCATGGTGTGCCAAATCGGAGAGTTAACACAGAGTGCTTGGTGAAAGACTACTGAACAAGATTGCTTGGTGAGGGACACCTACAACCGCACCCTGGGATTCCGCCAGGACTGGTGGGAATGTTACACCGACGCTCACGTCCTCGCCTTGCACGCATGGCAGCCTTATCACGCACACCATCATCATGGCAGCCTTATCACGCACACAGATCAGACGCGGCGCCACCCAGGGCAGACACGCAGAAGCCGGCCTGCACGGCGTGCAGGCAAGGCCCTGGCCGGCGCGCTCACGCGCGCGCGCGCTCCAGCGCGGCCACCACCTCCACGTGCCCGGTGTGCGGGAACATGTCCACCGGCTGCACGCTGCGCAGCCGGAACGGCGCGCCGCCGCCGTCGCTCCTGCAGAGCCGGCCCAGGTCGCGCGCCTGCGCAGGGTCCGACGCATGGCGTGATGTGGGCACGTAGCCAAGGTACACGTTCTGGCTGTGGCACAGCAGGCATGCATGACACAGCGCATGCTGCCATCCGGGGCGTCGCCAAGACAAGGGGCGTCGCCGGTGAGGGGCTCCTTGGTGCGCACATGCTCCCCAGGGCCTGCCAGAGCCTGACATATGCAGGTCCGCACAAACAGACTCAGCGCCGCACCTGCGTGGCTGGGTTGCATGACACGTAGAGCAACGTCCGCGCAGTGCACGCCCGCAGCCAGTTCACGACCGCCGTGGACAGGCCGCGCCGTGCAGGGTCTGCGCGTGACCCAGTGTTGGTTTTTGGCAAACTTATGTGCGATTTCATGTGGATAAGGTGTAAAGAAAGCGCGCCCAAAGCCAAGGTTGAACGCGAGCGGTATTTGCCGTGTCCTTTTTACACCAGGCGCCGTGCAGGTGGCAACACAGGCGGAGATGCCAAAATAGCAGCGCTCCTGAGCATACACCTGTTGCCTGATAAGAATGCTGCAGGCGCACCTGCGACCACGACGTCCGGCTTTGGCGCCGCGCGCTGCACCGTCGCCATGCCGCGCGGCGTGTCCAGGTCGGCCTCCAGCAGCCGCACGCGCGCCACGCCGTTGCGCGCCGCATTGGCGGCGCCGTCGCGCACCGCGGCCGCGCACGCGTCGGCGCCGGTGACGGACGCCAGCTCGATGCCTGCGTCGCATGCCGCACGCGCCAGGCCCAGCGCCACGGCGCCCGAGCCGCAGTACAGGTCTACCAGCGCGTCGCCGCTGCGCAAGCCTGCGCGGCAGCGTGCCCTGTCTCTGAGAATGCTTGCAGTGCAACCAGGCCCATGTCCACGCACGTGTGACCCACCTCAAACGTGTTGACCATCTGCCCTCGAGTACACTGCGCTAGACTGCAGGACAGCACTGCAACGGCATTGCTGCCTGCTCGCCCTACTCGCAAGCGCCACCCCTGTCGCCATTGCGCCATACGGTCGCTTTGTGCCTCACAGACCACTGCCCACACACACAGTGATGTTACCCAGGTTACAACTGCACACCCTGCAAAGACATCATCCTCGGGCCTCGCTGCGGAGGCCAGGGATGCGCCTGCCGCGTCAGAGATGAGGCGCAGCAGCACCTCGCCCTGGCGCGGGTTGGTCTGACGGAAGGACTGCGGGCTGACGGTGAAGTCGAGGCCGCCCGCGCGCTCCGTCAGGTGGGGCGCGCCCCAGACCACCACCGGTGCGCCGCCGCCTGCGCCGCCCCAACCCCGTGTTTCTGCAGATCGTGACTGGCAACAGCTCAGACCTGACCGGCGGGCAGCGGCTGGCTGCCTCTCAGCCCCGCCACTCGGCAGCTGGCATGCTGCTTACATGCGGTGCCATGCTTGCGCGCGGGCCTCTTGGGAGCGCACGGGCGGTCGCCCTGGCTGGGGGACTGCGCAGACAACACAAGCAGCCGGCCAGCCTGCCCCAGGCGCGTCACGGCCGACCAGTCCTCGCTCTCCTCCCCGCGCCTGCCCCCGTGCGACAACACCTGCCACATGGCCGCATGCTGCGGCATCCAGGGCAGCGGGCGCACGCGGCAGCAGCACCACGCACGCCAGGCCGGGCACGTCCGCGGCCAGCCGCTCTGCCAGCACGCGCGCGCCGGCCAGCGCCCGCGCGTCCGTGCCCTCAGGCGACTCGCTCGACGCGCCGGCGCCGCCGCCGCGCGGCCCTTTGCCCGCCGCTGCGGACTCCTCCGCCCCAGCTGGAGGCCTGCCGGGCGCAGCGCGCCGGCCGCCGGCCGCGCCGCTGGCAGGCCCGCCGCCGCGGCTCCCAGCGCCTGCGCCCTTCCCAGGGGCCGACGCGGCAGCGCTGCCCGCGCCGCCGCGGGCCGCCTCCGCTGCTGGCCCCCCAGCTCTGTCCCGGGCTTCCCCGCGACCCAGCGACCCTGCGTCCAGCCCCGCATCGCGCCCGCGCCCGGCCGCCGCGCCCGCGCGCGCCGGCGGCCCCGTCTGCAGGACCGCCATGTAGGCAGGGCCCCCGGCCGCGTCCACCCCCCGCCGGACGACCAGGCCGACCAACTCTGCTTCCAGGCCGCGAAGCGCGGCGGCACGCTGCGCGTGCGCCCCGTCCCGGCCGCCCTGCCGGCATGCGCGCAGCGCGGCGGCGGCGGAGCGCAGGAGCGCGCTCGCGCCCGCCGCCTGCAGGTGGCAGTCGGCGACGGGCAGCACGCTGCCGGGCGCGCCCGCGCGCTGCAGGCCCAGCGCGCCGCCGGCGTAGCTGAAGGTCACCTGCGCCCGGGTGGCGAGCGCGTGAGCCGTGGACTGCACCCAGGCGCGAGCCATGCACTGCGCCGCGCATACAGCTGCCGCACAAACCTGGTTCAGGTGCGGGCGCGGCTGAGTCAACCTGCAACGCTCCAGCAATGATACGGCTGGAGGCTGCATGAGGCCCCGTCACCCAAGCCAACCAGGCCGCATTACACCACCGGCTGCACGCCAGGCAGGGCCTGCTACCTTGTTGCGGTAGCGCCAGGGGTCGGCGAAGGGCACGATCGGTCGCAGCGCGCCCGTGACGTCCAGGCCGCCGATGCGCCGCATCGCCTGCCTCACCTGCCGGGCGCGCCCGCTCCCGCTCAGGCGCCGGACGGGAGCGGCACGCCCGCAGCGGCTCCTGCAGGCAGCCCCCTGCGCGCAGCGCATGCGCCGCGCGCGGCTGTGCACAGCCCGGAGTGCGCTCTAGGCCGCTCAGCCTGCCGCACGCTGCTGGCCTGTGGGCGCGGCGCGGCGTGCACCTGCATGCCGCATGCCATCATGCACTCCCACCCACGTCCCTGCACAGGAAGCCCGCATGCCGTCCACGCGCTGGAGCACAGCTTGTCTTGGATGGTGCAAAAGTGGGCTGCTTGCGGCAAAGGGCTGCTCGACACTGCAAAGCTGTTTATGTGTTGCTCATGTCCCACAGCGGCACCCGCGCGCAGGGCCGGCGCGCCTGGTTCTCCTTCTCGCGCAGCTGCGCAGGGTATGCCAGGTGCTGCAGCGCGCAGCCGCCGCACTCGCCAAAGTGCTCGCAGCGCGCCGTCACCTACGGTCACAAAAACGCTGTCTGGCCGGCCCGTCCTTGCCAGCAACAGTGATGTGACAGTCTCGTTGCACCCACTTATAAAGCGTCACCATGACATGACATAGACAAGTCGTACGACGGTAAGAGGTTGTCTCCCAGCAACAGCTCCCATCCTCCAGGCAACTCAGGTCAACAGGCGAGGGCCGAGCGTCGGCCCCCACAGGCACGGTTTGCGCTGTGAAGCAAGTCCGCAGTGCCTTCCACGCAACAATGCACACAGCTTGCGCGAACAAGCGGCCAGAGCAGGCGCGCGCGCCGCGTCTGGCGAAGCTCGCAGCGTGGCCAGCTTGACGGCGAACGCGTGGCGCGTGTGCACGGCCGTCGTGCGTGCCCGCAGCCGCTCGCCCGGCAGCGCGTGCTCGCAGAACACGACAAAGCCATCGTCCAGCTTGCACAGGCCCTGCGTTGCAAGCAAGTACACTTGCCGCATAGGAGGCTGGATTGCAAGCAGAGGCAAGGCCTGTCGAGTGCGCAGGCATCACGCGCCAGTAGCATTCGCAGACGCGAAGCTGTGCCACAGGCAGTGCATACGCACCCGGCCAGCCTCGGAAGCAAGGCTGCGGCACTCCAGCTCCAGCAAGTCACCGACGGCAGGCACAGACGGCAATGGGGCGTTTGCAGCGAGCTGCAGACTCGCGTGCTTGCTTGCAAAACTTCGCAGGCTCGTCAACTGGCAGCGGGGGCGACCCCACAGACCACAAGCAGTGCGCATTGCTGCCACATGCATGCCGGCCGTGAGGCTGCCCAAGTAGGGGTGGCGCAGACTTTGTTCTGGCCTGGTGACTGCAAAATGGCATGGCAGACTTGCTCAGCAAGCGCGCAACAACGCCGCTTGCTGAGCCTGTTACAGCCTTGAGCGGACTAGGGTGTCCAGCTCCGGACGGCACGTGCCCTATTCCCTACACGTGCCGCTGCGTGCGCTCGCTCTAGACGTGGAAACTCGCGTCATTCTGGACTGCTGAAGCTCGGCAGCAGAGCTTACATTGTGCGGACTGTTGATAACAGCCGACAAATCTGTGTTTTGTTTGGTATATATCAAACCTCGGCGCGCTTTGACCAGGCTCTGTGCTGTGCCAACAACTGTGTTAAGTACGGTACGGCTGAGTTTATTAACTTGCAAGGATGTTGTGTGCGTGTGTAGTATGGTAACTGTGGCTGACCGTACATATGCCGCAGGGGCAGAATGGCACTAGCAAGCTTCACATTTAGGAGGGACAGCGGGAGCAAAGCTCAGGGCTTTGACAGGACCCTTGCGTCGAGCAGGTGTGCGCGCTTGGACGTGGTGGGTTTGCTGGTTTTATATGACATAAGCGGCATGTCCGTGTTCTCCTCAGTGGGCCACTGAGGCTGCAGGCTCTTTTCCTTGGTGCTCAGAATTTTCAAGAGTGTGGCTCGGGGCTTGGAAGCTGACTGTCTGTTTTATGAACGTCCACGCAGGCAGGGCCAGGTGGTGCCTTTTACACTTGTGGAGGGGCCCGAGGCGTGGACCGCGGCTGAGTTCCAGGACAGCAGCAAGTACACCTACGTGCTGAGTGAGACAGATGTTGCGGAGCTGGACGCTGCGGTGGCAGGCGTGGCGGGGCGCGATATCAAGGCGCGGCTCACGCCAGCTCAATGTTATGTCTGTATGTTGTGCTAAGGGATGTGTTACAGGATATGTGAATGCTTGTGCCAATGTAAAGGTGCTGTGGTGCTGGAGTGTAAAGCCATAAGCACTGAGTAGAAGTGTTGTGTCTCACCTGTCCTTGCTTCAAAGCGTGAGTTTGGTTTCGTAGAAACTGGCAGCGGGGCTGACCTGATGTCAGCCTTCCAAGGGCATGGGGTGGGAGGCAGGCTAAAGGGCACCAAGCTTAGGTGGGCACCAAGCTCAGGTGGCTTGCTCCAGCCGCAGCTGTTATGCCTGGATATGGCGGGCAAATGTTGTGGCCATGCTATTTTTTTTTTCATAACACACTGCTTGCTTACATATTTGTTTGTTAATGCAGGACGTGACGCAGTCAGACTTCCCGCTGCCGACGCTGGGTGCAAAGCTGACTGCGATACGTGAGGAGGTCCGCACCGGCCGCGGCTTCCAGCTCATCCGGTGCGCTCCTGGCCCCAGGGCACTCCCAGTGAGCTCCCTTGCTCATGTTTTGTTAGTATAACTAGCTTTCAGTGTCAATGCATGCACCATGTGCGTCGCCGTGTGAGGTCGTTGAGTAAAATGGTCCGGCGGTGTAAAATTGCTCACACTCTGATGCTGTGCCTATTGCTGAAGTGGGCGCAAGAGTGTGGCAGGCACATGATTTCGTGTCGTCCTAGCTTTCCGTCTTGCTGACCCCTGGCGGGTGCAATGCAGGGGCGTTCCGGTCCAGCGGTATACCCGGACGGAGGTCATGGCCGCATACTGGGGCATTGGGACGTACTGGGGCAAGGCGCAGAGCAACAACAAGAAGGGCCACCTCATCGGCCACATCCGCGACATCGGCCACGACCCGAAGCAGGCCACCACCCGGCTGTACGCGACGCACGAGGCGCAGCCCTACCACAACGACTCGTCCGATCAAGTCGGTGCGCGGCATGGATGCCCTCAGCCTGCATGCACCAGCTCGGCAGTCTGCATTATGATGATGATGATAGTTTCTTGCATCCGGTGCCTGCCCCCATCTTGGAGCTTGGGGCGGCGGGCGCAGCGCTGCTGTGCCTGCACAATGCGATGGAGGGCGGCCTGAGCAGCTGGAGCAGCAGCATCAGCGTGCACAACGAGATCCTGCGCCGCCGCCCGGACCTGGCGCGCGTGCTGGCTGGGCCCTGGTTCATGGACCGCAAGGCATGCCCTGTGAGCTGAACGACTCATGGCGTGGTCCTGCACTGCAGCATGCGCAGTGTGCTAGCACAGCCTGTACGCTGCGGGCGCGCGAACATCACACGATGCTGAAATGACTCAAGCCGTGGGTGTTAAAAAGCTCTCTTGAGTCCTGTGCAGGCTGCTTGTTGTGACAGTCGGCAGGCATGCTTGGGATGTGCGTAAGGCGGGTGCGCTCGCGCAGGGCGAGGTGCCGGAGGGCAAGAAGGGGTACTTTGAGCTGCCGGTGTTCAACTACTTTGAGGCGCGCCGCCTGCGCTCGCGCAAATCTATTGCATAAGTCTAAGCTTTTCGCATGACATGCGCCACTGCTGGGTGGTGCCCGTGTCCTTGTGCCATGTCTGATCCTTGCTGCATGTCATGGGCTGCGAGGCTGCGCCCGCTTTGACGGTGATGGCAGGAAGCGAAAGAGGCACGGGCGAGAGAGCGCTGACAGGCGCGCCCGGGGCGGCAGGGCTACCTGAGCGTGAATTACTCCGACAACTACTACCGGCTGAGCCAGCGCTTCCCCGAGGTGCCGCGCCTGACGCCCGCGCACTACGAGGCCATGGCGATGTTCAACGAGCTCGCCAAGTGCGCCCGCCCCGCACATGCCGTTGCGCGGACTGCTCTGCGGGGAAGGCAGTCCACTACCGCCATCTGGTACGCACATCATGCACAGTGCATGTTGGCATGCGCCACGTGACATGTTTAGCAGACCTGCAAGCGGGTGTTGCTTTGTTGTATGCGCATGGGAAGTGCTAGCTGTGCGAGTACAGCATGCCTGAAGGTTGTGCCGTGCGCGTATTAGGTGCGACGAGTTCCGGCTGGACTACTACCTGCAGCCGGGCGACATCCAGCTGCTGAACAACCACACGTGCCTGCACACGCGCGGCGCCTTCACGGACTTCCCGGTGCGCCCACGCGCCCGTCTGAGGAACGCACATGCGTACGTGCGCTGCGGCAACCTGATTGTGCATAGGCAGGCATGAGACCGCATCGTGTGTATGTGCCCATGCACCATGCTAGCTGGGGAGCGGCGGTGTGATTGCAGTGCCAAGTAGGTGCAGGTGTTGGTCACAAATCCGCCCAGCTGTAAGAGCGCTGCAGATGGCTGGACAGCCTTCTGCTGTACACCCTGGAAGGCTGTCCAGCCATCCGCAGCGCTCTTACAGCAAGTGCAAGATCGTGACCAACACCTGCACCTGGTGCAGCACGCCGCAATCGGAAGCGCAGTTGCGTCCCCGGCCAAGGACTCCCGCTGGCGCAGGTCACCTTAGTAGTGCATCTGTCCAGTCGAGCAGGTGCATAGCTTGCCGCTCCATGCAGGTCTCAGAAGAAAGCGAAGTTGACGGGCAGGTGTGCGGGGGTGCGCAGGAGCCGGAGCGCCGGCGCCACCTGCTGCGCCTGTGGGTGTCGCCGCCGGTGGACCGCCCGCTGCCGGCCTGCTACGCGGAGCTGTACGCCAGCGTGGCCGTCGGCGACCGCGGCGGCATCCTCTGCCCCGGCCACGCGCCCAAGATCGCGCTGGACGCCGAGTGAGGCGGGCGCGCGGACGGCGTCGGGGCCCCGCAGCCTGCATGCTGTGCGGCTTATGAGCATGCCCGCATCCCATGCGCCCGCGCAGGCGCCAGGCGGTGGGCATGCGCCCGGCGCTGGCTGAGGCCTCTTTGTCGAGCAGGTGTCCATGATGCTTGCTCTGTGTCCGCTTGTGCTTGCGCCAAAAGCGTGCGCTGAGCAGCGGGGCCATGCAGGGCCTGCTGCGCTGTCTGTGGTCTTTTCTTTCTTGTACAGAGATGTCCCTGCCGCTTCAGACTGTAGCAGGACCAGAACGTTCCTGTAGGCAGGGCTGGGCAGAGATGGGCGCTGTTGGAGTGCGAGGCTGTTGTGGACGAAGAGCAACATACGCGTGTGATCAGTACGGGGGACGTTGCCGGAAAGTGGCCGCGCCGCGTCATGAGGGCGAACGGGGTTGCCGGCTGTGCCGCTCTTTTGTCGCATGCTTTGCTTTGTAGATCTCTGTGGTAGGCAGCGCAGCGGCGGGGGGGGCGTCCAATTGACGACGCCTCCTCGCTCACGCTCCCGCAGGGGCGCTCGAGTTTTGCCCTGCGGCCGCAGCCGTCGCCCGGCGTACGTCCGGCTTCGCGGGCACCCCGCGCCGCGCGGCCGCACAGCCGCGCGGCTGTATTTTGGGCCTGTGGGATTAGCGTATGACACACGACACTACCATGGGACCCTGCGCTCCCAGCACTTTGGCAGTATGTAGGCGCGTGTAGGCTGTGCCCCTGCAGGCTCCGCCGGCAAGGGCCCAGCTGTTAGCCCTTCCCCCCTGTGTGTGTCGCTTCCCCCCGGCTCCTGGCCCTCTGCAAAGTGCCCTCAGCATCCTGGCTCCCTTGTGAGAGTGCCTGGACTCGTCTGGCTCTTCGCAGCTTTGCGCCTGCGCGCCTGCTTGCGCGCTCCGGCCCTTGGCCGGTGCGAGCCACCTCGGCCCGCCTGTGACTTGGCCGGCGCCTGGCGGTCATACCTGTTGGGGATGCCCTATGGGCTTGGCCTGCTCGTACCCTGCTCCATAGTCAAATGAATGCGTGCTGCTGGAAGTGTCACAAGCAGTAACGATACATACTGCAGACGGCAGCCTTGCCCGGCCTGACACTACTGAGTAGTATCACCTGTAGTCGTGAATATCTACTGCGGCGGTGTGCATCTGTAATCATAGAATCGCATGACGGGACGGCGTGCTTGCCATGAACACCAGGCATGCAAGTCTTAGTCACACTTAAAATTGCGGGGCACAAGGGTCAGTTCCAAATTGAACCATGTAGGCTGCGTTCGCAATGCACATTGCAAACTTTGCATGCACTTCGCATTGCAGCAGAAGTTGCTTGCATAAGCTGCAGCAAGACATGCAGGAGAGTGTACTGACAACAAGAGATGTTAAAGAGTGTGTCACGACTGGCTTGTCTTACCAGAGACCTGTGCATCAAAGTGCCCAACACACTCTGTACGAGGAAGCCATGCCACTTAGCACAACATAATGTCCTGAATGCTGAAATAGGAGGCGGCCCTCACACAGCAGCCCCGAGCCCTCAAGGAAGCTTCAGGTCTTTTAGTGATGTCACCCTGCAGCGACCCTGATTCTGAGCGGCCTCGGTTGAAGGTAGAGCTAAAACACAAACAAACACAGCTTTTCGCAGTCAGTCTTCAACAACCTACGACACACAGCCTGGCGCTTCCTTGCGTGAACTTGCAGCAAAGCAGTTTTCAAATCAGTGCATTTGCCAGTCTGCTCCCTGCAATAGGTCTGAAGAGCCTGCATTAGCAATAGGAGAGCTGCCGCCTGCGCTGCCTGACTGCCACTGCCTCGGGCGGCACCCGTGCCCGGGCATAGGGCTTGGGCGCTCACAGGAGACAGCAGCGCGGCGCCGATATGCGCTCTTCCAACACTGCTAAGGAAAAGGAGCCCAAGAAGGTCGCTGCCGTCCACCCGGCCGTGAAAAGCGTTGCTGGTGCGGCCTTGCTGGGCTAGCACCGGTGCTACATTGGCTTGACCTGCTTCATTACTACTGCTTCGCACCGTATAACTGAGCACGCTGTCACTTGTGATCACAACACAATGTGCCTGGGCAGGCTCGATCGGCGGCCTTGCAGAGGCGTGCGCGTGCCAGCCCATAGACGTCATTAAGACGCGCCTGCAGCTCGACAAAGTCAAACGATACAGCGGTGTGCACTGCTGCTCCCCGATACCTGCTGCCCCAGTGTGCACTGTGGCGCAAGCGCTAGGCGCCGGCCCGAGCTGGGCTTGACTGTTGCTGCGGGGCAACTGTGGCGACCTGCTGGCTGCTGTATGAGCGTGACCTAGGCTTGCCGTATGAGGGTGACCCAGGCTCCAACACCGGTTGGCTGCTCTTGTGGGTCCCGCCACGTTGCTCAAGTGTGCCCGACCGTGGAGCTGGCCCGCTGGGAGACCTGTCAAGCTCGTGGGGAGCGTGTGCTGCCCCCCCTACAATTCTTACTTGTTCGGAGGCGGCTCTGGTGGCTGACACACTGGCCGGCGTGGCAGGCATATGGAACTGCGGCAGCCAGATCGTGGAGCAGGAGGGCGTGCGCTCGCTGTGGAAGGGCCTCACGCCCTTTGCGGTGCACCTCACGCTCAAGTACGCGCTGCGCATGGGCACCAACGCGTTCTACCAGAGCTTGCTGCGGGACAAGGTGCGCGGGCTCCGCAGGCGACCTGCCACCTGGTTGCCGTGCCGGCATGCCGTTTACGGGTCGGCGACCTGCTGTGTGACCCGCACACAGCGCTCCATGCGCCGCCAGGAGTGCTGCCTGGCCGTACATGCTTGTCCATGTGCCCTTGAGTGTGGCGAGGTCGCAGACTGCTCACGCTGCATATCTTGGACAACCTCTGACCGCGCTCGCCATGCGCATTGCCTCATGCATACGGACCCACCTGAGCCAGAACAACAACAGAAGTGCTGTCTCAGTGACTCCATGCGCCTGGTCTGAGGCCGCGCGTCGCGCATCGGGCCAGGACAACAAGCTCAGCGACGGGCGGCGGTTGGCAGCTGGGTTTGCGGCCGGCATCACCGAGGCGCTCATCATTGTGACGCCCTTTGAAGTCGTGAAGATCCGGCTGCAGCAGCAGCACGGCGGCGACAAGGCTCTCCTGAAGTACAAGGTGCGCTTCCACATTTGTGGCAGTTTGTGGCATGTCTGCAGCAACTGCCCTTGGTGAGGTTGAAGAGCGGGGCATGCTGCATGCGGCCGGCAGCAGGGAGGCGAGTTCCAGGGAGCGGTCCGGGCTGCACATCATCCGCACTGTCAATTGTCACCAGGGCATGGCCCACATGGTGTGCATGCCACGCTTGTCAGTGGCGTCCGGCGCCCCTGCATGTGGCTGCCGCCACTGTGGCGCACGCAGGTGCGGCGTTGAGCACGGGATGGTTGCGCACTGCGCGGCGGAGTCGTCATGACAGCGCTGGACCTGGGCTCCATGTGCCGCCGCCTGACGGGGGGCTGGCGCCCCCATGCAGGGCCCGGTGCATGCGGCGATCACCATCGTCAAGCAGGACGGCCCGCTGGGGCTGTGGGCGGGCGCGGCGCCGACCGTCATGCGCAACGGCACCAACCAGATGTGCCTCTTCTGGGCCAAGAACCAGTTCGACCGGCTGTTCTTCGACAAGATCGAGGGCGACGGGCGGCAGCTGGCCCCCTGGCAGTCGATGATGTCCGGCTTCTCGGCCGCGTGCATCGGGCCATTCGCGACGGGGCCCTTTGACGTTGTCAAGGCGCGTGCCTGCCTTCCCTCGCCGCGCTGCTGCTGCGCCTGCGAGCGCAGCTGTCAAGGGCAGGGCCCCCGCGGCGCTTGTCGATGTTGCCCAGCTTGCATCAAGCCAGCGTCAGCTGTCCAGACTGTCGGGCGGGCCGGTGTTAAGGCTTCATGCAGCCTCTTGAGATTGTGTATGATGTGGGCCTCGGAGCGTGCAGAGGCACGCGATGCCATACATGCCCAGTGGTGTGTGCAAAGCTCGCGCGCATGCATCCCCAGTGCGCAGAGCTGACGCCGGGGTCCCGCCGCGCGCAGACGCGGCTGATGGCGCAGGAGAAGGGCGACGGGCCGGTGCGCTACCGCGGCCTGCTGGACGCGCTGCTGAAGATCCCGCGCGAGGAGGGCCTGCTCGCGCTGTGGAAGGGCCTGGTGCCGCGGCTCATGCGCATCCCGCCCGGCCAGGCGCGCCCGCCGCATCCTCTCCCGCCCCACCAGCAGGGCGGCGGCTCGTTTCGTCAGCGACTGCGTGCTATGGACTCAGGCGGCGCGTCTGATTGTCCAGCGGGGCTGTAATGCGCCGCAGAGGTGTCTCACATGCAGATCACCAGCAAGCCACGCATGCGCTTTTCCAGTGCAGACCTCTTGGGAAAACGCTGAGGGCGGGAGCTGCTTACCGCGCCAAGGCCCGCCACGGCTGGGGCGATAGCAGGCGCCTGGTTTTGCGGGATGAAAGGAAAATAGCCTTGGCATGCTGAGCATGTGATGCTGTGTGTGCAGGCCGGGCTAGGCAGGTGCACACTGCTGAGAGCCGATAGCCGGGTGTACCGCACATGTGAGCTGCTGAGTTGCCGGCTGAGGTTCGTGCGCGCGGCTCTGGCGGCAGGCCATTGTATGGGCGGTGTCGGACCAGATTACTGGCTACTTTGAGCGCCGCTCCTGGGACGAGGATCCGCAGCTGGTGGGTGGCTCCGATTGAGCTGCGTATTGCAGCTGTGCGCTTGCAGCAAGTCGAGGAAGGACCTGTTCTGTTTAACCCTATTTGTTGAATAGCAAGTTGTGCAAGCACCTGTTTTGTTCAGCCTCGTGCCTTCGAGCTATTAGCAAAAGAAGTGATGCAGACGTTTGTTTGCATTGGAAGTAAGAAGCAAGTACAGCAGTGTAAGACTGCCTGGGAGTTGCTGGCTGAATCGATGCTGTGAAGGAAAGCTCTGAGTAGAGGCCCCCCATATGTAACCCCCATGGATACAGGCCGTACCTCTTGTTAACCCGTGGTTACACCCTGCTGCTTGGAGCCTGCTGGCCCAGCACCGCGAACGAGCGCAAAGAGGGAAGTGCAAGCTTCACACGGATACCTGTGCCTGGAGAGGCCACACGCCTGCCCGGACCCAGCATGACAGAGTTCGCCTGCAACTGCCAGCCCTTGGCGTCGCGCCTGGCACGGCGCGCGGCTAGCTTGACGCAGCAGGCCAGCAGCAGCGCAGCGTGCGCGCGGCTGCAGCATGCGCAGCGTGCGCCGCGGCGCGCGCGCGGCGCCCTGCGCTGCAGCGCCGGCATGGGCATAGGCTTCCGCGACCGCGAGGCAGAGGATGTGGTGCAGACGCCAGAGCTGCTGCTGGCGGAGAGCGGCATCCGCGTGCCCAAGGCCGCGTACGGGCTCTCCGTGCGGCAGATTGCTGCGCTGGGCCTCGCCGGCGGCGAGAGCGCGCTCAAGCTGGGCGAGCCAAGCCCGGTGCGTCAGACGCGGGAAGCGCGCTCTGCTTCTGCGCTCTGTTTCTGCGCTGTCTGCCTCAAGGTGACACAGCACGCTCAAGGCAGTGCTCTTTTTCCACTGTCATAGTCCTGGGTGCTGCGTGTGTTGTGCGTTTGCTGGCCTCCCTACTTGGCGGAAGCCCACGACGACCAGCTGAACAGGAAAAGTGAGCACATTATCACCCCGAGCTTGCACCAAGTGTCAGGCTCTGCCACGCTGGGCACCACGTCCTGCAGCTATTTGCCGAGTGCTGTCGCTGAGGGCCCCACCGCGGCCGCGCGGCAGGAGTCGCTGCACGCCAAGGCGTTCTACTGCGGTGACGAGGTGCCCACAACGCGGCGGCCAACCCGCATGGCTGCCGGCACTGGCGCAGCGCCGGGCCAGGCGCCGCCGGACCTACCCTCCCTGCTCTTGGACGGCCGCATCTGCTACATCGGCATGCCGGTGCGCTGACCTCCTGCGCGAGACGTGCCGCATTGTATTGTTCACCCACCAGCGCCATCAAGGCGCAGCGCGGCCCACTTCTCAATTCACCCACAGTGGGGCTCTGCGTTTGCATATAGTTATTTTTGGGGGCACATAGTTGGAGGGGCGACATGGGAGCGGCAAAGCTGCTGTTGGAGCGGCTGGCAGTGCTTGCTCCAGCGAGTAGCTCACCTAGTCTGCAGCGTGACACCATGGCAGCACAACATAGCATCAATCAGGAGTCGGTGCTGGGGTCGCGCAGCTGGTGCCCCAGGTGACGGAGCTGGTCATCTCGGAGCTGCTCTGGCTCAACTACGCCAACCCGGAGAAGCCTGTCTACGTCTACATCCACTCCATGGGCTCGCAGACGCCCGACGGCCAGGCGCGGCGCTCCCCGCTCGTGCCCCTGGCGGGTGCAGCCGCGCAGAAGACGCGCCTCATGTGTGCCCCTGGCGCCGGTTGTTGCCGCACCAGCACAAGCGCTGCTGACGGGCCCTGCAATGTTTTGCAGCAACGGGGCCGCCGTAGATATTGTGTAGGGTTGCGAAAGCTGTGAGTGTGCTGTGCCAGGGCTGCCTTAAGCTGTGCGGCTGTCATGGGTGCAGGCCGTGGGCTTTGAGACAGAGGCGACCGCGATCATTGACACGCTCAACTACATCCGCCCGGCCATCCACACGCTGGTCATCGGCCAGGCGCGCCCCGCGCGCGCCGCCGGCAGCGCCCTATCTTTGAGCCGCATGGGACGTGCTGACTTGCATTGCCTGGCCAGCGTGCACACGCTGCAGTTTTTGCACGCCATAATTACATGTCGCGGGCGACGTCCTGCCCTGTACATTCATGCGTCTCTGTCCAAGAGCCACCCCACAGCGCATGACAGCGGCCGCATTGCACTGCACGTGTGAAGCGAGGGGCCTCGGGCACAGGCGTCCACTGATGCGAGTCTGCCGCTGTGCCTGCAGGCGTTCGGCAACGCGGCCTTGATCCTGGCGTCGGGCAAGAAGGGCTGCCGCTTTGCGCTGCCGCACGCGCGCATCATGACCGCGCCGCCGCGCCTCAACCGCTCGTTTGGCGCGGCGCCCAACATCATGATCAAGGCCAACGAGCTGGAGTACAGCACGCGCACTTATGTCGAGCTGCTCGCGCGCGGCGTCGGCGCGCCCCTGCCTGACTCTAACGCTAGTGTCTGTCCACAGGCTACAGGCCGCGCCTGAGCTTGCGGTCTCTATGCGTTTCACGTGCTCTCGTGCTTGTATGTATTTAAGATTCAAGATAAGGAGGCAGAAAGAAGTAGCTGGGACACTCTGCCTGCCTGGGGCATGTGCATGTCTCAGGGCCCTGTGCTCCCGGCAGGCAAGGAGGAGGCCGAGGTGCGCAAGGACGTGGGCCGCAACCGCTACTTCACGCCCGAGCAGGCCATCGAGTACGGCATCATCGACCGCATTGTGCGCCCGCGCGAGGCGGTGCGCACCCCGCTCACTGGAACCCCTGGGAAGGTCTGCGAGCTGGATCCCGAGACAAGGCGGTGCATGCTGAGCGGTGGGCTTCATCGCGTCCTTGCCGGGCGAGGGTCATGACAGTTGGGGTCATGACCTGCAGCTGTTGCCGGGTGCACCCGCCCGGTGCTGCTAAATCTTTGCACCACAGGATGCGCCTGCCTGCCCACACGGGCATAAATAGCACGACAGTAAAAAGGTGCTTGGGCGGTGCATAGGTTGCAATGGAGAAGAGGGACTACGAGGGCATGCTGCAGAAGGCGCAGGCGCAGCAGCGCCCGCGCGCCATGCCGGGGCCGTCTGCCAACAGCGGCTACTGAGGCTGGGGTGCATGTCATGGATGCCTTTCTTATTGGCCGGAACTTACTTGCTCTATCAGTGCTCTATCATGCGAGCGCAGGGCTGGGCGTGTAGGGCATGTACATCAGTGGTAGGCGGATGCAGTGGGGCAAGCGTCGTCAAGAGGCACCAGGCCTGGCAAAGACGCCAGTGACGTTGCTTGGGCACGTTGGCTTGCCTCCAGTTGCGCAGTCTTGCTCAGCATGTAGCTGGTGTGCACGGCATCCTGTCACCTTTTGCTAATTTGTAAGTCTCTGCGCATGGGGCGCAGTTCGCATTTAGATAAAGCTGAGCCGGCACATCTTGTGTGAGCTATCAGATCTGAAGTGATGCTAGGACAATTGCATCAGATGCTGGAACGCCTACACAAGCAAAATGAATAGCTAGTCGGAACGCAAGTAGCTGGTGGGAGCAAGCGCACACAGCCCCTTGTCGGTCATAATATGCGTGCCCAGCGCGGCCGTCTGCTGGGTTGCTGTGCTGCAGAGCTGCTGGGCTGCGCCTCTCCGCATGCAGGCGCACCGGGGGCCTGGCTGCGGTGGCTGTCACCGGGCCCCGCGGCGCGTCTGGTGCACAGCCACACCGCCAAGGAGCGCCGCGACTTTCCCACGCAGCTGGCGACCCTGGACGACGTGCGCGGCGTGCTGCGCTTGGCGGGCAGTGACCTCATCCACTTCCTGCAGGTGCCAGGCTTTCCTTGGGTGGATGCACTGCAACGTGCACACTGCAAACGCCTATGCACCTCTCACCAATACCATGCAAGGTCGTAGCAATACACGTGACCTTCTGCAGGGCATCACGACAAATGACTGTGCGCCGCTGGAGAGGAAGGGGGCGCCGCCGCGTTACGCCGCGCTGCTCAACAGTCAGGGCCGGGTCCTGCACGACATGCACTTGCACCGTACACGTGCGCCTGCCCGCCGGCGCTCGACATGTGCCTGGCGCACGTTCCGCAACATACTGTGGCTGACCTCTTGCCGCTTTGCAGGAGACGAGGCGCCTGTGGTGTTTGCCGACGTGGACAAGGAGGGCATGCCAGACCTCATTAAGCTGTTGCGCCGGTGAGCCAGCTCAGACAGCTTGTGCTTTCTCACCCTTGCTCGTACCCAGCCTCACCGCTGGACAGGGCGGCAGGTATAAGCTGAGGGCCAAGGTCGATGTAGCAGACGTCTCAGACGAGCACAGCGTCTGGGTGCGGTTTGGCACTGATGCTGAGGGCGCCATGCAGCCAAGTGCGCCGGTGCCTCGGCGTGTGCTTTGTTCTCTTCTCAGAATCATATGCGTGTCCTATGAGCGGCATGCCGTACTTGCAAGGAGGAGGTTGCCGAGCTTGCCCGTGCACTCAGCAATTGAGAACACCTGACGTGGTGCTGTCTTTGCTGTCCTGAGCTGCCGGCTGTTACAGCCATTGCTTGGTGAGGACCTTGCCTTGTGTTCCTTTAAACTTTGCCGCCAAAGCCAGAGGACTGGAGTGTCAGCATTTCAACTGCCTATGCAATATCGAACATGGTTATGCGCAGACTGCTGGCCACCGGACCCGCGCTTTGGCGCTTTGGGCCAGCGCAAGCTGCTGCAGCAGGACGACCGCTCGTGCCTGCCGCCAGACGAGCCCGTGACAGATGCAGCCGCGTACCAACAGTGGCGCTTCGAGCTGGGCATTGCTGAGGGCTCTGAGATCCCCACAGGTGCGAAACAAGGGCGGCAGCCTGCGGCACTGTGGCATGGCGCGGCTGCCATATGCCAGTGTCCGGAGCTGGCCCGCATGACTGGGTCGGCCCGATAGTGAGGCGGCCCTGTGTGCCAGCATGGGCTCGCAGCTGTCTAATGCATGCCTGCACTATACCTGCGCAGCTGAGAGCGGCGAGCGGGCGTGTGGACTTTCCCACAGGATGCAACGGAGTGACGGCACCACCTCAATAATGTAGAGCGAGCGTGTCAAGAGGACGCCTGAAGAGGATAGCGGCTGCCTTGCATGGTTGGCGCGGGCCTGATGAGTGCTCCGCTGCGGGCGAGGGCAGGCGCGGCGGTGCCGCTAGAGTACAACCTGGACGGCCTGCACGGCATCAGCTTCACCAAGGGCTGCTACGTGGGCCAGGAGCTCATCGCGCGCGCGCACTTCCGCGGCGTCGTGCGCAAGCGCCTGATGCCAGTCACGCTCGCGCCTGGCGCTGGTGTGGCCTTTAACCGGCATGCTTTGCAGTCTGTGGCGTGTGACCATGCTTTGTTTCAAGCATGCGGGGTGCCACACCCCGGCCCGTACGCTTCTGCAGACCGGCGTATTTGACACGTTGTTGGTATTGCCCAAGTGACCCATGCTTTACAAGCGGGCAGGGCTGCATGCGTATGGTTGCGATCAGCGGCTGCAATAGCAGCATGCCCCATGTGGTGACTATCCTGCTCCTGCATGGGCCGGAAAAGTGCTGTGTCAGACGCGCAACACGCGGCTGCCACGCGCGGCGCAGACGCGGCCGCGCTGGCGCCCGGCGCGAGCATTGTGGCGCCTGGCGGCGGGCGGCCGGTGGGGCGCGTGGCGCTGGCCGCGGGCGCGCGCGCGCTGGCCATCCTGCGCCTGGCGCCAGCGCTGGCGGCGGCGGCTGCAGCGGCGCGACCTGGCGGCGGCGGCGCGGGGCGTGACGGCTTCCCGGAGGTTCAAGCGCCGGAGCTGCGGGTGAGCGGGGCGGGGTCGGGGTCTGAGCCTGGGTCCGGGCTGGGGCCGGCTGTGGTGCCTGTGCGGCCGGAGTGGTGGCCTGCTCCCTGGGGGCATGAGGACACCGGTGATGCTACGGCAGAGGCTGCTGTCGGTTGACACACTGCTTTTACTTGTTTTTGGGCATGTAATAAAGCTGGGGATGCAGGCGTCAAGGCGCGTACGGGGAAGGGCGCGCTGGCATGCTCCATCCGAGCTGGTTCTGTTGGCTTGTCAGTGCCACTTGCCTTGTCTTGTACACGAGCGAGAGTACATGTAGTGTACATCACTTATAGTGTGTATCATTGAGGTCATTTGGAGGGTGTGTCAAAGAAGAGGCTGGAGCGCCGTGTACATCAGAGTGTAGAGAGCATGCGGGATATGCGTTGCTGTTTATGTTGAATATGCGCCATGGCTGTGACTTCTTTGTGCCTGTTGTAGCAGACGGATCAGTGCTGCATGGGCTTGCTAGCTGCTGTCAGTTTCGCTCTCTGCTTACCTCCCAACTGCACACAGCACGAATGAGACACTGCCTTGAGCTTTTCAGCTACACAAAGAAATTAAAGAATGGCTGCTGCAGGCTGTGAGGCGTGCGTCCCGCAGTGATACACAAGCAGGCGAGCACCTCACAGGCATGCAGACACGAAGCTCGGGTGCGCATGCGTTGGTGCCAGACACTTGCATGAGGCCCGGCCGCAGCTTCCAGGGCCATGTCAGGGGCACTGCAGCAGGGACCGCATGATGCACAGGCACTGCCACTACAGGGCGGAGCACTCAACAGGCCGGCCTCGCTCTTGGGGTCTGGCAGTCGCTCGGCCGGCGCGCCCTCAGCGAGCGAAACGCACGCTCGGACAGCCGCTCCCAACCCTGCGCTCGGCAGGAGGTACCGGCGGGCGGCGCAGGCCAAGCAGCCGCCGCGCCGCGCCCTAGACCGGCTCCAGCAGCACGGCCTCCTGGCGCTGCGTGAGCCCCGCGTCGGCCAGCGTGCCGGCCGCGGTGTGCTCCAGCACGCGGCGCGGGAACTGCGTGACGAGCCGGAACGCGCCCGGCGGCAGCGCCGGGTCTGCGACCACCGTGTCCACCCACTCGAACAGCGCCGCCAGGCCGGCGCCGCGCGCGAACCTGCGCGCGCGCGCGCGCCAGATCGGCGCTCGGCCCTGCCCGAGCGATCATGTGACCATGCGGCCCGCCTGCAAGCTCCTATGGCACCAAAACCTGTGTCGCTGCACCCTGTGCAGGTGCTGTCTTGTGCTGCCGCTACCGCCAGCCTTGCGTGCTTGCCATGCCACGGTCATAAACCGGGCATCATGACAACCGGATCACATACAAGCGAGCTTTGACCAACACTCTGCCAGCATGCTTGAGCAGCGCGGGCTTGCAGTGCCCGCCATACCATGCCAGCACCCACGCGGCGTGCGCTTGCCACTTGGCACCCGCACTGCAACAATTACCTGCGCCAGTCTTGCCAACACCCGGAAAGAGTCGTGCAGACCTGCCAGGCGACTCGCGAGCGTCCCCCTCAGCTGCCTCACAGAGCCATGGAGCACAGTCGGCGGCTCCAGCCCTACCAAACCCCGCTACCCACTGCCGCCGGGCCGCGCCTGCGCGAGGCACGCCCGCCGCCCGGCAGCCGCACCAGCACGTCCACCGCGCCTGGCGCGCCGGCCGGCGGCTCAGCCGCCAGCCGCGCGCGCTTGGCCTCCAGGCCCGCCTGGAAGCGCGCGGCGGCGTCCGCCGCGGCCGCCGCCGCGCCGGCCTGCGCAGCGGCGGCGTCGTCGGCGGCGCGCCGCGCGTCGGCGGCGGCCTCGTCCCGGGCGCGCTGCGCCGCGTCGGCCGCCGCGGCCTTCTCGCGGTCCGCCTGCGCGCGCCGCAGCACCAAACTTGCCCCCGACAGCTTCGGGCGTCTCCGACACACAATTAAGCCCATTCAGCACCGCCTGGACCCCCTTTGTACGAGCCCGCTTCTGCGGGCGCAGTCACTATATGCGTACTTGCATCATGCAGGCATGGTCTTATGATTGTGACAAGTGCGCGGCTGTATACGCCTTTGCATCATGAAGGCATGATCACATTATAGTGACGACTGCGCAGCTGGGCATCCAGCACACCCTGCCTGCCGGGGGCAAGTCAGCACCCGCCATCAGGGCCAGTGCACCACTGTGCATAGGTTCTGAGAGAAGGGTAGCAGCGCGCGCCCGCAGCGACTCCTCAAACGCGTCGTCCTGCTCGCGGCGCAGGTCGCGCTGCGCGACCACCTCCGGCGCGACCGGCCCGGCGGGCGCCGCGGCCGCGCCATAGCCCGGCATGCGTCCCGCGTACGGCACGCCCAGCATCGCCGCCTCCAGCATGCTGCGCGCGGCCGCATGCTGTCAGGCGGCCAACAACCCCGCGGCCCTCCCACTGGGTAGCACAGCACTGAAGAACGACTCAAGGACGTCCTTCGCCCTCCTGCGGATGTGTCTTGCGCCGCACGGCAGCCAGGCGTCCACTGACGCCACCTCGCTGCACAACAGGTGACACGTGTGTCGGGCGCCACCGGCCAGGCTAGCGGCTGCGACGCTGCCGCCGCGCCCGTGCCCGCGGCGGCGGCCGAGGAGGAACCGCTGGAGCTGGACGCGCTCTTCCGCGCGACCGCCGCGCTGCCCAAGCTGTACTGGCTGCCGCTCAGCGAGGAGGCGGCCGCCGCGCGCGCCGCGGCAGCGGCCAAGACCCTGCCGCCGCCGCCGCCGCTGGCCAAGTAGGGCGCGCGCGGGGGGCGTGACGGGCGCGGCGCTGGCGGGGTGGCGCTTTGGTCATCAGGCCAAGCGAGGTTCACTGCGGGCGCTGCACCTGTGGGCACAAGACAGCCTGCGGCAGGGAGAAGCTGCCGTTGGGCACCAGACGTGAAGGCTGTCTTGGCGCTGCATGAAGCCTGAGTTGGCCATGGCCTCCCATGTAACAGGCAAGGGTCTGTGCCCTGGTGCTCTGGTGCTGACCTGCCGGTCCTAGCAACCAAGATAATGATAACTTGTTGTCTTGGCCCCGAGAGCAGCACGTGTGAACGCGCTGTAGCCTGCATACTCGCAAGCTGCTCGCTGCGCCATGGACAACCTGAATAAGAAACTTAAGAAACTGTTTACGCCCAAGCCCAAGAAGTTCCGGGGCCAGGGCAACGTGCTCGGCAGCAGGCCAGAGGTGCGTTGCATCATGTCGCTGAACCATCTTGTTAAGGCAGCTCTGGCAGCAAACATGGCGAGCACCCGTCTGGCACTGCCCAGGTAGATTTCAAGCCCCAGCAGCAGAGGCCGCCGGCAGACGCAGCACGCGCGCCGCGCCTGCCCCCGCAGGCGCAGAGCATCCCGCCCGGCCGCAGGCTCGGCGCCGCGCAACCAGGTCTGGAAGCTACGCACGCTGCACTGCCTGCACCTCTACAGCCGCACCAGCCCGGCAGCTCCACGTCTGCCGAATCTTTTACAAACTCTGGGCCGGGTTGCGCAGCGTCGCAGCGCACACCGCCCGCCGCCGAGCGGCCGCAGCCAGCGGCGCCGCCCGCCCCGGCAGCAGCACCGGTGCACAGCCCTGCCACGGAGGCACAGGCCGCGCAGGAGGGGTTCGAGGTCGACGAGGAAGTCGCCCTCGCCTTCGCGCACGTCCAGTCTGACCCCAAGGTGCCGCACGCTCCGCTCAGCAGCTCGCCTGCGTGCTCGGCCCAGGCTGCCGAGCGGCGCTGGCCTGGTCGCAGTCAAGCTCTCACCACTTGCAGGCAGACCGTGAGCAGCCCGCACAGGCGCAGCGTGCTCAGATGTGCTGTGCTGCGCAGGGCCGGGAGGCGTCGGAGGTGCTGCAGAGGGTGCTGCGCAACATCCTGGCCGCGCCGGGCGAGGCCAAGTACCGGCGCCTGCGCCTGCGGAACAAGCGCATCCAGGAGGCGGTTGTGGACGTCGCGGGCGGCGTGGAGCTGCTGCAGGTGGGTGCTTCATGTTGCGGGCTTCCTCGGTGTCTGCCCCGCAGCTATGCATCCCCCAACACCTCCGCTGCTAGTGTGTCAGTTGTCGCCTGGTGAGGCGCCTTGAAGCCGTGCGCCTGGTGCTCCCGCGGCTTCTGTGTTGATACAGTGCCCTGTTTGGGGAAGGCGTCTGTGTTGTGGAGCGTTCAAGCGCGCCTTGCACACGGGTGCCGCCAGGCATGCTGTGAGACAGACGTCCTGACCGCCGCGGCACCGGCCGTGCTTGGCGTGCAGGCGTGCGGCTTCCAGCTCGTGTTCGAGGACGCCGCGGCGCCGCAGGGCGCTCCCGCGCCTGCCGCGCCAGGCGTGCCAGACGGCTCCGGCGTGCCAGATCGCTCCGGCGCAGCGGCTGCGGACGCGCCCTCGCCGGAACCGCCAACCGAGGCGTTCGCGGAGCTGCCGTCTGACGCGGACCTGGCGCCGCTGCGCCAGGCGCTGCAACTGCTTGCGCCGCCCGCGCCCGTAGCCCCGCACCAGCCTTTGCCCTCGCCGCCGCGGGCGAGCCCGGCGCCGTGCGGCGAGCGCGCGGCGGAGCGGCCTGCGTCAGGGGAGCTCGCGAATGGCGCAGCCGCGGGCGGCGCAGCGGCGGACTCCGCGCAGCCGCGACCGCGCAACACGCAGGCGCGCGCCCTGGGCTCGGCCGGGTGGCTTTTGCTGCACATACAGCATGTGCTCGCCCAAGCCACATCGGCTGCGAGTGCCTCTCTCTTCGCCAGACAGGGCTTCTCTTGTCCACACCTATTCATGGCACGTTTCCTATGCAGCAGGCGGGGTTGTGCAGGGCAGGCAATGCGGGAATGCATGCTGACGACCGCCTCATGAGGTGGCAGGGTGCCTGTCGCATTGCCAAGCGCTCCGCGGTCTGCTGACGTGCAGCGATGGAGCGCATGTTCCCAAAGGCTTACGGCAGGCGCAGCGGAATGCAGCCGGCGCGGCCGCGGCGCAGGTGCTGCTGCCGGGGCGGGCGAGCGCGGGCGCCGGTGAGGAGGGCGACTCCATCTTTCAGCGCTCCGCGGCGGACGTGCGGGCGGAGGTGCTCGCCGCGCAGCGCCGGCGCGAACAGGACTCGGTGGGCGCCGCTCTTCACCCGCTCGGGTGTCTGATATGTGCATGTGTCGGTGCGTGGCAGGGATACATTGCACACTGGCCCTGGCTGACACTTTGTCGCCAGGGGTCACAGCTCGTATCCCGCGGCTGCACAGTCCATGGGCCTCCAGGAAACGCGAGCGCCGGACCGGCCGCTCCGGACACGGCCCTGACGGCGCTGCTCGCGTGGCCCTCGCGCAGATGCTCATGACGCGCGCCATGCGCGAGAAGCTCACGGCGCAGCGCGCGGGCGGCGGCGCGGCGGCCGCCAGGGCCACGCACGGCGCCGTGCGCGTGCGCCTGCCGGACGGCCTCATCGTGCAGGCGCGCTCGCCCTACCCTTGCCGCACCACAGCCTGCTGTGTGGCGATGCCTGCGAGGGCCCTGCGCTGCCTCGGGCAGAGCGCTGTGCAGGTAGCGCGTGCCAGTGGTCTGGGGCGCGCGCTGTGCGCGCATGCGCGCCGACGCGCAGCCGCCGCGCGCCGCGAAGGGTGCTGTGGCGGGCGCAGGGCGAGTTTGGCGCGGGCGAGCGGGTGGAGGCGGTGTACGCGTGGCTGACGGAGAACTGCCTGGCGGACCCTGGGGCAGGGTTCGCGCTCGCACGCCCCGACCGCGCGCCGCTGCCGCCGCAGCAGACCCTGCGCGCGGCCGGCCTGCTGCCCAGCTGCCTGCTCAACTTCAGCGGCGGGGCGCCGGGCCAGCCGGTGCTGCGCAGAGACCTGCTGGCCGGCGCCCGGCCCGCATAGCGGATGGCCTGTCCGGAGGCGTTCCTGGTTGTGGTGCATGCATGGCTGGGGACACGCGCTGCGGCCACTGCACCAGGGCCTGCATGCGGCCGGCCTGCTGCCTAGCTGCCCGCTTTGCCTGGAGGGCGGGGCGTCGGGGTGTGGAACTGCTCCTTGGCGCACAGGCAGCGCGGTGATACTCTTTAGATGTTGGTTGTTTTTGCAGGTGTGATGTGCAGGCAGCCCATGATGCTGCATGCTCAGCGGCAGAGCCGGCGGCAGGCATGCATTGGCCTGCGCTCCTTCGTTCAGGTGCTGCACTACCAGGCACGCTAGTTGAGATGCTGATGACCAATTACTCACGCGTTGCCATTTGCAAGGGGCAAGCGGCTGTGATGGCTGACAGTTTGTGCATCTGCAAATTGAGCACTGACAGTATGACAGTCGTATTGTGTGCAATGTTTCATATTGCTGTACAGCACATTGTCGACCGCGACAATCTCAAGCAAGTTATAAATATCATCAGTGCCTCGCTTACAGCACGCCCGCCCACCCGCGCCCGATGCTTTTCAGGGCATGAGCGGGTTGTCCTTGTTGAGCGCGCCGGTGACCCAGACCGTGAATAGCGCGACCAACAGCAGCCAGCCGATGCCCCGCCACCGCTCCGCGACCACAAAGTCGCGCAGCACGAAGCGCTCGTCCGCCAGCCGCTCCGGCGCTGGCACCCGCGTGCTCCCGGCTGCGCCTGTGCGCAGGCCGGCGCCCTGCGACGGGTCTGGCCCCCGCGCGCGCAGCGCCGCCTGCCGCTGCGTGCGCCATGCTCGTGAGCACCTCCAAACGTGTTGCACAGAGCTACAAGGCAGCCCATCACGACGACCATACGGAGCAGACCCAAGCCAGCGCATGGTAGCCACTGCAGGCGCTGGAATGTGAAAAACAAAGCCTCACCTGACACAACTATCAGTCTGTTTGTCTGGTAACAGATTGGCCCACAGAGCACGGCCCACAGAGCAGGCAGAGCACGCGAACCTGGCACGCCTGCCAGAGCTCGCCAGGTGGAACGGCGCCCTCCTCGCCAGCAGAGAGGTACAGTGGACGGGACGCTGCAACGTACCAGCTTGGCGCGCCGGAGCTGCAGAACGCGCTCCCGAAAGCGCAGGCGGCGCTGGCGGTCCCGCGCCGCGGCCTCCTCTGCGTCCTCCGCCGCGCTTAGCGCGCTCACCCGCCGCAGCTCCGCCTCCTGCTCCCGCAGCACCGGCTCCCGAGCCTTGCCCTGCCGCAGCGCGCGCGCGTTCACGGCGCCCCACTGCGGCGTCTCACCGATCACCGCTGCTGCTTGCACGCTGACCCAGCAGCAACCCTGTTCCGGAGAGCCGTCCTGCGCCGCCCGCGCAGGCGCTCTGCTCCGGCAGGTCTTCCTGGCGGCTCCAGGCAGCTCGTATTCAGTGCTCGAACAGGCCGCAGTGTGATCCAGCAGCAACAGGAGCCACTTCTGACCCGCGAACTGCTTGCCAACACTTTGGACCAGATCATGTCAACAGGCTGAACGTCATACGCTTGCTGCAGGCAGGCAAGGGCTGCACCGCGGCGAACGCGTCTGACACAAGCACGACTGCCTCGTACAGGCTCGCCAGAAATAGCAGCACCACGAACAGCAGCGGCCACGGCACGCCCTGGCCATCAGCTGGCCAGAGCGCGCTCAGCGCGCTCTGCGCCGCGCCGAACGCGTCAAACTGGCCGTCCAAGAGCGGCCAGCTGCGCGGCAGCCTGTGCGCGGCTGCCGGGCACTGAACAAACAGTCCAACACTAATGCCTGTCGCTTTGGCACGAAGATGCTGCAGCTGCAAATATGAGCTGAGCCAATCCTCGTTACTCAGTGGCTGTATTGGCAGCGCGCAAACAGGTGTTGAGCAGCTGTGTGCTCAGTGAGCAACAGTATCGAGGCGGCGTGCCTGCGCGGGATCTCATCAATTATGCGGGGCATGTCGCCGCCGACTATGGCTGCACATGTGCACACCCCGCGCGCTTTGCGGTGGGGTGCAGCGCGGCGGGGTGCGGCTCGGCACGGCGCGCCAAGTGCTACAAGTTGCGGGCACGTTGCATGCCTGCATGGTGCCTGCATGTGCATGGGCGCTTCAGCAGGCCAGCGGCAGTTTAACCAGACGCTAAGCGCGGGAGCGCAGAGCGCTTGGCTGACCAGGCAACTTTTTGAGCTCTCAAGAATATCAGTTGCTGCTGCCAATGAAAGAGGTCCCATGCCCTTCAGAACCTCTATAAGACGGTAGGCCTGCAGCATGAAAGCCGCTCTCCAGACGACGAGGGGCAGGTAAGGGACGAGGGTGCGCAGCCATGGCCGCGCGAGCCCGACCCCGGCAGGCGCCCGCCGCGCAGAGCGGCAAGGCCGGCGACGATGTAAGCCGCAAGCTGATGGTGGAGAACATCAGGGACGCGACTGGCGCCAGCGAGGAGGAGGTCCTGCACATGCTCATTGAGTGCAACAATGACATGAACGAGACCACCAGCAGGCTTATAGACAGTACGTCCCCGCCCCCCGCCCGCTTGCCCTGTGCCCGCGCCGGGCGGCGCCTCAGCGGGGGCTGCCGCGCGCAGACCCGTACTGCCAGGTCCAGAGCAAGAAGCACAGGAAGAAAAAGGTGGGCCCGGCAGCCCCAGGCGGTAGGCTGCTCGGCAACTTTGTAAGAATTGCAGCCTCATTAAGGCCTGTTGCGGGCTGCAGCGGGACGAGGACCGGACGAAGAAGGACGGGACCAAAGTAATCGAGGTCAGGCGACAGCCCAGCACAGGCGCCCCGGGCGAGCGGAGGAGCGAACGGCGGGGATCTCGCGGCGGGGCAGACCGAGACCGCAACGGCGACAGGTCGGCAGGCCGGGGTGCGAGCCGGGCCATCCCTGGCGGCCTGCCTGCTGCAGGCGCGAGCCCGAGCTGAACGGCAGGGGCGAGCGCAGGCGGCAAGGGGCCGGCCGGGCCGGCACCTGCAAAGCCTGGCGAGGACGCCAATGGAGAGGAGGCCAGCAAGCAGGCGCCTGCGGAGGTAGATCGGCCGGTGCAGCCGGC
>JAABUV010001045.1_pt1 | contig 40689 bp, 42 predicted proteins | sample 5559971 | NCBI WGS metagenome assembly JAABUV01 (sample SAMN10711881, study PRJNA513362) | rock metagenome | isolation source: Antarctica rocks | place: Antarctica: Victoria Land, Knobhead nord | collected 2015-12-19 | reverse complement strand
ACGGATTGACCGGGGGGCATATGACGGATCGCCGCGCCAAGGCGGATCGTCGCCGGGGGGGGTTGGGAGCGTCATATGCCCATATGACGGTCGGGAATAAGAGGTAGGAAACGAGTATGCAGACTATGGCGTAAGCTATGGGAGTGTGTGCCGTGGCTATTAAATATTGTACCTAGCTTATGATGACATTGTGGCTAGGCGCTCTCGCTTACGCCCACGCCTTTGGGTTTTGGGAATCCCTTCTAGATTGCATCCCCTAGTCCTATTCATAGTCATCATCTGTTATCTCCTGAGCATTGCCTGGGTCCTTAAAGTTGTATCGCTTGTTATGGGCAAGGGCCTGTCCGTCCAATTTGAAAGGAATCTCATTGTCTTCTGCCTTCGTCTACCAATATCCTTTCGATCAAGGAATTTCTCGGTATCGACGTATGTCGCCAGATACGCCTGGACCAACAGCGACTACTTCTGGTCCGTTGGAAATGGCAATCCTCTTGGGTTTTGTGGGGCCAAAACTCTGAACATGAATCGAAAGTTATTTCTGTGTAGTTAAAGGCGTGCAAGTCGATTGGTACGTCTATTCATATCGACCACGCATGCACGGCACCCATGGGTTTCTGGGCACACCAACCTAGAATGGTAAATCTCTGGTTTTATTAGTCATGATTACCTTAGCGCCCTGAACATTCCAGGTGACAGACAGTGGAAAAACTGTTCTTGTCCCAGTAGGGTTTCTCCAGATCCAAAAGGAAAACATGCTAAGTCTTACCTCCCACTGGTGAACCTTCTACCAGTCGCTTGGGATCGATCAAGACGAGCGATCAGGTTGCTCGGCTAAACAGGTCACGGAGCTGATCCTTTCAATGCAGGTTATCCGCGAGTGTGATGGAAGCCTTCAGTTCTGGGAAGCAGCAAGGGGGTGTAAGCAAATGCGAGCTTGTGATCCAAACCTCTTTACGAGTATAATAATAGTAAGTTATGCCAACAAAGCTGACAAAACTAGCGGGCGCGCCAAAGAGACACAGAGTGGGCATTCAGAGTATATGAGTCGTGAGATTTGCACTCTTAAACAATCATTTTTCATCCTAGATAACACCAGAGATTTTTCAGTACTATTCGTCATGCTCTTAGCCTTTCTTAAAGTAATCAGCCTGACGTTCCTCGCTGGCCCAGCTGCGTTTGCTGAACCGGAACACACAGCTGCCGCTACATCTACTGAACAGGAACACAATGTGCATAATCGAGACTGGTCGACAACCTCCTATTCAGGCCCAGACAGGTAAACACCAAACAGTCGGCTGTTAGGGGCCAGCATAGAGCGAGTCATATGGGTGTAATGTAACGAGTATATAAATGCTAAGGAAGGAAAGTATCTAGAAGGGAAGAGCCGACTATCTATATGACTCAGGAGAACATAAGCTAACCCTGAATAGGGTTGGCTTCGGAACAAGCCTATGCCCTAGCGGCGAGCGATCGGCGATAGCCCTCAGGATAGCCATCAACATAGCCATCAACATAGCCACCAACATAGCTACCAACGAAGATGCGTAGCTAGGATCGTAACATCGGCTGTCGATATCTCTGAGCTGATTTAAAATTTGCCGTGAACAGTTCTCTTATCACCGTCTACGCTGTTTCGAGCTTCAGTGTTACTACCACAGAAACTGAGAGCAACAGTTCGTCCACTCAAACCACCACTTACACATACTCGGATGAAGTGGCTTCCTATTTGACCACACTTACCGTAACCCCTTCGCCCACACCCGTCGCTCCATATTCACAAGGTAATTGTAACCTTCATCTCACGCAATGGACCGACGCCAGTGCTATCCAAAAACCTTACACGTTCGAGGTGACAATGTGGGACAACAACAAAGAACATAAGATCGGCTACACCAAGGTAGCCGGCTTTGCAGACGGCGACTCGTTAAGTGTGGAAAGCAAGCTCGAAGACAAATTGGTCGTGACGCAAATCAATCCGCCTGATCAACGTCAGTCTGAATACCTTCAGTTCGTTCTTGGCGCACAGAAGTGGGCCAGCACCGACGAGCTCGATCAACGTACTCCTGGCTGCCACCTTGGAGGTTGGGAAAGCAGCAATAATCCATCTGTAAGCCTTTGACTTCCTACTATATTTCCATCAATATACTCACGGTCGGTGGCTAGTATCGTCAGATGGACTGTGTATACATTTGCGTCTGAGGTGGCGGCAAAGCATCCGACGGATCATAGATGTTTGTTTACTTCAGAAGTACCTGGCATCTGTCAGCGACTTCTGTTACACTGCTTTATTGAACATTAATGTAACATTAACCATCTGACATTTTCAAATAAGGGGTAATGACTTCTTAGATTTGTTACTACAGTTCTGGGATCGTCATCAGCATGAAATTTCTAATTAATAATACTGGCTTCGCCTATCCTACTTACCGGATTTAGAGCTATTTGAGCAACATGCTTACATAGGAACCATTTTGTGGACAATATGATCATGGCTTACTATGGAGGATCTGACTGTGGATTATTGGGACAATCGAGGCGCGGGCAATGCAAAACGCTTAGGCGTAACGACTCAATGATGTCAACGTATCTTGGCAAAGGAGGATTCTACTCCAGAGGGGAAGACCGAAGAAAAGTCTGACGTGAGCATTAGATTGCTACTCTTCATGGGGCTAATGATGCTCGTCGCAGCAGGCGGCGAGGTACTCTTCAGCTTCGGGGAAGAATTCTGGATCAGGAAAGGAACAATCTCAATTACGGCTGCCGTTTCCTTCTTGCCTAAGAATTGAGCTTTTAAAGTTCACAATTTTGAACCAACTTCTGCTCCAGTCTCAAAATCTCAGCCTGCTTCTCTGCAAGCTTTTGGTCCATCTCTTTTTTCTCCTCCTTCGAATTTTCAAGTTTCTTCTCTAGCCATTCGATCAACGAATCCTTCACTTGTATGCCTTCCCTCATCTGCTTTGCCTGTCGTTCCAAGTCCCGATTCTCTCTCAAGATATTGCCAGGTTTGAAATTTTCTGGTATATTTGATTCTGTCTCGGTATATCTAGGGGCTAGGGATGCGTCGACCATATCCGCCAGTCTTGGTCGTGTCACGTTCGCGCTCGAGATTTCCCTCTGTCTCCTTATGGCTCTTGAATTCGTGCTTGAGATCGTTCTTTGCTATCGCACATTCCAGCCGTTCGCTGGTCAACCGAGCTTTATAGTCATCTAGCTCATTAATCCATTCAGCCCGTTCAGCGGCAACCCATCTAAGAGTCTCGACGTTGTTGTCGTACCGCCGCTGGATTTCGGAATTGAGAACGTCTCGGCGCCAATTGTCCGTGATCAGTCGAGAATTGTAAAGGTTCGCTTCGTCGAGCCGGCTTTGAAGCTTGATTAGGGATGACCACTGGTAATGACATGTATTGCATCCCACAACTGCTGGAGCATCACCCTGACGATGTTAATCTTAAGGGGTCAATGTGCGACAAAGAAAACCTACGATGTCTCCTGTGGTGTGCGACATTAGTAGTGTAGATGATTACAAGCGGAGGAGACGAAAAGTAAGCGAAGAAACGATTTGAAAAGGGGAGAGCAGGCGGTTTTTATATTCGTTGATCTGTACTTGAAGCATCTTGTTTCAGCTGAATTACGGTGTTTTATCATCTGAATATATGTGGGATCGTGTTGTCTAATGTTCCATCACTACTAACGTGATGGATTTGGCCCACCCGACCCCATAGGAAAGATCATATGTCTGAAGTCTCATTGTCTTGCACCTGCTTGCTCATCCGCAATGTCTCCTGCACTTCCTCTCGCTGCTACGATCGTTCGAGAAGATACAATATAAGCCCAGCAGCAGGACGGTGTCCTACCATGCATGACCAGCTTACCAGGACCGTATTGGAGAAATCAAGAAAGCGCTACGTCTGCTGACAACACTATGGCTTGATACATCATCGTTGCCTTCCCTTCAATCGAACCAATCATGCAGCCCTCCTCTCTCCCTCCCCCCTCAATATCAATGAATCAAGCTAGCTGACATATGCATGGTCTATCACGCCGGATGCTATTTCACGCTAGCTGACAATGTCATGCACAGCTCGTCAGTTTTCTGAGATACGCTGTTTCATATCGTATGGTACTTATGGTTAACAAAACCGAGCGTTCTTAATATGGTCAACCTAAGCAGTGAAAGATCAATCTTTCAAGCCTCATGGGGCTGGTAGGGCAATTCGGAAAACAATGTTGAAAAGCAAGCTTGAAAGTCTTGTCAATGAGGCGCGAAGGCTTTGTCAATGAAATGCAACAGACTTCTTCAGTTTGTTGAATTGCAGGTCTTAAATCGATGTTTGGTACAGAACATATCCACGATTAGCGCCGGATATGGATTGCTGACCTTAGTGAATGAAGTGATTACCCTGTGTGGCCCATTCGTAATCGCGCGCTAGTAACCCTGGTAGTTGATACCTACTCTAGGTACCTATGTAGTCCCTGTTGCTATTGCTAAAACACACTAAATTAGCCGATAGCCCTATCTGGCCCTCTGTAATGGAAAGGCGCAGGTGCAGAATTAGGTTCCTTTGCTGCAACCTAAAAGCAACGCTTGGCTAACATCTTACTTAGCAAGATACCTTCGATCATGAGGCCGCAGCATGCCCCGACTTTGTAAAGGAAAAAAGGAAAAAAGGAAAAAAGGAAAAAAGTGGCGCGTTGTTCTGGCATAATCTGGCGGGGTCTACAGTACTCGTTGGGTGTGGAGGATCTTGCTAACTATCAATATATATTCATTCTGTGTCCGCTTAACATGGCTCTCCCATTTTGCGGAGTGCAACCTCATTATATATGGCGACAGTCATGTTCGCCTCTGTTATACCGCCATACCTGTGGGCTGCAAAAGCGAGGCGTATGAACAAGAGCTCAAGGCTTATTGACTTGGCTGAGTAAGGACGGTAAGTGCTTTGGTCCGTTCGGTATTGAGGTAATGAAAAGCTAGAATCCCAGAACTGTGAGAGTATAAGACCGCATCCTTGTCCTGTAGGAGTATGCCCGGGCCCGTGCACGTTCCGATCCCGTGCACACCCTAAACCCGATTAGCCACCCATACTATTTTTATCATTATTCAACCACCATTTATAGAATCAAATTGCAATTGATATGACTGATTGTCTATATGTATATGAAGCTTCCAAGCTATAGAATCAATCGTCAAATCGCTTAGGAGCTTTATTTTGCCTTCCAGCTCGCGTAGACCTCATTTGACTAGGCCCTCTTTCCACCTCCTCAATAGGAACAAAATCAGTGGATTGCTGTACTTTCACCTCTTCAGCCTTCTTCTTTTGCTCTTTCTGAAGCTCTTTAGCCTTCAGCTTTTGCTCCTGAACTAGACGTCGTCGCTCCAATTCCTTCGCCCATAGCTTCTTTTTCCGCTTCGCTTCCTCCTCCCGCTCCGCCTTCTTTTTTTCCCGTTCCATCTTTCTTTCAGCTATTAAACGCTGTTCCTCTAGCTTTCTAAGCTCCCTTTGTTCCTTTTCATCCGCCTTTTGAATAGCAGCTTGCTGTTCCTCTTCGATTCTTTGAATTTGACGGTCACGAGCCGCCTGAATCTTATTAGGACTAAGAAACACCCCCTTTGCCTCACTATTCACCCCTAGATCGTCAAATAAAGGCTTGCCACGTCGTCTGCGACTTCGCTCAATACGTACTGTTCGTCGAAGACCTTCGTTTTCTGCTTTCAGAAGAGCAATATCTGTAGTAAGCTTTTCCATCGTATTGTTCAACCTACGAGCTTCCGGACCAATTACTTCCCCTACAACTGATTTCATTAATCGTCGAATCGTTCTCCAATCAGCTTCGGACAATGCTGAAGAAGAAGAATGACTTGAAACAGGTCTAACCTCCGATTTAATCTGCTTTATGACCTGTGACGGGTCAAAAGGCTGCAATCCTGTCTTTTCCCATCCACTTTTTATGTTGATAGGCGTGAAAGCAGCTTGATATGCAGGCCAAAATAGATCAAAGAAGTCTCTTTTCGATATTCGAGAAAGCCCTTGACTCTTAAAGATCTAGTCATTCAGGTTTTGAGAGTAGTAATTGGCCAAAGGGTTGAATAAGCTGACATTCAGAGGTTGAAGACGATGAGTAGAATGAGGAGAATATAGAGCCACGAGCACCTTGTTCTGCTCACACCAGTCAAGGAACTTCATGTTGATATGACTGCCATGCCCGTCAACGAATAGAAGGCGATAATCGCGTGAATTTCTGGCTTTTGACCTCGTATTTCGGTCAAATACGGTAGTGAGCCAAGAGTAGGCCAATTCATCGTTGGTCCAGCCAGTAGCGGAGGAAGCAAAGAAGCAGGATTGCTCTTTGGGGTCATATTCAGTAAGCCAGCTGTCCTGAATATTACCTGATATCGCCTGATAAATGATCGAAGGGGGTATATGAGTCATATCCATGCAAATGGTTGCAATCAAGGTAATTCATTCTCTATTGCCGTCTTGACCAGCACCCAGCAATTTGCCACTGTCAAGATGGTTTAGACTGAAGACTCTTCGAGTCTTTTGAAGCAGTCCAAGTAGAAAGCCCTTTTCATCCATATTGTATGTGTTTGAAGGAAGAACCTCATATTCTTCGATTTTTTGCTTTACCTACCCTTATATTAGTATGAAACTAAACGTAATGAAGGCACTTACAAGGTTAAAATAAAGCTGATATTGATATGCATTATCAGCTTTCTTTCGCTCTAGATCAGCTCCTTGTAGAAACTTTGACTGTAGTATATCTGAATGACGTCGAACGAACTCATAAGACCAGTTTTTGCCTGGCTGTTTTCCAGATATATTATACGCAAAAACACGAATCATGGCATTGGAAGAAGGTATACCACGTTCGGTAAGCTTGTTGATATAGCGAATAAGCTCTTTTTCTTGTTGGTTCGAAAGAATTGACGTCGTTTGCTTGCTTTCCTTCACGAAGGCGATTATACCCCTATGTCGTCGCGACAGCGTGCTTCGATTGATATTGAATTTCGTTGCAGTTGCAGTGTAGTTAGGTGACTCTTGCAAAGCTAGATCTGCAAGCGCTGCCGCAATTGAAGCCATATTGAATTTGTAATTGATTTTTGAAGAAAGATGAAAGTAGTAAAGTGGGGTGTGCACGGGACCGGAACGTGCATCGGGCCGGGAATACTCACTCAGCTCTTGGCAATGCGCGAAAGGACGCTCTCGATCGCAAAAACAAAGGCAAACACGGAATCCGAATTGCTTGCATCAAAGCAGACCAAGAATTTCGGATGGCCTATCGCAAGGTAGAAGTGCTTTGCGAAAGGATCGATTTTTCGCCAGAAGAAGTGTTAGGGTTCAGTTTGAGCTTTGATTACGTCATTATTCACCAATTTCCGAGAGCAGCCTGGCAATCTGAAAAACTCTTCCAGGAATAGCCAATCGGATGGGTACCAATTCTGATACACAGCAGACGTAATTGAATTTGGCGAACTTCAGTAATCTTCACGGTAGACATGGTGGACACCGTAAAGGTTCGGTCTCATTTGGAATTGGTCACCGGGTTGAACGAGGAATTTGCTTCCGATTTCGACGGTGCTGCTTCCAACAAGCACTCTTATCATTAGGTCAATCTGTTGCAAACGCTCTCCTGTTTATCTTGCAATCTTCGAGAGGCTGAGTAGTACCAGCCAGAAAAGACCCTGCGTTGATTTGATGCTGTGTTTCAATGAGTATGAAGGGCATCAAGTCTTTGGCGTTCATTCAAGAATTTTAATTTTCCCAGGCGCAATAGCAGCTTGGGAAAGAGCAGACCCCAAGCGCCATACATTGATAGCCGCTTCCAAATCCTGTGCATTCCATGTCGTCCACCTCAATGCCAACCATATCTGGGATCCGCAATGATGTCGTTCCCACGGTGATTAACCCCATCATAGGTCCCAGGAGCACTGTGGTCTATTTCTTGGCGCGGGGTTTGTTCGGCCCTCCGTTGACTTTAACGACTTAAATTGAAAGTCATATTTGGTTCGCCGTAAGGAGGGAGCCGAAGCATTTCATCTGAACGAAAAGCAATGGAGAGCATGGTAACTCGAGCTAATTCTCCCCTGCATGGACGTCCGCATTGCTACGAGTATATTCAACTCGACCACGAGGGTCTTTGTAGTGCGGGGCATTCTGTCCAATCTTTTCCTAAATACCCCTTCCACCTTCAACCGTTGTTGATTTTCAAGCGCCAGAAGCTAGAAATGATTTTTGAAAAGATTACAAATCTGGACCTTCTGTCCCTCGTTGGTGGTGCGGACCATTTTTGGTGTACCATCAACATCCAACGATGAAGGATATGAGCAGGTTTGTTATAGTACACTCCGTTTGACTATTGGGGGGTTCTAAAGCTGCATTAGCCCGACGAACCGGAAATTCCGAATAGCATAGCTCAGTACGTGTTTGGGACTGACCGATCAGCGAGCTGGACCTGCCACTCTTCAAGAGCCAGACGGTTCCAGGTAAGGGGAAAGGTCTTGTAGCTCACTTCAATATCGCCAAAGGAAGACGTATACTTTACGAAACTCCATTTTTCACCACTCCACCCCTGTCGCCAATTGGCCTGATGGAAACCAATATCGCGATAAAGCTAAAGTCGCTATCAAAGACGCAGCAACGGCAGTTCCTTTCGCTTCATAACAATTTCGCTGGCAAGCACCCGTTTAGCGGTATTGTCAAGACCAACGCTCTGCCCTGCGGTCCCAACTCCGAGATTGGTGGCATCTACCCTACCATTTACCTCATCAACCACAGCTGTCTTCCAAATGCTCATAATAGTTGGAACACCGATACAAAGTGCGAGACCATCCACGCGATCCGCTACATTAGTTCGGGGGAAGAAAATCACCATCTCCTACGACAAAGGTGGTCCTTCTGACTCCCGGCGCACATCTGAAAGATGCATTCGGCTTCGACTGTGATTGCAGTCTCTGCTCCCTCCCGCTTCCTTAGCTCCAAATTAGCGACGATCGCCGCCTCCAAATCCAACATCTAGACGACGCAATCGGCGATTTAGACCGGGTGATAAATAGGCCAGATGATTGTCTGGCAGACTGTCACTCCTTACTTCATGTTCTCGAGGAGGAATACGGTGGTGGTGCTGGTGCCTTAATGGCTCGGCTCTACTACGACGCCTTCCAAATCAGTATCACCTGTGGCCACTGGGCTCGAGCGAGCGTTTTCGCGAGGAGGGGTTATGAATCGAGAGTAGTTTGCGAGGGGGAGGATAGTTCAGAGACGCAGAAAGTGAAGAAATTGATGGAGAATCCAGCGGGCCACGGGAATTTCGGGGCTTCTCGGAGGTGGAAGACTGCTAAGGGGCTGGTTCCGAAGGGTCTAGATCGTAACGGGTTTGAGATGTGGTTGTGGAGACAAGGGAGGTAGAATGTTGATCTATATTCTCCGTTATACGCCTTCAAATGGCATGGGCGAATCTCCAAGGAAGAAGACTAACTTGGTCGAAAAGGCAGATCAGCGAAATTTAGAAACTTTCCATCATGATGGAAAGTAAAGGCTAACAAAACCAATCGAATGGGAACGCTCAGAACTTCTATTAGTTCTCTTACTCAGCGATGCGCCCACAGGAGCTTCGCCAAAAGTGCAGGTGTACATCTTTGAAGGTGCTAACAGTCACGTGCAGTCCAAGTACAACCAAGGTGATTCTAGAAACGTCTGCTTTGCAGCCGTACGGAAACAGAATCAGGCATCTGAATTCGGTTCCCTATACTACTTTGTATCGTTTCTGATCTCAAGGGGCATCGTTACCATGCGAGACCCACTACTGAAGATGAAATATCTCCAAACCTCCAATTTTCGGTATAAGTCTTTCCAGAGATTTCTTGTAGACTTCTAAGTCATCAGTATTTTCCTTCCCTCAGTCAAGCTTTCGATCTCCTTCTCCACGCTCTTACGTTGCTGGACAGATGTTGCATCTTCTCCTGCAACCGCCTCCAGCTGCTCGGCTGATAGTTCGACGACAAATTCAGGAGAGAAGAGGCGAAGGGGAGTATCCGGTCCTGTGATCATATGGAAGTCTGTTCCTTGCATGCAAACATTGTCCACAAAACGCTTCCGAGCAACCTTGTAGTATGACTTCAAGATGTCGTGGATGTCCCTCACGGTATGGTCCAGATTGCTAATGCGTGGCTGTTGCGCCGCGGTCCCTGATCCGAAGGAGAAGCTATCGGCTTGTTCTGCGTCGCGGTCAGACCGCAATTTGTCCAAGGTCTCACTAAAGTAGTGATTCGTCGTTAACAGGTTGCCCGAACGCTCAGTCTGTAGGAGGAACTGGAAGTGATCGACCGTTTTACGGTATCTCTGGAGTAGCCCGTCCATCAGCAATGACCAAAGTGCGCCCATGACCCGTTCTTCCGTGCAGAGCCTTTTCAGGAGAGCGTTGCCAAAGTGGTGGATCGTTGCTATGGTATCAGCGATATATTGCCCCGCCAAGTCTCCCCACTTCATGGAAAGTTCTTGGAATAGAGTTGGCAGGATTGATGGATTGAAAGTGCCGAGCTCAAAACCCCTCGACGATTTATACTCACGCTCAATCCACTTCAATATATTCTCCGAAAGCGGTGGAGGGGTCTCCGAGACAGTCGGCAAGACATTCAACAACTCAGGATACTCTAAAAGGTCAACCGTCTTGATCGCTTCATCCTGGTCTCCCACCGACTGCTGTCCCGCGAGTGATGGCGTGTGATACACTTCAACTTTCAGCTTGCGAGATCGCATCATTTTGATCTTGCGAGGGCTCTTACTAGGAGAGTATTTGATGCCATCGAAAGCCACCGCGTGCCCCTTTCTCTCCAAGTCTTCAGAAAAAGCCGAGTTAAGATCGACGATCAGCGTTGCAAGTCTCAGATTCTTATCATCTTTCAGATATTGGTGCCGTCCGTATTGGGCTTCAATCGCGAAGGTCGTGACTTCCTGAAACCTGGTGGCGATTCCCAAAAGATATCTCCGCTGCTGTTCCGGCGTCTCCCGGCTGGGACCAAGGTCACGCAGATCTTCCTCGCAGGCCAAAAGTCGAGCAGTCACGTCTCGGACAACCGAGGGGAATTCGAGTCGCGTAATCCTGCTCAGGAGGTCGCGCAGGCGAGGTGAGAGGGCAGAGATGCCGACCCGGCTCTTGCTTAGAGATGACCATGGGTCCGACTTGAAGAATGTTGCCTCCAACCGATTGCGTTCTTCCGAAGTCAGATTTCTTTCCTGCTTGCCTCGATTTCGAACAACGCAATATCCGAGCTTCAACTTCTTCTTCTTACCCAGGACGAGATCTAGGGTATCTTGCTCCGCCCCTTCCTCAATCAGGTCTGGTTTGGTCAGGATTCCCAGTGTCCGCTGCCCCGACGGATCGAATTCAGCTGCCAAATCAAGGATTTCCGTAGTCGCAATGTCGACATTCGAGGCTAATACGGCAAGTATAATGGTGCGAGGGTTCTCGATGTAACGGCGAACCATATTCTTGACCAGCGATTTATCCTCTTCGGTAGTAATGCCTTCTTCGGTGGTTCGAAAGATCCCAGGTACATCGATCACGCTCAAGTGGCTCCTCCTGGGGCCAGAGAGCTCGATTCGGAAGACGTCGTCGGAAAAGGTTGACTGCCCATCAGCCCGAGGACACCCGTGCGCAGGTATGCCCATCGTGTCACTGGCCTTGGACTCCTTTAGCCCAAGCGTGAAGACGATGTTGATACAGCTGAAGAGGTACCTTTGCAAGTATGCGACTGAAGTCCTCCGCAGAGAGAGCTTTGAGGCCATCTTCCTTGAAAGCCTTCAACTTTTTCTCCCTGGGAGCGTCACTGGATGGAGATGGGATAATGGAAACATTGACGTTCTCCTGCTCTGCCCGACGGAACACTATCTGCGTCGCAAACCGCGTGCACAGAGTGCTATCACGAGGGAATGGGAGCTCGGTGAGACCCTCCAATACAGAAGACTTTCCACTGGATTGGTCACCAACGACAACGAGCTGCCAAAGGGAGATAAGCTTCGTGCGCAACAGCGTTTCGAACCCAGAAAGCTTACCTGTGGAAGCCGAATGTATTCGCTTATTCCTTTCTCCCGCAGCTTGTCCATCTTCGCCAACAACGATGGATCCCCAAAATGGCTGTCGTGTCCTGAAACCATGACTGGTGGAATGGGTTGATAGGTTGTTATCCAAACGCATTCGAACACAGTTGTAGACGGATCTTGCGTTTCTCCTCGATGGAATATGAGCTCTTCTGCAATACGCCTAAAAACCACTGCGTTACTTAATCGCGGACATCATGTCCAGTAGGATCTCATAAGGTGGTGGGGAAAGGGAGTGCAGTTTTTGGGAATGGATGCATGCAAGGAATCTGACGAGAGTTGGCAGCAGCTCGACCGTATTAGGCGATGATCTACGAACGGACACCAGTCGGGTGCAGGGCGCCTAATTTGCGTTCTCGCTACCTATCGGTAAATCCTTCTCCAGCCAGAGCGGCACCATCTGAAGAAATGGAGTAATGCTAAGAGACACCGTCCTGACCTCTGCTACACTGGCTGAAGTCTGCTTGCTTTGCTTTCCTCAGTGGGCTCGCGGGAGTACACTTTACTCTGCCTCAGTGTAAGTGGCCGGAGAGCACGGAAGAAGGCAGGAATGATTCCCCAATATCGGAGAGAGGTGATTGGGTGCCAACATATGCATGAGCCGCCGCATGCATGAGGTCAGTGGTAAATCTGATCTAACCTCATCAACGGTGGAAGGCCTCTGAAAATTATGTTTTGCACCAAATCGGCCTGTCTTACGCCATACCTTACTATGTCAAGCTCGTCCTCCATCACACTGATCTGTTGTTACATCATTCTAAGCCCTTGGTTCAAATGATGAATGGCGACATGTCGGAAGCCCAGAAGGGTTATGCAGTCCTCAATTGTTCGATTCGCTGAGTGGGCTTATCGGGGATGTTGCACTTCAATGGGGGTTATCCATCGATTGCTGAATGGTTCAAGCTCGGGAAGGAGCGTTGTAGAGGAGGTAGGTCTGGGAGGCGCATTCAATCTCCACGCCTCAGCCCGCCGAAGAGCTGCCCATGGAGGATGGCTTTGCACCATCACCCTTCACGCCTCTAGCCACGGAAGCGCCGCCCATTGATCCTAAGCCTGAAGTACTTAATAAAGGTTGCTCAAGGTATAACTTCAAAAGTACGGCGACATTTGCCCTTATCAATATCCAACGATGAGCGATACTCTGTGTAAATGTATTGGGGGTTACTGTGCATCGCCGTGCGGTGTCGTTTCTGATCACTTGGCCTTGAGGATCCGTATAGCCTCTTTCGCTGCTGCTGTCTCCACCTCTATCCTGTTCCACCCCTGAACACTACAGATTTCTCTTTCGCCAACAAAAAGCTTACACCGGTACCTTCCTTTTCCCAAGACAAGGTTCTCTTCGATTCATCCTAACTTGAGGGATACGATGAGGGGTTTACCAAAAGTAAGCAGCGGAGGGCCAGAAGTAGAGCAGGGGCTTCAGAGAACTGGTATTCTTCTCTAATATCAAAACACCAATCTCGCTCAGTCCAAGATAAGGATAATTTCATCTATTTCGAATTTGTCGCGTCAAGAATTATGCAGTATGCTTTACGCAGCAAAAGCAAAAGCAAAAACACAACAGTTTACAAGATGTCAAGCGAATCTTGCACTGATCATTCGCAAGAATGAAGGGTATTATACTTATCGATGGCCAAATCACGAATCTTAATCTTCATTCATAACGGACATTGCACGTATGATCTACTTGGGAACTATCTCATTTCAGGAATGTCTTCTTCAAAAACGTGTCTTGATGTGGCACTATCAGATGTCGCCACACACTCTGGTCATAAATATTCAATTATTGCGCCTGCACTAACCGCGAACGGGGCTGACAATTTCGTTCTCGCTCCCAACTACACAGGCTTATTGAAGATGTCTATTACCCCTGTCCACCCAGAATGATCAAACACCAAAATATCCAAGGGAACAAAGGAATAAGCAAAATTGGAAAAACATGGCCGCCTTTCGAAACGCTGCCCTTTCCTCCTCAACGCCACCAGAATTCTCAGAGAGCCAACCGGACTGATCGTAAAGGGGCTTTCTCTCTCCATGCCTGCGTCAAACTTTGGCCTGCTTGTTCGGCAGCTTTCTCTGGGACGTCGGAGGAGTTCGTGGGACGACCGTCAATAACGAAGATATCATCTCTTCAATCTCAGGGGTTATAGCATCCTTCTCGCGAAGGAATTGAATTCTCTATTGAATCAATTTTAGCTTAACCGATGAAGGACAGCAAGCTGAGGCTCACGGTTTCGAGGATTCGTATCCCCAACTTTCTCCTCATCCGTCTCGTCAATAATGTCCTGCCACTTTCGTTTCTTCTGCTCTGCTACTGCTCCTTCTAGCGACAAACCTCTCTTCGAAAGTGTCGCCGTCCCTTGCGCAGTACGCCTCGCTACTCTCCTGAAAAGTCCTGATGCCTTGTCGCGGTTTAGGCTTCGCGAAACGGATGGCGTTCGTGTCTCCTTCGATCGAGAACTTCTTCGCTGCGTCGGGCCAGTACATCTTCTTCACAAGCGAGATCATGGCATGGTAACTTAGTGTCGAGTCCGCGTGTAACTCACGCCCGCCAAAGACACGAATTCCAACCGGGAGTATCCCAAGCAACTTCTCAAGGAATTCTTCCTTACCGTCTACTGTCGACCGAGACCATGTCACAAGTATGTGCTTCCCATTGAAACGGGTTGTCCCCTCCTCACTCGCTACTGCTGCCATCGCGTCGTTGATTTCCTGCGCTGCCAGCTTCGGCCCTATGGTTAGGGTTATGGTTAGGGTTAGGGTGGTTAGGGTTTCCTAACGATCAGCTTTCCTGCCCCAGAGGCGGTGTGTGTACGTGAGTATGTTCTTTCAAGAAAGAAATGGGAAGGAAGATTCCCTATATACCCGCGTGACAAGAAGTAACGCTAGTCGTACAGCTGTGCCCACTTTCAGTACAGGTGTGTTCACCTTGGGCCAGCAGTAGGTTGTTGTGACCACACCTGTAGCCATCTTCCATCCTTCGTCTGGAACGTGCAACGCAACCCTCCGTTCCAGCAACCTATTAGAGAGCGGAAAAGATGGATTGGTAATCTAGTCTTTGTCCTTTTACCGCCAGAAGTACAACTGCGTTCCACGTTCCAGCGTTCCAGGGGAATCATATGTAAAAGGCTGGCACCTTCTTACCCTGGAACGCCTGCCTTCAGCTGTCGTTTCCGTCTCTCCCTCCCTCGCTGATTCAAACGATATGACGTATATGAGAAAGGCTGAGGAGCCGTAGACGATATGATGTATACTCTTTGCTATCCGGATGGCCTGCGCAGAGGTTTCAAGGCTGGATCCTTTTGTCCTTTGTCGAAATGTGATTTCTCAAATTGTCTTGGATTTTATTACCAACGGGATCTACGAGTGACGCGATAAAGTATTTGGAATGGCCTTTGTACAACGTAAGGGGCCAACGTAAAACCAACGTAGCTTATTACTAAGCTTATATATCTATCAGATATCCAAATATTTACCTCATCATCATTCTATTACCTTTATATCGCTATGTCAACTCAAAAACGCGGCCGCAAGATCAGTCCAGCCACTCAAACAGCTATTGCCTACGCTTGATATCAAGATCGATCACCTTTACGCGTTATACAAGCTCACACAGAAGTGTCCTTATCAACAATATTAGATATAAGCAATTATGCTTACAAACAGGCTAAAATTCACGAAACAAAGCCTTTTTATGATAAAAATACTGCTTCTGAATCGCGTTCTAAAAGGCCTTCTTTATTATGTTAAGAACAAATTATTATAATGATTAAAAAAATCACTTTCAGTTATAAATAACGACGCAGATTTTGAATCATCGTCGCACGCGAATGTAAAGTAATAATCTCACAGCGTACAATAGTTAAAACTTTTAACAACGCAGAATACAAACGTTATTCATCTCGTTAAAAGTTTTATCTCACCGTGATCATAAAAACGAAGCGACTAAATTAATGTAGAAATAAAAAGCTCTGAAATGTAATATTGAGACAAAGTTAAAATAAAGTTATATATACGAATAAAACGTCAATTAAATTAAAAAAGGTTCGAGATTTTATACACGTTATACGAATAAAGAAAGTAAAAGATGTTAAAAGTCACCTAGAACAAGTTATAAAAATAGAGTAAACAAAGATTTAAAGCTAAAGAGCGAGATCTATTGAGGGGCAAAGAGTATATATATCAGAGAGCGTGCGGGCGCTAAGCCCGATAGGGCTTAAAGGTAAGGTTTAAACCCGCTCAAGAAACGCGCGTTCTAACCATTAGTAAAAACTATGTAGGCTTGTAACAAAAGACAAATTGCTGTAAAACTCTATAGTTCTAAATTTAAAAGACTTTTGTTATATTTATCAGTTTAAGAATAATAAAAATCGCGAAGCTTTTATCTCAGTTTTTGCTGCCGCAAATCTACTAAAATACTTTATAAAACAGACAGCTCATGTAGAGAAAAAGACAGATTGTCTTTACCAAGGCCTAAAGATTTTTTCGTTCAAATTCTTATTCTGTAATTGTTTTAAAAAGAAAGAAATTAACTAATATAGATATAATAGATACATTTTACAACTTTTACTATTATCTATCTATCATGAATTTCAAGTTACTCACTGTTTTATAAGCATAGCTTTATTAATGCAAAATAAAGCTTTTTATCATACTTTTTAATAGTGAAAACCTTTATTTGCGAAACAGTATATTGTAATTTTAGATTAATCAGGCATAGTTTTGATCTAAATTTTATTAAACATGTTTGAAATCTGATTAAGATGCGTGTATCTAAACGAAAATCTTTTATAAAAGGTAGAACTGAATTAGAACATGCTTCAATAAATGAATAGAAAAAGCTTGATATAGAAAAAAATATTAGTTTTGAATCAAAAGCATTAAATTACTCAAGTTATTGCTAAACAAAACATCAATAACTTTTATTAATAGATATATATTATAATTCAAATTATCTAACGTTTCTATATATGTTTGACGTTATTAGTCTTATATATAAATATTTGCAATCTTTGTTGATGTTCGCGTATAGTGCAATTTGTTGGGACCGTGTTTAAAATCTAACCACACTGCAGCGAGGTAGTGCGTAGCTGGATAGAATGTTTGATCAATAGAGATAGCTATAACTAGAATATTAAGAATACAGAAGGAATCAAAGAGGGTTCCGAGCTGTATCTATAGTAGGGCAAAACCAAGGGGGCGAAGCAGGTTTGCTCAGGTACCGAAAGCGCTAGGATAGAGTGTCCGAGCTAGGGGTTTAACATGAGCCAAAACCCCTAGAGCTTATTGGCTAGGAAACTCTATTCAATCTCGGCACACTCGTAACACAATTGTGTAAGGACGCACCTTATCGGCTATGAACGATGCGTGCCTGCGAGGCTAGCCCGCGAGGTTAGCCCGGAAGAGGCTAACGGGTGAGAAGGGGTAGCGGCTTGGCAGAAGATAAAAACTCTGCCAGCCCTCGCATTTGTTCCTTAGCAGGCCTCTTTGCCACCAGCCTACTACGGTATCTGAGGTATTACTACGTAGTGACGCTCCCAAATGACCCCGGCGTCGATCGGCTTGGCACGTTCATCCGTCACCACCCCTCGGTCAATCCGTCACCAGCCCCGAACTCCTACTAGATGCCCTCGAGCTCAGTACTTTCTATGACATGAATTGTAGAGGCGACTTAACGCTTCAAAAATCTACGTTGCAAAACCAGCTGACAGCTAGCTTGTAGCACATGTTTCTTCTAGTAGCTAGCTGATGCGCCTCAAGCGCATTATGCTTCGGCTGACTTTGCCCACTAGCTTACAAGCTACTCAAGCTCTTCGTCGATTTGTCGATGAAAGTCATTGACAATTGTTTGTTGTATAATAGCGAATACTTCTGAAGCAGTACATAGTGAAAAAGATGAAATTTGTAAAAGAAGTTCTTGCTGTTTTTCTTTTTCTGCATGCTGTTTATGCTCTCCCAACCCTCCTTGATGTTTAGGCCAAATCGTTAAAGAATTCCCTAAACAATCTCTACCCTCGACTAACATTTGTATCGGTACCTCGTAGTATGAATCGATCTTTAAATCTGAATACTTTGGCAATACAGCATCTCGATGATGCCATTCAGGGTAGTTTCGAAGTCGAAGTTGGATTGTAAAGCCCTTCTTTGGTGTCGGCGAGATGGGGACGTAGTCGCCGTCATTCTTCAAGGTTGAGGTAATCTGAAGGAGTTAGCAGATGACTATTAAACTTCTCACTGTCATGACCTTTATATAATCCAACTTTCCCGGCACACTATCTAGGACGAGGAGTATGTGGCCGCGCACTTTGTCTGGGAGAAGAGGGGTAGGTATGCCCAAACCCAAGCTTTCTGAATTGCTCTTGAATTTGTAAAACCCTGCCCTGAACATCTTTTAGCGGTACCATTTTGTTTATAACAGCCGTTTGATGAGTTCGTAGGTCTGATGATAGCAGAAAGGAAAAGAACGAGGTTGATGACGGGATACAGCGAAGCACGATTTTTGTACTGTTGCGATGACATGCACGTGATCGGGTTCCAAGCGAAAGACGTTGACTGAATCTCACAATTAACGAAGCATCAACAGCCTCACGACGACCGAAGACATGCCAGCCAACTGTGCTGCGTTCTGAATAACTGTATTCTGTCATCACTAATCCTCGCTGGAGGATCGCTGGTGTAAACAACTTCGTACTTCGAGACAAGATGTGCACGGCTTTCCAAAACCACTGCCCTTCCTGTTGCACGAACCACCGCGGAGTGTATTCCCGTCCTGTCCCGTCCTGCACCAGTTACGGCCTGGTCAACTGGGCTTCGTTCACATAAATCACACCATCGATGAACGGAACCCGAAGATAGCACTAGAGACCTGCAACCGTTGCAGGGAGCAGAAGCACTCATGGTTGAAGGACAAGTGGGCCAACCTCTCTCGGCTGTTCTGGATCAAGGCCTCAGAGCATACCCCTTGCGAGATATGCCAGATTACCAAGTGGAAGCAGAACAGCCACTCAGGATCATCCCATTATTTTAGCTCAGTATCAATGAAGTCAGGCAGCGGAAGCAGTAGTCCTAACGAAGATGTTTCAAGGTATCAACCATTCACACACCTCTGCCTACGGAAATTAAACGAGTTCGGCGATGCACTCACAATGCTGGCTCTATCGAGCACCGTACTTATCACGTCTGACCAAAACTACCAAGCGATGCTCACGACAGAGCCACTCGACACCGCCAAACATCGTCGACGTCCCTGCCGACTTATCCACTCCCTTCGACTACCTGACGAACAGCGACACCGACGCGGGACAACGCTGACCTGTGCAGCGCCCGTCGGTGGGCATGGTACTGCAAGGACCCCGCGTACCCCAAGTACTGGAACGCCTGGTTCTGCAAGTCCAACTTCTGGCTACATCTGTACGAGACGACTGCGCACCGCGCGGATGTACGGACGCACACACGGGTGGGACGTCGCGAGCTGGCGAGGGAGTGGAGAGTCGAGACGGATTGGGAGATGAAAGAACCGAAGGAGCCCAAGCCTGCTCCGGGACAGAATGGTATTGCGTTGAGAAACGAGTAGGCTGCGGGGGTATAGAGTATTCAGACGAGATATGCTATCGTCTTGTTCGCGAGATCGTTACGTTTGGTAACAGCGGAATCAACTCGTAGCAGGCAGCGCCAGGTCATACTCGATATTCACGATGTTTTCACTTGGTTCGTGCGCCAGAAGACAGATCAGGAGAAATATACCACTCTTTATGCCTCGCAACCACAGATTGTAGTTGCCACCAAATGCAACACGACAACATCAGATTTTCCAAGACGATCGCCACCTTAACCATCCACATAACGCAAGCCCTACGGTCCTACCTCCCTTGCTCCCGTTCGATATCTGCCTCAGCATTCCGATAGATTTCCATGGTCGCAATAGCATCTTCTACGCTCGACGCTCCACCCTGCTTGATTGGACGACCCAGCACCTCCAGCGCCAGATTCTTGAGACTTGGGCCCTGGTGGGCGCCGCGATTGGCGTATTGGCGATACCTGCTGCACTTTTGTGTGTCGCGGACTGTCATATCGAAGGTGGCCGGAGTGAGCCGCTGAGCAACACCCTGAAGCCGCAGGATGTGGGAAGGCAAATCCATTGAGATGACCTTCAGATCTTTTGGAATATCGTGGCCGATCACAATGCGATCGCGGAGAAGCTCGACCAGATGAGCCTGAACTTCAGAAAAAAGTTGAGCGCCGTTCTGCGGATCGATGTCGTTCCAGTCGATTCCGGAAAACTCTTTGTCGGTGTTTATGATGTTGATGGCTTTGGGGTAGCACACGAAAGTGTCGAAGATGGTTTCACCCTTGTAATTGACAACAGAGACGCGGCCGAGGACCTGGCCGATTTTGGACCGCATCATTTCGCAATCAATAGCAATTTTCTTGGTTAGGATGTCGTGGTGTGGCCCTACCGGCTCCGTGAATCCATTTGATATTGTACACATCTTAGCTTTTGGTAAATCTTAATATTGATCTGATCGATGTTGTGAGATTTGGAAAGAATGCTCTGGAGTTGAAAAGGAAAGCAGCAAGGACGATCTCCAGCAACTCAATTTTGATTAAATCCGGGGTGTGCCGCATGGACGAACCATAACCCTCCCAAACAATAATTGCTGGGACGTAGGCTAAATACTGTATGATCTTATGCCCACTGAGTCGATTGGAGACTGACGTAATTCAGTATGACCCGTGTTGTGATGACCTATAGATGACCCTACAACTTCTGCCTGACCCACTATTTGACTAACTTAGTAGCTTACTATGGCTAAACTGGTTACTATCTGACCTTTTAAGCTACAATCGGCTTGATAAAGAAGAAATTGAAAAGAATGCCTGCTTTCTTGTAAAGTCGCTGCTGAAAGAGCTTACAATCAGGGCAAGGCTCCCTCGAGACATAGATATCCTTCTTCATTGACGCGACATCGGGCTTGCAGGTCTGCAGTTTATCAATTTCATAACAGCTTCCCCATACCTCCCCATCGTCACTGCTATCTTCAAAGCTCCGATCTACGGTTGTGTGCATCCACAGAAAGTACGCCATCAGCTGTTTTTCAGCATGGCAAGCATGGTACTTTTCCGGAACTCGTCTGCCATATTGGTCGAACCGTTGTAATTCATGTCCTATAACTTTGCAATATTTCATGACTCTTGAGGTCCAGAGATTCCGGTCCAAACATCCATCACTATTCCCGACTTCCCCCGCCGTATAACCACTTACAGCAGCGGCTTGTATATGGTCGAACGGCCTACCAAGGTCTAAGAACGCGAATGCTTTGCTCTCCTTTGCCATTTGCGTCTCGAAAATAACTTTGCTGAAAGAAACCTGTGGCCTATGTGCTGCATTCCTCTGTATAATGAGGAATGCATCGTCTACCTCGCATTTTGTCAAGACACTTTTTTCGATATCTCTTTCTGGCTTCAATGCCCAATAGAGATCAATGACCTGGGACAGCCCTTCCTTCCTTTCCTTTATTATTTGGAGGGCACGATTCCTGCTGTCCACCTGTTCCATAGCGTCAGACGATCCCATTCCTGTGGAATATATTGGGGTCTTGGCCCTTGACCATTCTAATTGACAAAGCTCCTGGAACGCAGTCTTCGCTCTTTGAATTAAAGTCGTACCATTTTTGTCATTGACGAATAATGACGCACCAAGGCAGGCTAGATAAGATGCTGTTTGGCCATAGCCATTGAGGGTAGCGAGCATCAATGGAGTTTGTCCACTGTTGTCGATACTGTCTAGCTCAGCACCATGCTCACAAAGTAACTTGGCGATTTCCAGGTGACCTTGCTCGCATACAAGAGACAGCGCCGTCTGGCCATTGCGAGAATCCTTCCCTTTAGTAAGTGTCTCTAGTTGTTTTGAAGTCTCGAGCTTGGGTTTACATGCATTCGAATAAAAACTGTTCTGCATCTTCACCATCAGCAACGTACTGATGCGAAGGCTCTGAAATTCGCGTCTCTGCCAATAAAGTAGAAAGCAGCTCTCCCTCCTCATCGACTCTTGGGTCCTCTAGTCCATCAGCAATACTTGTCCATTTCAGATTCCGACGATCCAAAAAGAAACCAAAGTGTCTAACGAGAGGATCGTCTTCATACGGGAACAAGAGCCGGTAATCAAGCTGCCGCAACGGGTAACAATGTGCTCGTCTGGTATTAAGGTGGTTTTCTGTTGGCGTGGAATAGCCATGGCCATGTACCTTTTGATCACACGATGCGAATGGGCAGAGAATCTCAACACGTGTGGATGTCCAATTCAGCACAAAAGCTGGTGGAACGTTCTTTGCAGGTGCGATGTCTTTCTTCATTGTGTGACGTTAGTCTCGCTATCCTCGAATTCTGGATGAGATTTTGAAATCGACCCCGCTTTGATGACCCTTAAATGACCCCACTCCCTGCCTGACAGACCGATTGCAACGCCCTAACTTAAGTAAGTTAAGGCCAAAAGCTTACTAAGCTGTCAGCCAAATTTGGCTGCACTGCACCAATCTACTAGTATTCTCCGCAACATGCGCTTAGATCATCCGCGCCACTGGTGCCTGGCTCACCTGCCTCTAGCGCAGCACTCTTTACGCTTCCGACCACGTTTTCCCCTGCCTTTTATGATCTCTTTCGCAGCACGCTTTGCTCGTGCCTCCTCGATGTCCTCAAAGCTCATCACCTTCGCCTTCCCTAGTACGACTAACTTAGTCGATCGGCGAACTTTGGCTTCGTTGTTCATTCTGGTCAAGAAGTGATTTTGGTCCTGGAGGAGGGCACGTTCGGTAAAGGATATTTGGGCGGCATTGGCAAGCTTCTGTACATGCCTCTGTAGGCGCTGTACACTCGTCTCACTAAGCGTATAAGCATCCTGTTTGATTAGATTATACAGCGACGTAAGAGCCTCTACTAATACTGGCGTCAAAGGCGTTTATAGTACTTTATTTTATGGACAAGAACCTACCTTCATCTTATCGGCTTTTGTAACGTTTAATAGAGCGGGGGGCTTCGGTGTAGCTCTGAGTACTCTGTCTGGGTTGAACGGAAATAAACTACTTATAGCCTATACAGCGGTGATATTTCTCTTCGTGAACGCCCTTTCCCTTATAGAGCTGTACAGAGATATGAAATGCTCCTTACTGATTATATTTGCACCTCTTTGATATAGTCGTTCAGCTTGGTCGCGATAGGCTGGCTTTAAGGGGGTAAAGCCTCCGACGTTATAGGGCTAGAGCTTGTGAGAGGTATAAGAGGGGAGACGACATAGAACTATATTGTTCTCGAACCCAAACTCCAAGATTTTGAGGGTCTCCGAAGCCGTCACAAATCAGCACCCGTAGTTTACGGTAGCCTATGCTCTAGTCTGGAGATCAAATATACGCTTAAGCCAGTCCAAGCTGATCTTAGAGTCGGTATATCCAGATTCGGAGCACACATAGTGCTATCCAGGGGTGGAGAACGTGCTTCGATAAGTAGTGGCTGGCTAAATAATCATCGGTAATAAACACCTACCGTTCGCACTTAACACCCGATGGTAGTTACTATCGTCCGCTTAACACCCGCGCCTCTATAGTCTCGCGGATCGTCCTTACCTATAAGTAGTAGGCTGGCCATTCATGGGTCTTTTGTTTGTATTCGACCTTCCGAATGCTGTAATGCATATCTTCGAGTTGGTAGCGCTGAGATTCTGAAGCGTTGATAGTTGGTCATGTAATACATCTTTGATAGACGCGGGGCCCAAGCACCATCCTCACGACAGTAAACGTTACTGTTGGATTCGCTGGAGACCTCTATCACAGAGCAGTACGGTCATACTGCGAGAAGGAAGAATATCAAGTCATGTCCAATAGGGAAGCGGAACAACGGAACAAAAGCAGGTCTCTGTCGCATGGTTGGAATGAAGTTGACGAAAATAGAGCCCTGCGCTTGACGGCTGGATGAGTTGCCCAAGGATGAGAATGTAATGCAGCCTACGGTGCCTCGTGTAAGTCCCTTCTTCCCATATGCAACAAGAAACACTAAAGCCAACCCTAGCACCTCGTCTCGGAAGAACCCAGTGAAGAGCCTTCCCTGTCCACCTTTTCGTTTATTCTTACCTCTACCCTCTTTTCCGCTCCTTCTTACTCTACCTTTTACTACCACTTCTAATCTATACTTGATTGATTCGATGCATGCACGTTGTGAGGCAGTTATAGCTGCTGACGGCAAGCAAACGAAATATTAAGACTGTTTCTCGAGAATTTACATACTATGCCATCACCAGATTATTGCCCAAGCCCGTGACATATATTAACATGGGTTACCGATCAAATCTCTCGAAATTCAGCCCAGAGTACAATCATGGAACACCTTGATCAAGAGAATCTGATTGCGACGCTAGAGTCAGTAACATCGGAAGCCACCGAAGCCCTACTACTTCCACACAATTCTGAATATCGTGTGGAGCCTCAATCACGTAATGAGAGCCTGGTCCAAAGCAGCCAGCTTTTCCGCGACATCACCCCTGATGTGCTGGCACCATCGCCCGTTATTAACCTGACCTTTTCCTGAAAGCCACACGACGGAACTCTGGGCTTTGTTTTTGGGGGTGACGAAGACATATGTGATGTGCTCTTAAGCAAAGCCATGGTCCTTAATGGAGTTAGCCAGAAGCACTTTCGTATAGATTTCAACTGGGAATTTGGTTCTTTGTTGCTGATCGATGAATCTTCCCATGGCACAATCGTGGATTCTGAAGTCACAGGGAGGCACACACTTCGGGAAAATTCTGTTCCTATTTTTAATGGGGACAGCATTCAAGCCGGACTGGTTAGACTTCGAATCAAGATTCCATCTCATGAAGCGCACCTGGAGGCATACAACCGGAACTGGCAATTGTACAAAAAGGAACGTCAAGAGGCTATTCCGATTAGTTGTTTCACGGGGCTTGCCGTAGTCAAGCCGACCACGGCAACATTACTTCAAACCGGCAGGCTGAGTCTGCTGGATCAAATCAGGCAGGGAACAGCAGCCGAAGTCCACAAAGCCGTCGACAGTGAAGGGAACGTCTTTGCTGTGAAGAAGTTTTTCAAACCGAGGAACGAGCAGTTCAAAAAGTCCATAGTCCGAGATATGCAATCCTTGCGGGGTATTCCTCATGTGAGTGGGACTGTCCTATACAATCAAGGAGAGCGCTAAACAGAAATTACAGTCTCATATTGTCACCGTGTTTTATGACAAGTACTTGCCAGATTGGAAGGGACATATAAAAGTGATGGAACTTGCTTGGTTGAGCAGCTTGTCACGCCAAAAAGCCGTATCTGCCACCGAAATGAAAGTTCTAATTGACCAGATTCTGGACGCAACAGGCCACCTTCATGTCAATGGTTATACACACCGAGACCTCAAGCCGGATAACATTCTCATTATTTCCCGAAAACCGATGCTGGCAAAATTATGCGATTTTGGTCTCACAAGCAACCTTTGCTTGAAAACCTTTGCGGGAACGGAGAACTTCGTGGCCCCTGAAATCTTGAAGCAGAAACTTCCAGGGTTGGGCGGGTCCCCATATACCAATGCTGTCGACATTTTTTCCATCGGTGCTAGTATCCTCTCATTAAGTCTGTTTGAGGGCATTCCATCAGTATTTCCGCCTTTGAAAAAGCATCGTACGATTAAGGACATGTTGTCCTGGTTTGAATGGTCTTCTCAACTGGAGGGAACTGAAAGCCCCTCGCGCCCTAGCTGGGAACACCTTACGAACTTGGCCAAACGGATGGTGGCAAAAGAGCCTGATTCTCGTCCTTCGGCTACCTCGTGCACAAAGTCCTTGACCTTGCCGGACTCGTTGGCAACAGAGACAGAGGTGATAGCGGAAGGACTGGCCCAAGAGAAGCTCACCAACTTCGAATATCTTCAACGTCACCAAAAATATTGTGCACTGAAGTTCTCTAAATTGATCAACATTGATGTTCACCGAGAGCCGCCAATTGCCATCAACCTTGTCGCACTTTGCTCAGCGTACCGTATGTCCAGCCGAAAGAAAAGGCGTGGCATTGTTCAAGTACCCTCATCAGGACCACACTATGACTTAGGACATCAAAATGGTACAGGGAGGGGACAGTGTATCTCCTTAAGAGCCGCGTACATCTTGTTATTGGAGCACGGTTTTGAGAAACCCGCCAACGAGCTCCTTACTCTTCAGCATTACATCGAAACCGCGCATCTCGCGGGATGCGATACACCAGATTTCCTTACGGGGGATAGTGAGGCCACAACATTGCAATGAAGCCGAGGGTCTGTTGGCGGACTAAAGGTGATTATGGTTGCCGAGTATGCGGGCATACTCGGTACGCTAGACATATTACACAATCACAGTTAACTGATTTTGTTTTGGGCGAACTTGCTTTAGCGAAAGATGAAGTTTTTTTTAATAACACTTGGTTAGTTGCATTATGATCCACTCGAGTGGAACGTTTCGTCCATGTCCTTTTAAGACTTTTAATAAACCCACAATATTGAACCCACCATGGCTCTTTAGCAATCCCCATCTCAGCCGGTAGAATCCAAGATATGCCTTGAACGGCTTCACTGGTTTTAGAAGACGCATGGATCGATGATGGAGCGTTGGGGTTTGTTACAGTAGTATACGACGTGATGATTTACCGAGCAGACTGTTGTCAACTTCGACATTGGCGTTCAGATCAGGCCTTCGGGATATAACACCTTGTGTTGAGATAACTAGTGGCAATAGGCCCAGATACCATGTGTAGATAGTCTGACCAAATAGGCTTAGCGCCTTAGGGCTGAGCGCACCTTATATGGCCGGCCAATGTGTGTGCGCAAAAGCTGTGTCGTGGCTGTTTTGAATTCATGAAAATACGGCAAACATACATAACAACTATTCGCTCATATCGTTCCAGTCAATGTGTTTGTGCGCAAAAACTATGTCATGTCTTCGCTGTGTATGTGATTGCGATGCGTGTAAACAAGCCTGATAATGGCAAAAACCGACTTGTTTACTGCATCACGCTTTTGACCATGTTGCATTCATGGGCCTACTAGGGCTTGACAAGGTGGCTGTACCACAATGAGCCTAGCGCTCGCCTAGCGCTTCCGAGCGGACACATATCCTTCTGCTCCTCCTGTACCTCCTTTCCTCCACCACTGGTGCACCAGGCCAGCCAATCATGTGTGCCAGATTGAATTTGATGCTGTATAACCTGATTCGGTCGTCCCACTGTTCAACTGGCTCGCTCGGCCGAAAGTGCCGAAGATACTGGCTAAAGTAAGGCTCCCCGAACTTGATAATCTTACGGCGCCACATGCCTAGTTCATACTCGTTGTGCGCGTAGAGAGCCGAGGAATCAAAAACTACCGGCTCATCTAGACGCCTCAAGTTTAGCCACAGTGCTCTATGTCATACCAGGAGATTCAGGAAGATTGATTGCCGAATTATGTTGAAGGTGCCTTGGCTCGGGCCTGTGATCTTTTGCAGGAGTACTAAGGACTGAGAACATCGATCTTACCTGTTTCAAGGTCTGTCGCAGTGTTTTCCTCCCATAAGTCACCATGAACCAAGCAGGGTTTCAGTACCCGTCCATTAGATTGCAACGGCTCCAAAAGCTGTGGAATAACGTGCTTGACCACTTCTTTGAAAATTCGCTCGTATTCGGGCCAAGGACCATTGACATCGATCTCAGTGTGGAAGAAACTTGTTAGGAGCTTCGTATAAAACAAGGCCCAGCTACTATTCCATTCGACGGTTTGGCGGATCTTACCATGGCAATTGGAACGTGAAATCCAAATTTACCAGTTGGTGACCTGTGTTCACATTTTGGCCGATTCGTAAATCAACAGCTGGAAGGGCAAACTTCAACCAAGGATGTCACTTCGCAAGGAGCCTGTCGTTTTCATGATCATTCAGACGTCTTTGGCTGGGTACGTCAAGAAGTCCGCACATGTCCATTCCCTAAAGGAGCACCGGTCGCGATCCTGAACTAATCGAGGAACTTGGACTCCACAGGGTCTAGAGAAATCGACTGGCTGGTGGCTATATCAAACCCTAAGCATCCCAGAGCCATCGATGAGGATCTGCCTAAGGAGTTACATGAGAGATATCCCGCAGAGTTCGACAGTGCAGGCATGATTCGTGCGACTCGCGTGCCTTTGGGACATGCATACAAGAAGAAGATGCTCGTTGGTAATGTCGACATCGATGGGAAAGTGGTGACTGAAGAAGCATATTATCATATGTGGTGGAGAGGGCTGCATTATATGATGGGCAAGGAAGGCCTCGATGCGGACCTATATCAGATTCGTCCGAGCTTTGAAAAATTTAGGTGTGATGATTTTGGTTTCAAGGTCGACTTCAAGGCCGTCGTCCAATTTCAAGCGGGTTCCAAACAAGATAACACCTTTGACCCATCTCGATCCTGAAAATGTGTCGGAATGGCAAATGCGCGCCGCGCTGTTTTGCCAATGCAACACCATCAGATTTCCTCTAGATAGCAATTTTGATAGCAAGGTAAAGCTCTCTCTGATCACTTCAATCTTTCACCTCGTGACTTTGTACTGTAGAATAGTACCTGTTGCTGAACATGAAAAGCCTCCCTATTCTTATTGTATTATGGGCTCAATGAAATGTCTAAGTTCTGCTCGCTTTGTAGGTCAATCACACTTCAATTGAAAGACGACACTCGACTCACTGTTAAACGCACTTTTGCTAAGGTTAATGATGCAGACTTAAAATACGTTTGATATTGTATTAATACTGTAATTTACTTTCAGGTGTTTGCCATGCCGGGTTTGGCACCCCCTCGGATCGGGCAAAGCGCGCCGGCACAGCCCATCGCCGCTTTCCCAGGCCATAAATATTCGCCCGTCCCCCTTCGACTTTCAACATTCCTCCTCATTTCCTTTGTCTCTTTCGCCTGGGCTTTTTGTCGGCTCCTCGTTTCCGTCCCATGACCCTTTGCTCGGACCTCAACCCGCATCTGGGAGAAGTCTCACCTTTGCGATGATCGATTCTATTGGCCCTGTTTGAAGGCGCGCACTTTTCCCCTTGACTTCTTGGATCGCTGTCCTTCGCGTCCCTCACCTGCGCCTCCTAGAGTGATCCTCGACCTTTCTGTCTTCCTCTCTCAGCGTCCTTCTGTTTTCTGCCCATAGCTGGCCTTCTGTTCCCCGCTCTATTAGCGTGGCAACTATTGTTCACGGGGTGTTGAGCGATCGCCATCGTCACGACAAGGGCGCGAGCAAGGTGGAGCCTGCCCAGAGCTATCGCCTGTGCGCCGAGACCAATTGAATAAATGCCTCACACCACCCTGAGCGTTTTTCCTACTGTGCCGCCGGCGAATGGATGGCGTGATGCTGTTGCTAGCGGTCTGGTGACATCTCCTGCCGGAGCCTGGCTTACGGCAATTGGGCAGCCTCGTCTAGTTCAGCTTGGCTGGGTTTCGGGCATCAGTTGGTGCTGACGTGGCAGCGGCTTGATTGAGAGGATATGCATGTGCACTGCGCAGCACTGCCTGGATTGGAACCCTGGGCTGTTGGAGAGGTGACATTTTCCTGTGCCGTCCTGTGCCATCTTGCCGAACACCCTTCATCCTTGCCATCTGCATCGAAAATCCCCCAGCTCATGAAGAGATTGTCTCAGTCGTGCCGATGCTGAGCCATGGAATCTTGGTGGGTCATCGACGATCAGCTTTAGGGGGGATAATCCGCGCAGTCTGGATGCTCCTTAATGTCCTGCGAGGCATTCTACGAGGCATTCTGTGAGGTGTGATCCCTGGAGATATCAGCTGGCTGCTACAGAGGAGACTTTCGGATACACATCCTGCCGAGGAATACCGCGCGTGGATTGGATGGCAAGAGAACAGAGGAGGGAAAAAAGGAACCATTGGGGGCTGAGCAACCCTTGAGGGTTGCGTGCAGCCAAGAGGGGGCTTACGAAGGTTCAGAGGGACAGCGTAGAGATGGTGTGGCTCGCAATGGGATTGGGTGTACCTCGTACAGAGAGCGGCTAATGAGCCACGACATATAATCCATCTTGCGCTCTCCTTTAGAACAGGTAGCGATTTCCACCGTTTTCTTATTTACAAGATTCCCTCGCAATTTTATTCTACAATGGCTGCCGTTGACATGACCTCCATCCACTTCTATCGACCATCGCCGATCACGAGCCCATGCCCCAGCCTAAAGCCATCAACTTGGGGTAGTGCTGACGAAAGACGCGATGCGACCTTACAGCGCGACAGGTGGAACAAACCTTTCAAGACGAATTACGAGATTGAACCTCAGCTCCAAAGCAAGCTAGCTGGAGAAACCAGAGCCGAGGATGGAGGTATTTTTAGAACCCAGCGTCATGAGAAATTCATCTAACGAATGCAGGAAACTCGGAAAGAGATGGAAACAATCGAGGCGGCGGCGACAGTGGCACCACTAATGAGGAAGACCTTTGCCTTCCATCCATCGAGCCTTTCGGAAATCCCCGCAACCTTTCGTCCGAAACCGAGAAGAACACACCTCTTCCCTTGAAGGAGATTGACCAAGCTCTGTTTGATGACGAATTCTTCGACATTGACGACTTTCTTCGCTTCCCCAGGGCCTGTGCAGCCTCATTAGCTTCAGAGAAATCTCAGCTTTGTGAAGGTGTCGCACAACCACCAATGAAGCAGAGTCCTTTATCGAGGATGCCGAACCCAATGTTCCCTACCAATGACGAGCCTATGGCCGCAACGGCCACATTGAAGGTTTGGGATTCCCCCAAGCGCAAGGCAAACACAGTCAATATGGACGAAGGCAGCAGAGTCAAGATTCATGGTAAGGCTATATTCACTTCAACTTCGACGTGTCTAACAATCTTACAGAACAGTCACTCGAAGTTCTCAATAACATCGGAATCAATAAGTCATTTATCAAACCAACCTTCGAACCTAGTGATGAGCGGAACAAGAATCCAGACATCATGCCGACTAGGACGCTCTTCAAGCTACTGAGCAAGCAGATATTGGCTTTTCCGGGACTGGGTGGGCTCAACTCCAAGCGTGAGACACAGGCTAAGCGTTCAGGTCAGTGCGCATGTCTCCATTGTTGTGGGCACGTCTGATAATTCTAGAAGACTCGATCGTGATCGACGATATCGATGAGAACAGAACCGACATCGATGGTCATGATCCCCCTCCATTGAAGAAGCATAGGGGATCGGAGAAAGCGGCTCTACAACCTGTATTCAAAGTTCCACCTGGACTCGGATTTTACTATAACCGAGCGCTCCAAGATCACGAGAATACCGCAAGCTCAAATCGGTCGAGTGAGCTTGGTGAAAGTCAAGGTAGGACAGAACGTGAACCTTTAATACAAGAGTAAAACGGTGTCTGACATTCCACAGACAACCCGTTCGTGATGCAGGACGAGGACATCAAGACTGGCGACGAGGGCACTTCTGCTGAGATAGCAAGCATTATGTCTGAGATTGATACTGCAGACACCCAGCTCAACGCACTTTGTTCAACAAAAGAGTCAACGACACACCATTGCTCGAATCCTAATGCAACCGCTGAGCCTTTTGATCGCCTATTCTCCCCTAGCATCACTCCATTCGAGGACCGTGAAAGACGGCCTGTTCATGCAAATGTTCACAATGGAAGAACGTCAGCCATCGTCAAATCCGCCAGCACTACCGCCACCAGATCACTTGCCACCGAGCAACATCAGAATCCTGGTGGCCCAGCAGAGGTAGAGGAGCAGGAGTGGGAAATTACGGAGATTCTCGAGAAGAGAGCGGCCGGATTAGAAACGGAATACAGGGTACGCTGGAAAGATACATGGTTGCTCAGCAGTGAATTGGGAAGCGCACAGGGGTTGTTGGAGAAGTTCGAGGCACAAGGTCGAGCACAGCATGGACGTAAACGGGGTAGACCGGCTCGGACGGACAAAGGCTGGTGATCGTGCATTTGTCCGTAACCACATCGTGGGTGCGTGTACGGCCATGTCCCTGCGTCAAGCAAGCACGCAACCTATTCGTTGCCAAAGGCTCAGCTGTAGCGCGAAAGGAGGTGAAGGGATTGATTTGCAAAATTGGTTGGCCGTCAATGAAGAACAGGAAAGCAAGCGAAGACAAGGGCGTATTTCGAGATTTGTTAACTATTTTAGAGCTTGGGTCTGCTGCATATTGAATTAAAATAATGCAATAAAGGACGAGAAGAGAGTTGATTGTAACCACTTCTTGTACTAAACGTCTAAGGGGGGCTTCCAAAACCGCTGTCAGTCATATCTCCTGAAGAGAACTCCCGAGCTCATTATTCCAGGAGGTCTGACGTTGTTTGCCTCCTATGATCCAATACCGGCTCATCCAAGCTGCATGGTGCATCACCTTGCACTGCCTCAGAAGAGTTTTCCTGGGAGACGTTACCTTGGATAGCCCAAATACCAGGTGGCGAGGCACCATGGGCACTGCCTCAAGCTGCCCCAGAAGAATTCTCCTGGGAGACGTTGCTCAGAAGAGCTTGAATTATAGATGGCGAGGCACTAGAGGCACCCACCTCACTGCCCGAGTCACAAGCACAATCACGGTGTACCGTACCAAATTGGAGCGGCGTGCCAGAATTAGAACAGGGTGCTATAGCTGGAAGGATGCCTAAGGGTGGAGCAGGACTGGAGCAGATGGAGAGAATGTCGACAGTAAATATCATTATAGCTTAGGGACGATTACGTAACTACGCGCTTTCAGCACCACGTCACCTTGAATGTGCATTTCCCTTTCGCTTGACCATGTCACGAGCTGGCTATCCAAGCACTTCTTACACTGTCTCGAAAGATGGCACCCACAGAGCTTACATGTCGCCTCCGCGTGAAGAAGGTTGAAGACAATGATGATGACAGTGGACAGCCACAGGAAGCGACGATTCTCCCTCTTAAAGACTACTGACGTAGGAACCGAGATACGCACACGCTGGGCCAACGAGGTGATCAAGCACTTTGGGCAAACTGGGGAACCCCACATCAGCATTCGATCTTGAGATTTTGTTGCTGAATTAGATGGATCTATCGAGTCTCTTCCGATGTCAGGATTGGAAGGCGACCTCATTGAGGGCTATCCCGCTCGCTTCCAGATACCACCAAGCACCTTACAGGGTTTGGATTACGAAGAAAAGGTCAGAAGAACCGAAATGTTCGCAATGGCTAGTCTGCTCTACGAGATCATGACCGGAAGGAAGCCGCTCGAGGGATTGACCGACGACGAGGTGCGGCATCGCTTCGTTGATGGGGATTTTCCCAATGACGCCGCTGCTCTGCCCAATGTGCTATTCATCTTTTCGGGCTGGAGTGCAGAGTTCTCGCAGAAACTAGCGAGACGAGGCATACATGATCATAGACGTTTCTCAAGAGCTTCTGACTGTTTGTAGTGAAACCACAAGATGTCACTCTTTTCCAAGCCACGAAAAGCTATGCCAAAGCCCATTCAGTGCTCGCTGGTCTTCAAGTAGTGAGCACTACTGTTTCTGTTCTATCATTCCTCGCGGTGCCCGTACTCGGAGCTATCGGATTCACGGCTGCGGGGCCGGCGGCCAACTCTGCTGCAGCAGCTTGGCAAGCATCGATTGGGGCGGCCAAGGCCGGCAGTCTTTTTTCTTGGTGTCAGAGTGCGGCCATGGGCGGAGGGGCTTTAGGTGGTATCCAAGCTGCTGGTGTTGCTGGAACGGCGCTTACAAAAGTGGGCAATCTTCCGGAATTGGTGAAGACATTCAGAAGGGGTTTCCGTACCCCAAACCAACTAGAGTGACTTTGTAATAGTTAAGGCGATGCCTCTAATAGCCTGACGACATGCAAAAATTTCACTCAGACCCAGGTGATACGACACGACAGCCTCGATCTCAGCGAGGAGGTAGACCAGGAAGTTGATCCTCTTGTCCCAGTAGGTCAATCGCCGGAGCATATCCTGCTCTTCTTCTAGAGCTGCATCTAGAGTGATCTCGCCGTCGAAGGTTCTCAAAGTCGTGACGAGAGTGCTCGAGTCTGTGGGCATGGCTGTGGAGCAGCAAGGCATGGAAGGAAGTCTTGCTCAGCGAGCGCTTCCACTCCCAAGCTTTTGGTGTTTTCTCAAACATCGAAATATTACAGCGCTAAAATTGATACCACGAGACTACCTGCGCAATTCTTATGAGCAGGCTAAGTGATTTTCATATTTTACAATTTCAGAATTGTTAAGCTTAAATTAAACTGAATGCCTTGGCTTGGTATTGCCATGTAGATCCCCTCCGAACTGCCCATCTCTTTTGTACATCAAACGACCAAAGACGCCATTGACAGTAGCAGGTCTAGTCGTACCCGCCTTAGCACTCCGCAAAGGCGCGAAGATCCTGCCCCGATAGTCTACCCGAAGTGCCAAAGTGTGCAGCCCTTAGAGATGATCACATAAGGCTAAGCGCTGACATTGGCCTGGGGCGGCTCGCGCCGAGCATCATCCCTTGGGTCCAATCGAGGCTCAAGCATGACGCGGTGCTTCCTCGATCATATCCTCGTCGTGCTTGTCAACCAGACAAGGAATGAGATCCATGACATGGACCCAGGCCCAAGTTCTCCATGAAAGCTGCTTCTTACCCAAGGAAGCTTCTGGCTGCTCAAGACTCTGGGGCCACGCACCACTTATCGAATTCTCGTACCCTCCAGAGAGCAGCATTTCCGATACGACTTGTTCTTGAATCGTTTTGAGCTGCCGAATATGAGGAGGTAGAAATGGGAGACCTTTTGCCCCTCCATATGCTTTTCGATAAGAGGCATAGTTCTGATCAGTATCGATGAGAGTGAAGAGGTGTGGTATTTCACTTTCGTCGAAGCCGGTTTCTCGTAAAGCTTGAAGTACAGCGCACAAGCTGTAAAAATTCTGTCTGTTTCGTAATTCCTAATACGAACATTAGCATTTTGAGAGCAACAAAGAAGGGAGATACTCGCCTTGGCAAGATCAGCAAGTAGATCGCTGAGGCGGCTCTCAAAGATGATACTGTCCTGTGCTGCTCGGCACCGCCCGTCCCATTGTCTGTTCATATGTTGAAGGTAAGAGTCTCCATTGATGAAGCTCTGAGGTTGTAGTAAGCTGAAGGCATCGACATCACTTTTAGTGAGAGATTCCGCCAGATCTCGAGGTGACATCGTCCTGACGTTGTCGAAAAATTTGGTGTCCGTGTCAAAACTGCGTATCCAATCTATCTCCTCCTGCAGGTATCTTCGTTGAAAGCGCACTTCTAGCACTGCGAGGTGTTTCAATGTTCCGTCGAGGTTCGCGTTTGGATGTCTGAAAAGGTCGCGGAGAGGGCCGTAGATCATTTCAAGACTGGGTTGAGGCGCAAGTTCCATGTCCGAACGATGAAGCAGCGCAAACAACACACTTTGGCTGACCGCCCAATGCACCGGGCTTCCTTCGGGCAATCGCTGCCATTAAAATCATTAAACGAGCGAATGGTATTGGGACGGCTGCACTCACTCGTACAACCTGCACAAATTTTTCGGTCTCCCCGGGAAAGTTCTCTAATCGGTCAGATATTTGATTGAATAGGTCATCATGCCAGTCTTTGAAAGCCTCCAATGGTAGGACGTCCTCATTGGGGTAGAGTGCTTCTCTGACATAGTCCAGAAACGTGATGCTTTCGAACCGCGACAAGCTTTCCTCATTAAGCTCCGAGGCAACGTTTGACGCGTCCGGCTGTGATAACGCCGCAGGTAATGTCGAATGCCACCAAGTTCTGTCGTCAGGACGTGAAGGCTCAAGCCGCGTCAGTATCTCCTTCACCTTTTGGTCCAAATCCATATCATCAACATGGCTCCGACTGGATGTTCCTGCACTCAATTGCAGGAGAGAATTGTTCAAGATTGGTGTCCACCTCGTCCGGAGGATCGAAGCGGGAGTGCTGCTGTCCCTGTACGTGCGATATCGGCATAGAAGTCGAATGGCCTGAAGGTCGTGGCCTCGAAGGATATACTCTGCCTGAGCCTCCCACCAGGGCGGTATTGAGTCGTCTATGGATGATGTGTAGGAGCTGCGCAATGATGATGCAATGGAGCTCCTGAAGAGGGTGGACGAACATGAGGCTAGAGAATTCTGAGGCGTCAAAGGGCGGTGAAATTGGAGTTCGTTAACGGTCGAAAAGGAACCACGTTTGGACCCAGGCCCTTGGATTGTCATGCACCGAGCCAACCGGCCTGGCGCAGGTACGGAAGGAGGCGATTGATCCATTGCTAGGACAAAAGGCTGACCACTGGACGAGAGTTTCACCGCCAAACAAGGCAACAAAACACCTACAGGAGAAAATGAGGAGAATATTGCAGCGGGGGCCTAGCAGCCTTTTCTAGGCAAACCTGCATTGCGAACTCCATCACAATCAAGTCAAGGAGAGCAGGAAGTCCTAGCACGTTGGGGAAGTAGAAGACATGCCGAGAAGGGACTGTGACGAACTCCAAATTGGGGACTGTATCCATGTTCAATGGACCTTTACAACAAGACTCCCTTGGATTCAAGCTAGGCTCACGTCGAGCTAGACTTGTGGTGCAATGAGGTGGGATTGCCGCCCTTCTTGCAGAGCGTAGAGTGACGGTAAAAAGCCCGTGGTTTTTCGTCTAGATTGCAGGTGCAGAATCGATGATGTCGGTCGACATATTTCTGACAGAGACACCGTCACAAGACGATGATGGGAAGGACAAGACCAGATGAATGCATTGAATATCGATTTGGGTATCGTCTGAGCGCTACAGCCACCAAATTGGTCACTGTTTGGGCGCTTCAATCACCAACTTGGGCACCGTACGAGTGCTCCAATCGCGGACTTTTGGCGCTGTTCCCAAATTGTGACACTGTAGATCGAGTCCAAGGGATGTGACGTTTACAGGGTTCTTGTTCCTGCCGAAGCATAATGTAAAGCATGTCGTAAAAAGAGGTTGCTGCCAGGTCACTGAGGTGGATGCAAGGCGATCTGGTTGAGAACGCGCGTAGAGGTGCTTCAATCAGGACCTGAATCCCTGCCTGAAAGCCAACTCGAAGAATCTTGTGATATCAGGTCAGCTCTCCGCAGCACTGGAGAGCCGTTGCTGACAATAGTCTATGACCAGGGCTCCTCGCCCTCCTGCTCCCCTTCCATCTCCTGAGAGCCTCGTCGTTTTCGCCATTCCACCTTGTTCCAAATGCACCACCTTGTATGAATATTGATGGGCTCTTGAGCTCTTGAAGCCCTGTCGTCATGTCTGACTCGAAAGAGAGTTGCTTCGCGCCAGTAATCAAGGACGGTCGTCTAGTTTGCCTAGGGCTCGCTGTTCAGCGTCAGCAGAATCGTTGCGTAAAGAGAACGTACACATCCTTACTTACATCAAGGTACGGGAAGACGTGATGATTCTTTGCTGCTTTTGTCTCTGCATGTTTCGCTCAGATCCGCGACTGATTTCACGATGGTAACGATCCAGAGTGTCTCCCCGTACGTAGGACACACATCATCAGTTCTTAGCGCCTGAATTGTTGTCGCATGCCCCGCCATCATCCAACAACGTCAAGAAAGAAATGGCTGCTGAAGCTGCGGTACCTTCAACTTCTGCCAGTGATGAGCTCTCGAGGAGAAAACTGGATGACGACGGTTTCGTCGTGTTGAGAGGGTCGGTATTTGGTCAGCGATTTGATGGATTCGCACGGAAGGGCTTGCCCTTCAAAAGCGCAGACGGTTTGGACTTTTGCAAACTCAACATCCTTAGCGACGTTGTAAGCAAGCTCCTCTACTCTTGCTTTGCCTCTTCTGACATGGATGATAGCGTGTCCGTGGGGTTCTTGAGTCTGAATTCCCATGGTGTGGACTTGGAGCGTACACGATGCTGGATGCTACTCAACAAGTCCCTGGATTCTTTCTCCATCCGCAAGAACCAGAACGCGAAGCCCTTGTCATTCAGCTATGGAGTAAGGGATCAAAGGTTGAAGTCTACAGAGGCTCTCATTTCTGCCGGTCGTTGGAGCATACCACGGGTGATACATTACTGGAGGTCTCTACCGATCAGCTTCCGATGAAGGCAGTGAAGATGGAATTTGAGGAGGGAGGATTGTAATCATATCTCTTGGTACGCTGTGGACACAAGCTGACCTGTGTAAGGTCTATCCTGGACGGCCGACTCTCCTTTAAGATCCTTAGTGGTCACGCAGTAACTATGGTGTTTGCGGTCCAGCGACGGCTCGACAAATTTGCGAAGATGATACTTCCTGAGGCGCCTGAGCTTAGAGCCCAAGTGGAGGAGATGACCACTCGGAAGATTGGTTTCAATTATGAATACAAGGGATGATGGATCTACATTGTTGGATCATGGGCTATGGCCTGTTACGGCAAGGATTGTGAATCAGCGCGAAGCCATTATGAGTGAGTGGACTACCTAGAATCTCCGACTGAATTTTGCAAGAAGGTCGAAGTTTGTCCTGCGCCAGCCGCTATATAGCCCCCATGATTGAACTGATCGGATGCCATATGCAGATGATCTGATGATACAATACCCCGCGAGGGAGCTTCACGATAGCTAATGGCATCGAATTGTTCATCGGCTCCACCTGAGTCTTGATCGGTGCCAACCGAAAAGTATGCCGGGCGGTGCATATGGCCCCTGACTCCGCCAGGATCTCGTGAGAATACCGGCGCCTGCACTGAAGTAGCTGTAGAGTAGCATATGCCATTTTGCTGCGTGGGAACTACGCCCAAGTCCGGAAAGCAGGTTGGATTATGCTCTGGAGTGATCGAGAGGCTGTTGATGCGATTGCAGTTGTTGGCAACCCAACCATAATCTCGAGAAAGCATTGCAGTTTGCCCTAAATCTTCCTCTGATGCGAATGAGTGCTGGTAGCTTGCGGGAGAAGTTTGAATAGCAGCTCCTGCAGAAACCTGAGAGAACATTGGAGCTTGTGTCAAAGCGATTGTAGGCTTGTCCTTACGTTGGAGCTGAGTAGTGGCCCCTCCAAAGCTCTGGTTATATGTGGGAACTTGCTCGCGAGAAGTCGTAGATAGCCATGCCGGGTCCAGCTGCGTAGGGACTCCGCTGGGGTCCTGGAAGAAACGCGGAGCTTGATCCAAAGCCGTGGAACTGTAACCTGTGCCATCGATTTGAATCCCAATAACGCCAGCATCCCGTGAGAACACAGGCGCCTGGTCTATCGCAGGTGTAGGCCAGCTCGACACGTCTGACGCGTTCGGATGCGCCATAGCCAGTCTTGAGGATGGTCCTGCCATTGAAATGCCTAACACTTATGAGTCAATCAGGTTTGAATAATTTTCGAGGGGACGACGCACCTTCTTGAGGGACCAGGCCCAAATCCTGATTCATAGACTGTCCCACGACCTCGCGGTGTCTTTTCGTTTTCAGGTGTCGACTGAGAGAAGTCGATGTAGACAGATCTACCTGACACTGCTCGCAGCGAAGCAAGCGAGTTGCCGGTAGAGTTACTGAAAGAAAGCATGTTAGAATTAATATAATCCAAGTCAAAGCAGCATACTCACTGCGAGAGTTCGGAACGCAAGTATGCTGAGCCAGGTATACGGGCCTTGCGAAACGTTTCTCACACTTCTCGCAGTAAGTTTCATCAAGAGAAGGAGCAAGTTCCGGATGCTTGATCCGAATATGACTTCGAACGTGGTCCGATCTTTTGCAGGACTTCGAGCACTTTGGACACTGGTGGGGCCTCTCCGAGATTTGAGCTCGGAGAGCCTCAATGACAGTTTGTTGCAAGACGATCGTCTGCTTGTAATGCTCTTCTGTGTGATGCTCATCTTTTCTCTTCTTCACGTGGATAGTGGGTGGTTTGGTATGAGTGCGAGTCTGGATAGGTTTGGCTGATGTGGGTTTCAAAGATCCATGCAGTTGGTGTCTTCTGTTCGGTGTCCCTGATGGTATATTCAGCCTTTCGTGTGTTTCTAACGAGACGCTGCCCTTACCTTTTTGCTTGTGGCTGGAGGAACGGCGGGTTGCGTCGATGGAGATTGATGCCACTCGAGACGGGGATAAGGACATCTCGCACCTGAGACGTGGGATGGTGCGAGAACTCTCAACCACAGAAGCTTGGGTAGAACTAAAGGAAGCTAAGATGAGACGTTGCGTTGACTGTACCCTGGACAGTTGGATGCGTGCGGTCCCCAAATAGAGCTGCTTACGTAAGTATGCGCTATCCCTTTGCTGTCGTCGGTCCCAGCCAAGTCGCCTGGCCATTTTCTAGCTAATCGTACTCAATGTCGCAGCAGAGATGCCTCACCAAACGACGATATTCTTGGACCATGAGAAATCCAACACGACTACCCGCACAGTCCACCTGGCGATCCGGTTGCAGACTTGAGAGAAGCGAGGCTCCCTTTGGGGACCTACACCGCTCGAGCCACAGCGATCAACAACCTTTTCCGACAATTATGCCGTATACTCAATGACGAAGCAATGCTCCGCACTTTGCACTTTATCACAGACTAAAGTCTTCTTGAGCCTGGCGGCACAGCTTTTTGGAATCGAAGGTGGCGACATCTGTGACCTCCCCAAAGATGACCTCTATTTCGCCTGAGAGGCTTTACCCAATTCTGACATCTAAATTTCTAGA
>JAABUV010001043.1_pt1 | contig 40706 bp, 54 predicted proteins | sample 5559971 | NCBI WGS metagenome assembly JAABUV01 (sample SAMN10711881, study PRJNA513362) | rock metagenome | isolation source: Antarctica rocks | place: Antarctica: Victoria Land, Knobhead nord | collected 2015-12-19 | reverse complement strand
GCAGGAAGTCAAACTTGGCCTGCGGCAGCTGCCCGGCGCGCTTGAGCACCGCGATGCACAGCTGCGACGCCACGATCAGCTTGTGCCGCTCGAAGAGGCCCTGCGCGCGGCGCGCGCCGGCCTGAGCCGCGGCGCGCCGGAGGTAGGGTAGGGTAGGGCAGGGCGCGCCGCTTTGCGCCGCGCCTGCGCGACGTAGTCGAAGATGACGGCGGTCGCGGTGCTGGTGAGCAGGTCAACGCGGCGCTGCAGCGTGGCGCGAGCGCCCTCGCCGTCCGCGTCACGGCCGTCAGGGCCGCCGTCGGCCGGCGGAGGCTCCTCGGCCACAACCGGCGCCGCGTCCATGCCTGCCCCGCGCGCGCGCGCCTGTCAGCCTGCCGCGCGCATTGTGAGCGGGCCGCGCACGCGCGCGCGGGCGGCGGGCGCAGCCGGCGGCGGGCGCGCGCCCTTCTTGAGCGCCAGCACAAAGTTGGCCATGGAGTAGTGGTACACGCGGTCCAGCGCGTTGAGCGAGTCGATGAGGAAGTACAGCAGCGCGCAGCGCGCGGCGACCGGCCGATACACCTGCGCGCCGCTCAGAAGCAGGCTAGGTTTAGGTACCCTAGCCAAACCCATCCTAACCCATGAAGCAGGCAGCTAACCCGAACCCTGTGCCTGCGGCGAGCGCGCGCGCGGGCCGCGCCGCGGCGCACCTCGCGGGCCTGCGACAGGCTGGCGCCGGTCTCCTTGGCCAGCACGACCTTGTCCGCGATCTCCAGCGCGGTGCGCTTGGTCTCCTCCAGGTTCTCGATCAGCGCGATGTCCTCCAGGATGTCGCCCTGCGCGGCGCGCGCGCGCCTCGCGCGCCGCGCGCGTCCGTCGCCACAGTGCGAGCTGCCGCGAAGGAAGCTCGCATGGCGGGGCATGTGGAGGTCGCTGGAGGCCCGCTGCCCAAGGTGTGGATCGGCACGGCCCGTGGCACGTGAGCGCCCTAACCCTACCCCTGACCCCGATGGGCCGCCGACCTGGCTGTTGGCCAGGCGCGCGAGCAGGTTGTCCTCCAGCTCGGTGAGCGTGATGGTGTACTGCGCCAGCTGCGCCACGAGCGCGGCGGCCGCCTGCTGCAGGTCGGCGCGCTCGTGCGCCACCACGGCCGCCAGCAGCTGCTCCTCCAGGCCCTCCTCGGTCACGCAGAAATTGACCAGCGTGGTCTGCGCCGCGATCTCGGGCCGGTAGTGCGGGTTGGCCAGCTTGGTGGCCAGGTACAGCCTGCGCGCGGGCGCGGCGTCGCATGCGGCCCGCCCCTACCCTACCCTACCCTACAATTGTTAGGGATGATGCGGGAGCGCCTTGCACAGTCCGGCGGCGCGCGCACCTGAAGTTGGGGTTGTACTCGACCTCCGCGTCGCCCAGCTTGAGGACGGTCGCGCGCCCGCGCTTGGTGACCAGCTTGCCGATCACCGGGTCCAGCACGGCGTCGATGCTCTCCGACAGGTTCTCCAGCAGCAGCGGCAGGCCGGCCTCGATGCACTTGACCACCTGCGGCCGCACGCGCGCGCGGTGGGCGCATGCGGGGGAGCGGGGGCGGCGCGCCGCGCCGGACAGAAAGGGTTTGGATAACCCTGTCCCTTTGCGCGCGGGCCGGGGCGCCGCCTGCTCGATGTAGCGCGGCGCCGACTGCTGCGTGATGACCAGGCCGGCGGGCTGCTCGCGCCGGATGATCCACTGGATGCCCTGCAGCTGCGGGTCGATGAGCAGGCTCCAGCGGCTGGCCGCCGTCATGATCGCGCCGTTCTCCACGCTCAGCGTGTCGGTCTGCAGGCCCTCCTGCGCCCAGCGCGCCTGCCGCGCGCGCGCAGCCCCGCTCGGCCGGCCTGTCCGCTCGGGCGGCCGCGCATGCCGCAGGGGCGGCGGCGCACGCCTTGGCGGCGTCGCTGGTGAGGATGTCCAGCGGCGCGATGCCCGCGGACAGCGGGATGGCGCGCTCGTGCAGGTCGGGCAGCCACTTGTCCTGCACCAGCGCGCGCCGGAAGGGGATGCTAAAGGGCCCGGCGTAGCTCACGAACGCGGCCGCCAGCAGCGTGTTGCCGACCAGCTTGCCTGCCGGCGCGCGCGCCGCGCGTGGCGCGCCGCCCTGCGGGGCTTGCTTGGGGTTGGCGGGGCGGCCGCGCGCGCGCACCCTCCGCCAGCGTGAACTGCTTGATGGTCGCCGTCCAGCGCTGGAACTCGCCGGCCAGGCCGTTGATCAGGCGGTCGGCGAGGCGGGCCTTGCCGGCGGTGCGCTCCGCCTGCGCCATGGCCGCGTTCTTGTCCTCGGTCGCCTGCGCGCGCGCGGCGCAGCGCGGCGTCGCGGCCGGGCGGCGGGCGGCGGGCGGCGGCGCGGCCCGGGCGGCGCCCGTGCGCCGGGCGGCGCGCGCCTTCATGAGGCCGCCCTCCAGGACGGCCACGCGCTCCTGCAGCTCGCGCACGCGCGCGCGGATGGCGGCCAGCTTGCGGCTCGCGCTGTCCAGCTTGCGGTTGGCCTCCGCCAGCGCCGCGCGCTTGGGCGCGACCATCTGCGCGCGCGGGGCCCGGCGCACATCGCGGCCGCCCCGCGCGTCTGCAGGTCTCGCGCGGCAGTTCGGGCAGGCGCGGCAGCGCGTGCGCGCGCCTGGTAGATGCGGAAGTACTTGCAGATGTTGATGACCCAGGCGCACAGGCCGGCCGCCGCGCCGGACTTGGTGCGGATGTTGTCCGCGTTGAAGGCCGGGTTGGAGATGAACTCCTTTTCGGCGCGGTCCGCGCACGCGAGCGGCACGTTGTCCTTGTCGAACGCGAGCAGGCTCTTGAGGAAGGCGTCCACGTTGCCCATGAACTTTTTGCCGGCCGCCCAGCTCAGGTCCTGCCGCGGCGCGCCGCAGCGCGGCCGCCCTCAGCCTCGACATGCACTGAACTTATGTACCTGGCGCTGCGGCTGGCGTGCGGGGGCGCCCGCATATATTCGCGGGCGCGGCGCGCGCGCCTTGGGGATGCGGCCGCCGGGCGCGGTAAGGACCATGCAGGCGGCCACCACGTTGACGACCTCCCCGGCCGGGCTGCCGAAGCTCTTGAGCTCGCCCAGGCTGGCCTTGTCCAGGCTGTTGAGCGCGGCCTCGGCCTCCTTGATCACCGGCTCCGCAACAGCCAGGTCGCGCGCGCACTCGTCCTGGAACGCCGTCACCTCCGCCTGCGCCCGCGCGGCTGCGTTGCTGCGGGCGCCGCGCCGCCGCGCGCCGCATGCGCCGCGCGCCGCATCCCCATACCAAAAATAAACAGCGCATGCGGCCGCGCGCGCGGCGGCGCGCCTGCAGAGGCGCGGCGGCCTCCTCGTCGCCGCGGCTGGCCTCGACTGCCTCGTCCACGACCGCCTTCTCGCGGCCGATGCTCTCAATCAGCGTCTGCGTGGCCGCCTTCTTCTCCTCCACCACCACCTGCTCGTGCTGCAGCATGACCTGCAGGTCCGCCACCTGCCCCGCGCGCGCCCGGCACCGCGCGTTAGGCAGGGTGCTGGCACGGTATAGGTTTAGAGTATAGTGCGGTATAGGGTATAGTATGCCTGCGCGGAGGCCTGCGAGATCTTGTCCACGCCGCTCTCAAGGCGCTCCTTCTCGCCGTGCAGCTCGGCGCGCTTCTGCGCCAGCAGGCCCTTGTACAGCGAGATGAGCTCCAGGTAGCTCTTGGGCGTGGTGTAGTTGTACCGCCGCACGCTCTCCAGATACCTGCGCATGCGCGACGCGCGCATGGGCGCGGCGCCCGGCCGGGCGCAGGCGCAGCCATGCAGCCAGGCGCGCGGCGCCGCACCGCTGCGAGGCGTCCACGACGGCCAGGTGCGCGAACGCCATGTGCAGCGCCAGGCTGTCGCGCACGTCCGCCTGCACGTCGGGGATGTCCACCAGGAAGCGCGTCGCCACGCTCACCAGCGCCTGCGTGCGGCAGCGCGCCCCTGGCCGCCGCCAGGGGTCCACGGGTCCGCGCTCACTGGACGGGCGGGCCGGCGGGGCGGGCGCGTGCCTCGGACGGCCACGTGTGGAACCAGTCGAAGGAGGTGCAGTTGACGAGCGCGGGGAACTGGCGCGCGCGGATGCGGAAGCGGTCGTCCACGGGGCTGAAGCACAGGACGACGTGCAGGTACTTGCGGACCTGCGCGCGCACGCGCCGGCGCGTGGAGGCCGGTGCGCGTACGCGCAGCCGCTCAGGTATGCGCAGCGCATGCGGAGGCGCGCGCCTTCTCAATGAAGAAGTCCCACAGGTTCTCCGGCGTGTCCATGAGCCCCGCCGCCTTGACCTCGCTGCGCACCGCGTTGCTGAACTGCTCCCTGTCCTCCTGCGCGCAGGCGGCCGGCGCTGGGCGCGCGCCGGGCAGCCGCCTCGTGGGCAAAGCTGGACATGCGAGCTGCAGCGGCTGCCGCCTCCCAACGCCTGGAGTGAACCCGCCAGCCCCAGGCTCACTTGTGTCTGGCATGCTGCATGCGCGCAGTGAGCTGTGCTTCACCGTGACAGAGTCCGCAGGCGCAGGGCGCGCGCACCGGCGAGCACAGGTCGGCGACGTAGCCGGTGGAGAGCAGGTCGTTGATGAAGACCAGGAACTTCTCGTTGACGATCTGGTTGTCGGTCAGCAGGAAGGTGACCGGGATGCCGCGCGCGCCGGCCTTGGCGTACAGCGCCAGCAGGTTCTCCTTGAACTCCGGCACGCCGTACGTGGAGGACACCGAGATTTGGAACACCTGCATGGTTGAAGCCATACTGCAACGCTCGTAGGGCTCAGCGCCCATGCCGGTGGGTTAGGGCACATGATGCCTGGTAGGCAACTGGAAAACCTAAATGAATGAGTGGTTTATAACCGCGTATCAGGCGACCTTGGCGCGCTGCCTGCTCGGCCCTAGCTCGCAGGGGCGGAGGCGCGGCGGCAGGCAGGCGCGCGCCTCGTAGCCGCAAATGAAGGACGCCAGGCGCGCCAGGCTCTGCTTGCCGGAGCCGCCCACGCCGACCAGCATGGCGTTGCCGCGCGGCAGCGCGATGATGCGCGTGATGCGGCACACGTGCTCCATCGCCTGCGCGGCCGCGGGCGCCCGGACTGTGACGGCGGCCGCCGTGAGGGCTGTGCGCGCGCGCGCGGCGGCGAGAGTTAGGTTTAGATTTGGCGGCAGCGGCCGGGGCCGTGCCTGCTGGAACAGCACCAGGTCCATGACGGGGTTCGCCTCGTTGTACTCGGCCAGCCGGGCGTCCAGGGTCTTGCGCAGGACGTCGTAGCCGGGGATGGGCGCGTACACCGGCTCGTCGTCCGCGTTCGTGACCATGAAGCTGCCGTACAGCAGCGGGCGCGCCTCCAGGTCCGCCTGGCGCCCGCCGCCCACATGCTAATTTGTGCTCAGGCGCATTGGCCAGCGCCCACGTGGTTCGATTGATTGCTGTCGCGGGCCTGCGCATGACAATCTTTGGCCGCTGCCCGGCTCTGGCTTGCGACGCAGCGGCCCGCGCGCGCCTGCTTGAGCTCGTCAAAGTGCTTCTTGGCGGCGTTGGCGCGGAACTCGGCGAAGCGGGCCAGGTCGGTGCCGTTGACGAGCCGGTCGGACAGCACGCGCTCGCACTCGTGCACCCAGAGCCGCGCGGCGTGCAGCGGCTCGCGGAAGTGCTCCTTGGTCATGCGGCACAGGCCCTGCGCGGCGCCAGCCGGCGGCCTCCGCGCGCGCTCTGCCGCGGATCTCGTACAGACTGTAACACTATACCCTAACTTTGTGCCCTGAGTCTCTCATACAGCACGCACGCCGGCGCGCGGGCGCGCCTGCGTGATGTTGGACAGCTCGCGCAGGTTGAACTGGTAGTGGAACTTGACCGCCGACGGCAGGAAGCTGTTCATCACGTTGCGGTGCAGCTCCAGCATCGCGTCCACCAGGCGGCCGCCCAGCCGCGCGACCGCGCCGTCAAAGCCGCCCGCCGCGAGGTGGCCCTCCAGGATGGCTGAGTAGATGGTCCTACGCGGCGTGCGCGGCTGAGCGGCCTGTGTGTAGGCCCCATTTCAACTTAAACGGCGCGGCCGCAGCGTGCCTGGCGGTCTCCATGGACGGCATCTGCACAGCAAAGGTCGCAAAGTGCCGCTGCATGCGCGGCGTGATGTGGAAGGAGCCGGCGGTGGGGTTCATGCACGCGGCGTACTGCACGTTGGTCACCTCCTTGAGCACCGCCTTGACCTGCGCGCATGCGCTCTGTGTCTCTAAGCTAATGGGCTTATGCTACCGCAGGGCCTGTGACAGAGGCTGGTGACAGAGGCGGTCAGCAGGCGCCGCGCGCGCGCCTTGTCAAACCAGCCGCGGTAGTCCAGCGACTGCCGCAGCAGCTCGATGGCGGACTGCGTGTCATACTTGTCCACGAAGGGCATGTTGATGTCGTCCACAAAGTACACCAGCCGCTTGCCGCCCGGCGGGCCGAAGCGCACCCCTGCGCGGCGCGCCCCGGGCCTCGGCACCGCTACGCGTGTCGGGGTTAGGGTTAGGGCCGGCGCCGGCGGCGCGCACCCGACTTCTTCTCCAGCGACTGCTCCAGGATGCTCTGCAGCGCGGGCGCGTCCGAGAACGAGTTGAGGTTGATGGCCGCGTAGCCCATCGCGTCCGCGTCCAGCGCCTTGAGCTTGTGCTGCATGATGGCCGTCTTGCCGGAGCCTGCGCGGGCCGCGTGCGCTCTGCGCGCCGCGCACATTACTTTTCCACTTGAAGGCGCATGAGGTCTGGGCGCGCGCGCCGGTGCTGCCGACGAACATGACGTGGTGCCGGCGCGCGACCAGCGTAAGCCAGCAGGTAGGTCAGGCGCGCGGTCTCCATGGTCGGCACAAACACGGCGGCCGACGCGTCGGGCGCGTACGCGAACGCGGGCACGCGCGCCTCCCAGCTGACCATCGCCACGGCCGCCTCGTCCACGTAGTAGTCGAACACGAGGCCCTGCGCTTTCCACCGCCCGCCCGTCAGCCGTCTGCGCATGCGGCCCTACCCTAATCTATGCACTTGCAGGGCGCCGCGCATGCAAGGCGGGCGCGCCTTGTCGGGGAAGGGCACCGCCTTCCACTCGGCCACCCACCACTTGGAGAACTGCGCGCGGTAGTCGCTGACCTTGTCCACCAGCATGGTGCCGCCGAAGGCCCAGACGCACGCGAACACGAACTGGTGCTCCAGCAGCCGCTTGTCCGGCGGCGGCGTGCCGCGCACGGTCTCCTGCGGCGCGCGCCACGTTGGGTTTCCATGTCGAACCGTGCATGGTGTGACGGCCGGCGCGCGCGCGCGCGACGCGGTGCATGCAGGGCCGCGCGCGGCGCGCGCCTTGGGCAGCAGGCTGCCCAGGATCTGGCAGACGGTCGCGGCCTGCGACACGGCCGGCAGCGGCACGACCGCGCGGAAGTTGCGCCGGCAGTGCTCCATGGTGGCCTCCACGTAGCGTTCGAACAGCACGGCCAGCAGCGGCCGGAACTCGCTCGCCTCCAGGCCGGCCAGCCAGCTGTCCACCGCCTGCGCGGCGCCGCCGCCCGTCTGCGCGGCCTGCGTGGGTGTTGAAGGCATGCAGCAGGCGGGGGCGGGCGTGGGCGGGCGCGCCGGGCGCCAGCCGATGTCGTCGGCGTTGACGTAGATGACGCCGCCGCGCGAGACGGTGGCCGGCGAGCAGTGCTTCATGTGGTTGATCTCCAGCAGCAGGCGCATGCTGGGCGTGAGCGGGATGCGCTCGTTGCTGGCCAGCGTCAGCATCTTGTTGTCGTCCATGACCGTGTTCATGCTCTGCGCGCGCGCGCGGCTGCGCTCCGCGCCAAGTCGCCGCCCCGCCGACGTGCAGGGCTGGCGCGCGCGCGCACCTCGATCCACTCGGCGTCGATGTCGCCGTCCAGCACGATCCACTGGTGCCGGTTGGTGCGGTTGTTGGCCATGTCGCGGAAGGTCACGCTGACCAGGCCCTCGCGCCACTCGCGCGTGGCCGGGTTCAGGCTGCCGTACAGCTCGTTGCGCGTCACCGACTGCGGGCAGGTGGCGAGGTATGTCAGGCTAGCGTGCGCGAGAAGCTGTGAGCGTCATGGGATGTAGGGTTAGACGTGCTGGACCAGCGCGCGCCTTGGGGTTGATGGGCTTGTAGACCGTCTTCTCGCCGAACAGCTGCTGCGCGCGCATGAGCGTGCGCCAGATCGCGCTCTTGCCGCAGCCGGCCGGCCCCAGCAGGAAGACGCTCCAGCGGACGACCAGGATCTCGCGCAGCTGGCTGACCTTGAGGCAGAACTTGTCGTCGGGCTGGTAGCCCAGCTCAACGGCGGCCTCCTTGACCTGCGGCGGCGCCGACAGCGTTGGCACATGCGATGAAGAGCCGGCCGTCGCCGGGCCGGGCGCGGCCGGCGCGCCTTGGCCTCGAACTCGCGGTCGACCGAGCGCGGCACCAGCTCGGCCGTGCGCGGGAACAGGTCGTTGAGCAGGCCCATGAAGATGCTCGTGTCGTCGGCCGTCAGCTTGCCCAGATTGAAGTCGCGCAGCGCGCGCAGCAGCACCTGGCGCGCGCGCGCGCGGCACGGCGGTCAGCGCATGCTCAGCCAACCAGGTGTGCATGACATGCGCGCACGCGGGCGGCGGGCGGGCACCTTGTCCTCGGACATGTCGGGCGCGGCGCGGCGCATGCCGCCGGCGACGTACAGCGTGGTCTTGATCGCCCGCAGCTTCCAGTCGTAGTGCTGGCTCTTGGACAGCAGGTCCTCGCACAGCTTGTACAGGATGACGAATTTGCGGCTCAGCGCCTTGCTCTGCTGGAAGCCCTCCGCCATGAGCATGACCTCCTGCGCGCCCGCTGGCCGCGCCCTGAGCCTGGCCCGGACCCGCCGGCCGCCGGCGCGGCGCGCGGCGCGAGGCGGGGCGCACCGCGATCAGGCTCAGGTCCGGTACGCACATGCTGCAGGGCCGGAACAGCGCCTGCGCGCCGCCGCCGCCGTGCGTCAGCGTGCGGCGCACGCGGGGGCGGGCGCAGCGCGCGCGGAGGCAGCGCCGCGCGGAGGCGGCGCCGCGCCTTGAGCGACTCGGGCAGCTCGGCGCGGCCGGAGTAGCCCGGGTTCATTGTGATGAAGGCCATGACGCTGGGCTTGAGCGCGACGTCCACGCTGTCAAACACAAAGCGCTCCTTGCGCGCGCGCAGCGCGTCCAGCACCGTCTGCGCGCGCCGCGCATCGCGTAAGCGCGTCGCGCCGGTCGCATGGAGGCACCCTGACCCTACCCTGGCGCCCGCCGCGACGGCGGCGCGCGCGCCTTGTACTGCGTGGAGCAGACGGACAGCACGGCGACCGGGATGCGGTTGAACTCGTCGAAGCAGCCCCAGGCGCCCGTCTGCGCGAGGCCCTTGTAGATCTGGCCCATGGCCTTGTAGTCCATCTGATCGCTGCAGTTGAACACGTAGCACTGCACGCCTAGCGCGCGCGCCAGGTCCTTGGTCGTCTCGGTCTTGCCGGTGCCTGCGGCCGGCGCGCGGTGTGCGGCGAGCTCGCGGGCATCCTCAACTCGGGTCGCCAAACCCTAGCGGCGGTCGCGCGGCGCGCGTACCAGCGGGCCCGGCGGGCGCGCCGCCCAGCACCAGGCGCTGCGCCTGGGTGAGCGTGATGTAGCAGCGGTCCGAGAGCGGCGTGATGCACAGGCAGCCGCAGTTGCCGATGTACTCGTATGAGTACTTGATCTCCGCGTCGCAGATGTTCACCTGGCGCCAGCACGCAGTACTCGCGCGAAGCGCTCGCATGCAAAGGGCTCGCATGCGAGCGGTCGCGCGGAGCGGTCGCATGCGCGCCGGCAGGAGGGCCGGAAGGCCCCTCGCGCCTGGCACTCGCGCGTCTTGTCGTGCTGCGAGTAGCGCAGCTGCGACTGCCACTGGAAGGCGGTGCCGTTGTCGACGCGCTCGTCCAGCAGGCGCTGCACCACGTCGCGCGCGTGCACGTCGATCGTGCAGAGCGTGACGAGCTTCTTGCGGTCGCCAGCGCTCAGCTCGCCGGTGATGAGCTCGATCAGCTCGCTCAGCTGCGACACCTGCCGCTCGTGCTCGGCCTGCGCGCGCGCGCCGGTCGGTGAGCAGAGCCGCGTACGCTGCATGGCGGGCAGACCAGAGGGGCGGGCGCGCGCGCCTTGAGCGCGTCCTCCTTGCCGTCCTCCAGGTCGTTGAAGGCGCCGGTGATCTCCTGCGTGAAGAAGGTGCGCGAGGCGGTGATGGTGGTCTGCACGCTGTGGTCGAACAGCCAGCGGCCGCGCGGCTTCTCGTCGTAGCCCGCGACCGCGGCCTTGAACTCGGCGCTCAGCGCGGCGCGCATGGCGTCCACCACGGTCTGCAGCCAGACCTCCACCGCGCCCTCGCACGCGCACGGGCCCGCAAATTCCACATACTCCTTCTCGCCTGACGCGCGCGGCGCGCGGCCGAGGCCTCGGCGACACGGCGCTGGAGCCAGGTACTTAACGGTTGAGCGCCGCGCTGCGCCCTAATTGTAGCGCCGCGCTGGCATGCGGCGTGGAGCCGTGCCCCCCGGAGTACATGCCATCGAGGTCTTTGTGGGTAGGGATAGGATAGGATAAGGCACAACAGCGCACCGGAGTACATGCCGATTGCGGTCTTGGTGGGCGCGCCCGCGCCATCCTTGAGAAACTCCAGGTTGTGCACATTGTCAAAGCTCTTGGGCAGGTGCCTGGCGCACGGGGAGGGCGCGCGCGCGTGAGCAGCGGCGCTGCGGGGCACGGCACGCGGCGGTCGCGGCCGCGGGCGCGCACCTGAGGATGAGCTGCGGGTCGGCGCCCTTGGACAGGATGTCCAGCAGGTCGGCCGGCGCCACAAAATAGAAGCGCGGGAAGGCCACGCGCTTGGTCTCCAGGTAGTCCTGAGCGCCGACGCGCCAGGGTTAGGGTTGGCCGGGGTTGGGCGTGCGGGGCGGCCGGCGGGCGTGGCGCGGGGCGCGCGCGCGGAAGCGCGCCTGCAACGCCTTCTCGCACAGCTCCAGCTGGCCCAGCAGCGCGTCCAGGCGCTCCTGGCGGCCCTCCAGGTTGCAGGCCTCCACCACGTTGCTGAGCGCGGGCGCGTCGCGCATCAGGTCCTGCGGCCCCGGCGGCGCCTTGGCTTGGCTGCACTGGTGCATGAGTGCTTCGGTCACCCCGGCGTGTCGGTGCATGAGTGCATCAGTCACACAAGCGCGTGTCGGTGCATGAATGTGTTAGTTACACGAGCGGCTTCAAGCGCGCCAGGAAGTCGGCCATGACGGCGTCGAAGCGGCGCGAGTCCTCCGGCAGCTGCACGCGGATGTCGGCCGAGCCGACGAAGATGGACTCCAGCGCCTGCCACTTGCGCTGCGCGTCCGTCCAGGTCGCCAGCACCGCGTCCACCACGCCCAGCTTGCGCTGCCAGGCCGTCACCTTCTCAAGGAACACCGCGTTGCCCTGCGCGCGCTCGCGCGCCCGCCTGCCCGCCTGCTCGCGCCCGCGTGGACGGGCCGAGCGGCTCTACGGGCGCGCTCCGCGCGCGGAGCCCAGCGCACGGGCCGCATGCGGCCCGCCTGTGGCCGCCTGGACGGTCCGAGCGGGGCCGCGGCTGTCTGGGGCGGGCGCGGGCCGCGCCTGGACATACTTGCCGCCGCTCATGGTCTGCAGCGCCAGATTGTCGGCCTCCAGGGCCTCGGTGGCCGCCTCGTCCACGGTCATCTGGACCATGCCGCTGCTCTGCGCTGCCCCGCGCCGCGCCTGGGGTCACGCGAGCGCCGCCGGGCCGCAGCATGTGGGCGATGCGCCGGAGCGCTTGCTTTGCACGCCCCGGCGGGCGCCGGGCGCGGCCGCGCGCCTGGTACGGCGTGAACGACAGGGACATCGCGCCCCAGGTGTCCTCGATCTTCTTCAGCGCCTTCTCGATGATGAGCTCCTTCTGCGCGCGGTCGATGATCTCGCTGCACGCGTCCACGGCCTGGTGCAGGCCGACGCGCAGCAGGTCGCCCAGGCTGAACGACGCGTCCATCACGAACGTCTTGCCGGTGGCCTGCGCGCGCCCCGACGCGCCGTCGCGGCCCGGCCAGGGGCGGCATTGTACCACAAAAAGGGCCGGCCGGGCGCGCGCGCGCCCGCATCAGCTGCGTCCAGTGCCGACTGCGCATGGCCGGGTGGTGCAGCTCGGACACCAGCGGCAGCGAGGTCAGCATCGCCCGGAGCGCCTCCTCCAGCAGCCTGCGCGTGTGCGCGCGGCGCGCTCGCGGCCTGGCCGGGCTGCGTTGCGCACGCGCGCGCGGCCGCGGGATCCGCACCGGTACACCTCGTAGCCGCGCGCGGCCTTGTTGAGCTGCTTGAGGTCGCGCGTCAGCTTGCGCGTCTCCTCCACCAGCTCGTCCACCTGGATGCGGTCCCAGAGCGTGGCGTGCCACGCGCCGAACGTGGCCGTGACCGCGCCCACCATGTCCCACAGCGCCTTGAGGTAGCCCAGCTCCTCCTGCGGGCGGCGCCCCTGCGCTCGTCAGCGACGCAGCTGGGGTAGGGTAGGGATAAAATGGGCCGGCGCTCGCCTTGCAGCGCGTGAGCAGCAGCGGGTCGAACACGTACAGCTCAAACAGGTCCTGGCTGTTCTGCAGCGCCGCGCTCTCCGCCAGCAGCGCGGTCACCGACGCGCGGCCCTCCACCGTGCCGTGGTGGAACGCGTCCAGCCGCGCGTACGCCGCCCGGACCTGCGCGCGGCCGCGCGCGCCCCTCCGGCCGCGGACCTGCCCGGCCACGCCGCGCGCCCTGCTCACTGCCGGAATTGAGCGCACATGCTGCGGCGTGAGCTCCGCGCCGGCGACCGCGAACGGCGCCGCGTGCTGGAAGAAGGCCCGGAAGTCCTCCACGCGCGCCTGGAACGCGTCGCTCTTGCGCCGGATCTCCACCGCCTCCGCCTGCTGCAGGTGCGACAGCGTCTCGCGCCTGCGCGCTGCACGCCTGTCGCCCCTGCTCGCGCGCGTCCGCGCGTCGGCAGGGCCGTGCGGTGTTAGGGTAGGGTGTGGGCGCCGCACCGGTTGAACATCTTCTTCTTCAGCGACTTCCACGTGAGCGGCGCCTCCTCGAGCTGCTTCAGGACGGCGTCGCTGAGCGCGATGCCGCAGCGCAGCAGCAGCGCCACCTGCGCCGCGTCCGCGCCATGGAATCCGCAAGCATCTGCATGATATTGTTATGCGTACGCAATATTCGCAAAGCTGCATGAAGATACGATCGCGGGCCAGGCCGGTGCGCCATGCGCGCGCTACCAAATCATCACCGCGCCGGCGCCGCGCCGCACCGTGTCGCGCAGCGGGTCGAAGCCGGTGTCGGTGCGGTCGGCGCGCCGGCGGATGTCGCGCATGCACGCCAGCACCACGTACAGCGGCCGCGGCGCGCCGTCCTGCGGTGCGGCACCACATGCAGCACTTGCAGTGGCCGGCTGGCGCATGCGAGGCATGCTGGCAGCGGGCGGGCGGCGCGCCTCGCCGGCGTGCGCGCCCCCGGGACCCTCGGCCGACGTGTCCAGGTCCAGCGTGGCGTTGCTGGCGGCCATGAAGCCGAACAGCTCGCGCATGGTGCCCACGACCTGCCGCGCCGCGGCCTTTGGGCGGACACACGCGCGCGTGCGGCGCCCGGCCTCCGCTTTTCTCATAATGCCAGGAGCGCACCTTGCCCTCCAGGTGGCTGGTGAACAGGAAGATCCACTTGGCGGCCCAGGCCAGCAGCGACTGCTTGACCGGCCGCGCGTCGACCTTGAGGTAGCCGATGACCGCACTTGCGGGCAGCGCCTGCGCGGCGCTGCGGCCTAATCCCCGGGCGCCCGGCTGGCCGGCCGCCCGCGCGCGCAGCGGGCGCGCGCGCGCACCTGCACCTCCTCCTGCACGGCGACGTACTTGCGGATCTGCGCCTCAAAGTCGGCCAGCGGCGGGTCGTCCAGCTGCCCGTCCGGCCGCGGCGCGCCCTTGGCCGCCAGGAAGCCCTGCGAGCGTGCGCGTCGGTCACGTCCTATCCCAACCCTCATGTCCTGTCCTAACCCTGAATACGGCGGCGCGCGCGGGCCGGGCGAGGGCGCGCCTTGAGGTAGGCCTGCATCTCGCTCGTCCACAGGTGCGCGTAGCCCAGGAACTGCGCGCGGAAGGCGTCCGCGCGCTCCTGCGTGGCGGCCAGCGTGGCGCGCACGTCGCGCCCGGCCGCCGCGACGCCCGCGTCGGCCTCCACCTCGGCGCAGTACGAGCCTGCGCGCCGGGGCGGCCGCGGTCGCCGCCGGCGCGCTCCCAGTTGCGGCATGCGCGGCCCCGCAGGGTAGGGTCAGGGTAGGTTTAGTCAGCACCTGCGCCGGTCTCCAGGCGTTCCACGGCGGCGCCGACGCGGCAGAAGGCGGCCAGCCAGGCGTCAAACATGCCGGCCAGGCCGCCGGCGCCCAGGCCGGGCGCCCAGGCCACCGCCGGCACGGCCAGCTCCAGCGCCACCTCCACCAGCGGCGCCCCGCCCGACCGCGCCAGCGCCTCCGCGTCCAGCTGCGCGCACCCGCCGCGCGTCAGACCCTTCTAGGGCCCAGGGGCGGCGCGGCGTGCCACGCAGCGCGCCAGAATACGGCCGCGCCTGCGAGGCCAGGTGCGAGGAGGAGGCCAGCACGGCGGCGGTCAGGCCGGCCAGCACGAGCGCGCCGATGGACGCCACGTACGCAGTCCAGGCCGGCGCGGCGCGCCCGATGCGCAGCGCGCGCGCGCTGGCCGCCAACATGCCGGCCAGCTCGCGGCCGCCCTCCGCCACGGCCGCCGTGCGCGCCGCCAGGCCCTCTTTGAATAGCGCGCCTAGCTCGTCGTGCGCGTATGTCTGCGCGCCCCCGCGCGCGCCTCGGCCCGCCGCCCGCGAGCGCGGGGGGGGGCTATCCCCACCCATCACCCAGGCCGGCGGCGCGCCTTGCCGTCCTTGCGCTCGAACAGCAGGCGCGCGGCCCACTGCGCGGCCAGCTCGCCGGTGCGCGCCGCGTTGGCCTGGACGGCCGCGAGCGCCTCGGCCGCGTCGCGCACCAACGCCAGCGCCTCGGCGATGCGCTCGTCGATGTGGTGCGAGTTCCAGGTCAGCACCTGCGCGCGCGCGGGGCGCGCTCGGCCAGGGCCGCCGCGGGGGGGGTCGCCCGCATGCTGGCGCGGGGCCGTGAGTTAGGGTTGGGGGTAGCGCGCCGCCAGGCCCTGCTGCAGCGCCGCGTCCACGGCGTCCAGGCGGTCCTGGATGAGCGGCTTCTCCACGGGCAGCATGGCGCGCTGGATGCAGTTGTGCGTGTGGCAGATGAGGTCCAGGTTGCCGACCTCCGCGCGGAACGCGTCCGCCCGCTCGTACACCTGGCCCGCATCAGGTTAGGGTTAGGGCCTACCCCCGTGCATCTTTCCGGAGCACGGCTCTCGGGGCCGTGCTCGGGGGCGCCGCGGGCGGCTGCGCGCCTTGAGCGCGGCCGCGGGGATGGGGCTGGGCAGGTCGTCGAGCAGCAGGAAGTAGCGCACTTCGCGCAGCAGCGCCGTGAGCGCCGGGTCGAAATTCACCGCCAGCTCCACGCGCCCGTCGGCCTCGGCCACCCTGAGCGCGCGCGCGCGCCTCGGCACTCGCACGGCCACCTCATTGTGGCTTGGACACGCCGGTGCCGGCTTTCTGGCTCCTGGTGAAGCGACCGCAATCCGTGGCATGCGGGCGCGCGGGGGCGCACGTCAGCAGCGGCTGCTTCAGCTTCTGGTCGGACGTCTCCAGCAGCTGGCGCGTCCAGGCGGCCACGGTCTCTGCCTCGTGCGCGGCCAGGCGGCCGTGCACGCGCTCGTACAGCGCGGCCACCTCGCGGCCCTCCTCGCTCTCCACCACGGCGCGCCGCATGCCGCGCACGCGCTCCATCGGGCCTGGCGCGCGCGCGCGCGCTCGCGCTGAGCCCCGCGCGCCCGGCGGCCGCGCGCTGCGGCTTGCTGCGGCGGCGCGCGCGCACCCGAGATGCGCTCGCGCAGCCCGCGGCACCAGTTGACCGCGCCCGAATAGGGCGCGCCGTTGCGCGCCCACGTGGGCCGCATGCGCTGCGCGCGGTACAGCTCGGCCACCTGCGCGCGCTGGCGGCGTGGCCCCGCGGCGGCCGGGCGCGCCGCGGGCGCGGCGGCAGCGCGTGCGGCGCGGACCTGGCGCAGGTCCGCGGCCAGCGAGCGCAGCAGGCTGAGCGCCTTGCGCTCCAGGTCCGCCGCGACCGCGCCGCGGTCCAGCAGGCCCTCGAAGCCCTCCAGCAGCTTGAACACAGCGGCCGCGGTCGTGCAGTCGTCAAACGCCTGCGCGGCCGGCCCGCCTTTTGTCAGGCATACTTAATGAAACATGCGCTGGGTCGCAGCCGCGGCGCCGCGCCTGGCACAGGACGGCCGCCAGGCGGCGCTCGAGGTCGAGGATGGCCGCGTTGAACGCCGCGGCCTCGGCCGCGTAAGCGCTGGCCGGCAGGTCCAGCGGGTCGCCCGCGGCGGCCTGCACACGCGCGTACGCGGCCGCGAACGCCGCGTGGATGCCGCGCACGCTCGTCGTCAGCGCCCGGCCCTGCGCGCGCGGAGCGGGGTACCCGTCGGCGCATGCACACGCCCCATTTGCAGCCAGTCGTCGTGCATATTGGCCGCAGTCGCTGCAGGTCGGCAACTTATCCACGCCTCTTAGTCTGTCATTGCATTCAACAATGACCAGGCATGGTCAATCTCTGGTTACGCCGAGCCACACACACGTGAGCGGGCCGCGCACGCGCGAGCCGCCGACCTCCACGCGCTCCAGGCGCTGGAAGAGCAAAGCGGTCTGCGCGACGGCCTGCAGCTCGCGCAGGCGGGCGAGGAAGGCGTCAAAGTCGCCCAGTACCGCGCCGGCCGCAAAGCGCCAGGGGTTGGCCGGCGCCAGGCGCGCGCTGCGGGCGCGCGCGGCTGCGTACGCCGCCCGGAACGCGCCCGCCACGTGCAGCGCCTGGCGCAGCTTGTCCGCCGTGTCCGCCGCCTCGCCGGCGGCCAGCTCGGGGCCTGCGCGCAGCGGGCGCGCGCGCGCGAGCGTGTCGACTCGGAGCGCGTTTCGAGACGGGGGCGCCCGGAGGCGCGCGGCGGCGCGGCGGGGGGCGCACCGGGCGCAAAGCGCCGCGTCTGCGCGACCACATCGCGCAGCACCGCGCGCAGCAGCGGCACCAGGCGGCCGGCGCTGTTGTAGTGCCCGCTGCGCGCCCAGACCAGCAGCAGCGTGTGCAGCAGCGGGCGCGCCAGGTCCGCCAGCGCGCCGTAGTCGTCGCCCGTGGCCAGCCGCTCCAAAATAGGCCGCAGCGGGCGCAGGAAGCGCGCGTTGTCGGCCGCCTCCGCGCGCGCGCCGGCCACCTCGCGCACCAGCCTGCGGGCGCGCCGCATCGGGCTGCCGCGCGCCCGAGCGGCCGCAAGCCATGGAGGAGGGGCGGCCGGGCCGCGCACCGCGCCAGCGCGGGCGCGTGCGTGGAGCGCCCGGCCTCCAGCGCGGCCGCCATGCCGTCCGCCGCGCCCGCGCCGAGCTGCGCCGCGACGCCGCCCAGGTCCGCCGCGCGCTCGGCCCAGAAGTCCAGCTCCGCCAGCGGGCCCGCGGCCGCGCCGGCCGCCTGCCGCGCGGTCGGCAGAGCCCTGAGCGGCCGGCCGCGCCCGGGCGGGAGGGGGGCGGCTGGGAGGCGGGCCGCACGTCGCCGGCGCCGGCCTTGAGCAGCGGCTTGACCTGGCGCGCCCAGGCCTCCGCGTACGCCTCCAGCAGGCGCACCGCGTCGGCGCCGCCGCCGCGCGCCAGCGCCTCCGCCGGCGGCAGCGGCAGCACGGTGCGGCCGCGCGTGTGGCCCAGCGCGACCGCGGCTGCCCCCGTCGCCGCAGCGCGGATTGTGAATACGTTCCACACGGAACACATCTCACGAGGACGGCGTCGGGGCGTGGGGCAGGCGCACCCGTGTCGGCGAGCGCGCGCAGTGAGCCCGTGACCTGCTGCGCGACCGCCTGCGACCAGCCGGCCTGCATGGCGGCGCCGCTGAGCAGCGGCAGCGCGACCGCGCCGCTCAGTGAGCATAGCGCCTCCAGCGGCGCCTCGCCCAGGTCGCCCCACGCCACCTGCGGCGCGCGCGGCCCGTGTGTGCGGGCTCGGCGCGCGGCCGCGAGCGTCGTCGGGCACGGCCGGGCCGCACCAGCGCGAACATGGTGTCGGCCGTGAGCGCCGCCCTGCCCAGCTTGGCAAAGTAGACGGCCTTCTTCTTCAGCTTGCTGGGCGGCTTGACAGCCTGCGGAGCATAAGCCAAGTCGGCTCCAACATCCAAGACAGGGCCTGCCGCGTCGGGCGTGGCAGCGGGCGCGCCGCCCGCACCGCGACCAGCTCCTTTCCCTCCGCGGTGACAAACAAGCGCGCGGTGTCCGTGCTGTCCAGGAACTTTGCCACGTGCGCCCTGCGCGCGCGGCCGCGGCCTTGCATTGGGCGCGCATGCATGGCGCATGCGTTGCGCCGCGCGTCGGAACCCGCCGCGCCTGTGGTCCGACGCCATCAGGCGCGCGAACGCCTCCTCCCTCACGGCCAGCGACGTGCACGTCCTCCTGGCCAGCCATGCCAGCCGCAGGTCGCTCGCGGGCGCGGCGCGGGGGGTGCCCTCTGCACCCGTCTCCGCTGGCAGGCCCGGCATGGCTGCTGCGCGCTCCCGGGCGCGGTGGGGCTCTGTCGTCTGCAGCAGCAGTTCTGGAGGAGCGGGAAACAGCGCTCGCAGAGGTGTAACATGTGCCGCGACCCTAGTGAAGGAATCGCTTGAGTCCTAGACCGGCAAGCGCTGCAAGAGAGGCTTTGCTGTGCTGTGAGCTGCACCGGAGGGTTGGGCTTGTGCGAGCCCGAAGTAGTGGGGCGACACATGGCGCAGCCGCCCGGCCCCTGCTGGCAGCGCATTCTGCGGCCGGCGCGCCTGTCGCCCGTGCTGCTGCGCGGCGCGTGCGTGGCGCGGTGGCGCCTGGCCGACGGGGCCTGGGGCGGCCGGGCGGCGCGCTGGGCGGCGTGCCCGTGCCTGGCGGGGGGCCGCTGGCGGGCCGGCCGGCGCGCCTGCGCCGCCGCGGCCGCCGCCCGGCGCGCCTGCAGCGCCGCCGCCGCCGCCGCGCAGCTGGCGGACGCGCCGGCGGCCGCGCCGCCGGTCCCGCCGCCCGGCCCGCCGGTCGCGCATGTGCAGGCGGCCTGCGACTACACGCTCCTGGCCGCCTGCGTGGCCGAGCTGCAGGCGCGCTGGGTGCCGGCCAAGGTGGACCAGGCCGTGCTGGGCAGCGCCACCACGCTGCACCTGCGCCTGCGCGCCGAGGCGGCCGCGCCCGCGCCGCCGCCGACGCCCGCGCCGCCGGCCGCGGCGGCGCCCGCGCCGCCCGCGCCGCCAGCGCCGCCGGCGGCCAAGAGCGGCAAGGTGAAAAAGCGCGGCTTCCTGGCCGCGCGCGCGGCTGCGCCGGCGGCCGAGCGGGCGGCGCCGGCCGCGGCCCCGGAGGCGCGCGCCGCGCCTGCGGCGCCGCCGGCGGCGCCGGCCGCGAGCGCCTGGCTGGCGCTCAGCTGGCACACCTGGGCCGCGCGCCTGTGCGTCGGCGCGCCGCCCGGCCGCGGCGACGCGGCCGAGGCGTTCGGCTTTGGCTCCCAGGCGCGGCGCCCGGGCCCGCCGCGCATCGTGCGCCGCGTGCAGTGCGGCCGGCCCGCCTGACGCGCGCGCGCGCTGCCGCAGGTGCACCAGCAGCTGCGCGGCCTGGTGCTGCTGCGCGCCGAGCTGCCGCGCGCGTGGGAGCGCACGTGCCGGCTGGCGTTCGGGCCGCGGCTGGGCCAGGCGGCCTCGCACCACGTGTACCTGGAGGTGCAGGGCAGGCACGGCCCCGCGCGCCCGCGCCCTGGCCGGCGCCGCTCCGGCAGGGCACTGGGCGAGCTAACCCTCGCCCTGACCCTTACCCTAGCTCGAACCCGCGCGCAGGAACAGCAACCTGGTGCTGACGCGCGCCGCGGACGACCTCATCCTGGGCTCCGCGCTGCAGGTCGGCGGGCGCATGTCCAGCCTGCGGACCGTCCATGTGCGTGCCCGCGCCGCCGGCGCGCCGCATGGCCCCGCGCCGCGCCCTGCGCCGAGACGCGCGGTGCGCGCAGGTGGGCGCGCGCTACCGGCTGCCGCCCGAGCCGGCCGGCCAGCGGCCGGCGAGCCTGGAGGAGGGCGAGGCCGCCTGGCGCGCCGCCGCGGCCGCCGCTGAGGCGGACATCGGCGCGGGCCGGTGCCCGAGCTGGGCGCGGGCGCCCACGCTCGCCAACTGCCTCATGGTCGCCTTCCAGGCGCGCCCGGCTCGCGGCGCGGCATGCGCGCGCGGGGCCCGGCAAGCAGGCGCACACCAGACTTACCCCCTTGAAAAGAAGCGCTGACGCCGCCGGCCGCGCGGCGCGCAGGGCGTCAGCCCGGGCCTCGCGGCCGAGCTGTGCGAGCGCGCCGGCGTGGCCGCGCAGCTGCGGCCGAGCGAGCTCGGCGAGGGCGCCTGGGCCGCGCTCGGCGCGCTCTGGCGGCGCTGGCTGCAGGCGCACGCGACGGGCGCCTTCGCGGTCGCGCCGGACCCCGCCGGCGGCCGCCTGCTGCTGCTGGGGCAGCGCGCGCCGCCGGGCGGCGTGCACGCGCTCGTGGACGCCATGTACGGCGGCATCCAGGTCTGTGCCGAGCTGGGGTCAGGGTCAGGGTTGGGTTACGCGCCGCGCCAGCGCTGACGCACGCGCGGCCGCAGGAGGAGGACGAGTGCCTACGCCTGCACGCCGCGCTGCGCGGCGCGGTGGCGGCCGCGCTCAAGCGCGCGCGCACCAAGCTGGCCAACATGGGCCGGCAGGCGGCCGCGGGCGAGCTCGCGGCGGCCACGCAGAAGCGCGCCGACCTGCTCGTGTCTGCGCTACACCGCATCCCGCCCGACGCGGCCAGCGTGCAGGCGCGCGCGCGGGGGCGGAGTCATGCCCGCCGCCCGCCTGACGAGCGGTCATGGCGCTCGTCACAACCTAAAAAAACGCCGCGCAGGTCGAGGACTGGGACAGCGGCGAGTTGGTCGACATCCCGCTGGCGCCGGCCGGCGGCAAAGAGCCCAACGACGTGGCGGAGGCGCTCTACAAAACCGCGCGGAAGCAGCGGCGCACGCTGGACGCGATCGCGCCGGTGCTGCAGGCGCGCGCCCGCCCGCGCCGGCGCGGCCGTCCGGCCGCGCGCCGTGCGCAGTAGGGCCCCTGACGGGCGCGCGCAGCGGGTTGGGCGCGCTCCAGCATGGCCGGCGTGAGCGCGGTCCGCGCGGTGCGGCGCGCGCAGGCGACGGCGCAGCAGGTGGAGTACCTGGAGCAGGCGGAGGCGCAGCTGCAGATGCTGCGCCCGCAGGAGCCCGGCGCCGTGGACGCCCTGCGCGGCATGCAGGTGGGGGGCCCGCTCCGCGCCCGCTGCGCGCCGCTCGGGGGGCGCGCGCGCCGACGCGCCGCGGGGCTGCGCAGGACGAGCTGGTGGCCGGCGGGCACATGCGGCCGCCGCCGGACGCCGCGCTGGCCAAGGCGGGCGCGGCCAAGGCGCGCAAGGCGGCCAGGCGCGGCGCGCCGGCCAAGCGCGCCTACCGCGCGTTCACCTCGCCGGCCGGCCTGCAGGCGCGCGGCGCGCCGCCCTGGGTCGCCGCACCCTGCCGCCGCGCCGGGCGTGCCCAGGCGGAGCGGCGCGGCGCGCAGGTGCTGGTCGGGCGGCACCCGCGCGAGAACGACGAGCTGACGCGCAGCGCCGCCGACGCCGACCTGTGGTTCCACGCGCGCGGCTGCCCGGGCTCCCACACCGTGCTGCGCGTGCCGGCCTCGGGGTGCGGCCCCTGCTGGCGCGGCTTTTCAACGCGGCCTAGGCTCCGCCGCGCGCGGCCGAGCGCGGCGCGCGCGCAGGGACGCGCCGCACGAGGACGTCATCTTCGCCGCCAGCCTGGCCGCCTTCTTCTCCAAGGCGCGCAACGAGGGCAAGCCGGCCGTCATCGTGGCGCGCGCCAAGGACGTCAGCAAGCCGCGCGGCGCGCCGCCCGGCCTGGTCGTGGTCGCCAAGGAGCGCGTCGTGGTCGGCCGGCCGGCGGCCGTCGCGGCGCTCGCGCTGCAGGCGCCGGGCGGGGACGGCGCGGCCGCGCCGTAGCCGCCTTCCAGCCGCCCCGCGAACACACACACTGAACTTCTGAACATCAGCGCTCTGAGCCTCTGAGCCTCTGTGTGACTGCGTGCTGTCCAGAGCTTGCGTGTGGGAACCTGGTGCAAGTGTGAGCTGTTGTGAAGGTTGTCATGCGGGCGCAGTGCTGATGGCCGCAGTCCTTTGCTATGCAGTGCACCGCATGCAGGCTCACTCACTGTATTTTTATGCGTGAGATAACGCTCGGCATAAATAAATGTCATCTTGCACTGCGACGGCGCCCCCGCGCCCTGCCCGACATCCCAAACAGTGTCACCGCACACATGAGACCGTTCCCAGCCGGTCACCACGCATACATGCCCAGCAAGACACACTGGTTTGCAGCCCGATGCTGGCGAGCGCAAGCGCGTTTGCCACACCCTTTCCGTAATGTACACACCCGGCATTCCTCGCACGCTGACGCACAGTACAACAATGCTGCCTCATGCAGGTTATGTGTAGGCCGTATTCCAAGAGCCAAGCACAGCCGCCGCTCGTGCTTGGGCATGCTCGCAAAGGCCAGGGAGCACTCGCGCTTTGTTTGCACTGCAAGCGTTGCAGGCGCGACCTGTGCAGGGCAGGGCCGGTCGCGAGGGAGCTCTCCAGAGCACAGCCCAGAGTCAGGACCGTGTGCCAGGCTGCGCCAGTCCACACGCAGGGCGCATCGCCTCGGTCGAATGCAGCCACACGCGCGCGCCGGGCAGACCCCTGCCCGCCACGTGGGACGAGGCGCTACGCCCCCGGCCCCCATGGCACACCTGCAGGTGCGCGCGCATGAGCGGCCAGAGGGGAACCATCGTCGATGTTGCGCAGCGCTCGAGCCTGCACGCAGACGAGCCGCCGGGGGCTGCCAGCGGGCGCCCGCCGGCCGGCCGCGCCCGTTAGGCGCGCGCGTGCAGGCGCTGGCACGCTTCCTTGTGGCCCGCGCGCCAGGCCGCCTTGTGGCACGCGGCCGAGCAGAAGCACGCGACATTGCAGCCGGAGCACAGCTGCAGCCGCAGGCCCGCCTCCGACGCGCCGGACAGGTTGCCGCACCTGCGCGCGCGCGCGGCGCGCTCGCGAGTCGGGCCTGCAGCGACAGCCCTGACGCGCGCTCGTCGGCGGCACGGTTGGCGGGGGGCGACGGGCGCACCCCATGCTCCAGCAGCCCATGGGGTGGAGCGCGGGCGTGCGCAGGCGCAGGTCCTCCAGGCTGGGCGACGGGGCCTCGGCGGGCATGTGCGGCGCAACATCGGCCTCGAAGCGCGCAATGGCGGCCGCCAGGTCGGGCAGCCAGTGCTGTGGATCGCTGCCTACCTCCGGCGACGCTGGCATACCTATCGGCAGGGCGGCCTGCCGCGGCGCCCGCACGGCGTCAGCGGGACACCTCCGCAGGAGGTGCGGGCAGCGCTGCTGCGGGGCGCGCGCGCACCACCGCCGGTGAGTGCCGCCAAATGGCGGCCAGCACGGCGTCCCAGGTTGAGTGCATTGCGAGGACTGCCGTGCGCCCGCGCTCGGGCGCGGCGCACGCGTCCACTGCGCGCCGCGTCAGGCGCAGCGCCGCGCCCAGCGCTCCGGCGCGCACGAGCGCCGCGGCCAGCGCGCGCGACGCGACGCACAGGATCTCCACCGTTACCACTGCCGCCATCCACCGCGCCTGCATGCCCGCGGCCTCCGCGGCCGAGGCGTCGCGCGAGCTGCCTCCGCGCGGGCGGCCTCCGCCGCCGCCGCCGGCCGCTCCGCAGCCCGTCGCATGCGCGCCCGGCGCGGCCGGACCTGCACGGGGCTGCGCAGCGCTCACGCCATCGCCTGCACCAGGGGCGGGCCGCACGCCGCCGCAGCCCGGCACGCGCTGGCTGCCGGCGCCCTGGCGGACGCCGCCTGCAGCCTTTCCAGGCGCGGCCGCGGCCGCACGCGTTCGCAGAATGTCTCCCTGCACCCTGGCTAATGCCACCTGCAGCCTTTCCAGGCGCGGCCGCGGCCGCACGCGTTCGCAGAATGTCTCCCTGCACCCTGGCGGACGCCGCCTGCAGCCTTTCCAGGCGCGGCGGGGCCGCACGCGCCCGCACAGCAGCCCCCTTTGAGCATGCACGCATGTGCGGCACGCCCACTGCCGTTCGGCACGCTGCTCGGGGCATGCAGCAGCACGCGCGCCACCCCCCAGTCATCCAACAGCTCCCCAGCCCCTCGTCGGAGCGGCCCGGGGAAGCGCGCACCGCGGTCGGCCAGCGTGTGCATCGCCTGCACGACAAAGGGCACCAGGCCCGCGCACGCCGGCACGAGCGCCCGGCACTCGCCCGGTTTGTCGTCTGCCACGAGCGCGCGGCAGGCGGTCTGCGCGCCCACGCAGCCGGGCGCGCGCTGGGTCCCGGCAGTCTGCGCCGCGGCGCACAGGACAGCCGGTCGCCTGCGAGGCGGTGGGGGCCGCGCGCGCACCAGCACGCCCGAGAGAAAGACCGACAGTCTGTCGTCGCCGCCTCGCCGGCTGGGGCACTGGAGGTCCAGCGCGCGCACGCGCTCAGGCGGCAGGAGCAGCAGGGGCAGCAGCTGGGCCGCAGCGCACGGCAGCAGCTCGGCCGGCAGGGCGCCGTCGCGCGGGCCGTCCTCCCGGCAGAGCAGCTCTGTGGTCGAGCTCATGAGCGCCTCCTGCCGCGCGCGCCACGGGCTGGGCGCGGGCGGGCGCTCCACATCCTGCAAGCACGGCGTGCCGCCACTGGTAGCCCGGCGGCGTGCAGGGCGCGGCGCGGCGCACCGTCAGGCCCGTGCACACGGCGGCGCCGGGCACGCGCGTCGTCGCGAGCAGCTTGGCCAGCGTCGCGAGCAGCGCCCTGGCGGCCGGCGGAACAGGCCGGACGGGGCCCGTCGCCCGCAGCAGCTCTATCGCATTGGCCACCGCCTGCGCGCTGGCGGCCGCGTCAGGGGCGACAGGGCGCCCGGCCGGCCACGCCCCCGCACGGGCGCGCGGCCCCGCGCGGCCGTCAGGCGCTCACACGGCAATGAGCGGTCACAGCGCGAGCGCGCCTGCTGTGCGCAGTCGTCGACGTGCCGGTCCGACCTGCCCAGGGCCTCCGGCGCGCGCCTCAGCGCGGCCTCCACGGCCGCCAGGGCGAGCGGGAGCAGGGCGTGGCGCCGCGCAGCGTCCTCGAGCGGATCGCTCTCGTCGACCTGCACGCGCAGCCGAGCGCACTGCAGACCGCCGCGCGGGCGTCGCTGCGGCACCCGTGACGGCGCTGCCCACAGCAGCGCCGACCGTTCCCCGACATGCTCCGACACAGGCCTCTCCTGCTGCTGCGCGACCGGCGCCGTGCGCATGCCGGCGCCGTGGGCCCTGCCAGTGGTAGGCGTGCCCGCCAGGCGCATGCACCGCAACGGCAGCACCGGCCGGGGCTGCACCACTCGCGTCCAGGGCACTCGGCAGCGGGCGAGCTCCTCGAACGTGAGGTGCAGCAGGTCCGGTACGTAGCTGCCCAGCGATGCGTCGACGCGCGCGCCCGCCTCGTGTGCGCCCTGCGCGCTGAGCGGTGTGAGCAGCTGCGGGGGCGCCCGCCGCGCGACCGCCGGCAGGGCTGCAATGTTGAGTGCCTGGGCGGCCGAGCCAGGCGGGGCTCGCGGGCGGCGGGCAGGGGCGCATCATGCAAAAAGCGAGCACTGCATGTGCAGCGGCGGGCCAGAGGTGCGGCGCAGGCCAGCAGAGGTGCACCCAGCGCTGCCCAAGCCCTGCACAGCGCCGCTGCGGGCATCCGCGCACCGCCGCTGCCACGCGCTGCGAGGTCCATTGCAGCACGGCGTACAGGTGGCGCATGCCGCGCACGCGCGCCCTCCCGGACATGCAATTGCACAGCTCCTCCGAGCACAGCACCTTGGCCAGCAGCATGCCGCACAGGCACGCGGTGGCGTCCGGCAGGCTGCGCTCGCCTGCGCGCGCGGCGCGCCGGTCAGCGCGCCGCAACCGGCGGCGCCGCCCTGCGCCCGCGCGGCGCGCCGGCCGGCGGCTGGCCCCGCCACCGGCTGCGGGCTCGGGGTGGCCGGGGCCGGCCGCCCCGCTGACCCGCCCCGGCAGCGCCGGCGCGTCCAGGCGCGCGAGCGCCCGGCTGGCGCCCCTGCAGGCCCGGCGCGGGCCGGGACAGGGGGGCATGTCGGCGGGGCGCCGCGCACCGGCCTTCCACCGCCGCAGGCAGCGCAGCAGCAGCGGGGCCACGCGCTCGACCAGCAGGACGCGCAGCCGCTGCCTGACCTCCGGCGCGAGCGGGTCTGCGGCGTCCGCCTGCAGGCCGGCGAGCATGAACACCGCGTGATCGACGCCGTAGGTCGTCGTCGTGAACGTCTCCGAGTCGGGGCCGCCTGCGGGGCCGGCGCGCGTCCGTGCACGCGCGCCTGTGCTCGGTGCGATGCGCGCTCAGCGGCGCCAGGGCCGCGCACCGCCGCTTCCGGACAGCCTCTGCGCCATGATGACCACCAGGAGGTCGCCTGCGGCCGCGCTGCAGAAGGCCTCCAGGTAGGCGGCGGGGTGCCCCTGGCCGGCCGCGCCCAGCTCCTCGTGCAGCCGCGCCGCGTTGGCCAGGAGCTGCGGCGGGGCGGGTCCTTGTCAGTCGGGCGCTCGGCGCAGCGGGCGCGGGGAGCCGGGCGCGCAACGGGGCGCACCTGGCAGCTGGCGCGGAGGATACTCTCGCGGATACCCGCGCCTGGCGGCTCGGGGGACTCAGGCAGGTACTGCCACAGGTCGCCCGGGACGCTGCTCAGCCAGAGGAGCACGGCCGACATGCTGGCGTGGAACTGCGCCAAGAGGGCAGACCGGGGCGTGCCGGCCTCGCCCCACGCCTCCGACTCGGCGCACACGCTCCAGGGCACCACCGCCTGCGCGGCGCGCAGCCCGCCTAGGGCGGCCTGCGCAGCGCGGCCTGCCGCCGGGCGCGCGCGCCAGGACGCACCCGCAGCAGCAGGGGTACGCAGGTGATGAGCAGCGTGCAGGTCAGGAACTGGTCGAGCGGATTGTCTGGGCAGCCCGCCGCCAGGGCTGCAAACGACGCGGCCAGGCCTGCGGCCAGGCCGTACACGTCGCACGCCGCGTACCTGCGCGCACAGACGGCGCGGGTGCCTGAGCCGGGCCAGGGACTCGGCCGGTCTTGCGCGCCAATGGTTGGCCGCGAACGCTCGGGGAGCAGGCAGCGCTGCCTGTGGCGCGGCGCGCACACCTCACGGCGGCCTCGCGCACGGCGGCGTTCCTGTCGGGGCCCTCGCCTACCGCGAAGGGGCATGACAGCATCAGGCTCAGCGTCGCCATGACGCGACACTCCGGCGAGCTCGGGGCCCGCAAGCCCTGCTCTTCTCGAGCTCTGCTCGCGCAGAGCTCCCGCTTTGCGACGAGCAGGTCGCGCCATGCGAAGCGCCGTGCGAGGCGGGCGAGCGTCATGGCGACCGCGCTGCTCTCAAGTATGAGCCTTGCTTCGCGCAGCGTGAGGCCGCCCTCCACTGACGCAGGCTCAAAGAGGTCCGGCTCAAGCAGAGGTGTCAGCAGCCGGCGCGAGTCGGGCTGCAGCAGGTCGGCCAGGTGCAGAGGGCATGTGGCAGCGGCTGACAGCGCTGGGGCGCCCGCCTCGAGCGCCCTGAGACGCGCAGCGGCCCTGGCCGGCAGGCCTGCCAGGGCGCACATGGGCCTGATGAGGCCTGATGCACTGTGGTTTGAACCCTTCCCGGGCTCACTGAGTCAGCCTGCCCGGGCAGCCCTACTTGGCTATGTACTTTCACCTGAGCACAGGACTCCTGTGACAGGGGTGCTCAGCAAAGCAGGGCTTGGCGCGCTTCAGCAGGGCGCTTAGACCACCGCCGCAGAGCTGCTCGGGGCACGTTGCACGTTGCACACCCGGGACCAATCGGGGAGCGCGACAGCGCCTCAGTGACCGCGTAGCCGCGTCCAGGCAGTCCGCCCTTGCGGGGGACGTCTCAAAGCGCGCGGACATGTGGCCGTTTGCGTACCTCGGACGGCAGCCGTTCAGCGTGCGCGCCTCCGCTGCAGACACGGCTTTATCCGCATCGCCGCCTCACGACTGGCCGGTCGTTCTCACAGTGGCGCGGGCGCTCTGTGCGCGAGCGCGACCCCCCTTGCCTCCGACCGCATGCTGTGCCACCACCCAAGGAGCGTGGCGGCGGTGTACCCGCCGCCGTTAGCGTCCGAGCTGCCTGCAACTGTGCAGGGCGCAGCTGAGCGCGTCGCACGGCGCTGAATGCTGTGGCGGAGCAGCGGGCAGCCAGTGGGAGGCCGGCCGGCAGCGTGAGGGCCGCGTGCGCGCCGGCGGCAAGGCGCAGCAGCCCACCGCCAGGCGGGCGCGCCGCCGCGCAGCTGCGGGCGCCCAGCAGCCGTCGTCTGCGCGGATGCGCCGCCCGCGTGCCAGCGAGGACGCGAATGGCCAGGCCTGCGGTGCGCTACGCTGTGCACGGCGTGCTTAGAGTCGGCCTGCCTGCGGAGAGCAGGCAGACTATTGTGCGTATCCCTGTCCCAGCGCCGGATCGGTCGCCGACGCGCCGCCTCGCAGGCACGCGTGTGTCCGCCGTCCGCCGCGCCCGCTCCTGCACAGACGTCACACCGCGTTGACAGCGCTCTGTGACGCCGCACGCGCTCCGGCGAGCGCATCGTGCGCAGCGTTCCGCGGGCCGGTGCCACCGAGCCGCCGGCCCGGCCGCCGCAGGCCCCTGGGCCGACGCCGCGCCGGACGTCTGGCGGCTCGTGGCGCAGCACATGGAGCCGCGCGCCTGGGCGCGCGCGTGCTGCGCGACGCGCAGCATGTACGCGGCGCGCGTGCGCGTCGTGCGCGCGCGCCCCACCAGCACCGAGCGCCCGGACGGCTGGGCGCTCGAGCAGTGGCCGGCCGCGCACTCGCTCTTCCTGGACCTGCGCGCCGTGGCCGACCTGCCGCGCCTGGCCGCCGCGGCGGGCGCGGCCCCGGGCGCACGGGACGCTAGCCCCGCGCTGCTGCGCACGCGCTGGGCGCTGCGGGCGCTGCGGTGCCTGCACGTCATCGGCCACGGCGAGCGCATGCTCGAGGGCCGGGCGCGCGTCGCGGCGGGCGTCGGCGCGGGCGGCGCAGGGCCGCCCGGGCGCGGCGTGGACGCCGCCTGGAGCCGCGCCGCGGAGGGCGCGGCCGCCGCGCTGGCCGCGCTGCTGGGCAACATAGACCTGCCGCCGCTGCGCGTGCTGAGCCTGGACGTGGCGCTGCTGGGGCCGCTGCCGGGGTCGCTGGCGGGCCTGCGGCACCTGGTGCTGCGCGTGGACGCCGACGCGGCGGCCGGCTGCGGCGGCGGCGCCGGCGGCGCGGGGCGCCTGGGCCTCGCGGCCGTCGCCGGCAGCCTGCCCGCGCTGCGGACGCTGCACGTCGAGGCCGCGCCGCCGGGCCACATCGTGTGGGCGCCCGGCGCCGACCTGCGGGCGTGCCGGCACCTGGAGGCGCTCGCGCTGGCCGGCGTGCACGACCTGGAGGCCGTGGCGGTGCCGGAGGGCTGCCGCGTGGCGGCGGTGCTGCCGGTGGGCGCCGTGGCGGACTGGGTGGAGTTTGCGGGCGGCGCCGCGCGCGCCGGGCTGCGCGGGCGCCTGGACGCGCTCACCGTGCACGCCTCGGGCGAGCCCGCCGCCGGCGGCGCGGGCGCCGGCGCGTGCGGTGTCGCGGCGTGCGGCGAGCGCCGGCAGTGCCTGGGCGTGGGGCGCAGCCGGCTGTACCTGCTCTCGCGCGAGCTGGGCGGCGCGGCGCTGGCCGGCCTGGGCGAGCTGCGCATCCTGCTGCGCGCCGGCGGCCTGCCGGCCGGGGCCGAGCGCCACGAGCTGGTGCTGAAGCTGGACGGGCGCCGGCTGCCCGCGCTGCGCGTGCTGGCGGTCGACGTGCCGTGCGCGCTGCGCCTGCGCCTGACGCGCATGGGCGCGCTGCGCACGCTGGCGCTCGCGGCGCACGCGCTCGCCGAGCTCAGGTGGCAGCCGAGCGCGCCCGGCGCGCACGCCTGGGCGGCCGTCTCTATGCGCGCCGCGGCCGCGCCGCCGGCCGAGGTCTGCAGCGCGCTGCGCGACCTGCTCGGCGACGCCTGCTACGAGGCGGGCTTTGGCGCGGCGGGCGCGGCGGGCGCCTGGCAGGGCGCGGTCCCGGCGCGCTTCCGCCCGGGCGAGCTGTTCAGCTGCGGCTGCCGCGCGTGCCTGGCCTGCCTGGGCCGCGCCGGCGTGCCGGTCGCGGCCGCGCAGGCGTGGCGGCACGAGGGCTTTGACAGGCTGTGGTGACTATCCCGGGCGCCGGGTTTGTGTGTAGGGGCCTCGACCGCGGCGCGCGGGACCCGGCGTGCGGGGACGGGGCGCGCTCAGCCGGGCCGAGCTGCTGCGCCTGGCGCCGGCTCCGACGGCATGTGTCAGGAGCCTGGTGTGGCCACAGCCGGCTTTGCTGCCTCAGACCAGCAGCTGGGGGCGAAGGCAGCTTGTGCTCCCTTCAGTGAAGGGACAAGGAGCCTTCACCTTGACCAACTCAAAAGAGCACCTATTCAGGGAGCTCACTGAACACCGCAAAGCTGCTGCCCAACAAGCCGCTCTGCTCCGCTCCGTGGTGCAGTACTCCGGAGATTAGCCAATAACGCGGCCGGCTGGGCCCTCACTCTACCAGCAGCTCGCCTGGCACGGGTGCCGCTGTGTGCGGCCCATGCTGCCCGCTTGCAGTGCGCCCCGCGCAGGGCAGGCTCCGCTGGAGCCCCAGACGCAGGAGAGCGCTGGGCCGCAGAGTCAGCCGGCGGCCACAGCAGCTAGGCGCGGTGGCGGCGATGCAGCGCATGATGAAGCGCGCCGCGCAATGCGCTGCCCGCCGGTGGCGGAGCTGGGGCGCCGGCGTGCGCCCGGCGCGCGGCCGAGGTGCGCCGCCTGCCGGGGGCGTGCTGCCGCCTGGGTATTGTGCCGCGCGCGAGCCCCGGCGTGCTCGCAGGGCGCGCCCGCGCCCGAGGCGCCCGACAGCCCCGAGCCGCCATGCGAGCGGGCGGCGGCGGCGCAGGGCGCGGCGGGGCCCGCGCCGCCCGCTGACAGCATTCTAGGTGAGCCGTCTGATGGCACTCTAGCCGCACGGGGCACTGCGCAGCGCCCGCTGCGCACCAAGCCTGCCGCGGGCTCACGCTGCCTGCCTCGGCGGGCGCCTGCCCTACGACGCGCTCTCCAGCGGCGGCGCCGCTGACGGGCGCTGCGGCCCGGCGCGTGCAGGCAGCACCACAGACCCGATCGTGCGCCGTGTCTTTGCGCGGCTGGAGGCCGGCGCGTGGGCGGAGGCGCGCAGCCTGTGCGAGCTTGTGCGCGCGCGGTGCCCCGCGCAGGCCGAGTACATGCTGGCCGGCTGCGTGCTGCTGGACCAGGCGGACCTGGCGCTCGCCAAGACGCGGCTCACGCAGGCCCTCGCCATGTGCGCCCGCGCCGGCCCGCCCGCGCTGCCGCCTGTTCTGGCCCGCCGCCGTGCGCAGCGGGGCCTCGGGCGCCCCTCTCGTGCACGCGGCCGGCGGCTGCGGCGCTCACGGGCGGCCGGCGCGCAGGTGCGAGGAGGGGGACCCGGGGTGCGAGCAGGTGCACCAGGTGCTGCGCACGCTGGGCGACGCGGGCGACGTGCTCGAGCTCAGCAGCGACGACGACGCCATGCCGGGCGCGGAGAGCCCGCCCTTCCCTTCCGAAGACTGGGACACCGAAAACGACAGCAGCGCCAGCAGCGCCGCCGACGGCGCCGCGGGCGGCTAGGGCGGCGGGAGCGCGCCCCGGCCCGCCGGCGAGCGTGCGCTGCAGCACGAACTCGCGGAGGGCGACGGCAGGGGCGGTCACGAGGGGCGGCGCCGGCGGCCGGCGGCCGGCGTGCCCCCGTTCAGGCAGCCCCGGGGCCGGGCAGCACCGGTGCCGGAAGCCGCCAGGAGCAGAGCTGGCAGCCGCCAGGAGCAGAGCTGGGACTGGGAAGGTGGCCAGGAAGGCGCTGGGAAGCGCCCAAACATTCTGTGCTCTCTGCAGAATCCAGTGCATGCAATTATTAGGCTGCTCCAGGCGCACTAGGACTGCTGCGGCAGCAGCAGGACCGGCAGCAACAGCGTGTGCGGTGCTGGGCCAGGGCGCGGTGAGGAGTGGCAGGCTGGGAGGTGTGCCTTGCTGCGGCGGGGTGTGTGCGTGCGTGTTGGCCAGGCACCCTTGGGGGGTCAGCGCTCGGTGCTCCTTTGCTGCAACAGCTGGTATTCTCGCCAGCTCCAGTGCAAGCTCACCCGCAGCACCAGCGTGTCCGCGCGTGCTGGCAGTCCAGTCGCCACCAGCCAGGCTGCACTTTTGCTGCGCCCCAAATGTTATCAGGTGGTTGCAGCACAGCCGCCCAAAGTGCGCTGGCAGCCTGCGACTTGCCGCATGTCTTGCGCAGCCCTCTGGAAGGGCGCGCCCTCAAGCTGCGCCCTCGGCCTCACCCAGGCCCTGCCTCCCTGCAACCCAACATTCAAGCCTGTCCTTACTCGGCAAGCAAGAAAGGGAAGAGGCCTGCCGCAGTCCTGCGCGACCCACGGTTCGGGCGTCCGCCCCGTCGCGGCCATGGCGCAGGCCGGCGGCAAACGCAAGCTCCCTGAACCTGAGGGCGGGGCTGCCAGCCAGCGGGTGCTGGCTGCAAGGGTGTGCTGCCCAGGACTCCCACTTCGCCGCCCGCAGCTCGCCTGCCGCTGCCACGCACCCACGCGCCCTGCGCTGGCCGCAGGCGGGCATCTACCTGCACTTTGTCGGCGCCGGGTGTGACCACCGGCGTGACCGCCCGTTCAGTTGGAAGGACACAGTGCGCGAGGTGTACAACTGTGCGGCCTCTTTGTTGCCCAAGGTGCGCTCCCAGCCGCGCGCTGGCACGCCGCCACTGGCCCGGCCGTGCTCACACTGTGCGCCCTGGCCAGGAACTGGTGCCGGCGCTGTGGCCGAGCGGAGACTGCTGGGCCGCGGGGTCGCCTGGCTTGCAGGTGACCGCGCTGCGTACTGGCACGCGCTTCATCTTGGACATCTTGGACACCTCGTCTGGCGAGGAGTACTTGTTGGAGGCCTATGACGACGCGCTGGTAGCCTCAGCCGAGGGCAAAGAGCTAGTCTACAACCGGGTCGTCCTGATACGTGCGCCCTTGGCCACCACGCGACGCTGGCCACGCCACCACAGCCGGGCTGCTGCAGCCGCGCTCACTGCGCCCCACTCCGTGCAACCTGCGACGCAGCTTCGGGCGCCGGCGCCGGCGCCGTCGACAGCGCGCGCGCCCTGCGCCCTGCGTCGCGCCTGGCCGTATCGGACGGCGGCAGCGGCGGCCGCGCCACGGCCCACGACGGTGCGCTTTCGCCGAGCTCGCAGGCCAGCATCGCCCTGCTCGCAGCTGCGCGGCGATCTGGTCCCCTCCACAGGTGCACACAGCGGGCGTCCACCGTCTGCCAAAACTGCCCATGCGGCCCGCCCATGCGGCTCCCTGGCCCGCGCGGGCCTCTGGTGGTGCCGGCCGGGACGCTCCGCGTGCGCGCTCACGCGCCCAGGTGGACCGGCCGCGTCCCCACTGGGCGGCGGCGGCACGCCTGCCACGGTCGCGCGCGGCGCGACGCGGCCGGACGCGTGCGGCACGGGCGGCTCGAGCCCGCCCGGAGACGCCGGCGCAGGTGTCGCCCGCCTGCGACGCAGCCGGGCGTCCTCGGCCTTGGCGGGGCTGCTGCCTTTCGCGCACGCGACCAGGGCGTGGGGGGGCACCGGTGCGGCGGCGGGCCCGCCATCACGCGCGCCGGCTGCGCGACAGGCGAGGACCGGGACCCGGCGAGGTTGAACAGGGCACCGCCCGACCTCGCAGCCGAGCAAGCGGCGCGGGACGCGTCGGTGGAGCGGGAGCTGGAGCTGATGGAGGAGCGGGAGCTGGCGCGGCGCGAGCTGGGCCTGCCCCCGCAGCGCCGCGCTGACGGCTCGGAGGGCCAGCCCGACGCGAGCGCGCGCAAAGGCGCCCGAGGTTGGCCACGACGCGGTTGTCATGCGCGTGCAGGCAGGCCGGGGGTTGCTTGCATGCCGCGGATGTCTCTGAAGGTGGCGCACCTGCCTGTCGCGCGCCACCGACCAGCGGGCGCTGTTGCTTCGAGGCAGCCGCCGGCCATGCGGCGATGCACGCGCCGGCTGCGCGGCAGGCGGGCGCGCGGGCGCGGCGCGGCCGTGCGCCGCCGCAGCCGTGGAGGACGCGGCGCAAGCGGCGCACAGGCGCGCCAGCGAGGCCGCCAGGGTCGCGCGGCAGGCGGCGCGCGCGGCCGCCGCCGCCGCCGAGGCCGCGCTGGAGGCCGCGCATGCGGCCACCGCCGTGGAGCGCCGGCGGGCCGACGTCGCCGAGGCCGGGCTGCACGAGGTCGCCGCCGCTGCCAAGCAGGCCATCGACCGCGTGCTGGCGGCAGCCGGCAGGCAGCCGAGCTGCTGAGCGGATGAGCAGTGGGGCGGGCGCTGTCTGTGTGCGTCCGCCCCTGCGCGCGACCTGGTCTGGCGCGCGCGCTCGCGGTGTGAGCGGGCGCGCCTGCAGGCCTGTGTGGTGCCGCTGGAAGCGGGAGCGCCTAGACGCACCATAGACGCCTGGTGCCAGCGCGGCGGCTTGCGCCCTGCCCTGTTTATACCACTATATTGCCCTTGTTTTCAGGGTTGACCAGGGCGCGCTGTGCAAGCTCATCCTGGCGCATGCGCGTGCGTCGTGCGCGTCTGACTCGTGGTTGAAGAGTTGCTCGATAGACCAGCCAGAGTCCAGCAAAGCTTTGCAATGAGACCTGCGCACTCTGTCTGTCAAGACACCGTCGCGGCTTGTGCGCGTGTCGTCCTGGCGAACGCTTGCCAGCAGAGCCGGTCCTCATTGTAGTGGCTGTTCTGTAGCTCGCCGGTTTTTTTTTACTCGCTGCAGGACCTGACCACCTTGCCAGTTGCCAAATGGTGACAGGCGCGCCCGGCTGCAGCCCGCATATGAGCGGTCCAAGGCCGCCCTCTTGCAGCGTTGTGAAAGCACCCTCGCACGGGGCCGCTCGGCGCGCCCGGGGAGACCACCCGAAAGGGCGGGCGCACGTTCAACCTCCTGGTACGCTCAGCTGTGAGCTGACATGAGCCTTCCACGCAAGAGTCCGCCGCCAGCCCACTGTTTGTTCAAAGGGCTGCACGCGTGCGTGCATGCGCGGGCACCGCTCATCCAGCACTTGCCGAGCAGGACGACCCTCACGCCCGAGGAGGAGGAGGCGGAGCGCCACCGCAAGGACCAGTGGGCCCTCGATCAGGGCGTGTCGGCTGCGGGGAGGTATAGGGACCGGGGAGTGGCCACACCCTGTGCGGCGACGCGGAGTCCTCACGGGCCTGGCCAGCGCGTGTGGGCGTGGCGCACGCAGTGGGGCGCGCGCTGTGCGAGCGCCTTTGCGAACCAGCTACACCAGCGGTGGCTGCGTGCGGTGCACTGCAGCACCCGTGCGTGTATCCAGCGGCGGTGCCGTGCCACGGGAGCTGGGCGAGCCTGGCTGCACCTGGCACCGCTTGCTAATTGTCACAGGCTGCACTCTCGCGCCTGTGCATATCAGAGTGCCCGCCAGAGTGCATGTGCGCTGGCTTGTGCCACTCCGCTCGCACGCCTGCTTGAGGTCGACGGCATCGCCGACCTGGGCGTGCGCGCTTTACCAAGCTGAAGCTGCCAACGCTTGGTCTGAAGTCTGGCGGGCGCATCTGTGAGGCTGTGCGAGTGGCCAGCGCTCTGTGCTCTGTATCAACCATCTGCGCTTGGTTACACAGCGCCGCCGGCCGTGCTCTCTTCCCCAAACAGGCCAGCTCACCATGTTCAATGACTTGTGCTCATAGGTTTGCATCTGCGCAAGGTTGCACGGTCAACGATTTGTGCATATAGGTTTGTATCTGCACAAGGTTGCACGACGTATGCTTGGTCAAGCCGTGCGAAAGCAGGCGACATGCAGGCAGGGCCTGCCAGGCACTGCTTCACCAACAGCGAGGACTCCAGCGCTCGGCTGCCTAAATTAAATTTGTAAGTACCGACCGCGGCCTAAACAGGCCTCTGAAGGGCCGCCCAGTCAGCAGACCGGTAGTAACCAACTCAGCGCTCACCCGCTTTGCTGCGGGACCTGACCAGGATGTGACATTGGCGGAGCGCAGCGCGCCAGCCCGCTGCGCGCACATTGCACTCCATCGTGCGAACGCCCGTCCGCGGGGCGACGTGTGGGCTATGAGCCATGGGCTCGCAAGGTGCTGCGGTGGCGCTCAACCGCGCTGGCCGTACCGAAGGCCCGCAGCCGGCAGGCCAGGCACGGTGCTCTCGCCACTGGTCGGGCTGCTAGCGCCCAGCGGCCCTGCCGGTCTGCAATGGGAGGCCGCTGCGGCGCTGTGGGACCTGTGCATCGGAAACACTCTGACCCAGGACAGCGTGCGGGAGTGCGGGGGCATCGCCGCGCTGGTCGCGCTGCTGGCGCCTGGCCGCTCTGCTGGCATGCAGAGGTTGGCTGCAGGCGCGCTGGCAACTATATGCAGTTTCAACATGCGGAACATGGACAGCGTGCGGGTGTGCGGCGGCGTCGCGGCGCTGGTGGGGCTGCTGGCGCCCGGTGTTGCGCCTGACCATGTGCGTGCGCGCGCCGCGTTGACTCTGGGCAACTTTTGCCTTGAAAACGCTCAGAACCAGGACAGCGTGCGGGCGTGCGGGGGCGTCGCGGCGCTCGTGGCGCTGCTGGCGCCTGGTGGCTCTGCCAACGTGCCCGAGCTGGCTGCCAGGGCCCTGGATATGTGCATTGGAAACACTCGGAACCAGGACAGCGTGCGGGAGTGTGGGGGCGGCGCGGCGCTGGTCGCGCTGCTGGCGCCCGGCTGCTCCGCTCGCGTGCGGAAGCGGGTCGTGAGCGCTCTGGCCAACCTGTGCGTTCAGAGCGTCAAGGTCCAGGACTGCGTGCGGGAGTGCGGGGGCGTGGGCGCTCGTGCCTCTCACCAGTGGAAGCATGCAGAGCCGGGATGCAGTCAGGGCATGCGGGGGGGGGTGCAGCCTTGGAGCGCGTGCTTGCATGCGCCGGCTCCGCTGTGGCGCGCCAGCTGGCGGCGGATGCGCTGTACAACCTGGCGCGCTATCCGCAGGGTGTTGGCGAGTGAGACGAGCCAAAGAGAGAGCGAAGCCATCCTACGGTCGGGGCGCGGCGGCGGTGCTGCTGGCAGCGACAGCTACCAACACTGCATGTCATGCGCGGCCTGGCGCTCGGTTCTTGAAACACTGGGCTGGGGCGTGCGAGTGCTTGAATCTGCTGTCATGCGTTGTCGCCAGGGGCTTTGCCAGAGTGCGCGGTGTGGACGGGCGCGCCAGGCGTGTCGCAAGCCTAACTTATTGTGACAAGGTGTAGGAGGAGAACGCACTGCAGTGTTGGTGCTCCACATCATGTGAGCACTCTGTGACAGGAGCGGACCTGAGCGGACCTGAACAGCTTCTGTGCGGCATGGCACATGGCATGCAGATGCACCGCAGCATGCGCAGCAGTATGACATTTTCACGATGCGCTTTCTGGGTGGGAGACACCTGGGGTACAGCATGGCATCCTGCACCCACCGCCACCAGCATGCCAGCCGCACTCAGCTCCACGCGCTACAAAGGCATGCAGGGCATGTTTCTGCACACCGATCCAACGAGCTTCGCTGTGGAGCGCTGGTGGCTGTTGTGAACATGCAGCAGCCGCTTCCCAAATGCGCTGCTCGCGTGGCAGCGCGCCGTCAGGGCACACAGTCGGTATCACATAAGTTGCAACGAGAGGCAGCCCTTTGGCGCCCGTGGAGCATGGAACCAAGGCGGTGCCCGCAGGGCGCAGCCCCGGCAGGCTTCTGCCGGGCGATATTTGCGAGTGCGGCTGCTTCGCACTGCAGCCGCGAGCGGGGCGCAGACGTTGCGGCGCGAGGGCTTTGACACTGAGGCCGTGATGGGAAGGCGCTCAGCCGGGGTTGGCCTGCGATCTTGTGTGGGGCTGGGTGTTTTGTTGCACGTTCATATCTTATAAGCCACTTCACTTTACCGTGCAGTGCTTGGGGCAATTGCAAGTATTACTTGAGACAAGAAAACAAAGAGCACCCAGCCCTTGGCGCACAACTGCTGTCCGCTACCTGAGCGGCGCCGAGGGCTTGCTGATAAGTGTTCCTTCCTTGCTGGCAAGTTTTTGAACTAGCTCTTGGAAGCGCCGGCGGCAACGCGCAGCCAGGTGGTCGACCTGGCAGCTGTGTGCGTGCTGAAGCAAGGTACCTGTGCCGTCTGAGCAAGCTCGCACGGCTGCGTTGGCCTGGCTTTGTTGTCGCAGCCAGGCAGTTGACCACCGAACAACCTTAACAGCCTTTATGCGCCGTGCACCAGCAGCTGTTGAACAGGCGAGGTACGCAGCGGGCAGCCTGCGATACATCCACGGTGCCTGTACATACGGCACCCCACCTGCTCTGTTGACGGGGCAGATTATTTTGGTGTACGCACAGGCAGGCCCTCTTTGGTGCATTTGGTCACTAAGCACTGCGTGGCCGCCGCAGGTACGCCCGACGAAGCCCGCGCCCGGCGGTGGCTCGACGTGCAGGGCGGCACTGTCCAGCGCGTGCGCGGCTTGCACGTCGACTTCGAAAGCGGAGAGGGTGTGGATGGCCGCGACATGGTCGTCGGGCGGCTGTCGGCCACGCTGGCCAGCCTGCCTGCCCTGACGTACATTGACTTGAATCTGAACGCGGCCCCGCACCGCAGACCTGCAGCAGCCGTCCGGGCTTTTTTGGCCGGGGCGGCGCGCGCCATTTGGCGCTGCTCGAGCCTGCAGACCCTATGTCTGCATATCCACGTGCTTGGTGGGCTGGCAGACCAGCTCCCCGAGGCACTGGTGCGGGAGCTGGCCAGTGTGCGCTCGTTGGAGAAAGTGACCCTCAGCTTCGACGCCCACCAGGCCCACAGGCTTGGCTGGCCGGCCATACCGAGCATAGCAGACCTGACGGCAGACTTGGCCGGCCTGCCGCGGCTGCGCGCGCTGACGCTGGCAGTGTGGAACGTGCGCGTGGAGGCCACGCTGCCCGTCAGCATGTCGCGCCTGGCGCAGCTGACCTCGCTGAGCCTGCGCGGGTTTCACGGCCTGCGCGGCGCGCGCGGCTGGGCGCGCCTGCGGGCGCTCGCGCTCCTGGACTTTGAGGACTGCGTGTTTGCGGGCGACGGCGAGGACGCGCTGCCGGGCTTGGATGCGCTGGGCGCCCTGACCAGCTTTGAGCTGTGGAACTGCCCCAGCATGCGGGTGCTCCCCGCGTCCCTGTGGCGGCTGCCGCAGCTGTGCTGCATTCACCACCAGGCTGACAAGGGCCCGGTGACCGGCGCGGCGCGCAACGCGCTGCCGGTCGCGGGCCTGCCCCAGAGCGCGCCCTGCTTTGCTTCCATGCTTGGCTTGAGCCTGGTGCAGCACAACTTGCCGGCCTTTCCTGTGGGCATTTTGTCCATGGCGCGCTTGGCGCACCTTGACCTGACCTACAGCTGCTCCTGGCAGCTGCCCGAGGGCGTGAGCGCGCTCACCGCACTCACGGAGCTGCGCCTCGGGCGGCAAGCTGCCGGCGAATGCGAGGTTGGTGGCGCGCTTGACGCCCGCGCCCTGGGCAGCCTGGCCGGCTTCCCGAACCTGTGCGAGCTGGGCTTTTCTTGCTGCGTGCTGATCTGCCCCAGCTTCCAGGCCGCGACCGCGCACCCCCGCCTGAAGCGGGTGCAGCTGGACACCTCGTACCCCGCCCCCGGCCCGTCGTGCATGGCGTTCCTGGGCTTTGTGTATGACCTGCTGCAGCAGGGGCGCTCAGGAGTGCTCGAGCTGACTGACAGCGTCGAAGGCGCGGGGCGGCGGGACAGCCGCGACTTTCGGGGCGCGCTGCGGGCTGTGGGGTATCCGCTGAGCGACGCAGACTCCGCCGACCTGGTGTAGGCCGCGGGTGGCGTGCCGGTGAAATGTTGAGGCGGCGGCGGCGGGGCCCACCGCATGCTGCTGTCCAGGTCTTTTGTGTCCAAAGCCGGCCTGCAACCAGGGTAGGCAAGCAAACAACCCCCGAGTGCACGCCACTCACCACTATCATAGGATGGGCGCCAACGCGCGCAGTTAGCAGCCATTCCGTTCGAGCAGGTGCGCTGACGCTGGCGCCGCGTTCCAGGTCTGGTGAGGCGCAGCGCGGTGCGAAGCCCCCCTGCCTGCGGCACATTTGCACGGCTTGGCCGGTCTAGCGCCCGTCACCATGTCCCTGTGGCCGGTATCCTCTGGGCCGTCGCACACAGCATCCCTGTTGCCACTCCAGTAGGTGCAGCGCGCAAGTGCCATACCTATTGGGGGCATGCGTGTGCATTGTCTCAGGTTGGTGCGCTGCCACCTGCGTGAGGGTGCAAAAGCGCCTCGGGCCCTGCATCACAACGTGTCCGACCCGGGTTGGTATAGGGTATAGTTATAGGGTATAGGTAGGGTTATAGGCAGGGTTAGGGTTAGGGTTAGGTATAGGGTCAGGGTTAGGTAGGGTTAGGGTATAGGGGTAGGGTAGGGTATAGGTAGGGTTAGGGTTAGGTAGGGTAGGGTATAGGGTTAGGGTAGGGTATAGGGTAGGGTAGGG
>JAABUV010001042.1_pt1 | contig 40769 bp, 36 predicted proteins | sample 5559971 | NCBI WGS metagenome assembly JAABUV01 (sample SAMN10711881, study PRJNA513362) | rock metagenome | isolation source: Antarctica rocks | place: Antarctica: Victoria Land, Knobhead nord | collected 2015-12-19 | reverse complement strand
ACCGTAGGCCGTGACCGTGGCGGAATCGTAGGCCCTGACCGTGGCGGAACCGTAGGCCCTGACCGTGGCGGAATCGTAGGCCCTGACCGTGGCGGAACCGTAGGCCATGACCGTGGCGGAACCGTAGGCCCTGACCGTGGCGGAACCGTAGGCCGTGACCGTGGCGGAATCGGTGGCCCTGACTTCGAGCCACACCCCACGCTCCGAACGGATCTCGATGTAGTCGACATTCGCGGCCAGGGCGGTGTCCAGCTCCGACTGGGTGGTTACGGTGCGGGTGCTCATGCGATGCCCCGGATTCGCAGGCCAGCGGCCTCAACAGCGGCGTGGGCGATGCGGGTGTGGGTGTGGGTGGGGTTCATGGTGGTCCTCTCGGAGTGGGGCAGTTCGCGCTGCCCGATGATGTGCACGCTACGCCGTGAGTTGACGCAACGCAATAGTTCGCCACGGCATGTCTAGAACGGTGGTTCGTCCGGTAGGTGCTCCACCATCTGCGCGGCCGGCCCGGTGCTGAGCCGACCGCTGCCGAGGGGTTGGTCGCAGAGGTGGGCGGCGAGGACATCGATCCCCTGAGTGCCGGGTGGGCGTCCTTTGATGCGAAAATGGTCGCGGCGGTCAAGTTCGTAGCGGCCGGGCCGTGCCGTCCAGGTCAGCTCGTAGGTGCGCCGTCCTTCGATGAGCGCGGCGAGTTCGCCAGCGGCGTTCAGGGGGCGGACGTCGACGGTGACCTCCAGCGCCGTGACGTCCGCGTCGAGTCCCCGGAACACCGGGGCGGCGCAGTGCCGGCAGCAGATGACACGGGCCGCACGACTCCCTGCCGGCGCTCCAGTCTTGACCTCGACGCTCTGGAGAGCTGCCTGACGGGCGAACGCGTTGGTGGTCATCGCAGGGGCTCGGGTGCCGGGTTTAGAGATTTCTGAGTATGGACCCCAGGCGTGTGTGCGCGCGCAGTCCAGCCGATAGTCAGGCGTTTTTTCACCAATGCGGCACCTTTTCGACTTGACCTGCGGTGATGCTGAAAAAAAGTGGCACCCGAACCTGTCCATAGAGGGCACAATCCGGCACCCGCGATGGTCTGCGTGTCATAACGCGAGGCCGAGCTGAGGGGTCGGGTGCCGGATTGCAGAGTCTCAATGCGGCACCCGATGATCTTGGTTTCGGTTGCCATCTCAGTCGTCCCAGCGGGGCTCGGGGGCCTGGCTTCGGAGGTCCACGTCAACCGCGACGAGTGTCATCCCCTCGTAGAAACGTGCCCCGTGGGAGCGCAGCAGGGTGATCCCACGCTCTCGCGTGAGAGCCGTGGACAGCGCCTTGGCGGTGACCGGTTCCTCACCTGCTTGGAAGCACCAACGTTCGTAGGCGGTGCGCAGGATGCCCGTTTTGATCTTCACCGCTGCCCCCCCGCCGACGTGGCAGCACTCCTCCAGGAAGCGGCTGACGGTGTCCTGGTCGGCCGCGTAGTCAGCGGTGGCCACCCGCACCACTTCGGGGTCGCGGAGACCACCGGCGAGGTAGTCAACAGCCCCGGCGACGATCCAGGCCAGCACTGCCGGTCCGTGGTCGCGGGAGAGGACGCCCTGGAGGTCGTCCACACGGTCGAGGTCGGTGACGGTGTGCAGGAAGGGCAGCAGGCGCAGGCGCCGCCAGAAGGAGTGGCCGCCGGCTTTCACGATGGGCCGGAAGTTGCCCATGAGCCACAGTTTGTGGGTGGGGGTGAAGGTGAAGTGGTCTTGCCGCATAAAGCGGGCGGTGAGGCTATCCCCACCGGTGAGCTGTTTGACCCGCGGCTCATCGAAGCGCGCTTCACTGTCAACTTCGGAGCACAAGACCATGCGCGCCCCGGAGAGGCGGGCGATCTCGGTCTCGTGCGCACCGAACGCCTTGGCCATGAGAAACGCCGAGGGTGCGGTGGTGGCGTAGTCGCCGAGGACACTGGTCGCGGTTTCCAGGGTGACACCTTTGCCGTTGCCACCCCCACCGACGGCGAAGGGCAGGACGTGGTCACGGACGACACCGGTGGCGCTGTAGCCGAGTAGGCGTTGCACGTAGGGGATCAGCTCGGGTGAGGACTCGAAGGTCTGGCCGAGGAAGGTCAGCCACTCGGTGAGGTCAGCGTCGGGGTCGGGGGTGCAGGAGGTGAGCCGGGTGTGCAGGGCGGATGGGTCGGGTGGGCGTAGCTCGCCTGTGCGGAGGTCGATGACACCGCCTGGGGTGTTGAGTTCGAGGGGGCGGGCGTCGAGGTCGTCGAGGTCGACGACGACGCGCACGTCGGATTGGGCGAGGCGGGTGATGCCGTTGACACCGGTCGCGGACAGGGCGCGACGTTTGTGACTGGACCAGCCGTCGCCTTCGGGTAGTGCGCGGGCAATGGTGCGGACCATTTCGCGGACGCCTTCAGCGCCGTCCCATGCCCACCGTGATCCGTCCCAGAGTAGCCACCGGCCCCGTTGCGGGCAGTAGCGGATTTCGTCGCCGTACAGCTCGACCAGGGCCAGCGCGGTGCCGTCCTCGGTGGGGCCGCTGCGGGTGGCGACGGTGGCTATGTCGGCGCGGTCGCCGTGTAGGACGGTGAGGTTGGCACGTTCCGGTGCGGGCAACGCCGCGCCGTCGGTGCCGGTGGGCTGGGGAACAGTGGCGAGGTGGCGAGTTGCGGGCAGAGGCGCAGGTGCAGCGCTGATGGTGGGTTGCTTCTGCTGCACCCGGTCGTGGGTTTCGGCGTCTGGTGCTGCTGCGGCCTGTGCGACGGACCAGGCGAGGATGCCGCGCCACTCGTCGGCCGCCGCCACCTCGCTGCGGGCCGCGCCTTGGCGGCCGGTGGGCGCGGAGGTGGCGGCGGTGATGAAGGCAGCGCGGAGCTGCGCGGTGACGTCGATGGCGTTGGTGTATCCGGACTTGGATTCTTTGAGGGCGCCGGTGAGCACGGACAGCATCCGGTCGTGGCGTGACTCGCCCTGCTGCGTCTTGGTCTTGAATAGTCGTAGCCAGGTGTCGAGCAGCTCGGGTCGGCTCACTTCGAGGTGCGAGGTGATGAACGCGGCCACGGTGGCGTCGCTGGCAGCGTCCCCGGCGTCTGTGCTGTCGTGTAGGAGGTCGGCGATGGTGTCGGGGAGTGCGGGGACATCGCCGGTGCGTAGCCAGGTGTAGCGACCACCGTCGTCGTGTTCTTTGTGGATCGAGGGGGCGACGATAATGACGCCGTTGCGGCCACGTACCTCGCCCCAGCTGCCGCCGAGCTTCCCGGTGCCGTTGCCGAGGGTGCGACCGTCGGGTTGTGCGTAGATGTGGTGGGCGCGTCGCGGGTCACCGTCACGGGTGGTCTGCCGCGGCGCGGGGTGGTTGGCGAACGCCTCCAGGAGAACGGTCGGCAGGCTGTCGGGGGTGTCGACGTCGAGGACCAGGGCGCCGCTGCGTCCGACGTGCAGGGCGATGCCGTGGTCGGTGCCGGCGTACCAGGAGGCGATGACCTGGGGGTCGCGGCTGGATTTGGTGTGCCAGGAGTTGCCGACGACGCTGCCGGGGTGCTTCTGCCCCCGGGCGACGGGCAGGACGTACCAACCGGCGGTCGCGTAGGCCAGAGCTGCGGTGAGGCAGTCGGTGTCGGGGTCAAGGTCGGGTACTGCCAATGCCATGGGGGCCGCTCCTCGCTGTTGCCCCGTGGGGCGCCGTCTGGCCGGTAGCTCGATCACCCGCACGCCCTTAGGTGGGCGTGCGGGCTGTCCAGCTACAGGTCAGACGGCGACGTTCCTCAACGCGGCTAGCACGGTGGGTGCCAGGCCGGTGGTGGCGGTGATGATCGCGTCGTCCATGCCGGCGGAGATGAGCGCCTTGGCGGTGTCGAGGGGGTCGGGGCCATCGGCCTTCTTGGCAGCCGGTGCCGCTTGAACGGGTGGTGTAGTGGCGGGCGTGGGGGCATCGCCGAACGCGTTGGGCGCGGTGTAGGTCACGCCGTACAACTTCTGCGCGTTCAGGTGGGGTTTCTCGGGGTTCTTCTTTTCACCTGTGAACGTCACGACCAGGGTTCCGCCGGGGGCGATGCCGTTGGGCGCGGCTTGTCCGATGGCACGAAAAAGTGCCGACGGCTTTTGAGCCCACAGGGACTTCTCCTCGCCAGTGGCGGTGTCGGTGACCTGTGTAACCACAGTCATCTTCGGGTTGCCATCCGGCCAGAATGCCGGCTGTTTGATCTCGAAGTCGCGGGCCTGCAACATCTCTGGCGCGGTGTCAACGGTGAACCTGTAGCTGGTGCCGATTGGCTTCCCGTCGAAGGTGACAGACGGGCGGCTCTTGCTGTCAAAGGGGTTAGACATTGGACACGTCTCCTAGAGGTTGTTGAGCGGTGGGGTGGTCAGGAAGCGAACGGGTTAGCCGGATCGGCTGGTCGGTTGCGCCAGTTGCCGGGCTTGGCTGGCGCGGTGCCGTCCGCGTTGGGGTAGCCGGAACACGAGTAGCAGCCGGGTGCGCGGATCAGGCTGGGGGCCAGCGCTGCGAGGCCGACGACGGCGACAGCACGCGCGAACGCTTCTGCCCGTGAGAGGGCGGCCAGGGCCACCGTTTCGTCGTAGGGCTCGGTCCACAGGTAGGCGTCGCGCAGGTTCACCGACGCGCGGGGCAGGTAGGCGATGCGCACGTTGCGCACGGGCATGCCCCGTCGGGTGAAGCCTCGCCCGTAGAGGTGGGCCTGGCGCCGGTAGGTCTCCGACGGCCCGCCGGCTTTGGCCGCTTTGATGGTGGTGGCCCCGACGATCTTCCAGTCGGTGACGTCACCGGTGTGGGTGTCGTACAGGTCGGCATGCCCCGTGACCGTGAGGCCGTCCACCTCGCCGACGTCGACCAGGGTTTCCCGCCACCAGCGTGGTTCGGGTAGCTCCTCGGTGCTGGGGATGCCCTTGTAGATCTGTTCGTCGTAGCCGCAGAACACGGTGTCGAGCCAGGCGTGCACGGCGGTGCCGATGGCGGGTAGCCACGCGCTGGACCCGTCGGTGCGTTCCGGTGCACCGGCGAGCTTGTGGACGAGGCAGAAGTCGCACGGGGTGCCCAGTTCGGACGGCCCGATCTGTACTTGTTGGCTGCGGGGTGCGTTGTCGATGGCGTCGGCGATGATGTCGAGCAGTTCGATGCCTGCGGCGTGCGGTTCGGGGACCTCCGGCTTGGCCTCGGGTATCTCGACGGGCTCACCGCTGGCAAGCCATACGCCGGTGGTCACAGTGCACTTCCAGCGAGCGAGTAGTCGGTGACAGTGATGCCGTTGGCCTTGCTGCCCCGCACTTGCCAGCCCCACCAGTACGTTCCGACGTGATGACCCAGCAACGGGCGTTCGGTGGTGTAGGTCTTGAAGTGACCTCTTACCCTGTGTTGGGGCAAGACCTGTGAAGTAGAATTGCCCGACTGTTTCTTAGTCGGTTGAGTGACATGTCCAGGTAGCACGATGGTGTGATAGTCAAGTCGTGGAACTCGCTTCCTATTCTTGCCAGAAGCCCTACGCGGTCGGAAGCTGTCTGTTCCTAGCGTGACATTGCGGCAATTCATAAGGCCAATTGCCAGCAGTGCAGGCTGAACTAAGATATGAACGTCTCCGATTGGATTTACACCAACAATGAACGGCCTGCCAAAACCGATGCCATCCGAATCTAGGAGAACTACGACGGTCGTCGAGAGAAGGTCTGGGTGGTTCCATGGTCGGAGTATCGCCGGCTTAATGAGAAGTCCCGATGCCGCCCTCTCTGGGGCCTTGGGGCCGGGCGGGCACTCGGTAACGTGAACGCCCACCGTCCAGCCTGCGAGGTTGTTGGAGACGGTCTCCCCTTCGCTTCGCCATGACGTTGGAATTTTCCACTCAATCCACATTTGGGGGAATGCTGGTTTGAGTGGGGGGAAGTCTCCATCCTCCATGTCCCATACTTCTTGGTCGCTCTCGTAGTAGACCTGAGATGCGACGGCGGCGTTCAGTCTGACGGCTGCGTTGAGATGGTCTTTTAGTTCGTTCTCAACCCACCCACCATCGGAAGTTCGAGCCTGCGGCATAGTCAGTTGATCGAACAACTCCATGTTTTGGAGACTCATCGCAGGCTCACGCGGGGTTCGCCGTTATTGACCATGAGCGTGTCGTACTCGGCGGGCGGCAGGGCCGCCTTGACGCGCTTGGGGTCCAGCGTGGTGGCGTACAGGTCGGGGTGCGCGTTCAGCGGGTAGCGCCGCGCGGCCTGCCCGAGGTCAAACTTGCGAGCCTGCACAACGCTGAGCGTGAGGTCGCCGATCCTGGTTGTGCCGATGTCGGCCACCCGGCGCAGCGCGGCCTTGATGTGGTCCTCGCGTTCGTCCAGTTCGGCTTTCTGTGCCTGCACCGCCGCGAGATCGCGGACCAACACTGCGACAGCGTCCGGGGCGTTCATGTCGTCAGCTCCGCGAAGTAGGTGGGGTGGCACGCCGAGCAGCACCCGAAGCGGGTGAGGATGTCGACGTGCCGTTCACAGACGGCGTGCGCCCGGAAAGTGCGCGTGGGGCAGCCGGGCTCTCGGCATGCCCGGGTCTGCTCGTTTTGCTGGTGGGGTTCGTCGCGGGTGGTATCCTGGTCGTGCATTCCATTCCTCTCGGTTGGGGTGTCACGGCCCCCGGTGTTCGCGCGCGCGGGGGCTTTTTACGTTTGCGGGGTCAGGCGGTGCGGCGGTCGGTGCTACGGGGGACCAGTTGGTCGAGCCACTGCTCTGCTGCCCACACGGGGATGACCCACCCGCCACCGTCTTTCACTGCGGGGATGTGCCCACTGGCGATGAGGGTGCGCACTTGCCGCTCGGACTTGCCGAGGGCCCCGGCGCATTCTTCGAGCGTGTAGGCGAGCTTGGCCGGTTTCATGCCGCGACCCGGCGGCGTGGGACGTTGTAGACGAACAGGTCGGCGGCTTCGAGGTTGAGGACGCGGCAGGAGTTCTCCACGAAGGCTGCCCCGGCGAGGGATTCACCGGCGAGGACGCGGGTGATGGAGCTGCGGTGCATGCCCATGGCGACGGCGAGCTGGCTGGCGTTGTCGATGTCGGCTGAGCGCATTGCCCGGGCGAACCGGCCGCGCTTGATGGTGTAGCCCCTGGGTGGCACTGGTGTTCCTCTCGGTGTTGCGTTGACTCACGAAACGTACCCTCTACGGTGCGTTGACGCAACACACGTCCGACACGGGCGAAGCGTTTCACCCGTGTGGCCTAGTGGGGCATCACTGCGCACACCGCCCGGGTGTCGTGACGTGCTGAAACACACTGGTGGCATTTGGCGCAACAGTGTGTGCGTTGACGCAACACCCGGCAGGGCCGTTGAACAGGCAATACGGTTCCGGCCATGAGCACTTGGTGGGAGTACGTCCGCGACGGCATGGAGCGCACTGGAATGACGAAAGCAGACCTGGCGCGAGCCACAGGTATCCACCCGAGCACGGTCAGCAACTGGGACAACAAGCAGGCCCGCGCTGAGTCTGACGCGGCCATTAAGGTCGCTGCCGCGTTCAGTGACAGCAACCCACTGGACGCGCTGATCGCGGCCGGCCACGTGCCACCTGAGGCCCGAAATACCCCCGTCGCCGCTGAACTGGGATCAGTGTCGGCCGTTGACCTGCTCGCGGAGCTACGCCGGCGGATGCGCGACGCCCCATGACCAACCGGCTACTCGTTGTCTGTCGGGGATGCGCCGTACGGTCCGCCCATGTATTCCACATCACAACTAGTCGACCTAGCACGCGTCCTGAGGGGGTCGACACCACTACCGGACGCCGCGGCCTGCATGGGCATGAGCACAGCGGAGTTCGAGGCACACCTGCGGGGGGTCACCGACGCCGACTTGGCTGCCATGCGCTTTCTCGGCGCCCGTGGCGATCCTGGGCAGGCCAGCTAGCGCGTAGTCATCATTTTAGTCATCAGTGGCCCCTGCGACGATGACCCGGTTGGACCATCGTCGCAGGTCACACAGGGTGGGCCCCGTCGGGCTCGAACCGACGACCTGCGGATTAAAAGTCCGTAGCTCTACCAACTGAGCTAGAGGCCCGCGGCACGGTACTTCAGGTGGGAGTGCTTCTCATGACCCATGCGAATCACCCAGCCCGTGACCAGCGGTCAGACTACCGGCCGAGACGACGTGGATGCCCCGCGGGCGCCCCGCCAGCGGTGGCCAGCTGATGAGCGACGGATCCGTCGCGTGATGGTCCGAGCAGCTGCGGGAGCGGGTGGGTGTGCCCGAGGCGGAGGTGTCGCGGCGGCCCCGACCTCGCACTGGCGAGCTTCCTGATCCACAACGCATCAACGTGTTCGGCGACATCGTGTGAGTGGCCGGGGCAGGCGGAGGACCTGGAGGCGTAGGGAGCGCAGTGTGTCCACCCGACTGAGGCGACCGCCGGCGCGGCTGCGCCGATCCGGCGGCGGACGCCGCGCAGGACAAAACGTAGAAATTGACTGTCGGCCTCGCCGAGTTCCCGTCCTCAGGGCAGCCGGCGTCGGGTAACGCTCTCAACAGTTTTCGGCCTGGAGTGCAGCTTCACCGCCTGACAGTGCGGTCGCCGACGGGACGCCACCCCCGCCGACCGACGCGCGTACCGAGCCGGTCAGATCTGCTGCGGTACACTACGTAAGGTCGCCACAGGTAGCCGACGGGTGCGCTGAACACATGCACCAGTCGGGTGAACGGCCACAGCGCGAACAGTCCGAACGCGGCCAGCGCGTGCAGCTGGAAACCGATCGGAGCCTGCGCCATTAACTCGGGGCGCAGATCCAGCAGAAAGATGCCGCGAAACCATACCGAGACCCCTTGCCGGTAGTCGTAGCTGCCGACCAGGTTGGCGATGACGGTGTTGGTCAGCCCCAGCACGATGACGGTGCCGAGCACGGCGTACATCGCCTTGTCCATCCTGGTGGTGGCGCTGAATACCGGGCCCACGGTGCGCCGACGGTAGATCAGGATGAGCATGCCAGCGAGGGTCGCGAAGCCGGCGAGCCCGCCGGTGCTGACCGCCAGGAAGTGGTAGACACCCTCCGAGATCCCTACTGCGGCGGTCCAACTCGACGGGATTCCTAACCCGACGACGTGACCGAGGAACACGAACAGAACCCCGAAGTGGAACAGCGGGCTGCCCCACCGCAGCAGCCGGCGCTCGTAGAGCTGTGAGGAGCGGGTGGTCCACCCGAACTGGTCGTAGCGGTAGCGCCAGTAGTGTCCGACGATGAACACGGTAAGGCACACGTAGGGCACCACCACCCACAACACGATGTCTCGGGTGCTACTCATGTGCGCGCTCCCATGTAGTCAGGCGGTGCAAAGGGTTCCAGTCCCACGTCCTCACCCGGCGGTCCCTCAGCGGCCAGGCGCGCGACAGCCGCACGTTCCGGGCCAGCCAACGGCGGCAACGTGGCGCTCACGGCGGCCAGCGCCTCGGCGTAGGGAGAATGCGCATCGGTGAGCGCCAGGCGCAGCAACTCCAGCCCGGCCCGGTGCTCCAGCAGCAGCTTGGTGCCCGCATCCGGGTCGGCGATGGCGGCGAACTCCAGGAGCACACACAGGTGGTCGGGCAGCTCACTGGCGGCCAGCTCCAGACCGGCCCGCCGATAGGCCTGCGTGAAGGTCAGCAGGGCCACCCCGCGCTTACGGGTGTCGCCGTAGGCGTAGTACGTGAGGTACAGGCAGCAGCGCCGCTGCAGGTCGAAGGTCGCCACGTAGTCGGCAGCCAGCGCCGGCAAGGGGGTGCGTCCGAGGTGGTCGAGTAGGCGGTGCAGCCGGGTGCGGACCGGCTCGGCCAGCGTGGCAGCCGCGATATGCAACTGCGGGAGCCGCGCGATCAGCTCAGCATCGGGGTGATCCAGGGCGAACGCCACGATGCGGTGGACGAGCATGCGCTGCCGACCGGACATCGGGTGGCCGGTGAGCAGGCGGGCAGCGCGGCTCACGGCGTCGGCTCCTGGTCGTGCTTGGCGGGGAACATCCCTGGCGGTGCTGCCTTGCCGTCCCAGTTGAGCAGGTTCACCCGGGCACCCTTGTCCTCCGGGTCGACGGAGCTGTCGGCCGTCTGCCGCTGCTTGAGCACCTGGAAGTTCTCCACGGCCACGGGGGTGACCCCGGCGCCCGAACCTTCCCCGAACGGCCCGGACCCACCCATACCGGGACCGCCGTCGTAGCTCAAGCTGCACTCGGTGGCCAGCTCTTCCAGGCTGTGGGCCGCCTCGGCGTGGGTACTGGGGATGACGTAGCGCTCGTCGTACTTGGCCAGGGCCAGCAGCCGGTACATGTCGTACACGTCCTGGCCGGTCATTCCCACGGCTGCGGGGATGGACTCGTCCGGCTCCCGGCCCAGGGTGATGTCGCGCATGTAGCACCGCATCGCCGCCAAGCGCTTCAGCACGGCCGTCACCGGGGCGGGGTCCCCGGCAGTGAACAGCTCCGCGAGGTAGGTCACCGGGATGCGCAACGTGTCGATGGCCGCGAACAGGTTGTGCTTGTCCTCGGCGTCCACGCCCGTCTCGGTGACGACGTCCACGACCGGTGATAGCGGTGGGATGTACCAGACCATCGGCATCGTCCGGTATTCCGGGTGCAGCGGCAGCGCTACCTCGTACCGGTTGATCAACGCCCAGATGGGCGAGCGTTGCGCGGCGTCGATCCAGTCCCTGGCGATCCCGGCGGCCTCGGCCGCACGGATGACCTCGGGGTCGTTCGGGTCCAGGAACACCGCGCGCTGGGCGGCCAACAGATCGTGCGGGTCGGTGACGGAGGCGGCATCGAGGACCTGGTCGGCGTCGTATAGCACCAGCCCGATGTAACGCAGGCGCCCGACGCAGGTTTCCGAGCACACCGTGGGCAGTCCCACCTCGATGCGGGGGTAGCAGAACGTGCACTTTTCGGCCTTGCCAGTGCGGTGGTTGAAATAGATCTTCTTGTAGGGGCACCCGGTGACGCACTTGCGCCACCCGCGGCAGCGGTCCTGGTCGACCAGGACGATGCCGTCCTCGCTGCGCTTGTAGATCGCCCCCGACGGGCAGGAAGCGGCGCAGCTCGGGTTGAGGCAGTGCTCGCAGATGCGCGGTAGGTAGAACATGAAGGTCTGCTCGAACTCAAGCTTGACCTTCTCGGACATCTTCTGCAGCACCGGGTCGGCCTGGGCCAGCTCCGGTGCGCCCCCAAGGTCGTCGTCCCAGTTGGCGCTCCAGGAGATCTTCGTGTTCTCGCCGCTGATCAGCGACTTCGGCCGGGCCACCGGGGTGTGCTCCTGCAGTGGTGCGGTGGTGAGGTTCTCGTAGTCGTAGGTCCACGGCTCGTAGTAGTCGCCGATGGAGGGCATCTTGGGGCTGGAGAAGATGGACAGCAGGTTCTTGATCCGGCCGCCCGCTTTGAGTTTCAGGCGCCCCCGCTTCGTCAGCTCCCAACCGCCTTCCCAGCGGTCCTGGTCCTCGTAGGTGCGTGGGTAACCCTGGCCCGGGCGGGTCTCCACGTTGTTGAACCAGACGTACTCCACCCCGCTGCGGTTGGTCCAAGCCTGCTTGCAGGTCACCGAGCAGGTGTGGCACCCGATGCACTTGTCGAGGTTCATCACCATGGACATCTGGGCCATGACCCTCATCAGTACTGAACCTCCTGGGAGCGGCGGCGGATGACGGTGACCTCGTCGCGCTGGTTACCGGTGGGACCGAGGTAGTTGAACGCGAAGGACAGCTGCGCGTAGCCGCCGATGAGGTGACTGGGCTTGATCAGCAACCGGGTCAGGGAGTTGTGCACCCCACCCCGCTTGCCGGAGGTCTCCGAGCGGGGGACGTCGATGAGTCGATCCTGGGCGTGGTACATGAACACGGTGCCCTCCGGCATTCGGTGCGACACGATCGCGCGGGCCACCACGACGCCGTTGCGGTTGACCGCTTCGATCCATTCGTTGTCCTTGACCGCGACCTTGGCGGCGTCCTCCGGGCTCATCCAGATGGTCGGGCCGCCGCGGGACAGACTGAGCATGAGCAGGTTGTCCTGGTACTCGGAGTGGATGGACCACTTGCTGTGCGGGGTGAGGTAGCGCACGGTGATGCCGAGTTCACCGTTGTCCCCGACCACCGGTTCGCCGAACAAGGTGTGCATGTTCAGCGGTGGTCGGAACACCGGCAGGTTCTCCCCGAGTTCGCTCATCCAGTCGTGGTCGAGGAAGAAGTGCTGGCGCCCGGTGAGGGTGTGCCAGGGTTTAAGCCGTTCGACGTTGATGGTGAACGGGGAGTAGCGGCGCCCGCCGGCCTCGCTGCCCGACCACTCCGGGGAGGTGATGACCGGGACAGGGCCGGCCTGGGTGTCGGCGAAGGTAATCTGCTTGCCTTCGTGCTCGGCGGCGAGGTCGGCCATCGGCCGCCCGGTGCGGACCGCAAGGGTGCGGAACCCCTGCGTGGCCAGGTTCCCGTTGGTGGTGGCCGACAGGGCGAGGATCGCCTCGCATACATGCACGTCGCGGGCCAGGGACGGCCGGCCGTCGGCGACCCCGCCGCGCACCGTCCCGTTCTTGTGCCGCAGGTACTCCAGCTCCTTCTCGACCCGGTACGTGACGCCCTTCGTGGTCGCTCCGAGCGTGTCCAACAGCGGACCCAGCGCCCCCATCTTGGCGGCGACAGCGGGGTAGTCCCGTTCCACAACAACGAGTTTGGGCATCGTCGCACCCGGGACCGGCTCGCAGTCACCGGCCTTCCAATCCCGCACTCGCCCATGCGGATTGGCGAGCTCGTCGGGGGTGTCATGGGTCAGTGGCACCGCCACCACGTCCTGGCGAACCCCCAGGTGCGTGGCGGCGAGCGCGCTGAAGGCCCGCCCGATGGTGGCGAACGCATCGAAGTCGGTGCGGGTCTGCCACGGCGGGGAGATGGCGGGGTTGAAGGAGTTGATGAAGGGGTGCATGTCGGTGCTACTCAGATCATGCTTCTCATACCAAGTCGCGGCGGGCAGCACGACGTCGGAAAACAATGTGGTGCTGGTCATCCGGAAATCCAGCGACAGCAGCAGGTCGAGCTTGCCGACCGGTGCCTGCTCATGCCAGACCACGTCCCGCGGCCGGGCATGCTCGGGGGCCTCAGTGGCCCGGATCGCGGAGTCTGCACCAAGCAGGTGGTGCAGGAAGTACTCATTGCCCTTCGCTGAGCTGCCCAGCAGGTTGGAACGCCACACGGTGAGGATCCGGGGGAAGTTCGCCGACGCGTCGGGGTCCTCGCAGGCAAACCGCAACCGGCCGGCCTTCAGTTCGGCCGGGATGTATTCACCCACCGGGAGCCCGGCCGACGCGGCGTCATCGGCCAGGTCGAGGGAGTTGCGGTCGAAGGTGGGGTAGGAGGGCATCCATCCCATCCGCGCGGACTGGGCGATGACGTCGGCGGTGGACTTGCCGGCCAGTTGTCCACCGGCCGTCGCCGCGGCGAGGGTGTCGGCGCTGAATCCGTCGTAGCGGAACTGGTCGGTGTGCAGGTACCAGTACGCGGTCTGGATCATGTGCCGCGGGGGGCGGGACCAGTCCAGGGCGTTGGCCAGCTGGGTGTATCCGGTGAGCGGGCGCACCTTCTCCTGCCCGACGTAGTGCGCCCAGCCACCGCCGTTGACGCCCTGGCAGCCGGTGAGCGTGGTGAGGGTGAGGAAGGTGCAATAGATGGTGTCGGAGTGGAACCAGTGATTGGTTCCTGCGCCCATCAGGATCATCGACCGGCCGCGGGACTCCTCGGCGTTGGCTGCGAACTCCCGCCCGATCCGCTCGGCTTTGTCCGCACTCACCCCGGTGATGTTGGCCTGCCATGCCGGGGTGCCCGGCTGGCTCGCGTCGTCGTACCCGGTCGGCCACTGCCCGGGCAGGCCGTCGCGGGCGACGCCGTACTGGGCTAGCAGCAGGTCGAACACCGTGGTCACCAGGTGATCCCCGATGCGCCGGACCGGCACTCCGCGATGCACCACGTCCGCGGACCCGTCGGGTGCGTCGAAGCGCGGCAGCGTCAACACGACGGATTCACTACCGGGGGAATGCAGGCTGAGCAGCGGGTCCACGTCGCCGAGGTCGAGATTCCACCGTCCGGCACCCTGCTCGCCGTAGCGGAACCCGAGGGACCCGTTGGGCACCACAGGGTTCCCCGTGGCGGAGTCGAGCAACACGGTCTTGAACTCGGCGTGCTCGCCGGCTTCAGTCAGCCCGCAGGTGGCGAGGTCGGCAGCGCTCAGGTCGGCGGCGGTGAGGAACTTGCCCGGTGAATGGGACTCGCCCTGCTGGTCGAGGATCACCAGGAACGGCAGGTCGGTGTAACGCTGCACGTAGTCGGTGAAGTACGGCACTTGCCGGTCGACGAAGAACTCCTTGAGCGTGACGTGGCCCATCGCCATGGCCAGCGCCCCGTCGGTGCCGGGCGCGGCGGGCAGCCATTCGTCGGCGAACTTGGTGTTGTCGGCGTAATCGGGGGAGACGACGATGACCTTCTGGCCCCGGTAGCGGGCCTCGGTCATCCAGTGCGCATCCGGGGTTCGGGTCACCGGGACGTTGGAGCCCCACATGATCAGGTAGGTGGCGTCCCACCAGTCGCCGGACTCGGGCACGTCGGTCTGGTCGCCGAACACCTGCGGTGAGGCCACCGGTAGGTCCGCGTACCAGTCGTAGAAGGACAACATCGCCCCGCCGATGAGGGAGTAGAAGCGTGAGCCGGCGGCGTGCGACACCATGGACATGGCCGGGATCGGGGAGAAGCCGGCGATCCGGTCGGGACCGAACGCCTTGATGGTATGCACGTGCGCAGCGGCCACCATCTCCACCGCCTCATCCCAGGAGGCTCGGACCAGGCCGCCCTTGCCGCGGGCGGCTTTGTACGCTCGGGACCGCTCCGGGTCACCCACGATGTCGGCCCAGGCCAGGACCGGGTCACCGGTCCTGGCCTTCGCCTCGCGGTACATCTGCAGCAGCACACCGCGCACGTAGGGGTAGCGAACCCGGGTGGGGGAGTAGGTGTACCAGGAGAATGCTGCGCCGCGCGGACATCCGCGGGGTTCGTACTCGGGGGAGTCTGGGCCAACCGAGGGGTAGTCGGTCTCCTGCGACTCCCAGGTGATGATGCCGTCCTTGACGTACATCTTCCACGAGCAGGACCCCGTGCAGTTCACGCCGTGGGTGGAGCGGACCACCTTGTCGTGGCTCCACCGGTCCCGATAGAAGCTGTCCGCGTCCCGGCCGCCGATCTGGTGCAGGGTGCGCAGGTCCGCCGACACCTCGGCTCGGCGAAACAACCACCGGGTCTTGAGCAACGCCTCGGTCAGCGGGTCGTCCATTCCCGGACTAGCTGGGGAAAGGCGGCTTTGATGAGGCATTAGCGGGTCCCCTCAACGGCGGTCGTATGAACCGCGCGGCGCACCGGACCCCAGGCGAAGCCCGCAGTGCCGAGCGCGACTACGGCCAACAGTGCCAGGCCCAGCCGGTAGTCGCCGAACTGGCCGTAGAACACCCCCATCAGGAGCGGCGGGACGAATCCACCCAGTCCACCCGCCGCCCCGACGATGCCACTGACCGCGCTGACCTGCTGGGCCGGCGCCAACTTCGAGACCAGAGCAAAGGTCGCCCCGGCGCCAGCACCGAGCGCTGCCGCCATTCCGAGGAAGGCCACCGTCGCGACCGGCATCAACGGCAGCTGGACGGCGGCGAGCGCCGCGAGCGCGGAGGTGGCAGTGAAGCACACGGCGAGCACCGGTACCGGTCCCACCCGATCCGATAACCACCCCCCGAACGGGCGCAAGATCACCGCCAACACCACGAAACCGGCTGTGCGGGTTGCGGCGTCGCCTGCTGAGAGGCCGTAGGCGTTGCGAAGGTAGGTGGGTAGGTACACGCTGAACGCGACGAACCCACCGAAGCTCACCGCGTACAACACCGATAGCTGCGTCACAGCAGGTAGCCGGGCGGTGGCCCACGTGCGGGTCAAGAACCCGCCCGGGCTTGACTGGCGGTTCGGTGGGTCACGCAGCCAGATCGCTGCGATCGCGGAGTACATCGCGAGCACCGCAGCGACAAGCACGAAGGGTGCGGCCCGCCCGTAGGCATCGGCCAGGCGCACTGTGGTGAAGGCGGCGATCGCCGTCCCGCCCATACCCACCCCGAACACCCCCAGGGCGAAACCGCGTCGCTGCGGCGGGAACCACCCGTTGACCAGAGGCACGCCGACGGCGAACGCGGTGCCCCCCACCCCGAGGAGGAATGCGCCGAGCACCAGCATCGGGTAGGTGTCTGCCACTAGGCCGACGAACAGCACTGGAAGCACCGTTACGGCGCTGACGGCGCAGAACATCACCCGCGCTCCGAATCGGTCGGTCAACGCCCCCACCGGGATCCGGCCCACGGAGCCAACGACCACCGGAATCGCGACCAGAAATGCCTGCTGCACAGCGGTCAGGTTCAGTGCGGTGCGGTAAGCGGCGCCGAGGGGGCTGATCAGCGCCCACGCCCAGAAGTTGACCAGGAAGCCAGCGGTCGCGAGCACCAGCATCCGCCCCGCCCCAGGCACAGTGCGCTGTTCTGGAGGCACGGGCAGCGGGGGTGCGGGCCTACTACTGCGGGTCGGGACCATCGCAACGCTCCTTGTCGCCTTCGGGCTGGGTGGGCCCTGCAGACCGAGCCTGCCCGGGGGTGGTGGTGCGCCGATAGCGACGAAGGTCCCGAGCTGCGGGGGTCGCTTGGTCCTACCGCCCTGCGCTGGTGGCGGGCAGCGTGCACGGGGTGAACCGAACCGAACCCATGTCCGCTACCCCTGTCCGCCTGCTGTCCGCCGACTCTGAGGCGGTGGTGCGGGCTACCGCGTCGGTTGTGGCCGAGCACGCCGAGCTGATCACCCGGTGCTTCTATCCCCGCATGTTCGCCGAACGTCCGGACCTATTGCGGGTGTTCAACCAGGCCAATCAGGCCACCGGGGAGCAGAGCCGCGCGTTGGCCTCGTCGGTGGTGGCCTACGCGGTGCAACTGATCGACCCTGACGCCCCGTCCTTCGCGCACGTGTTGCAGCGCATCGCCTACAAGCACGTGACGCTGGGCATCACCCCCGAGCAGTACACGATCGTCGGACGGCACCTGCTGGCTGCGGTCGGGGAAGTACTCGGTGATGCCGTTACGCCCGACGTCGCCGCCGCGTGGGACGAGGTGTACTGGCTGTTTGCGACCCAGCTGATCGCCGAAGAGGCGCGCTTGTACGCTGGCGCCGGCATCGACCCGGCGCACCCGCTGCGGCCTTACCGCGTCGTCCGCCGGATCGAGGAGACCCATGACGTCGTCTCGCTCGTGCTGGAACCCGCCGACGGCGGTTCCCTGCCGCAGGTTCGGCCCGGGCAGTACGTGTCGGTGTTCGTCGATCTGCCCGGTGGTGATCGGCAACCCCGTCAGTACACGGTGTCCTCCACTGCCTCCGGCACCCGGATTCAGATCACCGTGAGCCGGGTTCGGGGTACGCAGGGGGCACCGGACGGACGGGTGTCGTCCTTCCTGCACCACGACACCCGGGTCGGGGACTTGCTTGAGGTCAGTGCACCCGCCGGGGACTTCGTCGTGCCGGAGTCCGGCGAACCGCTGCTGCTGGCGAGCGCCGGTGCCGGGATCACCACGGTGTTGCCCATTGTGGAACACATCGCCCGCACCCAGCCGGAACGGCAAGTGATCGTGGCCCACGCCGACCGCACCGCGCAGGATCACGCGCTGCGCAACACGGTCCTGCACGTCGGGCGGCACATCGACGACTTCACTGCCTACACCTGGTACGAAACCGTGGATCCCCACGATGCTCAGTCTCGTCAGGGTTTCATGGATCTCGCGGAGGTGCAGCTGCCCATGGATGTGCAGGTCTTCACGTGTGGGCCGTTGCCGTTCATGCGACACGTCCGGTCGAGCTTGCTCGCGCGCGGGGTGCCCGCGTCGCGGATCCGGTACGAGGTGTTTGGGCCTGACCTGTGGGCCGCTCAGGTCGCTGAGCCGATGCTTGTGGGGGCCGCGGGCTGATTGTTCGGTGCGATTGAACCCCGAGCCGGATGAGAGTCGTCGCCACGGTGCGAATACCCGCTGAGAAGCCGGATAAGCGACATTCCGGCTTTGCTCCAGTGCGCCGCACTAGAGTCAGCGCCGGACACCGACGAGGAGAGCTGATGCAGAAGAAGTCGCTGGACGCGGTCGCCCGAGAGCAGCTGCACGCCGCGCATGCCGCCACGTCCAAGCGAGCCGCCGTGACGGTCTTCGGTGGCCACGAACACGTGATGCGCCAGACCGTGATCGCGCTGCTCTCCGGCAGCGAGTTGGCCGAGCACGAGAACCCGGGCGAGGCGACCATTCTCGTCCTGCTCGGCAGGGTGGAACTCGTCGTCGGAACCGACTGCTGGCAGGGCCGCGCCGGTGACCTGCTCATCGTGCCGCCCGCACGGCATTCGCTGCGGGCCGCCGAGGATTGTGCAGTGCTCTTGACCGCGGTGCCCCGATCGCGCCCGGCCTCTTTATGACAGACACCGCATGACAGGCACCGCATGACAGGCACCGCATGACAGGCACCGCCGAGGTGGTACGCACCCGCAGTGCCGGCCTCACCGCGGCGGAGGTCGCGCAACGAGTAGCGGACGGGCGCACCAATGCCGTTGCGCTGCGCACCAGCCGCCCGGTTACCGAGATTGTCCGTTCGAACGTGCTGACGTTTTTCAACGGATTGCTGTTCGTGCTCTTCGTCGCCACCATGGCTACCGGTCGCTGGCAGAACGGCTTGTTCGGTGGGGTCATTCTTGCCAATGCGGCGATCGGCATCGTCGGGGAGGTGCGGGCCAAGCGCACGCTGGACCGCCTGGCCGTGCTGAACGCACCCCACGCGCGGGCGGTGCGCGACGGTCAGACCAGGGTGCTCGACGTGGCCGAGGTGGTGGCCGACGACCTACTCGAACTGATCGCCGGTGATCAGGTGCCCGCCGACGGTGTGGTCGTCGCCTCCGAGGGCCTGGAAATCGACGAGGCATTGCTCACCGGGGAGGCGGACGCCTTGATCAAGTCCCCCGATGACCAAGTGCGATCCGGCTCGGCGGTCGTCGCCGGTAAAGGCACGTTCCAGGCCACCGCAGTCGGCGCGGAGGCCTATGCGACGAAGCTCGCCACCGAGGCTCGGCGGTTCACCGTCGCTCGTTCCGAACTGGTGGACGGAACCAACCGGATCTTGCGGTGGATCTCGGTGGTCATGCTGCTGGTGGGGCCGGTGCTGCTGTGGAGCCAGTTCCGCAGCCCCGACAACGCAGGGTTGCAGGACGCGGTCACCGGCACGGTCGCGGGTCTGGTCGGCATGATCCCAGAGGGCCTGGTGCTGCTGACCAGCTTGGCGTTCATGCTGGCCACCCTCAGCCTGGCACGTCAGCAGACCCTGGTGCAGGAGCTGCCGGCGGTGGAAGGGCTCGCCAGGGTGGACGTGGTCTGCCTGGACAAGACCGGCACGCTGACCTACGGCGATCTGGCATTGGATCGTCTGGAGCTGCTGGGGACCGGCCCGGAGTCCGATGTGCGCCATGCCCTCGGCTTGCTAGCCCAGGACCACGGCGCGAACGCAACCGCGGCGGCCGTGGCGGCGGCGTTCCCCGACACCCCATGGCAGCGGGCCGACAGCGTCCCGTTCAACTCCACCAGGAAATGGTCGGCGGTCCGGACGGCCGAGCACGGCTGCTGGGTGCTGGGTGCTCCGGACACGGTGTTGACCGCGCCGACGAAGGGTGTCCAGCAGCAGGCGTACGACACAGCGAACCAGCTCGCGCAGCGGGGCTTCCGCGTTCTGCTGCTCGCATCGACGAGCGCGACGGACTGGCCGAGCGTGCACGGGGGTAGCGCTGACGGACCGGTGCCGTTGCCGCGAGGGCTGGTGCCCGCCGCACTGGTGGTGCTCACCGAACGGGTCCGCGAGGATGCCGCCGAGACGTTACGCTTCTTCGCAGCGCAGGGTGTCGCACTGAAGGTCATCTCCGGTGACAATCCTCGGACGGTGGCAGCGGTGGCCGTCGCCGTCGGTGTTCCTGGCGCCGCCGACCCGGTGGACGCCCGCACCCTGCCCGACGATCCTGAGCAGCTGGCTGATGTGCTGGAGCGGCACTCGGTGTTCGGTCGGGTAACGCCGCACCAGAAGCGTCAGATCGTCGCCGCGTTGCAGAGCCGTGGTCATGTGGTGGCGATGACCGGCGACGGGGTGAACGACGCGCTGGCGCTAAAGGACGCCGATATCGGTGTCGCGATGGGTAGCGGTGCGCCGGCGACCCGCGCTGTGGCGCAGCTGGTGCTGCTGGACGGTCGGTTCGCGCACCTACCGGCGGTGGTCGCGGAGGGCCGCCGGGTGATGGCGAACATCGAGCGGGCCTCGAACCTGTTCCTGGTGAAGAACACCTACGCGCTGGTGCTTGCGCTCATCGCGGCGGCGACGGTGAGCAGCTACCCGCTGGCGCCGATACAACTGACCCTCATCTCCACGCTGACCATCGGGGTGCCTGGTTTTCTGCTGGCCCTGGGTCCGAACAGCCGGCGCTACGTCCCCGGCTTCGTCGTGCGCGTGCTGCGCTTCTCGGTCCCAATCGGGGTGGTGACCGCGCTGGCTGCGTACGCCGGTTACCGCGCCACCCGGGTGCTGGTGCCTGGTTCCGGTGTTTCCGAGGGGCGGACGACGGCGACCATCGTCATCGTGATCATCTCGCTGTGGACAGTCATGGTGGCTGCCCGCCCACTTGCCGGCTGGAAGCTCGCGCTGGTCAGCGGACTTGCGGCGGCCGGTGCAGTGGCGGTGCTCGTTCCGGTGCTCGCTCGCGGGCTCTTCCTCCTGGCGACCACCCCGGTAATCCTCCTACTGGCTGCCGCCCTGGGTGCCGTTGGGGCCGCAGCCGTCGAAGCGAGCCATCGTGCGGTCACCGCCCGCTCGCGTGCGGGCGTCTCCTAAGATGTCCGGGCAAGGGGACAATTGGGTTGCCATGTACGGAGGACGGCGATGTCACGATCCACGAACGCGGCGCGGCTGGATCGGAAAGCTCCGATGCCGCTGTGGGCGCAGCTGCACGAGGACCTACAGCGCCGCCTGCGCGCCGCTGAGTTCGACGGCGCGTTCCCCGGTGAGATGGAGCTGGTAGTCGACTACGAAGTGTCCCGGCACACCGTCCGGGAAGCCCTTCGGCAGCTGCGCCAAAGTGGCGTCATCGACTCCTCTCGAGGACGGGGCACCACGGTGCGTCGGACCGCGATCGAACAGCCCCTCGGCAGCATCTACTCGCTGTTTCGGCACGTGGAGGAGCAGGGGATGACTCAGGAGAGTCAGATCCTGAGCCAAGAGCAGGTGCGACACCCGGAGGCGGCCGTCGCGCTAGGTCTAGATCAGGACACGCAGCTGTTCTACCTGGAGCGCATTCGGTGCGCCGGCGGGTCGCCGCTGGCCCACGACCAGGTGTGGTTGCCCTGGGAACTGGCCGCCCCCCTTATCGACGCCGACTTCACCCACGCCGCCCTCTACGACGAGTTGGCCGCCCGCTGCGCCGTGCAGATCACCGAAGGCAGCGAGCGGATCTCCGCGGTGATGCCGTCCCCGGCGCAGCGTGCCCAGCTCGGCGTTCCCCGGGGGGTGGCGTGTTTCGCGATCGAACGTACCGGCAGTACCCCCCAGCGCCGGGTGGAGCACCGGCGATCGCTGATTCGCGCGGACGTGTTCTCCCTCCGCGCCGTGTGGTCCCCTCGGGGGTACACCCTCGACTCCACTCGGGGAACCCCGGGCTGAGCGCGCTTGGCTGTGGGCAGCCTCACGCCAGCGGGCAGATGTGAGGCTGCGGCTAGGCGGTAGCATCACGGTAGATGTCCGTACATTCGCACAAAACTTCAGGAGGTGGTGATGGCCTCGGCCGTCAGCCTGCTCGCGATCACTCTGGCAGCCGGGGGTTGTCATCGGGCTCAGCCTTGGCGCCCTCGGTGGTGGCGGGTCGATCCTCACCGTCCCGGTATTGGTGTACCTGCTGGGCGAACAGCCGCAGATCGCCACCACGGCCTCGCTCGTGATCGTCGGGGTGAGCTCGATTCTCGCCGCCGTCAGTCACGCGCGGTCCGGACGGGTGCAGTGGCGAGCAGCCGTCGTATTTGGCGCCCTCGGTATCGCGGCATCGTTCGTGGGCTCGAAGCTCAACCGGTTGGTTGACCCCAACGTGTTGCTGCTCAGCTTCGCCGCCCTGATGCTGGTCGCAGCCACCGCCATGCTGCTGCGAACCCGCACCCCCGCCGATGCCGTGGTCGAGACTGCACCTCAGCGTGAGCTGGCCTCCACCGGTCCATCGCGGTCAGGTGTCAGCGCGGAGGCGTCGACGGATGAGCCGACCGACGCAGCGACTCGCCGTCCGGAGCGCGAACCGGGTTCGCGACTCGTGACGGCCGGCAAGGTAGTGCTGGCCTCGCTCGTGGTCGGATTCCTCACCGGCTTCCTGGGCGTCGGTGGCGGGTTCGTCATCGTCCCAGCGCTGGTCCTCGCCCTTCGGTATGGCATGCCGACGGCGGTGGGAACCTCGCTGGTGATCATCTCCATCACCAGCCTCGGGGCATTCGTGGAGCGCCTCGGACAGACCACGATCCCCTGGCACACGATCATCCCGTTCACCGTGGCAGCCGTGCTGGGATCCCTGGCCGGCAAACGGGTCAGTGATCGGGTGTCGGGAACTGCGCTGAGCCGAGCATTCGCCGGACTGCTCGTGCTGGTCGCCAGCTACGTGGCAGCACAGGCGGCGATTGCGCTCTGAGCGCGGCGGGTGGTCACCTCAGAGTGCCAGGACCAGGGCTGCGCCGAGGGCGATCGCGCCGAGCAGCACCGCGACCGCTCGCAGATGCGGCAGAGCTGAGGGCGAGCGGTCACCGCGCACGTCGGCGATGATGCGTCGGTAGCGGCGCGGGCCGATGACCGCGCTGATCACGGCCCCCACCACGGCGACCCCGATGCCGAAGGCGATCTGGACTGGGCTCGCGCGCTGGTGGACATCGTGCAGCATCAAAGCGCCGACGGCGACGAGGCCGAATCCGGTGCGCTCCCAGGACAGGGCGGTGCGCTCGGCCTGTGCGCCGATGTCGAGGATCTCCGCAGCCGAGCCGTCGGCTGCCGGACCGTGCCCGCTCATCGACTGAGTAGGGCGAGCACAGCGACGACCGTAGCCACCAGTGCGACCCCCCCGGCCAGCAGGAACGTCACCGGCGTCGGCGGAAGGGGCTGCTTCAGTCGCATGCATCGCTCGGTTCGGTCCCACCGCCGGTAGCTGGCCGCGGAGACCGCTGCCGACAGCGCCAGCAGGATGACCCCGAGGGCTAGCCGCGATCCCGGTGGTCCGAACTCGGGCAGCACCGTCAGGACCGCGACACCCCCGGCGAGCAGGGCGAGTGAGGTACGGATCCAAGCCAGGAAGGTGCGCTCATTGGCCAGGGTGAACCGGTAGTCGGGATCTTCGCCCACCTCAGCCGCGGAGCGCCGGAGCCCTCTCATCACCGACCTACCCGGATGGAGGCGGTCGGCAGCATTGATCTTCCTCCCGGAACCGGTCTAGCGTAGAAACATCCGGTTGTCCGGACCGGTATTGGAACTGGGTGCATGCCCCAAGAGACTAGAGGTGCGCGATGAGTGTTGTGGACACCGATGCCCGTGCGGACACCGCCGGCGAACAGACCGTGACGGCGGCCGAGTTGAAGCAGTGGCGCGGTACCGACCCCTCGATCCGGCTGCTCGACGTGCGAACCACCGCGGAATTCGAGGCCGGGCATATCCCCGGCGCGGTGAACATCCCACTGCCACAGCTGGTGGGAGTGTGCGAGCCGATCCGCGATGGTCTGCAGGGGCGACTGGTGATGATCTGCCAGGGTGGGCCGCGCGCCCGCCAGGCCCATCAGATGCTGCGGGAGCACGGGTGCCGCCAAGCCGCGGTGCTCGAGGGCGGGATGAACTCCTGGACGAGCGCGGGCGGCGACGTGCAGCACGGTCGCCCGCGCTGGATGTTGGAGCGCCAGGTGCGGCTGGTCGCTGGGTCGCTCGTGGTGACCGGCATCCTCGGCAGTCTGATCAACCCCCGGGCACGCTTGCTCAGTGCTGCCATCGGTGCCGGCCTGGTGTTCTCCGCGGTCACCGATTCCTGCGCCATGGGCAACGTGTTGTCCCGACTGCCCTACAACAAGGGCAGCCGCCACGACATCGACCAGGCGGTCGCGGTACTGACTGGCCGGTGAGCTGCTGGGCGGCATTGCCAACTGCCTCGCCTCGGGTCTACGTGAAGGTATGAACGTCCGGTTGTCCGTATCTTTGACGCCGGAGAGTGCGCGGCCGACACCACAGTGCCGCCGGGACAACTAGGAGGCAGTGTCATGAACGTCATCGTCATCGAAACACCGCAGCTCGGCGACCGCTCATACCTCGTCCATGACGGGGAGGTGGCTGTCGCGATCGATGTGCAGCGAGACATCGATCGGGTGCAGGCCGCGGCCCGGCAGGCAGGTGTGCGCATCACCCACGTCGCCGAGACGCACATGCACAACGACTACGTGACCGGCGGGCTGGAGTTAGCCCGTGCCGAAGGCGCGGTCTACCTGGTCAACGGAGCAGATCCCGTGCAGTTCGACCGCGAACCGGTCACCGATGGCGATGAGCGGGCGGTGGGCGGCCTGAGTCTGAAGGTGGTGGCCACGCCAGGCCACACCGACACCCACGTGTCTTACGTGCTCACCCACGGCCAGCAGCAGGCGGTGTTCTCTGGGGGCAGCCTGCTCTTCGGGTCGGTCGGGCGCACGGACCTGGTGGACCCGGCGATGACCGAGGAATTGACGCACGCCCAGTACGCCTCGGTGCGCCGGCTGGCCAGTGAGGCCGACCGCGGCGCCGAGCTGTACCCCACCCACGGCTTCGGCTCCTTCTGCTCCAGCGGGCCGGCCTCCGGTGCGGGGTCCTCCACCCTGGCCGAGCAGCTCACCAGCAATCACGCCCTGACCGATGCCGACGAGGACCGGTTCGTCCGCGAGCTGATCGCCAACCTCACCGCCTACCCCTCCTACTACGCCCACATGGGCCCGGCCAACCTCAAGGGACCGGGCGCGGTGGACCTGAGCGTGCCCGAACCCCTGGACCCCACGGAGCTCGCGCGGCGGTTGCACGACGGGGAGTGGGTCGTCGACCTCCGCAGCCGGGTGGCATTCGCCGATAAGCACCTCTCCGGTGCCATCAGCTTTGAGTACGGCAACGGGTCCATGTTCACCACCTTCCTCGGCTGGGTGCTGCCCTGGGGTGACCGGCTGAGCTTGGTCGGCCCGGAGGACGACGTCCGCAACGCCATCAGGGACCTGTCCCGGATCGGCATCGACTCCCCCGACGCCGCGCTCGGTGAGGACCCCACGACCCTGGCCCCGGACGTCGCGGCGGCCAACTACCCGCGGGTGGACTGGGCGGGAATGTTGGCCGAGCGGGCCGAACAGGACACCGTGCTGGATGTCCGACGCCGTGACGAGTACCAGGCCGACCACGTACGTGGCTCCCTGAACATCCCGCTGCACGAACTGGTGGGCCGAGTCGATGAAGTACCGGGCGGCAAGATCTGGGTCCACTGTGGATCGGGATACCGGGCGAGTATCGCTTCGAGCTTGCTGCAGCGGGCCGGCAGGACCGTCGTCCACGTCGACGCCATGTTCGGCGACGCGGCCGCCAGCGGTGTGGATCTGGTGGGCGCCGCTAGCTAGGGCCCCACGTTGGGCTTGTACCCCCTACACGTCGGACTTGGCAGCGCAGCCGGGTTCGCGCGCCCTGAGGTCCCCCAGATATGGAGCAGGTCAGTATGGAGCAGGTGACGCAACGCCCCACCCGGTGGCTGAAGGTGCTGGATCAGACCAAGTGCATCGGGTGCCATGCCTGCACCACGGCATGCAAGAGCGAGAACGAGGTGCCGGTCGGCGTCACCCGGACCTACGTCAAGTCGGTGGACGTTGGGGTGTTCCCGCAGGTCCGCCGGGCCTTCCAGGTCACCCGGTGCAACCAGTGCACGGACGCCCCGTGCGTCACCGCCTGCCCGACACAGGCGATGTATAAGCGACCCGACGGCATCGTCGACTTCGACAAGAACATCTGCATCGGCTGCAAAGCGTGCATGGCGGCCTGCCCGTACGACGCGATCTTCATCAACCCTGAGGACCACTCCGCGGAGAAGTGCAACCTCTGCGCACACCGCATCGATGTGGGCCTCGAGCCGGCCTGCGTGACGGTGTGCCCGACCGAGGCGATCCTCGTCGGCGACCTCAACGACCCGACGTCCAAGGTCGCCCAGGCCGTGCAGCGTCAGCCGGCGCTGGTCCGGCGGCCGGAGAAGGAGACCGGCCCCGGCCTGTTCTATCTTGGCGCCCACCAGGCCACCCTGGATCCACTGGGTGCCACCCGGCCTGACGGTGGGCTGTACGCCTGGGCCACCCAGGGCAAGCCAGGCCCACAGCTTGTGCCCTCGGGCCACCCCGACCGCGCCCGGTCATCCGCGGCAGCGCTGTTGTCCTACGACATCCCGCACTTCGCGCCCTGGGGCTGGCGGGTCAGCCTGTACACCTGGACCAAGAGCATTGCCGCCGGCAGCTTCCTCGTCGCCGTCGTGCTGGCGTTGACCGGGTTGCTGAGTTTCGCCGACACCACCGTCCGGGTGGCCGCCCCGCTGCTGTCGCTGGTGTTCCTCGGGATCACGGGCGTGCTGCTCATCTGGGACCTCAAGCACCCCGCGCGCTTCTACCTGATCTTCACCCGGCACCACTGGAAAAGCTGGCTGGTGCGTGGGTCCTTCATCATCGGTGCCTACGGGGCCCTCGTGGTGGCCTACCTCGGCGCCGCCCTGCTCGACCTACGCCTGGGTCAGCAGCTGACCGGCATCCTGGGCGCGGCCCTGGCCGTGGGCACCGCCGTGTACACCGCCTACCTGTTCGCGCAGGCCAAGGCCCGTGACCTGTGGCAGAGCCCGCTGCTGCCGGCGCACCTGGCCGTACAGGCCGTGCTCGCCGGAGCCGCCGCCCTGCTGCCGTTGGCCGCGGTGCTGTCCCCAGTCCGCGGGGTTGATGCCCTGGAGGTCGTGCTGGCGGTCTCGGCCGCGACCCACCTGCTGCTGGTGTGGACTGAGATCACCCTGCCGCACGTCACCGCCCACGCCCACCTCGCGACCCGCGAGATGACGAAGGGCCGCTTCGCGATGTTCTTCCGGGTCGGGGTCCTCACGGTCGCGGTCGCGATTGCGGCACCGTGGATCGGTGTGCTCGCCGTCCCGTTCGCCCTCCTCGGGTTGCTGGCCCACGAGCACGCCTACGTGCAGGCCGGCCAATCCGTCCCGCTGGCCTAGAAAGGTCCTCCATGGCTGCCAAGAAGACGCTGCGATCCCGTTTGTCGCTGTCCGAGCGCGCTGAGCGGGTCTCGGCAGCCCGCAAGGACGTCGAGGCCCGGGGCGAGACCTTCTACCAGGGCGCGAGCGGCATCCACCTGTCGGCGTTCCCGCCCAAGGAGCGTTGGGACGACTGGGTGGAGCTGGACTCCCGAGCCTGGCCGCGCCGCGAGGAACACCACTACATGCTGGTGCCCACCACGTGCTTCAACTGCGAGTCGGCCTGCGGGTTGCTGGCCTACGTCGACCGCGAGGACATGCACGTCCGCAAGTTCGAGGGCAACCCCGAACACCCCGGCTCCCGCGGGCGCAACTGCGCCAAGGGGCCCTCGACAATTAACCAGGTCACCGACCCCGACCGGATTCTCTACCCACTCAAGCGAGTCGGGGAGCGCGGTAGCGGGCAGTGGGAGCGGGTGAGCTGGGACACCGCCCTCGACGCGATCGCCGCCCGACTGCGCGCGGCCATCATTGAGGAGCGCCAGAACGAAATCATGATCCACATTGGCCGACCCGGCGAGGACGGCTTCACCGAGCGTGTCCTGGCCAGCTGGGGCGTCGACGGGCACAACTCGCACACCAACGTCTGCTCAGCCGCCGGTCGCACGGGTTACCAGTTCTGGATGGGCGCCGACCGGCCCAGCCCCGACCACGGCAACGCCAAGGTGATCTACCTGATCAGCTCGCACCTGGAGGCCGGTCACTACTTCAACCCGCATGCCCAGCGCATCACCGAGGCCCGGGCGAACGGCGCCAAGCTCATCGTGCTGGACACCCGGCTGTCCAACACCGCCACCCACGCCGACTACTGGCTGTCCCCCCAGCCCGGCAGCGAGGCGGCGATCAACCTCGCTGTCGCCCGCCACCTCATCATCACCGGCCAGTACAACCGTGAGTTCGTCCGGCAATGGTGGAACTGGGAGGAGTACCTGCAGACCTGCCGACCTGAGCTGGCCCCGACCTTCGAGTCGTTCGAGGCCGAACTGGTCACGCTCTACGACGAGTTCACCTTCGACTACGCCGCCGCGGAGTCGGGCATCGACGCCGCCACCTTGCGCGAGGTCGCCGAGACGGTGGCCGGCGCGGGCACCCGGTTCTCCTCCCATTCCTGGCGGTCGGCTGCCGCGAGCAACCTCGGCGGCTGGCAGGTCACCCGCACACTGGTGCTGCTGTCGGCGCTGCTGGGCTCGATCGGCACCGAGGGTGGGCTGTTCGCCAACTCCTGGAACAAGTTCGTGCCCAAGCCGATCCACACCCCGCCACACCCCGGGGTGTGGCAGGAGCTGAGCTGGCCGATGGAATACCCGCTGGCGCAGAACGAGCTGTCCTTCCTGCTGCCGCAGTTCCTCAAGGACGGCCGGGGCAAGCTCGACACCTACTTCATCCGCGTCTACAACCCGGTGTGGACCAATCCCGACGGCATGTCGTGGATGGAGGTGCTGTCCGACCCGGCGAAGGTCGGCTGCTTCGTGGCGCTCACCCCGACATGGAACGAGTCGGCCTACCTCGCCGACTACGTGCTGCCGATGGGTCACGGTTCCGAGCGTCACGACACCCATTCCTACGAGCAGTACGACGGTCAGTGGCTGGGTTTTCGCCAGCCGGTGCTGCGCGCGGCCCGGGAACGTCTCGGGGAGACCGTCACCGACACCCGCGAGGTGAATCCCGGTGAGGTGTGGGAGGAAAACGAGTGGTGGATCGAGCTGTCCTGGCGCATTGACCCTGACGGGAGTCTCGGCATCCGGCAGTACCACGAGTCCAAGGCCACCCCCGGGACCAAGCTCAGCGTCGACGAGTACTACGGCTGGATGTTCGAGAACTCGGTGCCCGGCCTGCCGGAGCGCGCCGCGCAGGAGGGGCTGACCCCCTTGCAGTTCATGCGGCGCTACGGCGCGTTCGAGATCTCCAAGGGTCTGGGGGCCCAGCACGCGTTCGCGGTGCCGCAGGAAGAGCTGGCCGACGTAAGTGTGAGCCCGTTGGGTCGGGTCTACACGTCCACGGCTAAGCCGGCGAACCCCAACATCGTGCCTATGGGCGCTCCCGTGCCCGATGACCAAGGGCGCCGGGCGGTGGGGATAGAGGTCGACGGCGTGGTGCGCCGCGGTTTCCCGACCCCGTCGGGAAAGCTGGAGTTCTACTCCTCCACCCTGGCCAGCTGGGGGTGGCCCGAACACGCCCTGCCCGGCTACATCAAGAGCCACGTGCACCCCGACGCGATGGCACCCGACCAACTGGTGCTGCTGTCCACCTTCCGGCTGCCGACGCAGATCCACACCCGCTCAGCGAACTCCAAGTGGCTCGACGAGCTCGCGCACACCAACCCGGTGTGGATCCACCCCACCGACGCCAACCGGCTGGGCGTCGGCCAGACCGGCGACCTCGTACGGGTACAGACTGACATCGGCTACTTCGTCGCGAAGGCGTGGATCACCGAGGGCATCCGTCCCGGCGTGGTGGCCTGCAGCCACCACATGGGCCGGTGGCGCCCCACCAACCAGGACAACGGCCAGCGGCAGATGATGGCGACCGTCGACCTCGCCCAGAACGGCGAGGACTGGACGATGCACACAGTGCAGGGCGTCGAGCCGTACGCCAGCAGCGACCCGGACACCCAGCGAATCTGGTGGAGCGACACCGGGGTGCACCAGAACCTGACCTTCCCAGTCCACCCCGACCCGATCTCCGGCATGCACTGCTGGCATCAGGCGGTCCGGGTGGCACCGGCCCGGGCGCAGGACAAGCAGGGCGACATCGCAGTCGACACCGCCAAAGCACGCGACGTCTACCGCCAGTGGCTGGAGATGACCCGCCCGGCGGGACAGATCTCACCGGACGGACTGCGCCGCCCGACCTGGTTGATGCGCCCGCTCAAGCCCCATCCGGACACCTTCGTCCTGCCGGGAACCTGAGCCGTGCAGACCGCACCCCCGCCGTGCCCCACGGAACCGGACAGCACGGCGCAGCGATGGGAGCTGTTGCGCGCACTGGGCGCCACGGTCCTCACGCCGCCACCCGGCAACGCCGGGCCATGCGCAGCGCTGGGCCTGCCCGCCCAAACTGGCGCCGAGCACACCCAGGTCTTCGTGCTGAGCGCGCCGCCGCACGCCGCCATCCACCTGGGCCTAGAAGGAATGCTCGGCGGGGAGGGCCTGGACCGGATCACCGGGTTCTGGCGTGTGCTGGGCCTGACTGCCCCCGCCGACGCCGACCACCTGGGTGCCCTGCTGCTGCTCTACGCCGAGCTAGGCGAAGCGGAGTGCAGTGCCACCGACGCCAAGGCCCGCGCCCACATGCGGCGGGCCCGCACCGCGCTGTTCCATGAGCACCTGTGGAGTTGGGCCCCCGGCTACCTCGCCGCAGTGGCCGATCTGCAGGTCGAGTCGACGACGGCCTGGGCACAGGTCACCGAGCAGGCCCTGCGGGCCGAGCTTGCCGACCTGGGCCCCGCTGCGGTGCTCGCACTGGCGCTGCGGGCCGCGCCGGCGGCACTGGAACCCACGGACTCCTTCGAGGAGACACTGGACGCGCTGGTGGCCCCGGTCCGATCAGGGATGATCCTGACCTACCCCGATCTGGTCGCCTGCGCCTCGGCAGCCGGGGTGGGAGTACGACGCGGTGAGCGGCGGTATGCCCTCAAGGCCATGCTGCAGCAGGACGCGCCGTCGACGCTGAGCTGGCTGGCTGCCCACGCCAGACGGTGGTCTGGGCGGCACCGGGGCACGAGCGCGGGCCACCCGCAGGATGCCGGGGCGTGGTGGGCCGCCCGCGCGGGCAGCACCGCCCGCACCCTGGACTCCCTCGCCCTGTAAGCACAGCCCAGAACCGGCCGGGAACCATGTTCAGGAAAGGACACGCTGTGCTGGGACTAGGGCACGCCACGGTCGACACCACGGCGGTACGGAACGCGGTCGGTGGGGTGCGTGACCCCGAGTTGCACCGCACCCTCGGTGAACTCGGCATGGTCATCGACGTCCGTGCCGGCCGCGGCGGTCGCGTCGAGGTCACCGTCGCGTTGACCACCGCGGGGTGCCCGATGACGGCACGGTTGACCGACGACATCACCGCGGCGGCCGCCACGGTGGCCGGGGTGGTCGCGGTGCGGGTGGAATTCACCGTGATGAGCGAACCTGAACGCCGGGCACTGGCCGACCGCTTCCTGGCAAGCCGGGCGGCACCCGGTGCGCCGCTGGCGGCCGCGGTGTTCGCCGTGGCCAGCGGTAAGGGCGGTGTCGGGAAGTCCAGCGTCGCGGCCAATCTCGCGGTGGCCCTGGCCCAGCAGGGCAAGGCCGTGGGCCTGCTGGACGCCGACGTGTGGGGTTACTCGGTGCCGCAACTGTTCGGGGTGCAGCGCAGCCCCATCGCGATGTACGAGACGATGCTGCCGGTCCAGGCGCACGGGGTCCGGCTGATGTCGCTGGGATTCCTGGTGGCCGACGGCACCCCCATCGTGTGGCGCGGTCCCATGCTGCACAAGGCATTGACCCAGTTCGTACAGGATGTCCACTGGGGGGAACTGGACGTGCTGCTGTTGGATCTGCCCCCGGGCACCGGGGACGTCACCCTGTCGGTGTTGGAGTTGCTGCCCGAGGCATCGCTGCTCGTCGTCACCACCCCGCAGCAGGCTGCTCGCACGGTGGCCAGCCGGGTGGGTGTGATGGCCCGCGACGTGTCCATGCCCGTCTGCGGGGTGGTGGAGAACATGTCGGAACTGGTGTGCCCGGAGTGCAACGGGCACACGGCGTTGTTCGGGGCGGGCGGTGGGGTGCAGTTGGCCGAGGAACTCGGTGCCCCGCTGCTGGGTCAGATCCCGCTGGACGTCGAGCTGCGGGAAGCCGGGGACCGCGGGATTCCGGTGGTGGTGGGGGCTGCGCTGAGCTCCTCGGCGCGGGCGCTCACGGCGGTGGCCGGGGCGCTTCGGCCAGCGCGGCGTCCCCTGCTCGGCCGCCAGCTCGGTGTCGACCCCATAGTCAGGGTGGCGGGCTGAGCTGCATCACGTCGGGGCCACGAGCAGGCGCACTTCACGCGCGATCTGCAGGTCCTCCCGGGCGGTGACCACCACGCACTGCACCGGTGCTCCGGCGGCGGAGATAGTCGTATCGGTGGTGGCCCCGGAGTTCCGGTGCTCATCGAGGCACACGCCGAGGAAGCGCAGCTGCTGCGCGGCCCGCCGGCGCACCCCGGCGGAGTGTTCACCGACGCCGCCGGTGAACACCAGCACGTCGAGGCCGCCGGTGGCCGCAGCCATCGCGGCGACAGCACCCACCAGGCGGTGCAGATAGACGTCCAGCGCCAGCACAGCGTCCGGTTCACCCCGGGCCGCAGCCACTTCCACCTGGCGCATATCACCGGTTCCAGCCAGGGCGGTCAGGCCCGAACGCTGCTCCAAAGCGGTGGCCACCTCGTGCGGGGTGAGGTGTGCATGTTCGGTCAGCCACAACACCAGGCCGGGGTCCACGGTGCCGGAGCGGGTGGCCATCACCAGCCCTTCCAGCGGGGTGAACCCCATGGTGGTGTCGACGCTGACGCCGTCAAGCACCGCCGCCAGCGACGCTCCCGCACCGAGGTGGCAGGTGACGACCCGCAGCCCGGCGGCCGAACGGCCGAGGAGCTCGGCGGCCCGGCTGGACGCGTATTGGTGGGACAATCCGTGGAACCCGTAGCGCCGGATGCCATACCGCTCACGCCATGGACGCGGCACTGCGTAGGTGGCCGCGGCGTCAGGGATGGTGGCGTGAAAAGCGGTGTCGAAGCACGCGATCGCCGGCACACCGGGAAGTTCCGCGGTGACCGCATCGAGCGCGGCCAACGACTTGGGTTGATGCAGCGGGGCAAGGTCGGTGAGGTCACTCAACTGCCCGCGGACGGCGTCGTCGATCCGCACCGCTGCGGTAAACACCCGTCCGCCATGCACGACGCGGTGCCCCACCACTTCCGGGGTGGGCCAGTCCGCGAGCACCGCGCTGAGCTGGCCGGTGTTGAACCCGTCTGCCCCGGCGGGCAGGTCGGTGCTGCGGACCAGAGCGTCGTGGCCGTCGAGCAGACGCAGCTTGACGCTGGAAGATCCGGCGTTGACCACCAATACCTGCACCGCTCAGCCTCGTCCGGGCCAGGTCCAGTCGGCGATGGCTGGGTCGTCCTCTCCATGCTCGCGGGTGTAGGCGCGGGCGGCCAGACGGGCGTCGGACATCGCCTGGCGCACTGTGGCCGCCCGGCTGCCCAGCGATGGGACCCGGTCGATGACGTCCATCACGAGGTGGAAGCGGTCGAGGTTGTTCAGCATCACCATGTCGAAAGGGGTGGTCGTGGTGCCCTCCTCGATGAACCCGCGTACGTGGATGTTGTGATGGTTTTGGCGGCGGTAGGTCAGGCGGTGGATCAGCGTGGGGTAGCCGTGGTAGGCGAACACCACCGGCTTGTCGGTCGTGAACAGCGCGTCGAAGTCACGGTCGGACAGGCCGTGCGGGTGCTCGGACTCAGGCTGCAGCCGCATCAAGTCGACTACGTTGATGACCCGGACCCGCAGGTCAGGCAGGTGGATGCGGAGCAGGTCCGCGGCGGCCAGGGTCTCCAGAGTGGGGGTGTCCCCGGCGCAGGCGAGCACCACGTCCGGGTCGTCGTCGTCGGTGCCCGCCCACGGCCAGATCCCCACCCCCCGGGTGCAATGTGCGATGGCGTCGGTCATGTTCAGGTACGTCAGCGCGGGCTGCTTCCCGGCGACGATGACGTTCACATACTGGCGGCTGCGCAGGCAGTGATCGGTCACCGACAGCAGCGTGTTGGTGTCCGGCGGCAGGTAGACCCGCACCACCTCGGCCTTCTTGTTCACCACGTGATCGATGAACCCAGGGTCTTGATGGGACAGTCCATTGTGGTCTTGACGCCATACGTGGGAGGACAGCAGGTAGTTCAGCGACGCCACCGGTGCCCGCCACGGGATGTGGTTGGTGGTCTTGAGCCACTTAGCGTGCTGGTTGAACATGGAGTCGACGATGTGAATGAAGGCCTCGTAGCAGGTGAACAACCCGTGCCGGCCGGTCAGGAGGTAGCCCTCCAACCAACCCTGACACAGGTGTTCGCTGAGCACCTCCATTACCCGGCCGTCCGGGGCGAGGTGATCGTCACCGGGCAGCGTCTGGCCGTCCCATGCGCGGTCGGTCTGCTCGAAGACCGCCTGCAGCCGGTTCGACGCGGTCTCGTCCGGGCCCATCAGCCGGAAGTTATCCGGATTGGCGGTGATCACATCGCGCAGAAACTCACCTAACACCCCGGTAGCGGAACTGGACTCCACACCCGGCTGCGCCACGTCGACGGCGTAGTCGCGGAAGTCCGGCAGGATCAGTTCCCGCAGCAACACCCCGCCATTGGCATGCGGGGAGGCGCTCATCCGCAGCTCGCCGCGCGGGGCCAGCGCCTGCAACTGCCCAACGAGCCGGCCCTCGGCGTCAAACAGCTCCTCAGGCCGGTAGCTGCGCAACCACTGCTCGAGCAGGTCGCGGTGCCCGGCGTCGGTGCGGGTCTGGGCCAACGGCACCTGGTGTGCACGCCACGTCCCTTCCACCGCGAGCCCGTCCACTGTCTTCGGGCCGGTCCAACCCTTGGGGGTGCGCAGCACGATCATCGGCCAGGCCGGGCGGGTGCTGCGCGCTCCGGTGCGCGCCGCGCCCTGAAAATCACCGATCCGGTCGAGCACCTCATCCAGGGTCGCGGCCAGGGCCTGATGTACCGACGTGGGGTCATCGCCTTCGACAAAGAAGGGGTCGTGGCCGTACCCACGCAGCAGCGCCGCCAACTCGGTCTCCGGGATCCGGGCCAGCACGGTCGGGTTGGCGATCTTGTAACCGTTGAGGTGTAGCACCGGGAGCACCGCTCCGTCGGTCACCGGGTTCAGGAACTTGTTGGAGTGCCAGCTCGCGGCCAGTGCCGCGGTCTCGGCCTCACCGTCACCCACCACACACACCACCAGCAGATCGGGGTTGTCGAAGGCGGCGCCGTAGGCGTGCACCAAGGCATACCCCAGCTCACCGCCTTCGTGGATGGACCCCGGGGTTTCCGGCGCGACGTGGCTGGGGATCCCACCGGGGAAGGAGAACTGCCGGAACAACGCCCGCATCCCGTCGGTGTCCTGACCGATCGCTGGGTACACCTCGCTGTAGGTGCCCTCGAGGTAGGCGTTCGCCACCAACCCGGGCCCACCGTGACCGGGGCCGGTGACGTACAGGGCGCGCAACTGGCGTTCGGTGATGACCCGGTTCAGGTGCGCGTAGATCAGGTTCAACCCGGGTGTGGTGCCCCAGTGCCCCAGCAGGCGCGGCTTGACGTGCTCAGGGAGCAACGGCTCCCGCAACAACGGGTTGTCCATCAGGTAGATCTGGCCTACCGACAGGTAATTGGCTGCGCGCCAGTAAGCATCGAGTAGGGCAAGGTCGGCGGACGGGCGCGGTGATGTCACGGTCCAAGCCTGCCGGGGGTCACCGAATCGGGGTAGCGACGAAGGTCCCGATCCTCTCACCGGATTGTTCGCGGCGCGCCGTCATGCGCGCACGATCATCAGCGGGCGATCCACGGAATGCAGGAGCGCCCGGCTGGTCGAGCCCAGCAGCATGCTGGTGAACCCGCCGCGCCCGCGGCGACCCACCACGAGGAGTTGGGCGCGCTGGGCGTGTTCGAGCAGGTTGCGCACTGGGCGGTCTTTCACCACTTCCTGACACACCACGACGTCTGGGTACTGGGCGGTGTATCCGGCGAGGCTTTCGGCAAGCATTGCCGACTCGGTGTCGCGGGCAGCTTCCCAGCTCAGCTCGACGTCCGGGTCATCGCCTGTGAACAGCGCGGACAGGGTGAGGTCGGTCCAGGCATGCACGGCGGTGAGTGGTGCCCGGCGCAGCGACGCCTCGTCGAATGCGGCAGCGATGGCCGGCGCGCTGCTCGCCGAGCCGTCCACCCCGACCACGACCATGCCGTGCGGCGGTGCGGCCCCCGCCGGCCCGCGGATGATCACAACGGGGCAGCGGGCGCGGGTGGCCAGGGCGTCGCTGACCGACCCCAGCGGCCCCCCGCTGCGCTCGCCGAACCCGCGGGCACCGACCACCACGAGCTGTGCATGGCGGGAGCATTCCAGTAGCGCAGGTATCGCGGGGCCACTGCGGATCTCGGTGTGTAACGCCAATCTTCCCCAGCCGTGCGCAGCATCCTCGGCGGCCTGAACGGCCCGGCGCAGGTGGCGTCGAGACGCGCTCATCGTTGGGCCGGCCTGGTGGGCACTGTCGGTGGGGCTGGGGTCGGTGCTGGCGAGTGCCGCCATCAGGGTCAGCGGCACTGCCCGCACCGCGGCGTCCTGCGCGGCCCAGCGCACCGCGTCGAAGCAGGCCGGTGATCCGTCTACTCCCACGATGATGGGCGGTCCAGCAATCATGGGTCCGCACTCAGGCTGAGCGGACCCGCGCTCGCGGTCATCTGCGTGCCGGCTCCGCGGGCGGGGGGACGAGGACGATCGGATAAGTGGGGTGCTTGGCGGCAGCCAAGCTCACCGAGCCGAATAGCCGGTTATGGTGGCGGGTGCCCAGTACCAGCAGTGCGCATCCCTCGGCCACGGCGCTGAGGGTGACAGCCGGGTTTCCCTGCACCACCTCCACGGTGATGGACACCGCGGGCTCACCCGCCCTCGCGCGCTCGGCTTGCACCGTGTCGGCAGTCTTTTGCAGCCGCTCGTGGATGAAGCTGTCCGGCTGCAGATCAGCCGGCCAACTGCCCTCCACCCCCCAGAGGGCGGGGATTTGCCAGACGTGCACGGCCTGCACCTCCCCGCCACGGTAGGCGGCCTCGGTGGCAGCGAATCGCAGCGCAGCCACGGACGCTGGGTGCTCGTCCATGCCCACGACGATCCGGTGTGCGGGGGAGTGTTGGATGGCGCTGGCCGACGTGGGCTGCGGTGCGGTAGTGGTCATGGTGTCGAGTTTTCGTCGAGCCGGGCGAGTCCACTAGGACCGAGTGTCCCGACTAGCACGGGACCTTCGTCGCTACCGCCGACACTCGGCCGACCTAATGTCCGGTTGACCGTATGTGGACGAGGGGCAAGACCAGGCCTGCCACCTCCGTTGGGGATGGCTCTGGTGCCCCGATGGCCAGGGTGCCCGCAAGCGGATCCGCTATCGGAGAACTTGTCCGGACGGTGTCCGGACGGGCTAAAGTTGACCTATGAGTGATGCTGCTGTTCATCTCCCGAAGCGTCATCGGTTGGAGATGCGGGTGACGCCGGAGCAGGACGCCCTCATCCGGGAGGCGGCAGACCTGGAAGACACCACCGTCACGGCGTTCGTGCTAGATGCGGTTACCGCCCGGGCAGAGACGGTGATCGAGCAGCGCCGCGACGTAACGCTGTCCAACGACGCCTTCGACCGTTTCATCGCCGAGTTGGACAAGCCGCCCGCGGCGGTCCCGCAGTTGGTCGACCTGTTCCGGCGCCACCCCGGCCTGCCCGAAGCGTGAGCGCACGGCGACTCGAACATCTCGTTGCCGTACACGAGCTGTCCGACTTTCGATCCGGCAACGACACGCTCGACTCGTGGCTTCGCGATCACGCGCTGGGTGCCCAGCAGATGGACTCCGCCCGAACGTTCGTGTTGGTCGAGCAGGAACGCATCGTGGGGTACTTCAGCCTCACCATGGGCTCGGTGCTCCGGGCCGACGCGCCGCGCAAGCTCGTCCGCGGGCTGCCTGCCTACCCGATCGGCGTCGCTCTACTGGCCCGGTTAGCGGTGGACGCCACCCGTCACGGTGAGGGGATCGGTGGCCTGCTGCTCGCCGAGGCACTCCGCAGGGCCGTGGCGGCCGGCGACGCCGCGGCCGCCCGGCTCGTCGTCGTGGACGCTATCGACGACGGGGCGGCGCGGTTCTACGCCCACCACGGTTTCCTCGCCGTTTCCGAGCACCCGCTGCGGCTCTACCGACGGATGAAAGACATCCGGGCCAGCATCCACCGACCCCGCGACGCTGAACCCTGATCCACAGCCCTACCGGACGCCGTCCCACAGGCCATCCTCTTACGGAACATCGGGCAAGGTGGGCGAACCCTGATCCCGGGTGTTGTCCGAAGGCTTGCTTCTGTCAACGCCGTCGAGTGCTTCGCCCCGAGAGCATGTCGACCACGTCCGGCCGACCCCGATGACGCCACCGCGGGTGTTCAGCGTCGGCCGAATATCCGGCTGAACAACGAGCCACCGCTGCTCTGCTCGGCCGGGTGCCCGGGGCACCGCTGGGCTGCGGGCACCCCCCTCATCACCTCTTTGACGTGCTGCCCGCAGCCCGCCCAGGTGGTCTTTCCGCAGGTCTTGCAGGTTACTGAACGGCACATGGCGCTGCCTCTCCGGAGTGGATGGGAGCCCATTCGCCCCCGTGAACCACTATACCCGGGGGGGTATACGCTCGGCCCTCTGCATGCCCGACAAGGCGAAGGAGGAGGGGCATGGTTACAGCCTGAGCAATCTCCACATCGTCTCCACACGGCCTGCACCGGGCGCACTGACCCCACCCGTTGTGAGAGATGAACAGACCACCTCCAGGAGAAGGCGCAGGCACCGTCGTGATGGGCAATGGATATGGCTTCACCGCAATGTGGGGATACGGGCTGTTGGTGACCATCGGGCTCGTGGTGCTCGTGGTACTGGCCGTGCGGGTATTGAGTGGCGGCATCGGTGGCGGGTCAGCCGACCAGACCGGTGCTCGCACGGGGGTGGCCGACCCGGGTCGTGGTCGCGCCCGCGACATTCTCGACGAGCGGTACGCCCGCGGAGAGCTGAGCACGCAGGAGTACGAGGAACAGCTTCGGATCCTGGCGGGTGGTTCGTGATGCGGCCGCTCAGCCGCCGTCGGGTACTCGCGCTGGGCGGGCTAGGAGTCGCTAGCACCGTCGTCGGTGGGACGGGCCTGATCCGTGGCTGGCCGTCCAGTCGCAGTCCCAGTCCGGTAACGGGGCTGAGCCTGGCAGAGCCGGAGGTCCTCAGCAGCAGTGCCGGAAATCTCCAGGTGCGCCTGGAGGCGGCGCCGGGAACCTTCGAAGTGGCCGGTCGCCAGGCCAGCGTGCTGGGTTACAACGGCGGCCTGCCAGGCCCCACGCTGCGGGTGCAACCCGGTGACCGGTTGCAGGTTGTGCTGGTCAACGGCCTGCAGTCGCCGACGAACCTGCACGTGCATGGCCTCGCGGTCTCGCCGCAGGGCAATGGTGACAACATGTTCGTCACCGTGGATCCCGGTGCCAGTTTCGATTACGACTACCAGCTGCCGGCCGATCACCCACCGGGGGTGTACTGGTATCACCCCCATCACCACGGGATGGTCGCCGAGCAGGTGTTCGGTGGGTTGTACGGGGCGATCATCGTCGACGATCCCGACGCCAGCGCTGTGCCCGCGACCCGGGAACGGGTACTGGTGATCTCCGACATCTCGTTGGATAGCGCCGGCCAGATCCCGCCCACCTCGACCATGACCAAGGTGATGGGCCGTCAGGGTGACCTGGTGCTGGTGAACGGGCAACGCTCTCCCGTACTCGCCGCCCGGCCCGGGGAGCGGGAGCGATGGCGGATCGTGAACGCTTGTGCAGCCCGCTACCTACGGCTAACTCTGGGCGGCCAGCAGCTGCAGTTGCTCGGGATGGACTCGGGTCGGTTCGCCACCCCGCAGGAGGTCACCGAGGTTGTGCTCGCCCCCGGCAACCGGGCGGATGTGCTGGTCGGCACCGCTGCCGGCACCGCGGAGCTACGGGCGCTGCCCTACAACCAGGGTGGAATGGGCATGATGGGGGGGTCGAACTCTCCCGCGAACGGCACCATCCTGGCCACCCTGGACGTCACCGGTCCCGCGGTCGCCGCTTTGGCGCCGGTAGCGCCTCAACCCCAGCCCCGAGATCTTCGCGGGGTGGCTGTGGACCGGCGCCGGGAGTTGACCTTCGCCATAGGCATGGGAGGCGCGCCTGGCAGCTTCACCATCGACGGCAAGGCGTTCGACCCCGCCCGGGTTGACCAGGCGGTGCGGGTGGGCACCGTGGAGGAATGGACGCTGCGGAACGCCTCACCCATGGATCACCCCATCCACCTGTACGTCTGGCCTATGCAGCTGGTCGAGACCAACGGGCAACCCGCGCAGGAGGCCACCAGGCAGGACGTGGTCAACGTGCCCGCCCAGGGCAACGTCAAGGTCCGCGTCGCCTTCGACACCTTCGGCGGGCGCACCGTGTACCACTGTCACATCCTCGACCACGAGGACCTGGGGATGATGGGAGTCGTGGACGTCCGGTGACGATGGCTCGAGCTGCTGAACGGCCGCTAGGCCGGGCTGATCGGGAACCGGGCGGTGAACGTGGCGCCGGTGCCCGGGCTGGCGGTGACGTCGACTCGGCCTCCGTGGGCGCGGACG
>JAABUV010001041.1_pt1 | contig 40774 bp, 57 predicted proteins | sample 5559971 | NCBI WGS metagenome assembly JAABUV01 (sample SAMN10711881, study PRJNA513362) | rock metagenome | isolation source: Antarctica rocks | place: Antarctica: Victoria Land, Knobhead nord | collected 2015-12-19 | reverse complement strand
AGTTCCAGCACTGCGCGCGCTGCGACCACAAGAAGAGCAAGTGCGTGGCGTGCAACGCGCCATTCGCGGTCACGCCGCAGGGCCACTGCGTCTGCCCCATCGGCTGGCAGGCGGCGACCAACCAGTTCGGCGAGACGACCTGCCTCGCGCCCGGCTCCGTGCTGGACCCGCTGGTCGCCAACATCACGGAGCAGATCACCAACCTGACCACGCTCGTGCAGAACATCACCGCGGCGCGCCCCGCGCGCCGGGCCCCAACAATGGTGGACCAGGGACAGCAGGGGGTGGGCGTGTGCTTTTGCGGCGGTCTGCTTCGCACGGTGGGACGCTCGCTCCCTGTGACCCGTGCGACGCTCTGCATGCAGAGCATGCAGGACCACATAGCTGGGGTGTTGCATGACAGTGCGGCCAGGCACAATGCAGGGACCTGCCTGAAAGCGCCCTGATCATGAATCGCCACTGCACTCTGCTCATGATGATGATTATTGGGAAGGGACATCTGGTGATCCATTGCAGGTCTTGCTGGCACTGAACAAGCATCCTCCTGTATGCGCAGGCGAACGCGGCTGCGGCAGCATGCTTCGACTTGGATCCCAACTGCGTGGTCTGCTCGACGTCCAGCGTCTGCTCGGTCTGCAAGGCGGTGCGCAGGCCCCGCCCCCTGCAGCCCCGCTTGCGGACACCAGCGAGGCGCTGCAGCAGGGGTATGTGTTTGCCCCAGCTGCTTATCATCACATGGGCAGCTGCAGCTGGTCTGTCCTTGCGATTTTGCGCTCCTGGGACCTGAGAATGGCGCTGTTGCTGTGGCTGTGGACGTGCTGTGTGTTCAACAACGCTGGGCGCCTCCAAAGGGTCATGCGTGCGAGCCCGGGTGCCAGCATGAACTGCGCTGAGGCCGGCGGTGACGAGCGCGCGCACGCGGCCGCCGCCGCAGGGCTTTGTGACCGCCAAGTCCGGCAAGTGCATCTGCGACCCCATCAACGCGGGCCCGGGCTGCTGCTTCTGCGTCACGCCCGGCACCTGCGGCCCCCAGCTGACCGACGCGCAGGCGCTGCTCGCCTACGAGGTACGCCCACCGGATGCAGACGCCGCAGGCAGACGTGCATGCTGCGGCGGAGCTTCTCGCGTGGCTGCACAGCTGCTGCGCCTGCGTGCGCATGGAGGCAGGCCCGGCTGTGCATGCCGCTTAGCAGCAGCGCTGTGTGGGTGAGCGAGCCGGGTTTGGTCGTGTTGGCTGTATGACGGCCCGCAAGGCGCTCGTATGTGCACCCTGAACCCTGTGCAGGTTGCTGACTCTGCCGCTGCGCGGCGCGTGACAGACCACCCAGGGCGTGCACGGCGACGTGACGCAGCAGTTCCTGTACCAGACGGGCGACAACTCGCCCTGCAACCCGTGCCTCAAGCAGTACGACTTCACCGTGACGGAGGTCATCGCGAACGTCGGCAGCGTGGGCCGCTGTGACTGGTACGCCGCGGCGCCCGGCCAGCAAGCACCTTAACAGCAGAGCTCCTGCCACAATAGCATGGGTGGCCCGTGCCATGCGGCGGCTCACAGCCAGCAAGCAGGGTCCCCCGTGTGCACACAAAGGGGGTATGCGCACGGAGACCGACTCTGCATGCCCACCGCCATGCAGAACAGGTGCAATCGCTACTTGACGGGCCAAGCGCGCCACACCCGGCGGCTGCAGCGGCAGCGCGCCTGGCGCAGTTGCACCATGCGCGCCGCTAGTAACTGGCGCCATGCTGACCCCGGCCTGCCGGCGCGGCGCGCAGCAACCCGAGCTCCATCACCAACTGCGCGGCGTGCCAGTACGCGGACGTGTGCGAGGCCTGCAACGCGCCCTTCGCGCTGTCCAACAACACCTGCATCTGCCCGACCGGCTACGTCAGCAGCGGCTCCACGTGCGCCCCGCTCAGCCTCCCGCGCGCGCCCCATAGCCTGCTGCTCTTCAGAGGTCTGATAGTGGTCGTCGCAGCCTGCCCTGAATCGCTGGCAACACCGGCGGCATGCTGCGTACGTCCTAACTGTCCATGTTCCAATTGCTCCTGCAGCGCGCCGCGTTGTTGAGAGCGGGGGGTGGATGTGAGCTGTGTTGGGCATGCATGCAGAGCGCGTTCAGATGCAGTGCAGTGGAAGGCTGAGTCTGGGTCAGTAGAGCGGTCAGGTATAGGGGTTAGGGTATAGGGTAGGGTATACCCTACCCATGTCTCAGCCGCGCACTGCAACAGCGCAGCAGACAAGTGCCACACGCGCGCGCGCAGGTGCATTCCGAACCTGCCGGCCGGAGCCACGGGCCCGACAGGGCCGGCCGGGACGGGCACGGTGGGGGCGACCGGCGCCGCGGCGATCGGCCAGACTGGGCCGACTGGGCCCCAGGGCACCGCGGGCGCTGCGGGCGGCGTGGGTGCGCACCCGCCATCCCTGTCTCGCCCCAGTGCACCCGCGGCTCTATGCCTAACAGCACGCTCCCCAAGCAACTCTGTCCCTTTGCGACTTGATCCGTTGTTGAGGGCTCTTGGCTGGTCAGGGTGTGAGCTTGGGCCAGTGATTGTGACTGTGTGTTAAGATGATTGTGAGTTGGGCGCCAGCACGCCCATCTGCAGCGGCGTCTGGCCACAGCCCGGCTACACCTCTTATCAAGCGGCGCGCTGTGCATGACGCCTGGTTGCCAATGAGGTCTGGGGTGCGTGGATGTCATGCTGCCCAGAGCATGCTCCCGCCACCAGGCATGGCGGCGATGCACGATGTGCAATGGCGGGGCAGGGGTCCCAGAGTCGAGGTGGGCAGAGCAGGCCATATGGCGTGCCAGCTTTCCTGACCACTGAGCGCAGACGTGTGCGCTGCGTGCAGGCGCGGCAGGCGCTGCAGGGGCCTCGGGGGCCACGGGCGCTGCTGGCTTCTCGCTCACAGGAGCGACCGGCCCGACTGGGGCGTCCGGCGCGACTGGCACGGTGCGCTCCCCGCTCTCTTTCGGCCAGGCGTGGCAGGCAAATTGGACGGCCACCACATGCTTTCGCTGCACGTCTCTGGTCACAGGACATCCGCTCCGGTCAGGCGCCCCACGTGGCTGTCGCGCCGCCTCTGTGGGACGGCGCCGCACGCCCGTACGCGTTGCACAGCGCAGATGCCGACAGGCTGAGAGAGCGCGCAGGCGGGCGTCACGGGCGCCACCGGCGCAACCGGCTCCACGGGGCCGACGGCGGCAACCGCGCCATAGTTTTGTCGAGGGCGTGTGCCCGCGATCGGCCTGCTCCGACCCGGCCGATGAATGAATGCCAAGCTATTTCATTGCTGCCATTTCGTCTGCACCATTGCTGTCTGTGCAAACTTGCTGCCTGCTTTGACTCTAGCGGGGCCTCTATAGGCCGCCGTACCACGCCGTCCATGCCTCTGACCAAGGCTGATGACCTGCCTGGCAAGGACCGTGGTTGGATGCACATTTTCCGAGAGCGCTTGCGGCGTATTGCACTGGGCAGTGAGTGCCGAAGCAGGATATTGCATGGCCCCCAGCAGTAAGCCCTTTTTGCATGTACTGCCATGGCGCAACAATACAGTGTGTTTTTATTGAGAGGGGCCAGTCGCGTCAGGGAAGTCACCTCGCTGCGCTCCTGCTCAGGACTGCTGCCAAGTGCATTAGCAACTTTGCTGGCATGCCTGCATGTGCGTGATAGCATGGCCTGCGGACAGGGCCAGCGCGTGGCACTGTCGCAGGCAGTACGCTGGAGTGCCTGCAAGTGCTGATGGGCCACCGGTGTTACAGGCCCTGCGCATAAACCCTGGCATGCGTGTGGGGTCTTAATCATGATACGTGTGGCAGACCAATAATGGCAGTGCAAGCATGTGGAAAAGCTTCATCAAGACACCCGTCGTCAAGTTCGAGCATGCATGTTGAGCAATCCGCCTTGTTGCTCTGCACTCGCTGTGAACAATTCCACCTGGCAGGCTGCTGCCCTGCACAGCTCGTTCACATGCCGACAAAGCTAGCAAGGCCTGTCAATTCTGACGGCTTGCACAAGCGTACATAAAGAAGCTCAGCATGTACCGCAGCAACTCATGAAGGCATCATCCGCATCATTTGCATAAGAGCGCATCAAGGCCAGCCTTGGCAGGCTCAGAAGCTCTCAATGTCGCATGTAATTTGCTGGGTCGCTGCCGACTGTGCGAACGGTATGGGCATGCTTGTGACCTGTTTCAGGCTGCAGATACAGTAGACTTGTGCACTGACACTCTCTGACAGGAGCCGCATCATACAGGGACTCGTGTCTTAGTCCATCTTAGCCAGCCCCGGCCAATAACCCGGTGGGGTCTGTGCCACGCAAAAAGAAAAAGGCCAGCTATAGCTAAGTGCAGGGCAAGTGTCGTTGCGCACCCTCTGCTCTGCGGCCCCCTGCTCCGAAGAGCACGTGTGCGTCTCCGTGCGCTTTGGGTACAAAGAGCGCGGCCGTGCAAGCTGGGGCGCCCACCCTGTGGTGCCCGCCTGTTGCAAGCTGCCGCGCGCGGTTGCAGAGCATAGGCGGCAAAGAGGAGGGGGTTTTGCACGGAGCCGCTGCATGATCTTGTAATGTAGCGCGCTGCATGGTGCCTGCTTGCGTGCTACCTTCTTAGCACAGACGCACGGGGCGCTTGGCGGTGGTGCGCATTGCGTGTGGCTACACACAGGCGAGCCGAGCATGGTGCGGCGCCGTCGGCGCGTCAGCACGGCAGTGCTGTGCGCAGCGCTGGGACTTCTGAAGGCGCTCGCTGGTACGGGCTTCAGGTTGAATGACGCAACAGCCATACGCGCCAAGGCGCACGCTCGCACACTTATTCTTGCGCCTTGACCTGTTACGTACGCCGCAGGCGCACAGGTGCAGCTACCGCACAACTGGGGCCCGCTGCCACCGCCGGGGTGGGGCGGACTGCACGCAAACGGGTCCGTTAACTACACGTGGACGCCCTCAGCGGACGGAGGCGGGCTTTTCTGGGATGGCAAAGTGAATGCTAAGCCGTCAAACGTCAACCCCGCGCAGGCCATTGCGTCAGCCAAGGACGACGTGTCTGATGCAGTCGCGGTGCGCCACTGTGCGGGCGCACATATGTGTACACATCTGTGCAACGTGCAGTGTTTTACGTGCGGCGCATATATTGTCAGCTTATTAGAGATCGCAATTGCAGTTGAGGCGACTTTCCATCGAAACATGTACTCTCTGCATTGTTGTTGCACGTCCATCTTCAAGATATGCCCTGATGAGGAACACAGAGCTGGAAGAGCAACGCGCACTGGAGCAAGCGTGCTCAGCATGCGCCTGGTCACGCCTGCAGTGCGCTCGGCCATGCATGGAGCAGTGCGCGCTGCACAGGCCTGCAGGCATCTGCGGGGCATGCGTTGCTCACGATTGGCGCCCCTTGCGGCAGGGCTTTTGTAGGCATGCGCACCCGAACTGCGCTCGCTGTGACGTGGTGACGCATGCCTGCAAACTATGCAACGCGCCCTTCATGCTGACCCGTGAAGGCGGATGCATCTGCCCCGTGGGCAGCAACTACACCTCGGTGCGCCTGCCCTCGCATGCAGACCACCCCACCCTCGTGGGCCATGCAGGTGGCCAGGCATACGCTGCGCCCCCTCCGGCGTGAGCAGGAACTCATAGCACAGTCATGCATGCATCGCTGCACCATGTTCAGACCGTGGCGAGCAGTACACGCTCTGCCATGCGCCGGCAGTTGGACAACCCTGTCATCAGGCCGTCAGCGAGGCTTTTGTATGCTAGCTGGATGCGCCGAACAGTCTGTGCTGGACGTGCGACACATTGCGTTCCTCACACATGCCCTGGCCTCCTGAAGCTTGGGGGGTGAGCGCGCATGCATGCAGGACCAGACCTGCTCGTACACCAACTATACGACGATCGCCTCGATGACGGCCGCCGGGCAGACCATCGTCAACGACACCAACAGCGCAATAGCGGCCATCCGCCTGTCGGCCGCGAAGACGGCCTGCACGAGCGTCGACCCGCTGTGCCAGATCTGCTCCAACAGCACGACCTGCCTGTACTGCACTGAGGCGCGCTCGGGCCGCCCGGTTCAGTCATACTGCCCCGTGGACAGCACTATGCGCCATGGGCTCGCTCTTGCAGGCACCGTTCCAAGCACTCAACATGCAGGAGCGCCGCCGGGGAGGGCTTCAGAGTGCGGGCGGCGTGCCGCGCGCAGGGCTTCACGCCCGACGTGAACGGGCGCTGCATCTGCGACCCGATCGTGTCGGGGCCCGGGTGCTGCTTCTGCGCGGTGCCCGGCACGTGCGGGCCCGTGCTCAGCGCCGCGCAGTCCGCGGCCGCGGCCGCGCTGGTCGTCAACCTGCACGGCGTCGTGCTCTCGGCGCCAGGCGGGACCGTGTTCCAAGCGGGGCTGGTGCGGGCTGATGCGCGGAGGGACAGGAGACCAGGCAGCTTTAGCAGTAATACTCCTAATAATGGAGATTTCACCAGCAAGCCCCTGCGAGTACTCGACAAGGGCAGGGCATGCGCGCTCCTCGCCAGTGCTGGCCAACGTTACAATCCCGGAGCAGAATGACACAGCTGCATGTGGGCCTGAGTACATGGGCTGCGCATCATAAACAGGAGTTGTTCAGGCACGATGCTGCGGGTGGCAGCGGATGCGCCTGACGCCCTGCCGGTGTGTGCGCAGACATGCAACCCATGCCTGCCGGGGTACAACTTCCAGGTCACAGAGGTTGTCGACCAGGTTGGGAGCGTCGGCAAGTGCATGTGGTGCGCCCCTCGCGCTGCCTGCCCGCAGCGGCATGCTTGGAGCAGGGACTGGCCCCTCGGCACATGCGTGCTGTGCGCCCTGTGCTGGCATGCATGCGCATGGCTCTTGTTGCCTCTGTGCGCTTGGATGCTGCCTCCCGCGCTGCAGACTGCAACCATCACGCATGACAGTGGCCACTCGCCCCACATGATTGTGCTTGCCCCCGCCTGTGCTGAGAGTGCAGGGTACGCTGCGGCCGATCTAACGCCTCCAACAGCACAAGGGAGGCACGAGTCGACAAGGAGCGCTGACATGCCCCGCCCGCTATGTGCGCGCAGCGACCCAAGCTCCATTGCGCACTGCTCCTGGTGCACGTACACGGGCATCTGCAAGGGCTGCGTGGCGCCATACGCGCTGGTCAACAACACCTGCGCGTGCCCGGCCGGCACCAGCTTTGACGGCACAACGTGCGCCGTGCCGCGCCCCTTCCCGCTCTGGCCGCGGACATTCTTAGTTGCACTCTACCTTGCTGCCTTGCCACTGCACTTAAACCATCATTTCTCTGCCGGAGCTTGCTCTGCCAGGCTAATGCTGAGATCCGCAAGTATATGCATTGTATGTGGAGCCGCATGCTCAGGCAAATTTGCATGCGCGCTTGCGGCATGAAGCACGCTCATGGCAGGCAGGCTCGCATAGGGCCAGATGACATGACGTCCTGACAGCCTTAAGATGCGAGGCATGCTGCACGTGCAGGTGCACGACAACCACTACGGCGGCCTCTGGAGCCACTGGCGCGGCAGGGCCGTCCGCGGCAGGTGCAACAGGTCCCGCCGGGGTTGGTCTCGTGGTAAGGTCCCTTCAGTTTACAGGCGCTTGAATCATGGGTCAGGCCGCATATAACTAGCACGTTTGTGCTGCAGTTATGTGCGATTGCTGTACTCAAAGTGGTGGTGCTCTCTCACCGTCGCCACACTGGCCCACTCACCATTCCTTTGAGCTCACGCATTTGTGTACTCCTTGATAACAGACACTGCCTGCAATTGACACAGCAATTAGAGCCCCCAAGAAGACATCTACGAGTGGGTACATGTTCTTGGCATCCTCAGCTGCAGGCTTTAGAGTCCCTGTGCCTGGCGCGCAGGGCGTCACAGGCGGCGTCGGCTTGCCGGGCGTTTCACCCTCCGGCCCGACCGGCGCAGCCGGAGCGCAGGGCGTCACCGGCCCGACCGGCGCAACGGCCTCGGGCCCCGGTACAGCCCTCCCTGCTGCATTGCGGGCGTCGTGCGCCACATGCGCGGCAAGCGCTGGAGATGCGCAGGTGTGGGTATGCACAGTGGCTGGTCAGCAGGGCAACGGCGACGGCTAGCGATGTGCAGGGAAGGTGCATTAGCCTGGGTGTCAGGCAAGTGCAAGAGCTAGAAATACATTTTCGGGCCATTGGGCCTGCAGGCCAGGTGTACAGCGCTTGCTCTAGTGCTCTACGTGCACTGCCCGACGCAGGTCCCGCGGGCGCCACGGGTTTCAATTCGCCCACAGGCGCCACCGGCGCCAGCCCGACTGGTGAGGCTGACACGCGCTGCCAGGCCTCGCTTGCGCTTGTGCGCTGTGCACGCCCCTCTTGCCTCGCCTCTTTGCCACGCCATGTTTGAGCCACGGCCGCTGCCCCAGCGTGACCAGGCATACACGAGCCGGGTGCTCACGAGCTCAAGCTGTTTGTCGCGCCCATGTGCGGCACTGAGAGCGGGCTCCTCGTCTGGACGCGCATGCAGACCGCATGCGCCACGCGGGCGCATTAACCGCGCGTCGTCCGCCTGCGCAGGCGCAACGGGGGCAACCGGGCCCTGCGGCGCCTTCACATGCGTCAATTCGACCAACCTGCTGTGCTACACAACCGCCGCGAACGGCACGACTGGCGCCAACAACCTGTGCGCCGACCCCAGAACGGGCTACTGCGTCAATGAGACCAGTGCGCGCCGCGCATCCCGGAGCTGCCAGGCCCGAGACGGCCTGGTGGTGCTGGCCGTGGGGCGCCAGGGGTACCTCGAGCCCGGCGCCCTGAGGGTGTTCAGGGTCAGACAAGCCCCTCCACATCAGAGCCTGGCCTGCTCAGGCAGGTTGTGCATGCGGTCGGTCAGGCAGGAGGCCGGGAGGCTTGCTGCCCAAGCAGTCTGATGCCGCCGCACAGCATTACCTTGCATGCCAGTCCTGTTGGGCGGCAGCAATAGTGTGTGCTTCACAGCAGCCGACAGGCCTGGAGTATGGCAGAGCCTGCACAGACTGACATGTAGCGCCTGTGCGGCAGCGCTAATTGCCGCGGGCGGCTGCAAGACCGCAAGCACGGGCGTGTGCGTGAGCTCCAACGGCGCCCCACTGCCGCAGGCAACCCCTTCCCCTGACCGCATGCCTGCTTGCCCTTTGCCTGCGCCAGCACCATGCTGCAGCCTGTCGCCCTTGCTTCTCATGGCAGCTTCATCCCTCATTATGCTCACCTTACCCATACGGATGCAGCCCTGTGCAGGGCAATGCCTTGAATCTCCAGGCTCACATGCACCTACGATCACATACACTGCGCACCGCTTTGCAGAATGCAACCATACAAGCAGCTATTACAAGTTGTCGTCAATGACGTCCTGCTGCGCCGCAATCAGAGTATGGCCGCACCGGGCAATAATGAGGCAGGCGCGCGCGCAGAACACGTGCCGCGCTCCGGACACGACGTGCGCGCAGACCACGTCGCTCGTCTGCGCGTTCTCGGACGGCGGCTGCGTCAACCTCGCGCCCGGGCAGCCCGACGCCGGCAGCTTCTGCGTCAACTCCGTGGGCGGCAGCTGCGCGGTGTCCAATCGCGCGGTGCGGCGAGCTCCATATGCGCATGCGGGCGCCCCTCCGCACAAGCACAGGCACAATACAGGCAGCAATTCCGCACTGCCACCCCTCCTAGCCCGCCGGCTGTGCCCACCACCTCGCGTGCACAGCCACCATACCACGCGCCGGAGCAGCAGCCAGTGGCGCCGATGCAGGCATGTCCGGTGCTGTCATGCATGCTAAATGCGCGTTGGCACTGCTGCACGGGTCTAGCAGGAAAACTGCATCATCTGCGGCAATCTTGCGCTTGGTGCGCTCACGGTGGCCTTGTGCATTGAGGACAGACCAGCAGCCCAGAGTTGCGCGTGCGCAGCCATGTGCGCGCAGGCGCTCTGCAGCGTCAAGCTTTTGAGTTCATGCATCGGCCTGCTTTCTGAGGCTGGCTCGGCAGCAGCGAGACGGGCTGAGAGGTCGGCCAGCATGCGTCTTCGTACAAGAGGACTGCACTGCCACACTTCACAGGTGTTTATGAGGAAGCGTTGAACAGCATCCGCATCCGAGGCGCGCCTGCACACGCGCAGGTACCCGGCGGCGTGTGCCAGCAGGCAACGCCCTCGTACTCCACCGCGACCAGCAAGCTCTGCGGCACGCTCGCGACGCAGGCCAGTGAGACCACGCCGGCCACCTGCTGCAACACGGTGCGCGCGTGGGCTGGCTGCCCTGAGTGCCTGGAACTCTTGCTGTGAGCTGTGTCCGTGTGCTGCTGCCGTCCCTCTGTACAGCCCCCGTTTTGTAAGGCAGTGCCTCTTTGCTGGCAGGAGTGTGCGTGGAGCAGGGCAGGGAAGCGTGTGGGTGCTCCTAAGAGGACCGAGCAAGAGCAGCTCGCCCCGCATCTCCGCATGGCCGCGTGAAGTACTGCCTGGCTGGGGCCGCGCAGGGCACCGTGGTGTCCGCTGGCACCTGCCCGCTGGCCAGCTGCGATGCCAACGCCTGCCAGTGCACCATCTCCGGCACGGCCAACGTGTGCTACGACCCGCCCAACTACGGCGTGGGCACGACGTGTACCTACTACCCGCAGCCGACCAATGCCGGCTGCGTCACGACCGCGCAAGTGTAGCAGAGCCTCGGCCATGCGCATGTCCCTGCTGCACCTGGAGCTGCCGGCTGCCGGCTCTCCTGCCCATGGATGTTGATGGCCCTGCGGGTGGTGTGACAGATGCACATTATTCAGTGGTTTCAGCACACGCAGCATCCTGCCGCGCCTTCCCCCCACATTTCAGGCTTCGCCTTATGGCATGCTGCGCTTACAGCCTGCCGTGGACCAACGTATGAGGCTGACTGCGTACCTGAAGATAAGGATGGTGTCTGTCGCTCATGCAGGCCAACGCAAAGCGGACCTGCTTGGGATCCCACAGACCCTCTGCGTTCTGGAATGCTGGACGTTCCTGCACAATGTAACGAAATTTATATTTGCATGCATGCATTTTGCTGAATCCCTGTCAAGCCCCCTGGTCAGGGAGAGCCGTGGAGAGTTGTGCACTGCACAATGTGCAGTCAGCAGCGTGGCTAGCCTTGTTGCCCCAGCTTTGCGCTTGGCACATTTCTCGGTAAGCACCGCATAGATTTGACTATCTTCTTGGGGTGATGGAAAAAAGACAGTGTTTATTCAGACGCAATATATTGTGAGGGACGAACAAAGCATGCATCAAGTGCGACTGCTGCGAGGCTTATGACTGCCGGTGTCTGCGCATGAGATGGGAGCTCTGGACAGGCAGCGCATGACACAAGTGCTGCCATATGCAGGTTCTGACACCCTCATGCACGACGGCGACCACCCACCATCCTTCCAAACATCCTTCCCTGCCACTCGTGTGTACTTCGTGTTTGCCTTTAACGACGCAGTATATAACCACAACTTGCTGATTGCGCAGATCTGCAACCGCACAGAACACCAATATGGTAGCGCTGGACTTGCGCTCCGTAATCCAGGAGGAAAGGAAGCGGCGCCAGGCCGCGCACTTGTCTGCCGCAACCAGCGACTGCCGGGAGGATGCCTCTGGCGTGCAGGCGGTTGACCAGGGGCCCATAGACCTGGCAGCGTGCAGCGTTGGTGCCGATGCAGTGGAGGCGCGCACTTGCTTGCAACCATGGGTGGCTTGGCGCCTGATGCTACCAAGCCAGGTTGTTGTTAAGGCTTTGAGCGTCACAGGCTGCAAGCTGACTGCTCAGAGGACTGTGCAGGGCATCAGTTATGTCGCTGACTTCCTGTCTGTCTCGGAGGAGGCTGCCGTGCTCCGCTCCCTGGACCAGATGGATCAAGCGCGCTGGGTGACATCTGGCGAGCGCCGCATTATGGTGCATTCTCTGGCTGCTGCTACGCTGTGCTTGGTCAAGGCTGTGGGAGAACACCAGCAAGGCAGCCCAGACAGGGACGCTGCCGCTAAATTTATCTCTGTGTGTGTGCCAGAACTTTGGCGGGCGACCAGGCTGCGCGTCTGTGACGGAGGTGACGCCTGCTTATGTCTATCATTTTCAGCGACGTGGAAAGAAAGAGCGGGGCATCGACTGATGTGGATGTTGGTCGCAGCCGCTGCCGGCCTTCTTGGCAGCTCTGGTCGCACGCCTGGTCGCCGCGGGCGTGTACCCGGCCACCCGCGCTCCAAACCATGTGCTCGTCAACGCGTATTGTGGCGGAGCCGGCATCCCACCGCACGCCGACGGGGACCTCTATTGGCCGCGCGTGGTCACAGTCTCGCTGGCAGGGCCGGCGCTGCTCTGCTTCACCCGCGCCGGGCGCACCAGCGACCTGGTTGCCGAGGTGCGCTCACAGTAGTCCTGTGCCATTCTCTTTCTGAGTGCCTATGTCCTTTGGCATGCTTAGCTGCAGCTGCCAGACGGCCCGTGTATTTATTGAGCACACCCAAATGTCCCTGTCTGTTGAAGCAATGGCTGCGTAACACTCAGGTCTGAAAGTGCGTGCTGCCGCTGGTGACAGATGGCAGGCACCTGCCTGACCGCAGGCTCTGTTGGCAGGCCATGAGGCGTCTGTGAGGTCAGCAGAGATGTCCGACGCACGGCTCCTGTTGGTGCGCGCAGGTCCTGCTGCGCGAGCGCTGCCTGCTCGCGGTTGGCGGCGAGGCGTACCAGCGCTGCGAGCACAGCATCCCCACACGCAGCAAGGACGTGGTTGGTCCAGCCTGCTGCAATATGGCTCAGGCGCGGTCCGGCCTGCTGCAGTATGGCGCAGGCCCAGGCGCGGTCATGACCTTGCTTGCCGAGCTGGTGCTGTCCCGTAAGGGCACACACAGGGCGCTACAGTGATGCTGGGATGCGTAAGTTGGTGAAATTTGCAGCATGCAGGAAGGCCTCGAGGATCTGCTGGGCTAAATAGTGTTCTTGTTACAGGCGGGTGCGGCGCTGGGCGATGTCGTCGCTCGAGCGGCGCGGCGCGTTTCCCTTGTCTTTGTGCACAAGCGCGGAGCTCTGGCAGAGGACGACATGTAGCGTGCTGCGGCTGCGGACAATTCATATGCTGGGCAGGTTGCCATTTCTGCAAGCGGCATGTGTAAGTTGTGGCACTCGGCAGAGGATACTAGGCTCACCTTTCCACACAGCCTGCCGCCTGCTGCCTGAAAGACTAGGCACCTAGCGTGCGACCAATCATGACGCCTTTCATCAACCCCTGAACAGCACCCTTCAGTATCAGAAGTACATGAACATGTGCTACTGATCAAACATCACACCAATACACTCAACCAGCGCAACGCGCTCACCCGCCGCTGACCGCACAGAGCTCAGCTGCTCTTCCGTGACAGCAGCTGGTCGAAGTACGTGTCCACGATGAAGCGGCTGGTGCTGGTGCAGTCCAGGCGGCAGTGGTCGCGCTCGTACCGCCCGCCCACGAGCTTGTACTTCAGGACCAGCGTGCGCACGACAAAGTCCTGCGTGGGGGCTCGCGCCCGCTTAAGCACGCGCGTCCCTGCCGTGCAAAGCGCGCAGCGCGCCTATCCTAGCGCTGTGCACAGGCGCAATACGCTGCACAGCAAAGCCCTGCAAGTCTATGTGCGCGTGTTCCCTCGCATACGCAAGGGAACGCTGCAGGGTACAGACGTCGCACCTCGCCCCGCACGCTGATCTGGTCGCCATTATGCGTGTTGCTTGGCAGCTCGTGGATGCCCAGGCTCTCCGCAGGTGGCGAGATTTTCTTCACCTCAAAGAAGCCTGCGCCCCCCACACCACGTGGTTTGGCAGCCCCACGCCACACAGTGGGGCAACTCTGTTGCTTGACCTCCGCTTGCGTGTGGAGAGCCGCTGCGCCGCACCTGGCCTGCGCGCTCTCCTGGCAGGCCGTCCGCTGCTGCTGCTCGCCATTGGCCTGCCAGAGCAGCGCCTGCATCCCTGTGTCCAGCCCCGCCAGCCCTGGCCCCGTACCGCTGGGGCTAACAGCCTGCTGGCATGCCCCAGGCCGCACGCGCCCGCTGGGTGGGGTTGCATGTGCCTCCCTGCACCCAGCCTCCCCAAGCTCGCACACAAGCACGGCGAGCGCGCAGCCTCGTGCCAGCACAGGCGTTGCCCAGAGAGTGTGAACGAGAGCGCAACAAGGGGCACAGTGTCAGCAGTGTATTTGCACGATGATCACACACGGAAGGTGACCTGAGCACAATGTGAGCGTCAGGTCAGCACAGTCTGTCTGAAGCACCCACACCATGACGCCGAAGAGTGCAACCTCATGGCTGACCCCGATGCATCACATGACTCACCCGCTGAGCTGCGCCATGCAGCTCGTGACATGCAGGACTGCAAGGTCGGATGCAGCTCATGACATGCAGAATATGGTGTACACTAGTGCTCATCATGCGGGGGTGAGGTGGGCATCAAGCGCTCAATGCGCAGTGCATTATTGTGATGGACTTGCTAACCGTACAAGCCCAGCTGCAACTTTTACTCTTTAACCGCTGAAACACCGTGAGCAGCCCCTAGTTTGCCTGCGCAGCTGCAGGCAGGCCTATGGGCAGCGCCGGCCAGGCCCCCAGCATGGAGGCTGTGCAGGCTACAATCGAGCGCGCCTGCACTGACTTTGAGGTATGTCTTGTTTCCTGGCCTGCTATTTTGCTCATTCACAGCAGTCCACCATGTTCGCTCAAGTAATGCATGAAGCCACAGTCAGTGTAGGGAATGCGCAGTGCTGTTCCACATTCTTGCAGCCCATCCAAAGTAAGTGCCTGGGTGTGTGTTAGAGCTTCGTGCAGACTGGCAACAACACACTTCTGCAGAAGTGCTCGGGAGGGCCGCAGAAGCGGCCCTGTAAGACTTCACCGATGCTCTATGCAGACACATGCTGTATGCAAGCACACGCACTGGTACAGTTGTAGCACTGCGTCAGGCCAACCTCTTGGTGGTAAGCCTGGCGGCGCGGGCGGCGCAGCACCCGGCCACGCGGCCGCAGGCGGAGGCCACGCTGCTGGCCTTCCGCAACTCGCAGCGCCCCGTCGCCGCCTGCCAGCACATCCTGCACCACTCGCGCAGCCTGCAGGCCCGCTTCCAGGCGCGCGCCCGCGCCGCCGCGGCCGCCCGGCTCGGCCGCCGACTGCCACGGCCGTGCCCGGCCGAGACGCAGCCTTGACTGCAAGCTTCGCCTGCAGCTGGCTGCCTGCTGTGCCTGCGACCTCCTGCTCTGGGGGCCGGTCCATCACGCGCCCTGTGGACCGCCAGGCGGCAGTGACGCTGCGCGACGCTGCGGTGCGCGAGTGGCCGCTGCTGCCGCCAGACGCGCGGGCCGCGCTGCGGCGCTACGTGCTCCAGTACGTCATTGGGTGCCCGCCCTGGCGCCCCGCAGCGCAGCGTTGGCTGTAGTCGGGCGCGCGCATCTGCTGCGCTGCTGCACGCTACCCTGCTGCGCTGCCTGTCTATAGCGCCCTGCTCTGTCAGCGCGGGCAGGACGCCGGGAGCCCTGCTGGTCGCCGCCACGCCGCGCCAGAATAGGCCCTCGGCAGTCGAGCTTGTGCTCGCGCAACCGGCAAGCGCCGACCCCACTTGAACCACAATATGCCTGGGGCTGCTCCAAGTGCCATAGCGCGCCCGCGCGCCAGGCACGCGGCGGACCCGGTGGCGCTCGTGCGCGCGCAGCTGACGGCCGCGCTGGCCGCGCTGCTCAAGCGCGGCTGGGCGGACGCGCCGCCCGGCGAGCGGCGCGCGTTCTTCGACGAGGTCAACGCCGCGGCGGAGGGGGGCGGCCCGGCCGCGCGGCGCGTCGGGCTCGAGATCCTGGAGGCGCGCTCCCTGGGGCGCCGCCTCCGCGGCGCGCCGCCCGGCCGCCGCCAGCCTGCGCGGCGGGCAGGCCGCACGCGCGGCGGCTGCGAGCTGACATGCAGGCGCATGCGTGCCGAGCGAGCGGAGTACTGCGGAGCGGCAGCGCGGCGCGCTTGCAGGCAGTACTAGGGTATAGGGTAACACGGCCCGCCGGCCGCCCGGCGCGCAGGCGGTGGTGGCGGAGTTCTCGCCGGCCACGGCCAGCGCGATGGGCCTGGCCTGGGCGTACCACGAGCACTGCCGCGCGGGCATGGAGGCCGAGTTCCTGCCGGCGCTGTTTGCGCACGGGCGCGACTTGGCCGCCGGCGCCGCGCCGGCCGCCGCCGCGGGCGGCGCCGAGGCCGCCGGCGTGTGCTGTCCTGGGACTTCAGGTGCGGCCTGGCAGCCCTCGCGGCGGGCGTGCCTGGAGCAGCGGGTGCGCGTGGTGTGCGTTCGCGCTGGCTGGCTGCGTGTGGCACTTTACTCTCATTGCTGCACGTGCTCTGCCAGTGCATGGCGCATTCAAAGCAGCTGCAAGGGGCCGCCACACGCACACCAACCTGGGCGGCGAGCGAGCGGACAGGCGCGCTGGGGACCCTGCGACAGGACCTCCTGAGGAGCCGCGGGGCGCGCGCGCAGGCACGCGCACGCGCCGCTGCCGGCCTTTGGTGGCGGCCGGCCCAGCAGTGACGGCATGCAGGCACGCCCCGCCGCGGCCGGGCTGCCGTGCTGGGGACGACACGGTCTCAGACTCCTATTCCGATCTGCTTGGCGGGCCTGGCAGGCCTGGCGATCCGATAGCGACCTCCGACGCAGGTGCGCCCGGGGCCCGCCTGGCGCGGGCTGCTGCTGGCGCCGGAGGCCGCGGATTGGCTGACGCGCCTGCTGCCCGAGCTGCGCGGCGCGGCCGCCACGACGCCGCTCGCGCGCGGCGCGCGCCAGCTGCTGGTGCGCCACGTTGCGCCGCGCTGCTCACCTGCACCATCCAGTCTTCGGCGCCTTCCCAGTCGGTGCTAGGATGTGCATGTGAGGTGAAACAGCCCGCACATGGGAGGGAGGCGCACCTGGCGCACTTGCAGCACAGCGCCTGCGCAGGGGCAGGAGCTGGCCCCGTATACGGTGCCCGAGCGGCCGTGCTCCCAAAAAAACAATCCTAACAAGAGCTGGCCGCCCTGGACCATGCAGAGCAAGCTGTGACGGACGGCGAGCGCCTGCTCGGCCGCTGCGGCAGGTGCTGCTGTGCGCGCTGGACGGCGACGTGTTCCCGCGCGCCGCGCCGCCGGGCGGCCCGCAGCCGGCCAAGGACGCGCACCTGGCGCGCCTGCTGCCGGCCGCGCTGGCGTGGGCGTGGCCGCCGGCCGACGCGCTCGCGCGCGCGGCCGTCGAGGACGAGGGCGAGCTGCTGGACGCCTGCCGGTGCGCGCGCGCGCGGCGGCGCGCGGAGGTCGTGAAGCACCGCATGCCTTGCAGAGGGATGTGTCCAGCGACGCACACAGGACGCGGCCTGGCCTGCGCGCGCAGCGCGCAGGATAGCGTGAGCTGCCGCCCCCGAGCGGGGGGTGTGGCACTGACGTGCGCTCCAGCCTCGTGTCGCGGGTCTGTGGCACTGGGTCGGTGATGTCACGCGCTTGGCCAGAGGCGCCTTGGGGACCTGGTGCAGACATGCGAAAAGGCGTGCCGAGCAGTGCGCGGCGCCGCCAGGGCGCTGGCGGCCGCGGCGCCGGTGCACCGCGCGGCGGGCTTCGAGCGCGCGGCGCCGCCGGGCGGCGGCTGCGGCGACGGCGGCGCGCTGGGCGCGCTGGGCGCGCTGACGCGCGCGGCGGTCGGCGCCGGCGGGGCGGGCGAGGACGCGGCCGGCACGTGGCTCGGCGACGCGACCGATATGCTGCTGGACGCCTGGGTGGAGCTGCTCGCAGACCACGCGCTGGGCTGCCGCCGGCGCGCCCCTGCCCGGGCCCCCGCCGCTCTGCGAGCGCGTGCGGCGCGCGCCTGGGAAGCGCCAGCGCCGCTCGTCAAGCCGCATGCCCGTCTGTCGATCACATGGGCCGAGTGGCGGCTGCATGATGGGGTCCGCTGGGTAGGCTACTTGGCCCTAGGTGCAGCGGAGGGCGGACGCTGCGGCGGGACGCCGTGGCGCGCCGCGGAGCGGGGCCGTGAGCAGGGTCGCTGCGCGCAGGGGCGGCGCAGGCGCCTCGGAGGCGCAGGCGGCGGCGGCGGCCGGCGTATTCAGCGCGCTGGCCGCCGCCGCGCTGGACGAGGCGGCCGCCGGCGCCGCCGACGACGAGGCGCCCGGCGAAGCGGCCGCCAGCGCCGCGCCGGCCGGCGACGGCGGCGGCGGCGGCGGCGACGGCGGCGGCGCGGCTGCCAGGGACGCCGCGCTCGCGCGCTCGGCGGCCGTGGGCCGCGCCGCGCCGGGCGAGGCCGCGGCTCTGCTGGCGGGCGCGGTGGCCGAGCGGCGCGCCCACCTGGCGCACTGCGCCGCGGCCGGTGCGGTGCTCGCTGGTGTACATCCCTTATACTCATGCAGCCTGGCAGGCCCGCACGCCTGTGCTGCTGCAATGGCCTGCTGCGGCACCCTCGCTCGACAGTGCAGGCGCCGCCGACCCGCCCTGCCTCCGCGCACAGTGAGGTGGCAGCCGCTGCGCACTCAGCGGCCGCTGCAGTGTGGCAGCTGCCACAGGCAGTGCTCGGCTGCCGTGCAGTCGCAAGCGACACGGCTAGCAGCCCCGGCGATGGGGCTGAGCAGCGGCTCATGCCATCCCCTGGGCCCCTCACCCGGGCCGCGGCGCAGGTGCCGACCCGTCCGTGCCGCTAGAGCAGCTATGCTGGCTGCTGCGCGCGGCCGCGCACCTGCTGGCGGACCCCGGCGAGGGCGAGGCGCCGCTGCCGCCCGTGCCCGTGGCCGCGGCGGCCGCGGCCGCAGCCGCCGCCGGCCGGCCCGACGCCGCCGCCGCGCTGGCGGCCGCCGTGATGGACGCCGCGGCGCTCTGCCTCGACCCGGCCGCGCGGCCCGTGCTCAGCCCGCGGTGCGCACATGGGCCAGACCGATGCCTGGTCGAATGCGGCAGAGCGCCGACGCGCCGTGTCGGAGGCGCAAGGCGCTCCGACCCGCCGCGCCGGGCGGCTCGGCGCCGTGACCGGATCGATGCCTGGCGTGTGGATGCGGGCGCGGCCGACGTAGCGCTGCCGCCTGGCATCATGCTCAGCCCATGCCACAGTGCTGCTCTGCCCAAGCGTCACTGGGTGCTCCGGTTGACGATCCCCCTGCCAGCCAGGCTCGTGAGGGCGACGGCGTAGGCGGCGCCGCATGATAGGTTTCAGCGACGAGGAGTCGGCACCCATAGGTACTGCACAGTGCAAGCGACGCCAATGAGCTCGCCGATGAGGTCGCCGCGTGCGCCACCAGGCTGATGGAGGCCGCGCTCTGGGCGGCCGCGCGCGTGGCGGACACCTACCTGCTCCCGGACGACGCGCCGGCCTCGCCCGCGCTCGGCGCCGCGCTCGGCGGCGGCGCGGCCGGCGGCGGCGAGGCTGCGCTGGAGCTGCTGGTGCGCGTAGCGCACGCGGCCCTCACGCAGTGCGTTGCCCTACCCTACCCTAACCGCGCCCGCCGCTTCTGCCTGGGGCGTCAGGCGGCAATGGCGTGTCACGCCCTGCGCCGAGCCCTCCGCGCGGCCGCCGCTTCCGCCCAGGGCGCCGCGGGCAGGCAGGCGCCCGCGCAGAGAGCTCGGCACCGGGCGCGACGCGCCGTGCTCGCCTGGCACTGAGTGTCCCTGGCCGCCGATGCGCGTGTGCTTTTGTGAACAAGCCCGGCGTGGCGGTCGTGGCACGCGACTTGTTGCTCGCGCGTGTGCCAACGGATGGACCTAAAATGCCTGAGACAGGATAGAATACCCTACCCTACCCCACACATGGGCCAGAGCCGACCAATGTCTGCGCCAGCGCTCAGCTCTCTGCGTCCTCCGCAAGGGACGCACAACTGCGCTCATGTGCCCTGGCGCGCCAGGCGCCCAGCGCGCTTGCGCCCTAAATCTTTTCGCACTCGCGTCCTCATCCCAACCCCGGTGATGGCCCGGCCCGGCGTGCCAGCACGCCGCCTCCAAGCCCTTATATGCAAAGGGTTGCGCGGCGCTCCCAGGTGGCCCGGCGAGGTGGACCTGCACCGTGGCGCAGCCGGCCGGCTGCTGCCGGTGCTGGTGCGCCGGCGGCCGGTCAGCGCGCGCCTGGCGCGCCTGCCGGCCTGGCACGCCCTGGCGGGCGCCTGGGCCGCGCAGGACGGCGCCGTGCGCGCGCTGGCGGCGCCCGTCGCGGCCGCGCTGGCGCAGGCGCTGGCCGCCGCGGCCGCCGGCGCGCCCGATGCGGCCGCCGGCGGGCGTTACGTAGAGCGCCTCATGGCCGGCGTGGCCGGTGCGGGGACGCGCGCGCCTCGGGCGTGACGGACGATTAGCTAGATGCAAGATGATGGTCAGGCGTGTCCTGGAAGTGTGGACCTTGGGGTGGCGCGCGCATGCCCCCTGCGCGCACCCGCGCAGGCGCAGGCCCCGCCGCGGCCCGGGGCAGGCGCCGCCGGGCCCGTGCGGCGGCGCGCGCGGCCGATGCAGCCGCCGCGCTTGGTCGGGCGCACAGCACTGCCGGACTTACCGCCAGTAGGTCATCAGGGCACACCTGTGCGCAACACCACCTGGTGTTACGCTTTGGGGCATGCATATGCGGCGGGGTGGGAATAGGGTAGGGGTTGCCAGGGAGGCGCGGGGACAGGCGCCCACGCGCGCAGGCGAGGTGGCGGAGCTGGCGGCGCGGCCGGACCTGGCGGCGGTGGCGGAGCGGCCGGACGTGCTCGCGCGCGCGGGCGTGCTGCTGGAGGCGCTGCGCGGCGCGACGCGCGGCACCACGCCGCGCGGGCAGGCGCGCCGCTCAGCTCCGATGTTAAGGGCGAGAGTGGGGTGGGTTGCTAGGCTGGCTTGGGTCACAACTGCTTCCTCACAGGTGTGGGCAGGCCAGGTGTCGCCTGACAGAGTCCTCAGTCCCGCGGTCCCTCCCCATGCAAGCACCTGGGCACGATGTCATGGCGTGTGATGCCCGCCTGCTCATATGTAATAGGTCAAGATGTGAGAGCTGAGACGGACACGCGGCCTTGCAGCGAGGCGGGTTGCTGTTACATGTGCACGGACGAGCTGCTTATCATGCTGGCAACGTGGAGGGCACAACCTGAGGAGCCGCCGCACGGCAGGCGGCGCTGTTCGCGCTGGCGGAGGCGTGCATGGGCCCGCTGCTGGCGCTGCAGCGCGCGTATCGCCGCGACACCAGCGTGACCTGCCTCATCCTGCGCCTGGCGGGCGACATCGTCGAGGCGCACGTGTCCTTCCTGCAGGCGCGATATTCCCCTGGTGGTAGAGCAGAGGTCCAAGGGTGCACATAGATTTCAGAGAAGCGCAACATGCGGAAGCACCGGCGCGTGGGTAGGCCATGGACCGCTCGACGCGCTCCTGACACTGCTGCGTGTCATGATGCCTCGGCGGCGTGCACATGCAACGGGTTGAGCTGCCCGTTTGGGCTCGACCCGTGCGCGCTGCCGCCCCGGCCGTGACGCAGCGTGGCGCACCCACGCAGCCGGCGCAGGCGCGGACGCTCTGCGACTGGGTCCTGCACCTCCTGCAGCTCTACTCCGCATACAACCTGGGCCAGGCACGCGCTCCGCTCCATCCTCCCCAACCTCGCACAAGAGGGAGCTCTGAAAGAGTCTTTTGTATGTTGACAATTACGACAGGGTCAAACGTACCCGTTCTCTGTCCGATCACTTGGGCATGGTGTGACCGGCGGGCCTTCGACCACCTGCGAGAGTGTGTGGTGTCCAGCTTGCGCGATGCACAGGCTGATCCGCATGCTCTTGCTTGTCTCGCTGGCAGGTCTCGCTCGCGGCGGCGGCGGCGCTGCGCGCGGACGCACTGGCGGGCGCGTACAAGGACCTGCGTGCGCTGCTGCGCCTGCTCACGCACCTCACGCAGCGCGACCTGTTCGACTTTGACGACGACGCCGCGGCCGGCGCGCCGGCGGCCGATGTCGCCCAGGCGCGCGTCTCCCTCACGCGCACACAACCCTGAGCCGGGGCGGCCGCTGACGAATATAGTACCGCGCGACGGTCAGCGTGCTGCAGACGCGCGGGCGCCCTGCCGGGCGCGGGCAAGGTCTCATTAAAGCGCGAACACTGTCGAAGCCAGTTGCTGCAAAGTCTGCTGGCGCCCGCATCCTGGCGCCCGCCGGCAGCCGGCGATGTGTCAGGTGCCCGCCGGGCGCCCGCTCTCATGCGACCGCGCGCGCGCAGGTCGTGTTCCTGGGGCTGGATATCCTGGTGCCGCTGATGACGGGCGAGCTGCTGGCCTTCCCCAAGCTCGCGCGCGCGTATTTTGCGCTGCTGGCGTACATGCTGGAGGTCTACCCCGAGCGCGTGGCCGCACTGCCAGGCGCGCCCCGTGCCCTACCCTCTACCCTAAAATAACCGTACGTATCCTACCCCCAAACCTACCCCTATCTTCAGGCCGGCGCGCCCAGGCGCCCGGCGGCGGCATGGCAGGCATGGGGCGGCATGGCATGGGGCGGGCGCGCTGCGGTGCCCGCGGCGCGCGGGCCTGCGGCTGCGCGGCGCACCAGGCCCCAGCGGGCACCCCGTCGGCGCCTAAGCGCGGCGGTTGTGCGGCCGGGCGCGCGCAGGCCGGCAGCTGGTCACGCTGCTGACGACGCTGGGCTGGGGCCTGGGCGGCGCGGACGGCGAGGTGGTGCAGGCGAGCCTGGAGGCGCTGGCCGCGCTCGCGCGCTTCCACGCCGCCTCAGCCGCCGCCGGCGGCCCGGGCGTGCCGCCCGTCGAGGGCGCGCCTCCCTGTGCCCTCATGCATGATGCAATAGGTTAAGAATTTTGCGCGCATGGCGGGGCACTGCTGCACATCAGCCAGGGAGGCCTGCTGCATCTTCTCACAGCGTGCCACATGCAGCTTGTGTGAGAAGGTGGCCGCTAGGATGCCGCTGCCTGCACCTTGGGAGGGGGTGTGGAGTCACGCCAGGAAGGGGCAAGAGTGAAGGACAGGCGCCCACGCCCACCGCCCGGGCCTACGCAGGCGGCGCGCCCGCGCTGGCGGGCTTCCAGGAGGCCATCCTGCGGCGGCTGCTGCTGGCGGACGCGGGCCGCGACCTGGTGGACCTGGCCGCCGACGCGCTGCTGCCGCTGCTGGTCGCGCACCCGGCCGACTTCCAGGCGCTCGGTGCGCGCGCGCCCGCCGCTGGGGCGCGCACCGCCGAAGGTTCAGGGGCTGGGTGCGCCTTGGTGTGTACATCAATGCACACTCAGCCTGCTGCCGGGCGCCGGGCGCGCCAGCGCCTTGCCATGGTGGCGCTTTGAAGTAGATCAGCGCTGTCGCACGTACTTGGCGAGTTTTGATCGCTGGGTGCGCCCGCCGCTGCCGGCCTTGATGTCGCGCCTGGTGGCCACCTGGTGCGCAGCTCTGCGCACAAGGCTCGCTGCCGAGCGCAGCTCTGCTGTCACCAATCTGGTACGGGACAGGGGCTGCTGCATTCGCATGCAGGGAAAGCAAGGTAAGGGTACCCTGGGTAGGGCTGCGCGCGCATGCAGCCCCGGCCGACCTGCAGGCCGTGCGGCCTGGGGCCGCAGGCGCGCGGCTGCTGGCGGGGCAGGCGGACCCGGCGCTCCGCGGCGCGCTGACGGCCGCGCTGGGCGCGCTGACGGCGGCCAATGGCGTCACCGCCTCTGCCGACCGCGCCAACCGCCGCCGCTTCCGCGCCAACCTGGGCCGCTTCGTGGCCGACGCGCGGTCCATCGTGCGCACGCAGTGAGCGCAGCGCCGCTGCGCCGGTCGGGCGCCGAGAGCAAGCGGGAGCTGTTATGGCGGCGCGTGATGGGGTGTGTGCGCTCTGAGCACTGACCGGCTGGTACTTGCCGTCCGTCAGGGGCACTGGTTGAGCATGCACTGCAGGAAACGCATGTAAGACTTGCGCGCAGCTGAACGTCTACCATGACAGGCTGTGAGGAGGCTTGAGCCTGCTTCTAGCTGCACAAGGCTCAGGCCATGATTGCACCTTGCACCAGATCCACCCATCCCCTCGTTATGACAACAGTATTAAAAAAAACTCAATCAGCCGGCCCAGATAGGGGGCCAGTGCATGCTAGGGTGCTTACTCAGCACGGTTACAACCCGAGTGTCGGTTCAAAGTTGAGTTGAATATGCGTGCATATGCTTCTACCGGGTGCACTCGCTGCGATGCGCTCATCTGTCTTACAGGAACCGGGACTTTGTACAGGATATAGCAGGCATGGCACGCATGCTTGCGTTCGCGTGCGCCCTGGCGCTGGCCGCGGCCACGGGTGTGGGCGCGCAGCAGGGCACGGGGCAGCACCCTGTCGAGCCGCACGTGCTCGACAAGTTCCCCTTCGGCGCCCCTGTGTCCTTCCTGGACACCGGTGTGCAGATCACCACCAACATCAGCGTCCTCTACGCCACGCGCACCTACGTGCAGGTCACCGTAACCGGTGCGCGACGCGCGCAGCGCCTGCAAACACACAAGAGCTCCGAAGGTCGCCATAGCTCATGCTAGCCGCGCGGCTCCCACCCACAGGGTTGAGAGCCGCAGCGCTCGCGCGCCTGCAGGCGCCGCAGGCGTCGCACTGGCGGGTGACATCATCGCGCTGTACGCACCGGCGACGTCCGCGCTGACGCCCAACCTGACGCAGTTCATCAAGTACAAGGCCGCGACCAATGGGAACCCGAACTATGTCGCGACCGGCGCTGGCACATACACGTGCGTGCTCGCCCTCCCCCTCCCTCCCCCTTTGCGCGCGCTCCCAGCCGGCTATGCAGCCACCCTGCATTACCGCCCTCGTGCCCGCCGTCCCGCTGCGCGGACGGCGAGACGCGCTGAGGCGGGGGCGCAGGTTCCAGCTGCTCAACTACCGCGCGAACATGGCGTTCGCGCTCCTGCACAACGGCACGACCGCGCAGCCGGTCGTGTCCGCGATCAGCGCGCCAATCGCGGTCGCCAACCCCAACGAGCCTACCGGGCAGCACCTGACGCTGACCACCGACCCGACGTGCGCCCCGCCGCGGCCGCCGGGCAGCCTGCCCTAATCCCGGAGCCTCCCAGTGAGGCAAGCAGGGGCTTGCGCAGCGCCCCAGGCCCGCGCGCGGCGCCGAAACACCCCAGCACAGCCTGCCGGGTGCGTCCGTCGCGGCAGCGCAGCCCTGCCGGCTCTGGTCCTACAGAGCTAGGCGTCTTCGCTCCGCACAGCGGAATCGCACGGCACATATGTGCACGCCGCACTGCATCGCTCCACCTGTCGCTCTACCTGTCGAACAGGCCCTTTGACCCTGGCAGTGCTTGCCGGCCGCCTGCGACGCGCGTCTGCTGAGCGTGCCTGCCGCCGCTGCAGCGACCACTGACCGGCATCACCTGGGGTCCCTGGCCCCGCCACGGACAGGCGGCCAAGCTCCCCTGCGTTCCTAGCACGCGGCGGTCTGCACGACTGCCAGGCCCGAGCACGGCCGTGCCTGGCACAGGCACCGCTGCGGCACGGGCACGCGCTGAGGCCGCGGCGCGCGCGCGCGCCCGGCGCGCAGGCGGATGGTGATCAGCTGGACCACGCGCGACGCGGGCGCGCCGGTCGTGCAGTGGACCGCCAACGCGGCCACGCTGCCCTACTTCCCCAACAGCGCGGTGGGCTCGGGCACGACGTACACCCCGGCCGACCTCTGCGGCGGCCTCGAGTGCGCCCCCGGCGCCCTGCCCGCCGCGCCCCGCCCGCGCGTCCCAGTGGCTGGACGCGCGGCGTGCTGAGCAGCCTGCGTAAGGGTTAGGGTTACGGGGGTTAGGGAGTATGAGCGGGCCCGCGCCGCGCGCGCAGCCAGAAGCTGGGCTTCTTCAACCCGGGCACGCTGCAGTCGGCGCAGATGACCGGCCTGGCGCCCGCCACGCGCTACTGGTACCGCGTGGGCGACTCGGTGCGCCCTGCGGATACCCTAATCCTGTGAAGATGCGCTACTGGTTCCGCATGGGTGACTCGTGCGCGCCCCCGCTCCGCAGCGCGCACCAGCAACCTGCAGGGCGGGCCAGGCCGCCGCGCCGGGCGCCACGTCTGGTTCAGCGGCGGGGAGCCGTGGCGCGCGACCCGGCGGTGCCTGCGCGCGCGCGCAGGTGTCCCTGACCTACAGCCAGACGTTCTCGTTCATGACGGCGCCGCTCACGGGCCCCAACGTCAACGTCAATGTGCGCCGCCCCGACTCGCGACGCCTGCCGCGGATGGCAGCAGCAGAGCGTGCCTGCACGGCATGCATGCATGCAGGACACCAACGCGCTGGCGTCGCGGTGTATGTTGCGCCGACTCTGCAGAGGGCGGGCGCTGTTGGACAGTCCGCGCAGGCTGACGCGGCGGCGAGGGGCGCGCGCAGGTGCTCATGAGCGCGGACAACGGCCAGGGCCAGCCCAACGGCAGCAACGAGGCCGGCGCGCAGGTGAGGGGCTCCACCGCCGAGCCTCGCTCTGGCGCAGGCTACTTGCAGGCCCGCTGCCACCCAGCCAGCCCAGCGGCGGCCGCGGCAGGCAGGGCGCGGGAGCGAGCGCCGTTTCCATGGCACAGAGGCTCTGTGCTGAGGCCTGCATGGGTCTGTGCTGAGGCCTGCATGGGTCTGTGCTGAGGCCGGCATGGGTCTGTGCTGAGGCCTGCATGTGTCTGCGTCTGCGCGCAGGAGCTGGGCGCGCTGAACACCACGCGCTCGCTGATCTCTGACATCCAGACCCTGGGCTACACGATCAACCTGCACAACGGCGACCTCGCCTACGCCGAGTGCGCGCGGCGGCCCTGCGCCCAGCTTGAACAGCCTCTGTGGCTCGCCACGGGCGTTTAAATGCACATGCCGGGCATGGGCCTGAAGAGCTGCATGCAGCTACCAGTGGACCGGCTCTCTGCACACATGTTGGGGCAGGCAGCGCGGCCGCACGCGTTGTCGACAGTGGAGCTTGAGACCGGTCATGCTTTCCGTGAAGGAAGGCTGGTCAGATGCGAGGGTCACGCGAGCTGCCGGGCTGAGGGGCGGGGGCGGTGCACGCGCAGCGGGTACCTGTCCGACTGGGAGCAGTACCTGGACATGATCTCCGGCTATGCAGCGACAGTGCCGTTCATGACGCTCGAGGGCGTACGCGCCCGCCCCGCGCCCCCCTCTGCTTGGTCTTGTGTGGGGGAGCTCGTAGTGCTGCAGACCACGAGAGCATACAATTGTGGCCACGGCTTGGTCCATGCTGGAGCCGCAACAGCGCCGGATGCAGGAGCACACATGGCAGCGCATGCATGCGAGGGCAGCGTCCGAGCCATGAGCAGGCACGGCCGTTGAGCAATGTGCCCGCCTTCAGCCGCTTGACAGCGTGGATCCCTCGGCAGAACCACGAGCGGGACTGGACTGGCTCCGGCGACGCGTTCACGCCGGAGCCGCCTGCCGTGCCGGCCACCGCCACGTCGGGGCCCAACTGCAACGGCACCCAGGTCTGCGACAGCCGCGGCGAGTGCGGTGCGTGTCCGCCTGAACCGTCCCCGCCACAACCTGATATGTTATATGTGCAAGACGGCTCTACTGACAGCACCTGCTCTCCCGGCCCTGAAGCTGGCCGCACCGGCTTGCAGTCGAGCAGGCGCCCACGCCCACGCCGGCATGCAGAGTTGACTGGCAGCAGCGCGCAAGCCCACGAGCTGGCAGCTAGCTGCTGTGCAGGCATTTTAGAGATCACTAGACGCTGGCGCTTGCCGCACTGCATCCGGCGTGCACTTCACTGATGCAGGCCCAGCGTCAGACAGCGCAAAATGCTCTGCAGCATGCAAGCGCAGGCCGAAGCCTACCCCACCATAACCCTCAACCCAAGCAGGTTCCGCGGGTATGCGAGCGATGCCCGCCCGCCGGCCGCCCTGACACGGCGCCCGGGCGCGCGCAGGCGTCGTTTTCCAGAAGCGCTTCCCGATGCCGGGCACCACGCTCGTGCAGAACGCGACCGCGGAGGGCGCCAACACCGGCGTGACCTGGTACTCGTACAACTACGTGCGCTCCCGCCGCCCCCCGTCCGCCCGGCCTCCCGCGCCGCGCCACCGCCCCTCCGCTTGCGGGCTGGCTGGCGCGGCAAGCGCGCCGTGCTACTGGCGGTGCAGTGGCGGCGGCAGAGAAAGGGGGGCCGGGGCCTCGGGCGGCAAGCCGGGGTCTCGGGCGGCAGCAGGGGCCGGGGTCTCGGGCGGCAAGCCGGCGCGCGCGCCCTGGTGCGCATGCGCGGGGCCGCCGTGTGGTGAGCGTGGCGTGCGCGCCGCGCAGGGCCCCATCCACTTCCTTAGCTACGACTCGGAGGTGCCGTACGATGTGGGCACCGCGCAGCACGCGTGCGCCCCCCAACCCCACCTCCCCCGTTCTTCCGCGCCGCGCGGCTTCCGAGAGCCGGCTCGTGCGTGCGCACAGCCAGCAGCGCGCCGCAGGAAACGCGCTTGGTGACAGACATACGTCAAAGCTGCATCCAGCTCTCCTGTGCTTCCTGCCAGCGAGCCAGTCCCACTTGCTCATTGACCTGGCCCCATGCATGCTGTTGCGCGCGCAGGTTCATCGCTGCCGACCTTGCCGCGGTCGACCGCAAGATCACGCCCTGGGTCGTGGTGCGGGCCCACGCACTGCGGCGCTCACCTCTGGGTTGCATGGTGTGGCTGCCGCCCGGGCTAGGATGATGATAGTGTCCATGCGCGCGCATGCGCTGGCCAAAATGCTCTGCTCTTATGTGGCACAGGCAACAAACCACTTGCGCGACACACTGCACGCGGTGCCAGCGGGCGCGCGCTCGGGGCGCCGCAGGTGAACGTGCACCGCATGGTGTACGCCAACTCCGCCTTCGGCAACACGACCGGCGAGGCCAACGTCGGCAACGACCAGACCGTGGCCATCCGCCAGCGCGCCGCGCTGGAATCGCTCTTCTACGCAGGCGGCACCGAGAACCACGTGGACGCCGTGTTCTACGGCGCGCGCGCCCGCCCCGCCGCCTGTGCTCTCGCACAAGGAGCTAGGTTTAGGATTTGACACCCAAACCCTGTGATGAGAACCATGTGGACAGTCTTCTGCGCATGCCCGCCCCTGCGCCCATGACTAACACACATATCCAGGCCTGCGTGTAGCCCCAACCTATCCTGGAAATGACTCGGCCGCCCGTCTCCTGTGGTGCGCGCGGCCTTTAATGCTGGGGTCTGCCTTAGCGTTTCGCGCTCGTGCACTCCTAGAATGTCCAGGCCGGCAAGCCCGGAGGCCACCCCGGCACGCTAGGAGCGCATGGGCCAATCAGGATCCCAACCATGTGCTGTAATCGTAGCCGCAGCCCCGCCCATTTTTATTGCTGCGGTCCGCAGGCAAGGGGGCGCTGCCACTTGGAGCGCACTGCAGGACGCAACACGTGTTTCACATGAGCGGTTGGATGAACAGATATGAGCCGGCATCATCGGAACCAGGCTGATGGACGAGCAGCCTGAGGCAGAGCGCTGAGGCTGCGCACGCGCGCGCCGCAGGCCACGAGCACATCTACGTGCGCACGTGCCCGGTGTACAACTTCACGTGCTTCGGCGCGGACCACAAGGGCTACGTACCAGCGCCGATGTACTACACCAACGGCGCGGCGGGCCGCTCGCTGACGGCCATCACGTTCACGCAGACCTATGAGGCGGCCAACAACATCACTGACCCTTTCTTCCCACTGCCCGCCAACAGCCCCGTGTACCAGTACACGACCAACGGCATCTACGGCGCGCCATACCCTAACCCTACCTTACCACCACGCCCAGCCGCGCCTGCCTGTCCCTGCGCGAGCGGGGCTTGCGCAGCGAGCCACAGGCATGGGATGCAAGGCGGCCGCGGGTGCTGCTGCTGATGCACAGGCTGAGCAGCTCGTGCTTGTTCCGAATTGCCAGGCGTGTGGAGCGCACCCGCCCTGGGGTCGTCCGGCATGCTGTTGACCTTGCGGCGCACTCAACTCAATTCCCCAGCACTTCGGCGCTCCTGCGCTCCTGTGTGCTCACGCGATGGGGTGGCCTGGCGCGCGCGCAGCGTACACGCGGCTGACCGCCAACGCGACCACGCTCACCACCACCGTGCGCGCCCCGGCCCTGCCCTCCAGGGCCCCGCACGCCCACCCCCGACCCCAGACATGCGGCCACTCTGGCCCTGCCCCATGCAGCTGACGCAGCTGCAGCATCAGCCCTCACTGCTTGCACATGCGCCCGCTCTGCACAGCCCGGCATCCTGCCGCAGTGCATGACGTTCGAAACACCGCCCTGCCGGAGCCGACGTGCTTCTTGCGGTGCCTGCCCCGCCGTACGCGCGCGCGGCAGCGCCCGGCCCCGGCCCCGCCCGTTCCGACGGGGCCTGCGCGCGCTTGCGCAGGGCGTGGACGCCAGCACGGGCGCGACGTTCGACCCGGTCGTCGTGCACCGGCCCGCGTTTGACCCCTTCCACAAGAGCAACATCACGCAGGTCGTGGGCAACCTCATCCCCGGCGTGGGCGGCATCATCCCGAATGTGAGCAACATTCTCAACCCTCTGGGCGCCAGCCTCAGCGGCTGAGCAGCGCCCTGCCCGCCAAGCGGGGAGCCGACGAGTCCTGTCGAGGCCGTGCCGGGGCGAGCGGCAATGCATGGCGCTGGGCCGGAGCGCATGCAGGCTGTCACTGTCATGTGTGCGTCTCTGGCTTGGCGCCACTCAAACAATGTTGCTAGCTGCTGGTCACGCTGCGTGAACATGGTCGGACTATTTCATCTAGATTTTATTTTGGTGCTTGCGGTCAGGCTTGTCTTGGGTTGATGGATCAGTTATGCAGAGAGTGTGTGGTGCTACCTGACTGTCCTGTCTTGCATTGAAGACGACTTGCTAGCTAGCATGAAGAGCAAGCACCCTGAAGAGCAAGCACCGCTATTCAGTGTGATGGTGCTTTTCGCCGCCGGCTACATAGCTGGGAGCCTGTCTGTGAGTTTGTGAATCACGCTGGCCGTGCTGTGAGCAGACTGCAGCAGCAGAGACTATTCTTATAGCCATGTAGTAGGAGCTTAAAGTGATGCAGACCCGAATGTGGCGCATGGAAGGAAGGAAAGGCCCTCAGGGTGCGCGCGCCTTTCGGCGCACCCATGAGTTGAGCTGCAGTAGCTCGCAGTGAGCCTGGGGCCCTACTACTACAGCTTGGGGGTTATTGAGCCGTGCAGGCGGCGCTGCTGTGCCGCATAGCATGACCAGAAGCCCGTGCACGTATGGGTCGCCATGCACCCTTCCTCATGCGGCATCTGTAGGGCGAGCCTTCGTGGCAATCATGTAACGCTGCAGCGTCCTCACAAACCCTCACGAGTTCTCTCCCAGTTCTGGGAAATGTAGCTCGGGCTCATCTGCGCCCATCGCGGACCATCACAGGCCGGGGTGAAGCCATATATACATGTACTATTGTTGTATATACATAAGCATCGCTACTTGTGCGCCTTGCATGATGGTTTCATGTCTAGCTTTCACTCTGCTCTGGAGCAGCTAGACCATCACTTGTGATAGAACGCTTTCCACAGAGGGTTCAACCCTTGCGGTGAGTTCCTCAGTAGCCGTGTATAGCTGGCATGTGATAATAAGCGGGTGCCCTGCGCGCCTCTCACCGGCAAGCCGCGAGCTGCCGTGTGCACGCACCACGCAGCTCGTGTTCCTGTCTCTCTGCATACGCCCTGCATAGAGTGTGACCTGCTCCTGACACGGTCATGACCGCGGAAAAGCCTATAGTCAGGGATGGAGAGCGGGGCTGGAGACACTGTGCGTGACACGGAGTGTGTGCATGTGAAGGCTCGAGATGGCGCCAGGAGCTGGTGAAGCGGCTGGAGGGCCGCATGAGAGCAGTGCGGCGGGAGGGCGGAGCACGGACAGCGCCGCGGTGCCGCCTGCAGCCGCTCACAGCCTCGCACCCGCTTCGCAGAAGTCGCCCGCATCCGAGGGCGCAACACCGCGAGACAGCTGCTCAGAGGCCTCGGCAGACACCTGCGGCGGGAGCGCCTCTGTCGCGCTGGCCGCCGAGGACGCGAGCGCGTGCGGCAGCTCGCAGGGCGCCAGCCGCACGCCACCGAGCGGGAGCTCCGCCTCGGGCGCGGCCGGCGACGCCGCCAGCGGTCTGTGCACGCTCGGCTCTTCGCGCGTGAGCGCGTGCTCGGGCGACGAGGGGCCGCCAGACGCGGGCGCGCCGCAGCAGGCCGCCAAGCGCAGCGAGGGGCCAGGCTGCGCCAGAGGCGAGGGCGCAGCGGCGGGCGCGGCGGGCGCGCCGGCGCCGAAGGGCGCCGCGGCCGCGGGCGGGGGCGAGGGCGGCGGCGGCGGCGGCGGCGAGGCCGGAGTCGCGCAGGCGCCTGCGGGCGCCACGCTGCACAGCTTGAGCGTCGCCGCGCTGCAGGCGGCGGGCGGCCTAGGCGGCGGCGAGCAGCCCGAGTGCCGCATCTGCCTGGCGTCAGAGCGGCCTGAGTCGCTCGTGGCCGCCTGTAACTGCATTGGCAGCGTGCGCTTTGCGCATGTCGACTGCCTGGAGGTGCGCTCTCTGAGAGCCCGCGTGCGCCCACGGTCCTTGCGAAACCGTCAGCGTTTTCATAGCGCTTTCTAGAGACCCTATGGCTGCGGTAATCGCTGTGGAGGCCTGCTTCGAAAGAGGCCTAGAGCGATGGTATGACCGTTGTGGCATGCATGCGTCGATGTTGTGAGTGTACGCATGCGCGTGTAGATTTGAGCGAGGGGAGGTAGTGCATGCATGATGTGCCATGTGCGGCGGCAGGGACCCGCCATACAGGCGGTGTGCTTGTGATTACAGGCTGGTGCACGGACAGGCTCAGCACACCGGGCTTTATGCTTACGGCCGACGCCGGCGTAACAGGCTGACCATCTGAGCGCGTAGACCGGGTGGCATGGTAGGCAGGGCAGGGTGTGCTCCTCTTTGTTGAGGCTGGTGCACAGAGGGGAGCTCCCCCGCACGCACACCACCCGCGCGCTTGGGCAGATCTGCGAGACCGGCCGCGCAGGCTGAGGGCAAGCGCGCGCGCGCAGACGTGGTGCGAGGAGCGGCAGAGCATGGTGTGCGAGATCTGCGGCAAGGCGTACGCGGCGCCGCTGACGGCGCGGCTGACCGCGGCGCTGCAGCGCGGCGCCGCGCGGCACCAGCGGCGCGCGCCCGCGCCGGGCGGTGTCTCCCGTGTGCAGCCTGGGCGCTGCGCTCACACAATGCCAATTGCAGGCAGGGGCTGTCATGGAACACCTGTCACCATGGTTCACCTCATGGTCTCTCCTTTGCCTGGTGAAAGAAAAAGTGAATCATCACCAACAGTCATCCAGGCAAGCCAGCATCGTGTGGGAAGCAAGGGTTTGTGAGAGGGGCCCCTGGGCGCGGCAGGGAGCAGCAGGTGCAGCTAATGGAGGTGGACGGCCGGGAGGCCATCATCGGCATGCCCTGCTGCGGCGTGTCGCGCGTGCGCCCCTGGCCATGTGATCATCTACCGCCTGTCATGACCCCACTCTCACAGCGCCTTGTCAGTCTTCGTCATCCAAGGAGCCCATTCGTCCATGTTGGACAAGGTCTGAGCAGGCTGAGATGGCCACTGCCAAGAATTTCCACGAGACCTGCGCCGCTAGGGGGCACGCACACGCTGATCGGCGGCGGGGCGGCGCGCCGCAGGCGCGCATCTACATCGCCACGCTGCTGCTCTTCCTGACGACGCTGGGGCTGCTGTACGTCGTGCTGTTCGTGTCCGGCGACAGCCAGCCCAGCCTGTGGGCGGTGATGCTGCTGCGCATCCTCGCCTTCCTGCTGCCCGTGTACCTCATCGTGCAGGCGCGCGCCGCGGGCCGGGCCCCCCCACAGGCCCCGGCACCCTCTGGCCCTCCCGTTGCCCGCGTGCCTCGCCGTGCAGGCGCGCGCGCCGCGGGCCGGGCCCCCACAGGCCCCGGCACCCTCTGGCCCTCCCGCCGCCCGCGTGCCTCGCCGTGCAGGCGCGCGCGCACGGCGCGCCGCGGGCCGCGCCCCTGCAGGGCCCGACAGCGCTCGCGCGAGGCCGCGCGTCTGCGGCTGCGCTGCGTGTGCCGCCGCGCGCGGGAGTGCCGAGCGCCTGTGCGAGCTCTGCATGCCGCTTCGAGGCCGCTTGCTGTGAGGCCGGCGTCTGTGACCGTGTATCATCGGGCTCAGGTGTGCAGGTGTGCAGGTGTGCAGCGTGCTCACATGCAGCCTCACAGGCCTGGAGCGAGCGGTGCGCGGGCATGCGCAGGCTGTGCTGGCGTACCTGCGCTTCCGGCACGCCCAGCATGCGCGGCGCCTGCAGGCCGAGGGACGCAACGCTGTATAATGCTCCTTCCCAGCTCCGCTTTCGGCAGGTGGTCGCCCAGCGTGGCGCTCCCTCGCTGTCCTCTGCCTGTTGCTTGCGTTGGCGGGCTGCTTCAGGTGGGCGCTGTGTGCTGGCACCAACAAGCAGCGCATGCCCTATGATCTAATCTGTACGTGGTGTTTGTTCAATCAGGTCTTCTTTCTGGGTCAATGTGAGGCATTGCATGCACAAGCATGCCCCGGGCAGAGTGTGTTAAGATGTGTGTGGCGTGCGCCTTCTCAGCATAGGGGGTTTGGCTGGTAAAGCGCTAGCGTGTGGCATTTGGGCGGGAGCGACTCAGAGAAGGTCGTCGGACAGGCTCCTCATCCGCCAGTCCAGGTTGAGTGTTAGCGATTGCTGCCCAGAAATTGACAGCGCATAGAAAGAAGCCACGGCTGTCATGCCAGATCTGGTCTAGACTGGTGGTTTTTGCCCAAGTGCCGGGCCCGACACTTAACCCTGCCAGAGCGGGGCCAGAGCCAGATTCACGCTAAGAAGTGCATCCGGCCCCAGCTGAACAGACCAGGCGTAGGCTTACCGAGCAGAGTTCCGCTCCACAGGCTGTAGCACGCACTGCCAGAGCGCCCTTTGCTTCGGCGCGAGTCGTGTGAGCGTGAGGGTGTCAGCGATGGTGTCAGGCTCCGGAGCTGCACGGGCCTGTTAGCGAGCGGCGAGTGGGAGCGGAGATTGCAAGCTTGCAGCGCCTGGCGGCGGCACAGCCGGGAGCGTGCTGCAAAGCAGGGCCGGACCGTGTACGACAAGCAGGATGGCGCCCGGGCCCGTCCACATGAGGCCTGGGCACCCGCCAGGAGGATACGACTTCAACCAAAACGGTGACAGCCGATTGCTCGACATAGCGCTTGTGGCGCAGTGTGCTGCAGACTTGGTGCATGCACCACCATGGGCCGCATGCTGACTGCGCGCGCGCAACCGCAGCTGCACTGTACATTGTGTGCCTCGTGGCAGCGTCTGGTGGTGCGCTGTTTGGGTGCGGACCCTCGCCGGGCAAGCTGCGCAGCAGAGGGCGGGGCCCCTTGCGCGCTTTGGGGGTTGCCGTCGGAGCGTGAGGTGCTGCCGCCGGGGCTGGGAGCACCACGCGCCGCATGCCCAGCGCAGCAGCGCCTCGCTCCTGCAGTTGCTGCCCCGCGCTCCGTGCTTGACAGGACTGAGCTCAGTGCTGAAGGGACGGACTGTAAGCTGGCGCGCCTGGGTTCAGGTACGACATCGGCATCACGGGCGGCGTGACTGCCATGCCCGCGTTCCAGCAGCGTTTCTTCCCGGACGTGTACAGGCAGACGCACGACACGAGCGGCGCCGTCAGCATGTACTGCCAGGTGCGCGGCGCGGGGCTCTGCGCTGCAGCGGGTGCCCAGCCTCCCCAAGCTGGCGCTCTCCGACACCCTTGCGCGTAGCACCGCCGCAACTGCGTGCGCCGCACGTGACTGCCGCTCTGCAGCGCAAGCCACCCGTGTGAGCCTGTCCGTCCCGCTGACCTGTCGCCCCTAGCTGTCCCGCCCGACGCGCTGCCAGGGGGCCGGTTCCGGGTGGCCACTCCTCAGAGGAGCTGCAGCGCACCCAGCACGCTCCCCGCCTGACGGGGCCGGCGCGGCGCGCGCAGTATGACAACCAGCTGCTGCAGCTGTTCACGTCGTCGCTGTTCATCGCGGGGCTGCTGTCGAGCCTGGTCGCGTCCTGGACCACGTCGCGCCTGGGCCGCCGCGCGACGATGCTGATGGCCGGCGTCGCGTTCTGCCTCGGCGCGGGGCTGACCGCGGGCGCCGTGCACCTGGCCATGCTCGTCGTGGGCCGCATCATGCTCGGCGTGGGCGTCGGCTTTGCGAACCAGGCGCGCGCGCGCGCGCCCTCGCGGCGGCAGCCCCTCGCACTCTAGCACCAGCCAGGGCCCCGGACCTCGCCTGGCTCACGTGCCCGCCGCGTCCGCACTGCTCGCGAAGCGCCGTGCAACCCTGGCTCCCTGCTCCCGGCACCCTGGGCTGCAGGGCCAGGGGGAGCTTTGCAGCGCTCGCGGTAGAGGCGCAGCGCGTCCGCTCGGCCGGGCCTGTCCGCTCCGGTGCGACGCGCGGGGCGGCCGCGCGCAGGCGGTGCCGCTGTACCTGAGCGAGATGGCGCCGCCGCAGATGCGCGGCGGCCTGAATATCATGTTCCAGATGGCGACCACGATCGGTGCGCGGCCCGGGCAGGCCGGCGCGCCGCGCGGCGCCCTCTGCGGCGGCGCAGGCGGCTGCATGCCTGCACTGCAGCGCGTGGACGCTGTGGGCCGGCTGCAGCGCGCCGCTCTGGCATGGCTTTGCAGGGCGAGCCCGCCAGCTTCGCTGAGCGCGGCGCTGAGGGCCGCGCGCGCGCGCAGGCATCCTGGCGGCGCAGCTGGTGAACTTTGGCACGCACCGCCTGGGCGAGTAGTGCGCCCCGACATACCTCTTGACCCTGTCCCTGATAGCGCACTGCTTTGGCCGCAGCCAGACAAAGCATCCGCACCTGTTGCCCTATGCGTCCATTTCGTCTGCTTTGCACTTTGGCAGCGGTACATAAACACGCAAATAAGCTGAGGAGCATTTAGTCTGTACAGCAGCTCAGCCCTGTGAAATGACTGTAGATGCGCACCGAGCACGCACCTGAGCGGCCGGCCCGCCGCGCGCAGCGGCTGGCGCATCTCGCTGGCGGGCGCGGGCCTGCCGGCGCTGGTGCTGACGCTGGGCGCCATCTTCCTGCCCGATACGCCCAACTCGCTGCTGGACCGCGGCTTCCCGGCCGCGGCCGAGGCCGTGCTGCGCCGCGTGCGCGGCGTGCGCGACGTCAGCGTTGAGCTCACCGACATCCAGCACGCCGCCAAGGTCGCGAGCCAGGCCGGCGGCAGCTGGCGCACCATTTTCAAGCGCGAGTACCGCGCCGAGCTGACCATGGCGCGCCCCGGGGCCCTGTCGAAGCAGATGCCTGGCGCTGCATGCACTTGAGGTCAGGCAACGGCCTGCGCTCTGCTGCATACACGGGCGCCCCTCACGGCTGTCTGCCCGCCCAGCGCTGAAGCGGCGAGCATCGAGTCTGGCACCAGAGCACTGAGGCGGCTGCGCTCGGGCGCAGGCTGTTATGATCCCGCTGTTCCAGCAGTTTACCGGCATCAACTCGGTGCGCAGCCTCTGCGCCCCCTATTCTGAGCCGCACGCTCAAACCCTGACCGACTGAGAGCGCTTCACATCATCAATTTGTGCTGAGCAGCTCTGGCTTGCACATGCGCCTGTTGCTCGCCACCTTCTGCGCCTGCAAGCCCTGTGTTCGGCCCGGGCTGCAATGCACAGCCGCGCTCTCTCTGCGCGCGCGCTGACCCGGCGCGCGCGCTCGCAGATCATGTTCTACGCGCCGGTGCTCTTCAGCTCGCTGGGCTCGGGCGAGACGACCGCGCTGGTGCAGACGGTTATCACAGGCGCGCGCGCGCGCGCTGCCCTATCCCTAACCCTGAGTCCAACCCTAGTGCCTCGCTTGCCTTGCTGCGAGCGCATGTCATTTGCATGCGGAGCTCGCGACGCTCGGGCGCGCTCGGCCGCAGTCAGCGCGCACGTCCTGGTCCATGGCCGCACCAGGGCGGCGCATGGTGCATGGCTTGCCTGGGCACGAGTGCGGTTGCTTACATCATCGGGCCACCGCGCAGGCGCGGTGAACGTGCTAGCGACGGTGGTGGCCATCGTGGTGGTGGACCGCGGCGGCCGCAAGATCCTGTTCACGCAGGGCGGCATCCAGATGGCCGCCGCGGAGATCGCCATGGCCGGGCTCATCGCCTGGAATTTCCGCCCCGGCGCCGGCGAGCTCAGCCAGTCGGTGCGCAGCGGGGCGCCGCGCGGGCCCGAGCTCGCCCCCGCCTGTGTCTGTGCACACTGCCTGTCAGTCCCGTGACAGGCTGTGGAGGCACTGTGGTCCTCGCCGGGGATGGGAGCCGCCCTGCGCGTGTCCAGACTCGTGCGGCAAGTCCATATAGGCATTGCTTGCATTCATGACCATGCGTGTGTACTGTGTGGGGCCAGGCACTTGCATGCACTCAGAAGTGTTGGCGTGTGTTGCCAGTTTTTACGCCCCTGGTCTGCCTGTGGCAGCCTGTCGTGGTGCAGGCCCATGCTGTCACCGTCATCGCAACGCTGCACTGCCCCATGCGACCGCCGGGCGACACCTGGCCGGCCCCGCCGCCAGCGCCCGCGCTGACCGCCGCGGCGCGGCGCCGCGCGCGCAGATGGCCGTCGGCATCATTGTCCTCGTGTGCATCTTCACCAGCGGCTTTGCCTGGTCCTGGGGCCCGCTCGGCTGGCTGGTTCCGTCCGAGATCCAGCCGCTGGAGACGCGCTCGACCGGCCAGGCGATCACCGTCTCCGTGAACTTCATCTTCACGGCCGTCATCGGGCAGGCCTTCCTGACCATGCTCTGCACGATGCAGTACGGCATCTTCCTCTTCTTCGCGGGCTGCGTCGCAATCATGACGCTCTTCGTGCTCGTGTTCCTGCCAGGCGCGCCCTGCGCGGCGCGGCAGCGCCCGGCGCGGCGCTGCGCGGCACATGCGGGGCAGCGCAGGAGCATGTTCGCCAGGCCTCACGTGCTTCGTGTTGTTTTGTCACAGGGTGCCTCGGTGCGTGCCAGCCTGCGGATGGTCTGGTGTCTGCTGGGTGTTTCACAGCCGGTGCATGACATGCTTCCATGACGCTCACCAGCCTTCCTGCCCAGCAAACCTGAAGCCAAGCGTGCCATTTCTGAGCTCATGAGCTCATGCATCTGTCAGGGCCCACACATTCTGAACCAATGCTCTGCTCTTTGCGGAAGTGGGCGTCCTCTCAGGCCTACCGATGGGGCTCCCTCCGCCGTGCCGCGTGCAGTGCAGGCAGCCTGCAAGCCTATGCCCTCTACCCAAACCGTGCCCTGTTGCTGCGCAGAGACCAAGGGCGTGCCGCTGGAGGAGATCGCCGACCTGTGGCGGGCGCACTGGTACTGGCGGCGCTTCACGCAGGGCGCGGAGCGCTCGCCGCGCGACACCGAGCTGGCGGCCGGCCCCAAGCTGGCCGCCGCGCCCGTCCCTGCCAAGCAGCTGCCGGCGCCCGCCGCGGCGGCCGCCGACCCGTCCTGCTACTACACTATCTAGGCGCGCCGCATGCGCCCGCCCGCGGCGCGCGCCGGAGGCTTTGCGGCATGCTGGGGCTGGGGGCCGCGGGCGAGCGCCGCTCAGGTGTAGGGGAAGGGGTTGGCAGGGAGGGCGCCCCTGGCGCCGCACGCCGCGTCCGAGCGCTGCAGCACGCGAGCGCATGCTGCGGTGCCAGCTTGCTGCAGCTTGCCGCGGCCTGCCGCGGCCCAGAGTCCAGCAGCGGCGCCTGAATGGCTGCCATTGAGGGCTTTGCAGGAGGGTTTAGGATTCATGTCGGCAGGCGCTGAGGGCCTGCAACGGGGTTTGGGCATTGCCAGCGCTTACCAAGGATACTACAAGTCGGTTGGGGTGCGTGACCAGCTGCGTACAAGCGCCCATACGTGGCGAGGGCCAGCCACTCGCGATCACAATATCAAGGAGGAACAACGGTGGCGCGTGCCGTGGCCCCGGCGGCGGCCCTCGGGGTTGCCGCCGGTGCATGCAGGCTGCGCCAGGTTGTTGTGTGCAGGACCAGGACCGGGGGCACCATTAAGCAGGCATACACCATGCAGGCGACTCTCGGGCATGCGCTGCGGTGAAGTTTTGGGTGTACAAATCTTTTTCCTCACTGCCCCAGGGACTTTCAGCCTTTGCTCCGAATCACACACCAGCGGCCGCAACCGGGCGCCCTCCTGTCCGGTGCGGATTTTGGCTGCCATTTCCTGCAAGAATCGTGGGACTGTGAACCGGCTTTTGCAGAACGCATGCATGCAGTTAGGAGGGACGGAAACGCAGCCATAGGTAGTGCCAGGGTGGGGCGCTTGTAGGGGTGCGGGTGGTGCCAGCCTGACCACTTGTTTATAGGCAGGCGCCACGGGAGTCGCTCAGCCCCTTGTCTATAGCTGCCGGCACCCCATGGGGCTGCCGGCATGAAGTACGCAGAACAGAGCTTTGCACAGTCCAGTAAAGAGTTTGTCGTGGGAGTGAGCTGCTGCCCGGATTGGACCACGGCCGGCGCTCCCGGCCCGGCAGGCTGGCTGAGCACCAATGCACACCTGACCGTACACGCACACCTGATCTCCATGCACGCCTGCTCACATGCAGCAGGCACAGCCTGCAGGGCCTCCTGGCGTCACTGCCAGAGCCTCAGACCCATCCACCAAGCAGCCTACAACAGCTGCAAACAGCACGCATGAACTGCTATCCTACATACCCTCTCCCCTTGTCTGGTACTGAGTATGTGTCTACTGATAAGTCGACAGCATTTTGCCTCCAACCCTTACTAAATATATGAATTCACGGGTTGCTGTGTTGCTCGATGCATGGCGTTAGCGCGCGCATATATGAACAATACAATAAACTGGTCGTGGCGTCTGCGAGAGTATCTGCGCAGGTTGGGCTGAGCCCTGCCTCAGGATAGGGCTGCTATCAG
>JAABUV010001040.1_pt1 | contig 40813 bp, 29 predicted proteins | sample 5559971 | NCBI WGS metagenome assembly JAABUV01 (sample SAMN10711881, study PRJNA513362) | rock metagenome | isolation source: Antarctica rocks | place: Antarctica: Victoria Land, Knobhead nord | collected 2015-12-19 | reverse complement strand
CTAGTATTCCGAAAATTATATAAAGTCGAGACTAAGCCTAATAAGGTAGGTAAGTAGGTTAGTTTATAGGGCTAAGTAAGGGCTTTCTAACGGTGTACTTTTCCTAGAAATCGGTTAGGGTTCGAGCTGCATTTCATTTAGAAATAGAAAATTAAATGAAATGCGATTAAATTTTTAGTACCATTTAAATGAAATGCGGTTACAGTTCATTTATCCCTATAGGATAGAATACTCTAGTTACTTAGAAGAACCCTAGAAAAATAGCTAGAGTCTTAGAAGTACTAGGAATAATAGTAATAATATAGTAGAAACCTATTTCCTATTTATCTAAGTATTTAATAGTAGTATTCCTATTATATTATACTAGTATTACTAGTATTACTAGTTATTATATTTCTAATAAATATAAAGAAATTATATTAAAGAGAGGTAGAAAAGTATTAATATAATATATACTTTATATTTATATCTATATATCTTATTATATTATATTATATTATATTATATCTTCTATTATAATCTTTTAGTAGTTTACCTTCTATCTTCTCTATTTATCTATCTTATTAGTATTCCTACTACTACTATTATTATACTCTATATATATTAATATTATAATAACTATATAACTCTTAATAGTACTTTTAAACTATTATAAGATCTCTTAGCTATTTTAATACTAAGATACAAGAAGGTTTATAACTAGTATTATATATAAGTAGATATTATTACTATTTATATATCTTATATTATATCTTATATATCTTATATATATAATATCTTATAATAAGCTTATAAACTTAATCTTAAAAGAATTTAATCTAGTTTTATTTAAAAATAAAGAGATTTACTTAATTATAACTAGAATTATTACTATTAAAGATCTTATAAATAATATAATAATAGTATTTTTTAAATTAAATATAATTAGAAATTAATCTATATAAGTATAATCTATTATATATAATTAAATTATATTAACTATTAATCTACTTATTATATATTATTACTAGATTTTAAAACTTATCTATTACTAAATCTTATAACTTACTAGTAGCTACTCTTTAATTTACTTTATTAGTAAGAATATTTATTATCTTATTATTCCTCTCTCTTTCTATTAATATATACTATTCTTTTAAATATTATTAACTACTTAGAATATAACTAGAAAGGAAGCTATCTTACCTTTTAATATAAAGCTATTTAAAACTAATAAGTTCTAATTATAATATAATAAGATAATAGGTATAATACCTAACCTTAGTAATAATATAATAGGTAATACTCCTTTAAACTTATAGTAGAAGCTTATATATAGCGACTTAAATAATATATATTTTTACTTATACTATTACTAAATAAACTACTTAGTATCTAGTAGGCTCTATTATCTAGAAATAAGAAAAGTACTTATATAATTATAGTCTTATAAGGTAGTAATAATTACTTATTAATATATATAAGCTTATAAAGCTTATAAATAGAGTTATTATATTAATAGTCTCTTCTACTTATATAACTTATATAAGATAAGGATAAGGCTAATAATACCTTTAATTTCCTTATTAATAGAGACTACCTTATTTAATAAATATATATTAGATTAATACTTATAACTATATAAGTAAAGGTTATACTAATAGGATTTATAAGTTATTAGCTAATATTACATATGTCGTTGGCGGTTAATATCAAGCCCCCGCCTTGCTCCTCTAGGCCCCACTTCCTGAAAGCGCTAACCGTTGATACTCTCATCGCCTCTCCTCGCATCAGTCATCAGGCTGAATCTATGCTTCAACATAGCTTCCGTATGCTCCTTCCGACTACATCATGAGTCAGCCCAAACCTCAAACCAACTTACCCACTGATCAAGCAAAGAGAGAAACACTCACAACGCCTCTCTCTCCTCACTCATCTCCCGCCTGACTTTCTCCGCCTCCTCGCGCCCTATCGGCCAGGTGGAAACCATCTGCTCCACCAACTCTGTCAGCCACAAATATCCAGCTAAGACAATGCACCTCGTTCAAATTGACTCACATCGACGATATTATCGAAGATCTCCAGCGGAAGCCGATACAATACCGGGACCTTCTGTCGTATAGAACGGAGCCACCAGTCGCGCCGCTGGCACGGCACATTCGCCGTCGACATGATGCGCCTATTTGGATCGACGAGGTGAATTGCCAGGAAGCTACAGTGGCCTGGCTTGGAGCGGTCGAGGAGGCTGAAGGGATTGAGGCGTGTTTGGAAGACCTAGCATGCAGTAAGCAGGCGCACGTGGGAAGCTTGGAAGGGGACGCACATTAGGGAAATTGATCATGCGACCCTCACGGATGGAGAGGGTGCCGAGCTCTTGCATTGCGGGTGCCAGGTCTTTGATCCCGTAGACGGCTTCGGTTTCTTTTGTCGTTTTGGTGAATGTGTTTAGCCAGATTGCTTCTTCGTTTGATACGCGGTGCCGGAAGGATATGCTGGGTGCGGTGGTGTCGGTGCTGCTGTAGCAGTATAGGGCTGTGCTGGTGATGCGTTCGTTCTAGGGGGTGAGTCCGTGGTCAGTGGATGTGGAACTAATTTGAGGCAGTTGGAGAAGAAGAAGGTTTACCATTCGTCCCTGGACGTGCCATTCTTCTCCAGGGTAATCTGGGTTTTGGGGGTCGAGATTGATGCTGAAGACTTCGATGATGGTTTGGACGCCGATGTTCCAGAATTCTTTACGGATGTCTACCTGTGCAGATGGGCAGAGCTGGCCGCGTTCGTCTTGGAATTCGGGGCGCGCTCGCGATGTCGGGGATCGATATGGGCCTGGGTCTGGGTCTGGTCTAGTGTGTTGGCTTGTGAGTTGCACGGGGTCTATGCGACGGGTGAAGAGCTGGGAGGTTTTTAGGCTTATGAGAGTGGCGTTCAGCATAGGTATAATACGGTCAATTATCTCGCTAGTCGCTTCGTGGAAATCTCGGTCTAGTATGGGATGCGCGTTGTTGATATAGCTCGTGGTTCTGTGGTTTAATTAATCATTGAGGCACCTAGAATGAGCGAAGACGGGAGGCATGTGGCTTACCGTGCTTTGCTGGTGTCTTTATCAAAGCACACATCGCATGGCAGCCATTGGTACCGTGTCGACCAAGCAGTGCTAGTATCATAGCAGAACTCTCCTCTGAGTGTACCGTCCTCGCCAGGGCGCAATTGACTCATAGACTTGCCCCTTCCGCATAAGCTGAGGTAGTCTTCAGGTTTGGTCATAGCAGAGGATAGATATTTAGTCCTCCCGAACTGCATTGGGCAGACAGAGGGATCTATGATAAGTTTTGTGAATGCGTCGGATTGGATGTTGCTCAGATAATGGTCGTTTCGCTCGATGCGTTCAAGCGAGACTTGTACTGATGTCCTAAGCTCACCGGGTATCAGAGTGTCGGATTTGTAGACGCCGTAGTCGAGAGCGGGGACTATTTGAAGTTCATGAAAAGGCATGATGCTGTCTTGAAGCTCCTGAACACACTGAATACAGGTTCAGCATTGTCTCAAGAGTCTCTGCCTCTTCAACCAACCCATTCAGCCATTCGAAAGGTCAAGTCTGGGTGTCGAGATAGCACTTTCGCTTCCCAATCTTCAACGAAGCTCAGATCCAGGATCCTTCTTTCCCAACCAAGTTTGTCAGTCAGTTCGTTCATGGCGGCCAACATCAGGCGCTCTCCGACTGTCAGAACATCAGGTGCGTAGCCACTGGGCAGGTGTTAGCAGGACTTGGAACAGCAGCAGAAGCTCCGAGAAACATGCTTCTCTTCCGAGCCATCAAGAGCGGAATTTAGAAATGTATTGTGATCATGTCGCACTGATTGATGCTGTGGGTAGTCTTGCTGCCATTTTAAAGGCAGGCGAAAGCCTGGGACGACTGTACCCTCCTGCTGTCGAGACGCCATCCAAACGGTTGTTCCTACGTAAGACACTGCAGAGACTGTTGGCTCGACAGAAAGAGATGGGGATTGCCTTCAAGGTCGCACAGTACCTTACGTGTCTGAGACAAGTCGTCGTCTGAGTCAGCTGTAGGGCTGTGGGGCTGTGGGGCTGAGCGACGTAATACAACATATTAGGCCCCCCGAAACCCTGTTGTGCCACTTAGAACTAGCCTAAATTTCCGACGGCTAAGGTACCCTAATTCCCTAAAGAAGGCCCCACTGCGGGAGGCCCGATACTCCTATTTTAGTATGTACAGGGACTGTTGGGGGGACTGTCCCTAGAGGGATTGTTCCAGCTGACATAGTCAAAAAGGGCTATGCGGATCTAGCGATGGAATCACCAATCCCCTTACCCGTTTCTCGCAGAATCCGCACGTTCATATCACGCATGATCATGTTCACATTATCAATTTGCGGCGTATCAGACACACGAAACAAGTGTCTAACATCTTCTGCTCAGCTCTTCATGACTTCTTGGCTATTTTCTTACTGTATCAGGCTCAGGACGTCGTTGGTACTACCAAACTCTCCGATACCCTGGTCCAGGGGTTGTACACTTACCAGCTTACGCCCGAAAATACTTTGAAGCCTTTCCCAAAAGCCGGAAGCAATCTCATGAGGACACCATCTGTCTGCATTTCGTGCGGCACTGCTGAGAGTGGGCTGCGGCTGGTTCTAGGCTTTCAATGCATCTGGCTCAGGCAGGGGGTTAACCTAAGTTCAACCATTCGATCTGAAGATTAAATCACATCATGCGAGAGCCCGACCATGCTTCTCAGGGATGTGTCGTGCCTCTCCTGAAAATGTTCTCCCTTAATCAGGCGCAGCCATAATCATGGTCTTTGTTTCACATGTCAACATCGCAAACTAGAGTTGGCATTACCCTCCACTCATGGACGGGACGCCGCTCCGAGAGATGTCCTGGTATCTAATGTAGAGCTGATCAGGCCCCCCTTGCGATGTAGCACACACTATGATTGGCCTAGATGGTAGTGGCTTCGCATTTAGCAGCTAGAGAAGTCGTCAAGGCTAAATTTTATACGAAACTCCATGGATGCATCAATGTTGGTTACGACACCTCTCATATCTCTCTCGTGCTACCCTTTCGTGGGCCATATCAACGTATGTGGCACTGTACTGTGGCACTGTAGTATCAAGGGAAATTGTCAATCTGACGAACACGATCTTGCTGATGTGATGTTGGAAGGTTGGCCATTGTGCCACTTAGGCCACCATACACAGACAGCTGCTCCACAAATACTGCCTCTTGATGAGGAGTAGCGGTAAGCGGTGAGCTGCTTAATATATAAGTTCGTCTTTTCGTCTGGTATTTTTCCCTCCCAGACAACTCCTACTCTCTTCTCTTCGAGGACGTCCTTGCTCGACCCACGGGAACATCGTTGCGCTGTGACATACCTGAAGCTTTTCAATATCATCTGATTTCCTCTGCCTCATCCACCATCATGATCATCAAGCCCGAGAACAAAGCGCTGGCAGCGTTGCTGCTTGCCTTGATAGGCCATGTCACCAGCGTCGCAGTACCTGGTTCTCGCATATTTGATCTCAGCAAGAGGCAGGACATTGGCCCTGAAAGTACCTCGAAGCTTCGTAACTGTAAGTCACCATCAGCCCCTACCTAACTTTCCTTGGTCACACTTTCTCCGGAGGACTCGCGTGCACATGGAAGACCAGGCAAATAGTCAAATGATTGACGGACTAATATCATGTAGATAACCCACCAAAGCCCGTCTACATAAATCAAGACGATGTCAAATGGTATGAGAGGAATGACGATTATACAAAGATCGAAAACAAAGTTAGCACTAAAAAGGGTGTTAACGACATTCCGAAGCCCAAAGACGAGACCGAGGGTGACAACCGGAAATTCGTGGTGGACCATATCATAGAACTCCAACTTCTCGAATTCGCTTTTGCGGACAAAAACCGAAAGCTCAACGACAAGTCGAAGAAGATATCGGACGCCGCTTGGAAGAAAGCCAAAGAAGCAGTCGCTGGAGATAACGAAGACAACTGTAAGACCCTTGCTAAGGAAATCAGTAAGTCTTCGTGAACAAAAGCATTGGAAGCATAATACTAACAGCTGACAGCGGTACTTGGTAATCTTCTCGGAGTCAGCGAGCAAATCAACCTTGGCAAGGAAGCAGTCTACACAAAGATCATCAACGTAGGGCCAGCGTAATCATTCATCTCCACCTCTCGAGCTAACCTCGACGCAGGGCAACACGAACACCAACCTTGCAGCCAAATGGAAAGAGTACAAGAAGCCCATCAAAGACTACCTCGCCAACTACGCCGGCGGCGTCGAAGCCGTCATCACCGCCACAGGCAAAGCTTTCGACACTTTCTGCGACGACGGCACAAACGTCTCGGACTACTTCGACACATTCATCAAAGACGCCTTCCACGCCGGCCAGGTCTACCTCGAAGACCAGATCGGCGCCGCTGGTGCTCCCGGACCCCAGCCCACTCCGGCGCCAGTCCCCGCACCACTGCCGGACAATTGGAGCTACAAGTTCCATACCTACACGGGAAATCTCGCCAAGGGCAAATTCTCGTACTTCATCCTCCCAGGCAGGAACAATGGCGACTATGGCAGTCCTAAGAAACGCTCTCTGGATGGTATGGCTGGCAACCCGCATGTCAAGCGTGTGCCTGAAACTCCGTGCGTTGCGCTCGGGACATGCCCTGGTAGTAATCCTCCTAAGGATCCACCCGTCACGAACGGCAAGGTACGTTTAACCCTTCCTGCCCGCTAACGCACCACAAAATGCACGCACAAGCTGACGCCCTGTCCCCATCTCACAGGTCTGGGTATGGACACAAAGCGGCAGCGGCGCGACTGCCCACGGTCCCTTCGATCTCGACTGCAAAAAAGGGCAGGATGAGCAACAGGGTTTCGATCCCAAAGATACGGGACTGCCTGCATACCTTTTGATCCAGTCTGGCCACGCCTGTGCGTTCAACAGTGATGATAACAACTGGGATGGCATCCATGTTAAGTATAATGCTGAGTATCAGGATGTGGCGTATGGCATTTATAATGACCATAATTGTGTTACGCATGATAATGGGGTTTCTTGCAATAACTTCAATGCTTGAGGCGGGAAGGATAGCTTTGGCGCTTGGGGTTGAGAAGGCCTCATTGAGATTGTGTTGCGGAGTTTTTGATGGAGTTGGATGCGTTGATCGTCTGTTATGAGATATATTTGTGAGATTGAAGGTGTCGAGCGCATGTATTATAAATTGCGTACTATCTGTACTTCAGCGCATTGCTTACTTGGTCTTGTAACATCCTTCTTTCAGTGGCTGCGACGTTCAGATAAACAGTGGACATATTTTTATTATTGTAAACTGAGTGGAATCCGGCTAACGGTCGATCTTAGCCAACGTGGTAGTACATCTCACTTCACCTCAAACAGAGAAGTCTTATACTTCTCTTCAGATACTATATATCTACAATCTAAGAGAAAAAAAATCGTTACAGTTTAATATCAAGAACCTAGTTTTATTTAAAGCTTTTAATAGTTGGTATATTATTTAGCCCTTATTTAATACTTATAAAAGACGTTAAGATTTATATACATATTATTTTATTCTTTCAGAAATTTGGTAGGGTGTTTAAATGTTGGTGTTTGGAGTTTTGATGGAATGGTTAACATGCGCCGGCGTAACAATGGACACTTTCGTACGCAGTAAAACGGGAAGCCGAGGCCATTTCACATAAATATAAGATTGTCGATGGAAGAAAAGTCATACCGTACAAGGCAAGATCCTGCGCTGAAGCAACCGTCTCTGGTGACTTCGCATGCTAGCTGATACACCGATGCTCTACTTTCCAGTGCCTATAACAGAATCTGTATCGAACCCCACAGCCAAGTATCGGAAATAGGAGAGATCCTCGAAATACATTATCAAACTTCCATCTCAGCATCGTCATACCTCTCTTCCTCGTTGATTGTATGGAAATCATCTGTGCTTAGTCAAAGATATATAATTTGGCAACAAAAGGGGTCTAGACTTACGCTTTCTAGCCCAGTAGGCCTGGAGAAGCCAAGTAATTACCGCGATGACGACCAAGCCGCATAGCCCTATCAAGCTGAAAATGTCTTGTCGGCTCCATTTGGAGGTAGAAGGCTGTTGGATGCCCTCATTGACGCTTGTAGAGTTCATTGCTGAGGGTATCGTGCTTTCGTGATTAAGAAGGTTTGTTTCTTGGAGCATTGGCTTATAGTAGCCACTTGACCAATCGAGGCTTTCCAGGGGATGATGTTTTACCTGCGTGATGTAATGGAGTGAAGCCTTTGGTAAGATTTATGTTCTGCTGTGAGACTCTTCTGGACTTTGAGCTTACGGGATACCCCCGATACTTTTGTATGGAAGCAATCATAAACGGCAATCTTCAAAACATACCTTCTTTGGAATAGGTTCAGATATAATACCCAGCGCGAAACCGGCAACTTAGAATCCTTTCCTCTTTCATATTCCTCGCCGCCTCGATGGTGAATCGTCAAAATGCTAAGCTAGGATTGGAAACCGGCATAATATTGATAGTACCAGTCACACTCACACTAAGCCCAATAAGGGAACCGGCATCATGTTTGGTTGGCAGACGCTGCTTATGTAAGCTGGGCGAGTTATCCTTTCCCTTCATTAAGGCCATTCTCCTTTTTCCTCGTTATCTTGCAGAAATTTCATCATATCAAGGCGACGCAGCTCTGTTCAACATGTCATTCATAGGTCCAGAGATCGACTTGGACTCGTGGCTTCAGCCTGGCTGGGACGTTCAAGAGGCTAGCCTTCCGCAGAGTGATTTAGATCATATGCGACCAAGACGATATTACCAAGAGGCCAGTGCCACGAGCAAACCCCCTGGCTTCGTATTGCCTGATGAAATAGAAACTGAAGCGACTTCTACGGGCCTCTCGAACCGCTATAATGACTGTGACGCCGTACTGGAAGCGTCACTTGCGGCTGCTAAGGACAACGTCAGCCAGCCCAATACATTGGGAGGCGCCGATGAAACGAGTATAAATCCGGATTTCATTATGCAGTCTATAGACCTGGAGTCTTTTAAGGACGTACTATCGGGAGAGTTTTCTCAATTTTCGGACCCGGGTGATTTTGGCGATTTCGACAGCCTGCTAGCGCCATCGATTGGAGAATACCCGGCTTCAGGTGCTCAGACACAAGCGACTAGAACAGCCAATAACCTTTCACAAGTATTCAATCCTATCAGCTCACCTTTTGCGTTGCCTTGGAACGCTTGTCCTCAGCTCCCAGGCGGGAAATCTTGCGGCGCTCTTTTTGAGCAGTCCGAAGCATCTTCCAACTTCATACGAGACGATAGTAAGATTAGTAACCCATTAGCATTTCCTCCTCACCAGTATCCCCAGCCCTTTCTGGTGGATGATGGTGGTGCGGCTTCGACTATATCCTGTCCCATCGAGAAACAAGGACCTATGCTCCAATCTAAGCAAGTTATCGAAGTCCTTGGACCATTCGAGGCAGATAAGCAGTCTTCGACAGGCATATTTGGATATTCGAATCTGACTCAAGCAAGCATCGCCTAAACGACAGTAAACGATCTTCCTAGTAACGAAGTCTCAGATCACACGAGCGCACCCAGGATTGAACTAGGCTCGGTCAACGGATCAAGGAAGAGGTCTCTTGTTGTACAGATGCCTCCAAGCAACAAACGCATCAAGACTCCTAAAGGGGTACCTCACGGACTCTGTACAGCCTTTTCTGCACGCTTAAGTAACGTTGCACAAATAGCGACACGGGAGAGAAGCAAGCGTGTCTGTTTGAGATGTCGAGACCAAAAACTCAAGGTACGTAGTGCACACCACAGTACCTTACACAATCAGATATCAAATTGGCAGCCACTAACAATCAAAGTGTTCCGGCCAAATTCCCTGCACAAATTGCCAAGCGTTGCTCAGCAGAGCTGTTGCTCGAAAGTCTCGGTCTGCCGTTTTTGGCATTGCGTGCATTGAGTCAGATCTCGTTGATTTGAACCTATTCATTGACGGTAACCTGTGGTTGGAGTCTGTCATCAGCCATGGTCACCTCAAATACCTTCAAAAGTCGACTGCTGGCCTGCGGAGGAAGCAGATGATATTTAAAGAGAAACATGATCTCCTTGTGTACCTCGTTTTCTTCGCCTATTTTACCAATGAATGGGTGAGCCGCAAATCCTGCAAACATCTGCAAGGCTATCTGCAACACTATATCCTCAAGCTGCTGAAAGAGCTTCCTATATCCGTTTTAGCAGCAAATCTACCTACAGGATCGGGTAGTAGTGAATATGATCAGATGTCCGACAAAACATCTGCAGAAGCCCGCAAGAGGAGATTGCAGCAACTCATGCCCTGTTGTTTCCAACGATTATCGAAGCATCTTACCAAATCAAACGGACGAGTATCCTTTGATGTTGTTACTATTGATGTTATTACTGAGAGCTGCGCCCCAATATGGCGTGCTATATATCTCCAGTTTGGACATTCGACTGACTAAGCAATAAATGCGACATGAGTTACCAACATCCGACTCAACATATCATTGATGGTGAAGCAACAGAGGTTGGAAGCAGTATGATAAATTTCTACTTGGAAGACTGATGGGGTATACCATAAATCCGTCGAGGACGCAAACCACCATCCTTCCCGGTTGAAGCGTCTGGAAATTTTGGCGTGCACTATCACCAAGGAAACTGATTTATATAAAAGCACGACCTTCTGCTCCCCAGCATGGTCAACACCCTCTTGATTTTATATACATGCTATGTTGACGTCTTAGCAATCAATCCTCAACACCATGATTTGTTCCAATCCTATTCGTAGATCGACTATGCAAGGACAGGGTATCTCTAATAATACACCACCAAATAAAAGAGCGGGAAAATTGCAGTGATTGCCAGATCTCAGCAACGATCTAATTGGACACAACATTAGCTATACAGCATCTCTTTCGATCGATTGGACTGAGCTTTCCTCTACTACTTCTTCCAAGCTTCAATGGAGACCTTATCGCCGCTGCCGTCAGCTTGCTTAAACCGTTCAGACACTTGCACATTGGCGGAGAGCTTGAATCTTCAGATTAACTTAGACGCATCAACTTTGTATCAGTACAAATATCACGTCAAGTAAATGGATTCAGTCCACTTCAAACGCAATGTTTGGCTTTTCCTTTACTAATTCATGTCCTTGTTCAGATAGCGTTGGTTGACATACTTTTATTTATACCTCACCAGCCAAGTATATATAAGAGAATCGGGCCGGCTACCTACAATACACACATCCCCACATCTTCACACCATCGCGATACTATGCAATCATCACTCATCCATGTCTTACTTCCTAACGCGTCACCCCATATCCCTCCTCTGCAAACCTCGCAGACACGCGCTCCACCCCCGGCAAAAGTCCCTCTTCAATCTCAGACTCAACAATCCCCTCCTCCCAGCTTTGCGACTTCTTTCGATGATAACTTGCCTCCACCGAGTCCTACGACTCCTCGTCCGGCTCCTTCAACACCTGCCCTTTCGCTGCGGCTCCGGTATTGCCCTCTCTTCGTTAGTAGGGCCACTTCACCTCTTTAGCCACGAACGTTTCTGCGCCGCGCTGGGAGGGCTAAGCCAGCTGACGCAGGAGGACGGGAAGAAGGGGATTAGGGAAGTGGATAAGGGAGGGAAGTTTACAGTATAGAGACAAAATGACTAGCTGTATGGACCTTAGTGGTCATACTCACCTACCTTGGACGGCGAAAGAGACACGTAACGGTTAATAACAGTAGTAATTGTTAGAAATAGACTGACCGTCGAGTCGGGATTCGGTACCAAGAATTGGTACCGACCGAATACTTGGTACCAGCTCTGGGTACCGACCCGAATACTCGGTACCTACTTCCGGTACCGACTCGCCAAGGCCTCGATACCTTGGCGAATCGGGTTGACCCGTGATAAGGGGTAATTGGACTAGCGTTGGAAGCATGTATTTAGGGAGGGAAATACCCCTATTATTCCTACTCCTTAGTAACCCCTATAGTAGCAACGAATATTAGAAGATAATAAGACTATATCCTACCTTTTCTAGTACCTAGTATAATAATAATAAAGTTACAGTCTTTTTAGTATTTAAGAACTATTTTATACTATTTAAGGGGATTACTACTTTATAGTATATAAAGCTATATTATATAATTATATACCTTAGTAATTATAATTACTAGTAATAATACCTTCTATAATTACTTATAAAAAGCCTAGTATATAATATACTACTAAGTAAAAAGAATACTATACTATAATATCTATACTAGTTATTAAGAGTTAGAGCTTAGGGTTAGATATTAGGCCTAGTATACTCTAGTAATAGAGGTAGATTATCTACTTCTAAGAGTTATAAAGCTTTATAGTAGGGTTCTTATAATAAAGATACTAAGTAGGAGTTAAGATATCTTATATAATAGGCTTAAATTAGGAAGACTATTAGTATACTTTATAGGAGTACTTTATATATATTTTCTAGAGCTAATAAAGGGTAATTAGACTAGTATTAGAAGTATATAAGGAGGGAGGGAAATACCTCTATTATTCCTACTTCTTAGTAACTCTTATAGTAGTAATAAAATTAGAAGATAATAAGGTATATCCTACCTTTTCTATTTAATTTAAATTACTAAGATATTACTAAGATACTAAGCCCCTAATAAAATAGTAAGGGATACTAAAAAACTTCTAGAATTACTTCTATATTAAAAATAGAGTTTTTTTTATTAGAATTTAAATACCCCCTTAAATTCTCTAGGAATATATATTACCTTTTTATATTACCTTAAAGAATTATATAAGTTAGGCTAGGTAATAATAATAATACTTAGTAATATAATAGTAAAGTATAGATAAAATAGTAAATACTATTATAAATAGAAATTACTAGTAATATTATAGTTATTATTTCTATAAGAATAGCTAATTAGCTATTACCTTTTTATATTATCTTATTTACTATTAAGAGTTACCTAGTTAGTAATAATAATAATACTTAGTAATCTATTATTTAGTCTTATATATAGTATAAAATATTAATATAAGTAAAAAATATTCTTAATATAATAGTCTTAGTAAAGTAATATAAGTAGAACTAGAGTCTTAGTAATTTAAGTTAATACTTTAGTACTAATACTTAGTACTACCCTAGGTAGTAACTTATATACTTAGTACTAGATTCTAGTATTAAATTACTAAGACTTAAGTTAGGTATCTAACTTAAATTTAAAGTATAAACTTAATATAGTTAGTCTAATAAGTAAAATTAAAGTTATTATATAAGATAGAGTAATCTTCTTTACCTTAATAACCCTTTAATTTAATTAGTTTAAAGACTTTTATATTAAACTTACTAAGTTTAATAAATATAGGAATTAGCTAGAGTAAATAAAGACTCTCTTATATTAAAATCTTCTAGCTTCTAACTCTAAAAAAGGCTTACTAGAGTATATAAAATAATTATATTATACCTATTACTAAGATCTCTTATTCTAGAAATTAAGATATTAACTTTAAATATATTACTATATTATTTGCTAATAGAGATCTAGCTAATAAAGTTAAGGATACTAAGGCTTTTACTAATAATTTTAGTAAATAACTAAAATTAGACTAATATTAAAATAATAGATATTAAGGTATTAATAGTAAGAAGTATATCTTTTATAATAATAATTATAATATTAATACCTATCTTTATACTTATCTAGACTTTATACTAATAAGGTTTACCTCTAAAATAAAGAATAGACTAACTATTAAGTTAGGATTTAGTACTTAGATTTAGTACTAACTAATTACTTAGGTTAGAGTCTTAGTACTAACTTAAATACTTAGTACTAGCTATTAGTACTAACTTACTAAGGCCTTAATACCTTAGTAAATTAGATTAATCTAACTTAAAATACTAAGGTATTACTAAGACACTAAGCCCCTAATAAAATAGTAGAAGGTACTAAGATAGTCTCCTTATAATACATATTTAAAATAATTATTATACTTATAACTTTATCTTTCTAGTATCTATTATATATTCTTTCTAATTAAGTAAATATTTATATTACTAGTTTATATTACTCCTACCTTATCTTATATATAAGATCTATACTATATTAACTCTTATAAAACCTAGTAATAAAGCTATTAAATTAGAATTAGATAATCTTACTATATTTAATTCTATATTAAGTAATATTTATTCTAGCTAATCTATAAGTTAGGTTAGTTAGAATATATTAAATAAACTTTTTTATTAGAAGAAATAACTTCTTTAAAATACTATTTAATCTATTAGAAAAGAATTCCTAGATTTAGTACTAATAACTAATATTAAATATATTAAATAGAATTTAGCCTTTAAAGTCTAATTTAAAGTATAGTAGTAGTAAACTACTATTAGTAAAAGTATTAAATTAAAGTTTAATACTAAAATTAAAGATCTCTTTTAGTTTAAGAAAGCTATATTAGGTAAATAAGCTAATATCTAGAATAACTTTATTTAAATAACTTTAATAATAGAAGGATTACTAAAGATTATATATAAGAAGTATAAGAAGCTTCTAAACTACTTAATAGTAACTAGTAATTTAAGTATATCTAATATAAAGAAATATACTTAGATAAGTAAATACTATTTATAGAAGAGGCTTAATCTATTATTATAAATAGAACTTTCTTTAACTTAGGTAAGTTATCTAAGGTAATATAAAATAGTAATATAAAACTAATTCTTTAAGATAATATTAAAAGAAAAGTAATACTAGGTTTTCTACTAACTTTTCTTAAGAGAAGTAGAATAAATAATTATATAAATACTTTCTTACCTTAAATTAGTCTTTCTATACTATTAATAAACTAGAGTTTTAGTAATTATTATTAATAGCCTATCTAGCTTTAACTCTAATCTATTATCTTAAATAATAAAGTATAATCTTTTTAGATGTTAAAGGAATATATATAAAAGTTAAAGTAGATTTAAAGTTTTAATCCTATCTCCTTTTACTTAATAATTAGAAACGGGGCTAGTACTAGTCCGTTTTAGCTTAAACTTTGAAAACTACTAGTATATATACTAAAGACTGGCATGTTAAATTTCTACTAGCGTAGTTCTACTAGGACTAGCGCTATTAATTAAATAGAGGTACTATTTCTATTAAAAGCTTATATAGTTTACTAAAAGTATATTTTTCTATATTATTCTATTCCCTAGATTACTAATATAATAAGATAGATATTACCCTCTATTTAAACTAATAGTAGATATATTTATAGGTAAGATAAATAGTAGGAAGTATATTAGATATATTAGTAGGTAGTTTATATATATAATAGTATTAGCTATATTATATATATATACCTATTCTAATAGTATTCTATACCTAATAATAAGATAGATATTACCCTTTATTTAAACTAATAGTAGATATATTAATAGGTAAGGTAAATAGTAGGAAGTATATTAGATATATTAGTAGGTAGTTTATATATATAATAGTATTAGCTATATTATATATATATACCTATTCTAATAGTATTCTATACCTAATAATAAGATAGATATTACCTTCTATTTAAACTAATATTAGATATATTAGTAGGTAAGATAAATAGTAAGAAGTATATTAGATATTTTAGTAGGTAGGTAGCTTATATATATAATAGTATTAGTTATATTATATATATATACCTATTCTAATAGTATTCTATACCTAATAATAAGATAGATATTTCCTTCTATTTAAACTATTATTAGATATATTAGTAGGTAATATAATAGAATAAGTAATTTATAAATAATAATAGGATTTTTAATTAATCTAATTATTCTAGCTATTAGTATATAGAATTTAATAGATAAATCTATTTATTTTAATATATCTTTTAAACTACTAGATTAAATTTTATTATTTTAAAAGTATTAGATAGTTAAAAGTAAGTTATATAACTTAATTTAAATAGAAAATATTATAAAGTATTAGTATATAAGTAGATAGAATATAAAGAAATATTAGACTTTTAATATTTATACTAGTCTAGGAAAGGAATCTAGGGGACTTATTAACTAACTAATAAGTTATAATAAGCTTAAGGTTCTAATATTCCTATATTCTATTATAATAAGAAGATACTATTAATATTTTTAATTTTATACTAATTACTAATATTAATATCTTCTAGTAATTAAATATAAATAGTTTACTTCTATTAGATATTATAGATTCTAGTATACTATAATCCTTTATTAATTTATTAAAGAGAATAAATTCTAACTATTCTATTATATAAGTTTCTTTTACTAGTATTATAATAGTATACTTAGTAACTTTATTTATAATAACTATATTTAAATTATAAACCTCTCTTATAATTAAGTCTTCTAACTTTAGTAATCTTAATATAAAGTCTATTATAATATCTTTTTATAATAAATCTAGTACTAGTATAAAGTATATTTAATTATACTTTATATAATATACTAACTTATTCTATTAATACTATATATATTTCTTAATATAGTTCTTAATATATTTCTTAATATATACTTATAACTTTAATATAATATATATCCTTTTAAAAAGTACTATAATTTTAATAAATTTAAGGTATCTTTATAATAAGTTAGTATAATAATTCCTAACTACTTCTTTAATATATAATTCTAGTAAGTAAAGCTTATCTTTATACTTTAAGAAATTATTACTTATTTACTAACTCCCTAATTCTTCTACTAAGCTACTAGTCTTATATCTCTTTTAAATAGTATCTAAAATTCTAGAGACTTAGATATATATAAATACTACTAATATTTATATTAATACTAGTAAATTATTATCCTTCTACTTTAGAATTAATTTCTTTATAATATCTCTTATTTCTATATAAGTTAACCTTTTACTAAGAGTATCTACTTAACTATTATCTTTTCTAGATATATATATACTATTTAAATTATTACTATTCTAGTAATTCTAACTAATAAACTTATTATTAATTTAATTTCTTTATTATAATACTAAATTAAATTCTTATAATCTATAAAAATAGTTAAATATAAATAGCTAATATATACTTACTAATATTATCCCGGATTAGCGGTCTACAGACTGCGGTCAGACTACGGCAGGAAAGCACGACGATGTAGCGAATATTATTGCACTTTCTCAAGCGTAGCGTGTCATTGCGTATGGGATAATTGATCCGGTTACCCTTGTATTACCATATGCAAGAAGCTCCCGACTTTCTACTTTCGCGGAGAGGCCACTCAAGAAGATGTGTCCACTTTGCCATGCCCGCTGTCGGAACACTCGCCCCGTCTGAATACCGTTGCAATGGGCTATGTGTCCGTGCGCAGTCTCCCTCTACAACTTGTTCACTCCTCTGTTCTTCATCCCTTTCGTCCAACAGCGTAAGCAACCCAGCAACGTCCCTCAGAATCTTGGTACTTAGTTCACCGACCCACCATCTGTCTCGAAACTTTTTGAGTAACACCATCGAATAGGCGAGCAATATCAAAGCCATAGGCTCCCTCCTCTTCACCAACGGAAAGAAATGCGCATCTAACAGATTGCTCCAGACCATCACAACACTATCGTGTTCAGGGTTCACCGCGACAACAGCAAAGGACGCCCTGAGAAGCACGAGAGCAGCTTGAAGGATCTCCTTGTCGGCTTCTCTGGACGTACAGTGTTCGATCGCTGGTGCGAGTTCATTCAATGCGGACAAGATGTACGGTGATACTATTCGTTTGACTTGACTTTCGACGTCCCCCACGGCGCTATCGTTGGAAGGCTCGATATGACGATAAGAATACAAGGGCTGCAGAGGGCCATTCACGATTTTGTCAGCGTCGTTTCGGGTTATGGCGTCGACACCACGGACCAGGATAGAGATCTCCAGCCAGTCATCAATGGGAGATGCGTGTTGGGACTCAAGGGCTGGAGAAGTGTACCGATTCTGTGTGGAAGCTACGGCATTGATTGACAAAAGAACGGTGGCGGCGCAAAGAGCTTCATGATTCTGGCTGTTCAGAGCAGAGAGATTGGGAATATAACTGTAGAAGGCGAGACGCTGCTGGTCCAGAGCATAGCGTTCGTAGCGATTGCTCTGCCGTGTCTGCCACTCAGTGTAATCAGGCGAGACACCCTGAGATGCGGGCACCGGCATCACGTCTTCTTTGATCGCTAGTACGTCTTGTGATCTTTCCTGCTGCCGTTGTAAAGGTCTGGCATACGCACAGGAAAGATGGTAGGCACTTGTTGACAAGATACTGTGCATGAGGAACGAGTGACTCTTGGCGTGCTGTGGAATCCCAGCTTGCCACATTCGTCGTAAATGATCATGGGGTGAGATGATTGGCGCTACGAAGTTGCAGTAGTGGTCGAGGAGGCGCAATTCCAGATGCGAGATTCCCAGTAACGTGATGCCTGATTCGCATGTTGACAAGCGTTTGACTTCTGATAGCGAAGCGCGGGACGATTGAAGGGCCGAGGGTGAAGACGGAGTGAGGAAGGCCTTGTTCGGGAGAAGAGACTGATTGCTGCAGTGCTCTTCACGACGTGCGCAGTGCTGACAGGGTGCACCAGCGTTGCACTAGTCCTTCATTCAGTACAGTAGTCCACACTGATGGTGTCTGAAGGGGGGGCTTACCCTTACCCGTCTGGCCTTGCATTGCTTACACCCGTGTCTCCTTTTAGTGTGGAAGCGTCGTGAGGGCATGGCTTTTGATCATGAAGTACTCGAGCGGCAAGTCCAAAGAGTACAGTCCGGTCATTGGGCTGTACATATTCAGCGTTGTGAATAAGACAGTTTGCATTTCTGTGACATGGACCAGAGTCAGGAGTAAACGATGGATGGACGCGCTAGACCAAGTTAGGCAAGGGGTACGAGGCATCCCGACCAGGGTCCACTAGACCAGACTAGTACTAGATTACTCTAAAGATAGAATAGAGCACGTCCGAGCTAAGGAGTACGCTGCACGTGATTGGCTGCCATGTTTTCTTTATCTTACAACCATGGATCGCTTTGCAACAGGGAGCTGCGATATAAAGCCAATAGGTGGAACCTCAGAGTTTGTGAATTTGGTGCTCCTATATGGTTGTATGCTGTGTCCTAGAGGCATTCGTCTCAGGGTTTTCTACCGAGGTACAGCTGAGATGAGTGCGCATTGTTGCAACATTGCTTCCTCTTTACCAATCCCTGTGTACGAGATATTCTGGCAGAGTGGAGTCTTACGAATTTCTTTCCAGCGCAATTGACACAAGAATGTATACAATACTTCACATTCTCATCTTATATCCTTTTGTCTTCTCCTCTTCCTCTTCAGCTGCCGATCATCTTCTCACGCCATAGGAGTACTTATGTGGCAAGGAAAGCCCATGGTGTCACTCAAGGAAGGATTGTTCTTGATTGGGACTAGCATAGCCTTGGCGCTTACATATCGTGTGCTCCATCAACTCCTTGAACTTCAGTATTCCAAGTTGTGCCCTTCTCTTTCCTCAATACATGATCCTAGATAAGCTCCTGACTACATACGAGACATGAAGAACAATATGGACCCTATGGATAGCAATTCCACTCCGCAGCATGAAGAAGAGAACGAGAATGCCGACGCACGAACCCGCAAACCAACATACCACACAACAGACGCTAAATACGCACTTCCCAACGAGTAAGCGCACATGAACCGTTGCCTCCCGAGTCACAGCTAAGTCACACAGTGCAATCGAGTTTGCCCGTCTGGAAGATCAAGCCACAGGCCTCGCCGAAATGATGGACAATAACCTCATCCACGCCCCCTTGGAGTCACCAAATCTACTCATCGACGTCGGCTGCGGGACGGGAATCGTTAGTTGTCACTTGGGAGCCAAATACCCTACTGCACAAATCTACGGTGTCGATCTCTCTTCCGTGCCCCCTCGTCAGAAACCTTCCAACGTGGAATTCATCGTCGGCGACGTGCGACAACTCCTGAATCATGATGCACGCCTCGCCTTGGGGACCGCCGACCTCGTCTTTAGCCGCTTGCTAGTGCTGGGAATGACGGACTGGGCAGGCTACGTGCGGGACATGGCATCTCTTGTCCGATCCGGGGGGTGGGTCGAGATGCAAGATGTTGCGTTGGAGTGGTATCTTGATGGGGTATGTTGCAGCGGAGAGTGGGAGTGGTCGAAAGCGCTGGCTCTCGCTGCAGAGAAAAAGGGCTGGGATCCGCATTGCGGACGTAATCTGAAAGGGAATATGCACGAGGCGGGGTTGGTGGATATTTCCGTGAGAGAGTATAGCATCCCGATGGGCACTTGGATGGTTGGGGAACGGCCGGAGACGAGACGGATTGGCGAGCATACTGCGAGGGAGTTTGGAATGGTGTATTATCATGCGATTCCGAAGATGTTGCAGGGGATGGGGTATGCGGAGGAAAAGATTGAGGAGTTTAGGAGGTCGAGTGGGAGGGATTTGGCGGCGCAAGATGGCAAGGAATTACGATTTTATGTTACGGTTGGCCGGAAACCTTAGTTTATTGGGTGTTGGGAATGTCGGAAAGTGATCACACCTGAGAAGTTCCACAGCTCCAGGACGATTTGGGGATCCAAAATCAGAGCAAGAGTGATCCTTTGACCAAGAATCTCATTCACATGGCACAGGACTGTAAGCTACTTGGTATAAACCAGATACCAGATAGCAACCTGCTAGGTCACTTCGAGCTCCTCTTCATCCGAACTTCGTCGTTGCACATCCTCTCGCACATCCTCTCAAACCTCATCTCATTAATACACCCCCACTCATATCTGAGTATCCTGCTGCTCCAAACACATCTCAACAAGAACACGATTGTCTGGCATATTAAAGTCAACATGGTCCCCTCCTTTATCAGCTACCCTCTCCGCCGTGGTGGCGGTCGTAGAGTCTTGAATTCTTGTCATTATCGTCGAGGCCACGACATCTTCTGGATGCAACTCCTTATGTCTTATATTCATCGCAGACAAACTCAGTGTATTGCTACTCCCCTCGTCTTCGGGAACACGCTCCTAGAAGGTGCGGTATCTGCCGCACAGCAGCTTGACGATAGGGTCCATTAAAGGGAGATTGGCGCTCGTGATAAGAATCTCGGCTTCGGCGCTAGACTAGAGACGAGGGCCCACGTTCGTCCCTCGATGACGTTGGCCTTGTTGGCCACTCCGTCTTAGACTCAAGTGAGTGGGAGGGAGCAGAGCGTGGGTACTCATATGTGATGTCGTCTGGTTTCACTTTTCTCAGAGACACCATCCGACATAAGCTAATTGCACAAGCACTATCGCTAGCTGTGAGTACATTCCATTCTGCAAATCATAAGAGAAGACTTACAGGCCACCATGAAGTAAGAGCAAAGAGAAGACCCACCCTGCGCGAAGTAGGCAAGTGTAGATGCCAGAGAATGGGGATCGGCATCAGGACCACAAGAACATCGGATACGAAGTTCAAGCTTCCTTGCGATAGTCTGTGACCTGGTCAATGCAATGATGCGGGACAGCTGGCTGCCAGAAAATGTGAGCGGGTAGGCACTGCAGCGCAACTGCGAACCACTTGCTGAGGAGTAACAGCGTTAGGAAGATTTCCATTGCGTAAAGGGCATATTGGAAGCATTGCTGGGGAATTATACAACGGTAGAATAGCAGAACGGCGATTTTGACTGTCGGTAAGAAGGATACTTAGCCTAGTTGAAGAGCGTAGAAGCACTATGCCGTGGTAAGCATCAAGACATTGTGGCGATTAGACGACTCACTATCATAAAGTTAATTATATCATGCTCGGTACCTTCAGTCAGATATTTGCCAAGCCTATATCGAAGACCCGAAATTCTCAACATGGCCGTCATCTAGTCAGCTTTGTACATCAACCGGTGCTCGCCAATATAGTTGCACAATCCTAGGATGGAGGCGGACATCTAGTACAAGGTCATAAGCCGCCCGCCTTACAAAGAAGGCTCTGCTCTTTCTGATCTTGAGCGCGTACCAACCAATCCCCATCACGTAGTCGTCATATCAAATTTTAGATCCAGACAGACCTCGGGCCAGAAGTCGCAACGCATATGCCGTTAGCCCTATTATCTCGACGAAGGTAGTGACTGCTAGGACTAAAGCTACGCTCGTCAATCTTCTCGATGAAGCCGGAATCATTATCATCCAACACAATCTGGGTAGACCCTATCCAAAGGTCATCCGTCCCGTCCATTGATTTGATTGATGCCCTGTAAACATGGCATAGGGTTCATCAGCGAGTACTGAGTGTGACGAATGAGAATATTTCAGAAGACCAATCGGATTTTAGGTAGGTTTCTAATAGCTTCTAGACAACAGAGTGGGCTTTTAGAACCTGACGAAAGCTGAAATACCCCACTCGCTGCTATGAAGATAGATCCAAACAATGAAGCCAGAAAATTGTATTGCGTTGACGGGAGGGTCCGGCGATGTGGACATGCATGCGATCTATCTTAAGATTCCCTATCGCTATGGAAGGCTACGACTTGCTGATCAGCTTTTTAAAAAGCAGTTCGGTTGTTAGTATATACATTCATGAGCTATTCATTTATTGGCTAGGAAGGATGGTAAGACGTGTGAATATATATCAGCACTAGGGCCAAACATGCTAAAACGATAAAATATACGCTTTCTATATTGAGCTTGCCACTCCGTTTCCCCAAGGCCAAGAAGATCTGTACCCATTATGGCACTCTTACAGGGAATGAGGCTGTACACGGCAAACACCCGAGGCTCGTTCTCATAACTTGGTCATAAGGGAAACCGATGTTGCTCCAGATGTTGGTGCTGTTGCGGCTCCTCAGGTAGTATATCATAGCAGCCTATGCTAGGGTGCAAGCAAAAATACAGTCTGGTACTCATCATGATGGAAGAAAGAAGTGAAGTCTGACACGCTACTAGCTCATTCCTAATCCATATCCGAGACGCAATGCGCTCCATAATAAATCATCCGATGTAAAATAATCGATTCACATGGAATATATGAAATCTATAAAGACTATGTCTTGGTGTGTAAACAACGACTGCTGCTCGTAACACCATGTTCCTACCTTTCCGCCTGATTCTAGCACTTACTTTCCAGGTTCTTCTCCTCTTTGCTGCACCCAAACCTTCTCCACCAAGTCCAAAATCTTCGTTTGCGGATTCAACAACTCCAGAAAAGTTGAAGATTCCAGTCAATGAGGCTGCTAATGACCTTCTCCTCCCCATCCACGGGCCTAAGGCTTTCCTCCGCACCTTTCTCTGCACTCATTACGAGCTGGCAGCATATCAAATCACTATCGAGTATAGATTTTTCGAAAGTATCCCAACAGGCGGTAGTATCCATGTATCTAAGCTAGCAGAGATCGTGGGCATGGATGTGGACAGGACAGGGCGCTTCCTACGCATGCTGACTGCCCACCGAGTATTCGAAGAAGTCGAAGAAGACTGTTTCGCGCACACTGCTGCTTCGATTGCTCTGGCTAAAGAAAAAGAGGTCAATACTGCGGCAAGCATGCAGTGAGGACCCTCATTCGTTATCGTACACTGTGCGAGGCTAATATGTCACCAGAATGGACGAAATGTTCAAAGCTGCGTCAGAGACGTCGAATGCTATTCGTAGCAGCCCTCAGGGGGCTACAAGCAACGACTCACCTTTCAAACAAAGATTTGGACTGCATACGTTCGATTTCTATGCCAAGCATCCTCAGAAAGCTGCGCGCTTTGCTCAGGCGATAGCTAGCGTATCACAGAGTAAGTTACCATCAGGCAAAGAATTGCGAATTGACGGTTCCTTGAGCTAAGTCGTAGATAGTGGATCGTCAATTCTCGGAATTGCGAGATGAATTCCCTTGGCAGCGATTTAACGGCGGCAGAATTGTCGATATCGGCGGAGGCAGTGGACATGTGTCGATATAATTGGCAAAGGTAAAAACTCATTCCTTTGTCATCCAAATGCTGTAGCGTCCACTCCCAGCTATGGACTGACATAGTCTCTGACAGCAATTCCCCGAGCTGTCCTTTATTGTCCAAGACAGTTCTGACCAAATGCTCGCCCAAGGCCAGCCTCTACTAACATCTGAAGTCCGCTCCCGTATCATCCACATGAAGCACAACTGCTTCGATCCCCAGCCCGTACATAATGCCAGTGCCTTCTTCATTCGCCAGTGCGTGCACAACTGGCCCCACCAAGAGTGTATCAAGATCCTGCGCGCGTTTTTGCCAGCATTGGAGAAATGCAAGCCAAGAACCCCGCTACTTATCAATGACACCGTACTGCCTAAACTGGGTGAGAAGACGAGGTTTGAGGAGAGAGGACTGCGTCAATTAGACATTGGAATGATGGTGGTCTTGAATGCGAAGCAGAGGACCGAGAAGGAGTTCAGGCGGTTGCTGAAGGACGCAGATGAAAGGTTTGAGATTGTCAAGGTTCACAGTGACGGATCTATGGGGTTAGTCGAGGTTCAGCTTAGCCATTAGGAAATACGAAAACTTTGATATGTATTCCCCAGAGTCTTCTGCATACTCTGACACTTAGACGCAAGAACGTAATGGCTTTCGCTTCTCTTGGCACCTATCCCTTCAGGGTAGAACGAAGTGAGGAGGAAGAATTCATAATTCCTTTAGCAATTCCTGAATCTAAGCCTTGTCCTAGTTCAACCCTCGCTTCTCTTACTTATACGTGGACCGCCTCTAAGATTTATGACAAGGTTCAATGTAGACCGGTCATAATTTGATGCATGGGTTTTTAACAAATTGAAGTCGGATAGGGTAGGGTAGCAAGTATTGTTACCAGAATGATCAAAAGACCATGAGTCCATGATCTTTGGCCGGCTTTGTAACAAGCCACCCATCCATATCAGTGTGATCAGCAGAAATGTGATCTTAGGTTCGTCAAGATCGAAGGGCTTGACGGCTGCGGTGTGCAAATGCATCCTTTTGTAACGACATCCTCACACGTTGCTCTTTATGACCTTGGAATTCACTGTTGAACCCCCTTACACGATGTGCTGGGCTGATGGATGTTCGCAATGGGAATGCTGGTCAATTAGACGGTCCTCCCAATTGAAAATTGGGATAGATAAACTCACAATATCGGAAATTGTATTCAGGTCATGACTGTCGCCATGCTCTAGAGACCACGAGGTGCTCTGTTTGCCTGCGATGACAGTGCGCATGCCCGTCAGATTGACTCCAGGCATATCGAGTTCGATATAGCGTTCATCCTGCACTTTCTTGGACAAAGGCCAAAGACGCTTGCCATAATAGTCTCTCTGCTTGTTCTTTTGTTGTCCCGGAGAGCTTTTCGCCGCAACGTAAAGGGTTCTACAAGGAAAGCATTCATACGGCAATGCATGCTTCTAAATGTTGACAAAAGATGGCCCAAATTTCGAAGTCACTAGCATAGACGTGGGATATACGGACGATTGCTATTATGATCATGATGAGCCTGAGGCAGAGTAAAGATCCTATACCAATTCTTTGGCAGAGACTGATATTCACTCTCGATAGTAGCCAAGGAGGAATGATAAGGACTGCAGATGTCAATACACATACTAGGACAGGGATGATCCACTTACTCATGAGGTCTGTGATGATGTCAAATGATATTGTTGTAGCCTCAACTGCCAACACTCTTCTCTGATATTATGGCTCCTCACACTTCACTGTGGACAGCGGGGTCAACAGATACACAGACAATTTAATTTACCAAAAGTAACTTACAAACCTGATCTCCAAAGTTCGGGCAAGGTTCGAGCCAAGCGCAGATGTTGAAGACAGCGGCAATCAAAGTAACAGCAATTGTGACCTTCCAGTAGTTCGTCAGTAGTTATTATCGGTCAATCAGAAGTCTGAAGAAGCGGAGATAGCAAAATCTAACAGCAAATACAACCGTCCAAACCAGTGCCCCGAATTGATAGGAGTATCTTCCTTTTTTTGAGACCGCTGCAATGACGGAGTCGATGGGGATCTCCTGACTTAGACCAGGACTGGCTTTCTCCGCGGCCGCTGCCATCGTCAACTAATATAGGGGCGAGGCCGTTTTATAAAGCAAAGCTGTGGCCGTCATAAGGCACAAGCAGGCCAAAAGAAGGAGCCCCTTGTCAATGATGTGTTGGTGACCTTTGTGGAAACGGATCACTGTCCGTGCGGTAGCCCCAAGAATGGCAAATACACAGAACACAAGTGTCCCTTTCTGTAGTCTGTTAGGCTTAGGAGGGAAATGAACTCTTTGGGCTCGAACCTTGAACACGGTCTCAGGGATGGAGATTTCGGTTGAGGTTCGAGCCATAGTTGTGGCGCGTTGACATGCGGAAGAGTAATTGAAAGGAAATATAGTCACGGGAGTGGGTGTATGACGGCAGAGCTCCAAAATAACCACGACGTAAGAAGAAATACCAGATTCACGTCGCAGCGTTGTGAACGATAGTATGTGACGACATCATAACTTTGCCGTATACCATTGGTGTAGTGGCGATGGACATACTGTATTGCGTCCGTCCACTGGCCTCCTCATTGCATGAATGAGGCAGGGTGACGGTCATGGTCAGGCAAATTCTCATTTAAGGCCAGCTGTGTTGAAATGCCTGGTGGCTGGAATTTCTGGTAGGTTTCAGGGTCTCCAGTACTCAGCAGCTGCAGCGTAGGATCATTCCAATCATTCGGCTGCTTCCCACCCCATCTTGCGTCCTGAACGGTGTTTCGAAGCCTTCTCCTTCCTCGACGACTGCTCGATCAGCTGCCAACCACTGATGTTGCACGCCATGTGTTTACCTGAGATGCACTATAATCGCATTCTCTACTAAAGCGTTGGTGTAATGAGTGGAGATGCTACAACATTAGATCCGAAATCTTTCGGGCATGACGGAATGTTCCGCGCTCTTGGAGGATGGCGGTGCCAAGACGCTAAATATCAGCTTCGGGACTTATTCTATAAGGCAGGTCTTCATCTCCCTCATCTTCCTCAAGGCACTGCCAACATTGGTAACTGTATGACCCAGTCTTTTGCACAGGAAGTACCGACCAAGGCTCTTACGCAAGCTTCTGATACCAAATATGGACACCGAACCTTCAATCCCCTTTCCTTACCGCTTTCTCTTCCTCTACCTCGAACCAGCAGCTGCCTTCTTTGGGACTATCATTACCATTGTCGACCCTCTTCAGTATCTACAATCACTCTCCCCTACTGCGACAGTCTCAAGCTATTCGCCTTTGACCCGGCCAATCTACGACCAATTAGCCGCACACCTACTCTTCTTCTCCTGGTCTCAAGCAGTGGTTTTGCGTTCTACCCATGACATGACAGTCTGGAAGATGCTGCTGTTTGGCATGTTTCTATGCGATATACTGCATCTGTTCGCGAGCTACAGGACCTTGGGGCCAGAAATCTTCTTCAGTCCGAGTCGGTGGCGGTGGGAGGAGTGGGTGAACTTTGTCATGCTTTATGGGCCTGGCGGACTGAGATTGGCCTTCTGTGCTGGAGTGGGCGTCAGGCGAGGGGAGTCCAAGGCAATGAAAGGTCTTTAGATGTAAGGTTGGGTCCAATCAAAGCTTCGACGGCGACAGGGCCAAGGGCGCGGTCATCCGAATTATCTCATCGCTCTATGTGTATCTATTCTAATGGTCTATTCTAATGGAGACAGATCGAACTAAAGGAAATCTTCATGCCCTTGCAGTATCTCAAATAGAGATCCTGTAGTTCAGCTCTTCGATCTATCGCTTTTCCTTCGCAATCAACATTTATCTACCACTCTCGCCAATTGGCATACTAAACCACAAAAACCCAAAAGGTCTCCATACTAGCAAGCGCTTGGTCAACCAGTTGTGTCATCCATGCCATCTTCTACTTTAACTTGAATCCACCTGGTACCTGCGTTTGGAACATTCCACTGGAGTCATACTTGGCCGATACAGCCTTCATCTTCGCGAATGAGTCCGCCCCATAGCTGCTCAGCACCTTTTGTGTCATGAAGGCATCGTTCAAGAAGATATAAGGATCCCACAGAGCTCGCTGCTTGGTAAGACTGATCACCATCTCGTACGTTTCCTGAATCAGATTATACAGATATGCATCATCGGACGCAAGGTTCCAGCGCCCATGACATATTCATCCATAGTTGCGCGCGTGAAATAAGAGCCTGAGGTCTTCCTCCGGTGGTCAAGGCGGCATCCACCATGGTCTTAGAGATGGGCTGTGGGATCAGGACTTGGGTGCCACCGTTGACTTGCTTCATCTTCTCACCCTGCTGAGCGCAGAGATTGATGACGTCGCGGTAGGTCTCCGAATCATCAAGTTACAAGTTGCTGAAGCCGTAGCTGAAGCGGAGGACGCCTTGGGCCCTAGCACCAGCGACAATGGGCGAGAGTCGCGCGGTTGATGGGCACGATCGGCTGAGAAGCTCGGATAGCTATAGCGTTTCATGGTTTGCTTACAAAAGAGACATCAAACAGACCAGATGATAGTTCTGGTATCAACAAAGACGAAAAATTCAGGAGATATTGGGGACAAGCGATAGGGGAACATTTCTGCAAAGCATGGTATGAGGTCCGACGGTCTCTGATGCTGTTACATATTTACTTTGCGTTGGAGGACCGACATCCATCGGAGCTAGCGTGTAACGCGCTGCCGTTCTAATGGAATACCTAGAGTTGTGGCAATGCTCAATTCTCCCAGACTACCTTGGCGCCGCGATCATCTCACCACTACACCTTCATAAAATCTCGCGATACTGTATATGACTCATCCGTGCCAACCAGGTATCTGTCCTCCTGTCCTAGTAGCAGCCCTACCGTAGGGCTACCCTCAGATCTGAAATAGAATAAAGCCGATGGATGGGAAGCTTAGAGTCGACGAATTTCGGTCCTACTGTTAGTATTATACGATTCTATATCTTCCTTCTCCTTCGCCACCGCACATTTCAATTTTCCCGCTCCGAACTCATGTCTCGTCTTTCTCCCGTCTCAAGGCCGATTGCCGTCTTGTGCCATGGTACGGGCAAGTGCGGCTAAGTGTGACTGCCGTCGGTATGTGAACATTCTCTTGTTGTTGATGAACTCTTCAATCATTATATAAGATTTTCAGGGCATTCCTGCAACCCCTAACACTGTTCTTCTTCTTCATTACCTATATAATCACCATCATTTACATTTACATCCATCGACTGTACCCTTTCCTGCTGCGTACACTCCCCTATAACCAAACAACGCTTGTGCGTCAACGACTGTTGCCAGACCGGTATACTCCTTCCATCCAGGGTTCGGTCTTGTGCGTGACCACCGGCCGCCATGGGTTTCGTCGGTTTCATGTACCGTCAAAAGATGGTCCATCCTCAGCCTATCGCTCCCAAAAACCTCGCCGGTCAAACCGTCGTCGTCACTGGTTCCAACGTCGGTATCGGTCTCGCCGCTATCCACCTCCTGATGGACTTCAAAGTCTCACGTTTTATCATGGCGGTCCGAACACCATCAAAGGGCGAGGAGGCAAAGCAAACACTGCTCAAGACCAACCCAGCTTGTTTGATAGAGATCTGGCCTCTCGATATGGAGTCTTTGGACAGTGTGGTTGCCTTCGGCAAGCGTGCACAAGAACTCGATCGCCTAGACGTCGTCTTGCTGAATGCCGGAGTCAAGAAGCAAGAGTGGGAGCGGAGTAAGCTTACCGGTCACGAGACCACCGTCCAGGTCAATCATTACAGCACCGCTCTCCTCTCGCTGCTACTTCTCCCCCCACTCAAAGCCACGGCGGCTCGGTACCAGAAGCCCTCTCGCATCACCATCACATCCTCGGAAGTCCACATGTGGACTTCGTTCAAAGAGCGGACGGCGCCGAGAATCCTCGACGAGCTCGATGATGAGAAGAACTGGGGCAACCCCGACCGCTACAATGTTTCCAAGCTACTCAACGTGCTATGGACTCGCGAGCTGGCATCGAAAGTCGATGCGTCACAGGTCATCATCAATACCGTCAACCCTGGCTTAGTGAAGAGCAGTCTTCATCGTGAGAACACAAACGGCATGGAAAAGAAGTTCACAGAATTCTTCGGACGCACGACGGAGGAGGGCGCAAGGACGATCGTTGACGCTGCTGTCATTCAGGGGCCGCAGACTCATGGTGGGTATCTCAGCGAGTGTAAGCCCACACTGTAAGTACATGCAAGCCAATCTCATCACCACCGCGGTCTCTAATCACTTCCCTCGTGTAGTGCTTCAGGTTGGGTTCGTTCCGCCGATGGCCAGAAGATTCAGAAGAAGCTCTGGGATGAGACTATCTGGCAACTGCAGAGCGAGACCGGCTCCAATCTTAAATCCTACCTTTGATAATTGAGACCTGTTGATTCCCTTCCCTTACACACAAGTACTTGCCTGCGAGGAGTTGCTGGTCAGATTCTGTGCTTCATGCTTCCGTGCAGACATAAGCCTTCAACGGGATCTTTGATTCAGCATTGAGCGATGGTGGTATGCTACGAGAGCTGAAGTAGGAGTGCTCTATGGGAAGGATGAGTCAGAGAATTACTATGCATCAGCCATAGCTCTAATTATAGTGTCGAAGAGGGTCTTGCTCGCGCCACTTACCTTACATAGCGACTCAGCGGGCTCGCCTAGCAGATTCCATGTCCCCGAAGCTTGGCTGAGTTAGTCATACTAAATGTACTTATGTAATCGTAGCAACACGGTATAATACCTTTACCAAATCTTTCTCTTCATCTTACACGCGGAAGAAGTAATCCTATTCAACTTGCACACGCTACGAGATAGACTTGCAGGGGTAAGCTCCGACCTGTACTACTGAGTATGTTATGACCGACCGTTTTCGGCTCTTTGTTTGTACAACTTTCAAACCACTGGCGTAGCTGCTGGATACCGAAACGTCCCAGGACTATGTCGAAGATCAAACGTAGCCGGACTTCTCTACCCATCTCTTCCCTTCGCATTGCTGTGCTCTTCAACCGCCAAGCGAGCGTAAACTGCCTGCCGGCCCGTGTATCAACAACCATTTGGAAATAATGTCCTTCGTCTACTCCCTCCTCCACGACAAATTCTACCCTCCATCTCACCCAACATCTTCGTTCTGCGGAAAGACAGTCCTAGTAACCGGAGCGAACTGCGGTCTCGGTTTCGAAGCAGCTCTCAAGTTCACATCCCTAGGCGCCTCAACCGTGATCCTAGCATGCCGGTCTGTGTCTAATTGCGAAGCTGCCGCGAAACGGATAGAGCAGCAGACAGGATCTGCCGGTGTCGTTCGGGTATGGGAATTGGACATGAACAGTTATGATAGTCTGAGAGCTTTAACAACGAGGGTCAAGGACGAGTTGCCGAGACTAGATATCGGGCTCCTGAATGCTGGAGTCGTGCAGCCACACTATCGAGAATCTCCAGAGGGGTGGGAAGAGACGTTGCAGGTCGATGTGCTGTCGACTGTGCTGTTGGGAATCCTACTGTTGCACCAATTCAAGGCCACAGGCTCCAAGGAAACCACAGAAGCCAGACAGACATCGCACCTGTGTTTCGTCTCCTCGGGCAATTACGAATTCGGGGACATACCGTCCTCCGTGCGCAACGAACCAAGCATATTACTACTATAGCGACCCCAATCATTTCGCCGGCGTGGAGCCGCAGTACAATCTTTCGAAATTGTTCCTCATGTACGCAGTCAACGAGCTTGCCGCACGATCCGACCTGGGGGGCCATGAAGAGAGCGCAGCCGATGTGATCATCAATTCCGTCAATCCGGGTGCCACGGCCACGAGCTTGACGCGTAATATTGATGGTCTGGCGCTGCGCATGCTAGCGTTCGTGTATCTGCGGCTGCTGGCGCGGACAGCGGAGCAGGGAAGTCGATCGTTGGTTAGCGCGTGCACGATTGGGGAGAAGGGGCATGGGAGACTTTGGGCTCATGATAGCTTTCAAGTGTGAGTCTCTCGAATTCGCTATCTTTATGTATGACAATGGCGTATTGCAAAGCGTCCTATCCAGCAGCTGATATGAAGGTGGCGGTGTAGCTTGACCCCGATCGTGACCAGCAGGGAAGGTCAGAAGATGCAGCGCCGCGTCTGGGAAGACATTATCGAAGCGTTGAAAGGGGAAAGTCCGGTGGTGGCGGAGTTTGCTTAGTGAAGCATCTATACTTCTACTGGCCCGTGAATGCAACAGCATCAGCCACGTCCTTTACATCCATCGACGCACTTGAGTTATTTGAAAAGTGTTGGATTCCAAGAATGAGACACATCTTTATGCGAATTCAAAATATTACCGTATACGTTAATTGCCGATTAGGTACGATGTCAGTATTTTGATATTCGCCGTCGTAGGCATGGGTGCGTAGGCGCACGCAATTTGGGGGGGCAAATCCCTCCAATATGATATATCTTTTGACTGAAGCGTTGATAAATGCCTTGGAATTAGCCGCATAACCTCGCTTAGTCGAAACATTTATACGAAGGGTGGGTGCATCAGCACGGATTCAATGACAAGTAGCATGAAACCTCTACGGGTAGGAGGAATGAATGCATATGAGTTTTGGTGTGGTCCTCTATGGGGGCGTGTTGGCAATCATACCATGCAAGTAGTACAGGAATCTATTTATCTCTTGTATTGTCGATTTCCCCTGGTACGCAGTGTATGCCATTTTGAATATGCCGTTGCTCATCCCTAACATCAGTCATTAGCCCGAAACACCATTGTTGCGTTTGCAAAACACTGTCGTCATCTCATTTAAGTCTCGAACCACGCAGTTTGCTGCCCGTGGTTTTCCACCCAGCTCCAGTCAGAGTTCTGGTCCATCGCCATGTCTGGAGCGAAGTGGTTAGCATCCATCATTGACACACCAGCGGCGGCAGTCTGAGCAGTGATTTCGGGCCACGGTATGGTGGCGTCGGCGTTTAAGAACGGATGATCATTGGTCATATTCTCGTTGCTGAGGTTCATCTCCCAGTTCATAGTGTCGTCGTATGCGCTATACTGGTCTTGAATTTCATAACTGTAAGTGTTGCGGACCAAGGGCGACTTCTCTTGGAATTGCGCGTAGTCGTAAGGAAAGGCCGGTGTGATTAGGTTTCTGGAGGCTTCAACGGCGTTGGGCTGGTCAGAAACGGGAAAGCCATTGGTGATATCGGGTGGGAAGGCTGATGGTTGAGAACGTGTAGAGGTCCGGCTGCAGCTTACAGTTGAAGTGGGCGATTGAGACTTTGATGAGGACGAGATAGACATGGTCTCAACTTCTCCTCTGAATGATCTTGCCATATCGGTGTTATTGATCATCGTCATCATCTTTACAAGCACTTTCAGCCCGGTCCTTGCGATTGAGCTGACCTCGCTTAGCATAGTTAGTCGCGCCACAGCCTCTTCCATCTTCTGAAATCCATGCTTCCACATGTCTCGTTGGTCGGCTGCGATACCATGGAATGCAGACGAACCCTGCCTGCCTTCTTTCGTACCGAACTTGGGTGTCATCAAATATATCCCAAGCAGAACGGCTGGCTCCAGGGTAAAGAAGCTCAACAAGAAGAACCTATTGTGCTTGCCACCCATGAGTGAGTGCAGTTTTGCAACACTATCGAGCACTTTCATAGCAGCATCGATCAGCGAGATACGGTGCTTCAAGACAAGTCTTCGGTCGGAGGCCGACAATGCTCGGACCGCTTTGGCTGGTATGATAATCATTGGTCTCAGCAGCATACACATGGTAGCAAACAAACTGATTCTGAACATTTGTCTCTGTCTTCTGAGATGAGGCAGCTGCTCATCCCACTTCTCATCAGGGTCGCCCAATCTGAACGCGGGAGGTAACTTTTCAATCAAATCCATCTTCAGAACCTCCATTTGTCTATTGATGGTAGCAGGCTCGGTGCACGGTTTTCCATCGTTTGATGACAGTATGCTTGAGGCAATTTTGGCGAGCTCTATCTGAAGCCTGCGTTCGCAAAATATGTTTGGCGCATCCCCTTGAGACACATTGGGTGTTCCGAACACATCTTGGGGCAACGATACGGTACAGCGCTGTTCTGGAATCAACGGCCACCGGCCTAAGACAATGGACATAAACCTGTGATATATCACTCAGCATTAAGGCCGTCCATTGTTGTCGCCTGCTATGAAGGGCTCCTGCAGTGTATAGTGAAGATAAAAGAAGGGTGATGAGGTGATGAAGAGAGTGATAACGTACTTATCCCATAGCCACAAGTTCCAGTAGGTCCGCTTGCCCATCTCTATTTCGTACTCGGAAACCGTCCTACCGCCGTATTTCCTAGATTCTATATGTAGCCCCAGCTCATGGGCGTCATGTATAGCTTTGCCTAATACATCCCAGCTCCCTTTCATTGATCCCTCGTTTTTCAGATAGCAAGCATGGAAAAAGTGCTCATGGATTCGGGTAATCGACGGCAAGCCTTCTTCCATCATGGAAACACGAGTGAGCGAGATGGCTGTGGCGTTACATTGTTCGCGAAGGGCAGACAAGGGATTGCCTAGGATGGTATCGGCCGTGTAATTCTGGGATGGTAAAAATTGGGCGGTGTAGGAGCAAAGGCGGAGCAGTAGAGTAGCAAACTGAATGTCAGCGATAGATTGACATGGCCCAGCCCACCATGCATTGTAGCGCTCTGTGAATGTAGTGAAATAGACCATTTCATATATCCAATTTGCTTCGCTAAAGAAATGCTGTATCAGGACATCGGTGACTGGACGAGGCGGCATCTTCTTCAACAATTTGGTGATCTCAACATTGATGGTCAGGGCAACCCTGTCAGTAACGGCCGAGTCTGTATTTTCCTCCTCATCTTCCAGGATCTGCATCTGTGCGAGAATGCCAAGTCAGGGTTGGTTCAGGACAAGACGATAGATGTCGACTAACATGTTTCAAATAGCCAAGCAAGTTATCATCACTGTGGTCCGGATAGCCCAGATCCTTGAAGCTCTTCTCACTGACGTCCAAAGGGGTCGAAGAGGAGGCGGAAGGATCGAAAGGAGAAGGAACATTTGTGGTCGGTCGATCAGAGGAGTATCTATCTTCATCGGAGTTGTCGTTGTTCGAGGCACTGGCTCTGAGGTAGATGGAAGTCAGCGAGGAGTATCAAAGGCATATAATATAAGCGGAAGCAACATTGAACAACCTACTTCTGTGATTCTTGCTTCAATTGCTCCTCCTGAGCTTGAAGATTCGCCTTTGAGCTCGCTGTTGCTTTCGCCGTACGTTCAGAGGCATTGTCATTGGCGGAGAATTGACAGGTGTAGCCCACTTTGCGGTCCAAGCAGTGACTGCATGGCCATCTTCGGTTGCACTGAAGTCAGGGTATGGTTAGTGTATTTTGATGCCTTCGCTATAAAACATAGAATAGACTAATTCGAGACCAGACGTCTAGTTTGCCCGGTAGCGGTAGAGCCTCCCGACATGAACCTTCTTCAATCGCGCTTGATATATTAAATACCTTCTGTTTTCGACGATAACAATTTCCACACGAGGCCTTGGAGCGGTTTCTGGGAAGCTTAGATTTAGTCTCGGAGGCTTGTGGTCGCGTCTTGTCCACAGCCTTGGGCGATGGCATGTCCTTTCCAATTTTCAGAGGCCTGGAGAGTTTGCGGGCGAGATGGGAGTTGAATGGCAGCAATGTCAAGATCTATCCAGCTGAAGAGGTTTTGAAGGATGGGGTACCACATACTATGGTAACTTCTTGAGGCTTAGCGCTTAGATCGGAGGCTAAATTTAGCTTGCCCAGCTGTCAATCTATATGATACTGTGACTATTTAAGGTTTGGCCGCTAAGCCCTACCTCACGTGATCTAATTTCCCAGGAACTTTTCTTTTTATAGTCTACCTATCCCGTTCATATTATTACTCCTCTATACACGTCCTTTCCTATTCTTTATATCTCTATATCTACCTATATATATATAGAAAGATGTTGTAACAAACCTATACAAATCTATATAATACTATAACTATTTAAGGTTTAGCTACTAAGCCCTACCTTACGTAATCTAATTTCCTAGGAACTTTTCTTTTTATAATCTACCTATCCCGTTTATATTATTACTCCTTTATATACGTCCTTTCCTATTCTTTATATCTCTATATCTACTTATATATATATAGAAAGATATTATAATAAACTTATATAAAGTACGCTTATACTAAGCCTATTACCGACTTCTTAGCCCCTAATTAATCTATATTAAGGCTTTACCTATATTATTAAGTATTACTAACTCTTACTACTCTATTCCTTTCTTTACTAACCTTCTTTAGGCCCTTAGCCGAAAAAGACCCCCTCTATAGGAATTTAATCCTAATATAGTCTTATAACTAAATCGCTAGTCTAAATATTAATATATAGTTATAGAACGGTTACTTCCTACCTTAAGACCCCCCGTTCTACTACGTACTTAAAGGCGTAATCCTCCTCCCCTATTATAAAGCCTACTATAAAGCCCTCGCGTTTAATTATAACGCCCTCCTACTAGTCCTATACCTAACTATACGCGCTTAAAGGGCCTAATATTAAATTATAAGGCGGAAATATATACTTTAAGGCTTATAATAGAATAGTACCTAAGCTATTCTACTTTATACTAGAAGGAAGAGTATAAGGCCGGCCCTATACTATTTATAATATACTACTTACGTGGTAACGGCGTACTTCCTCCTCTACCTAAGCCCTTATAACTCCTAAAAGAGCTACTTTAAGGAAGTATACTACGTTCTAAGTATTTTCTAAAGAATATCTATAAATATAATAATACTCTTACCTTTACATCTTATAAATATTAATAGGATACTTAGTTATAAGGCCGTACTAGTATTTAGTCTTTTATAATTTATAGGGAGCTTTACTACTTATAAGGCCCCTTATAGCCTAGTACTCGCTCGATTCTATCCTTTACCTAACTATACTTCTATAATCCCGCCTTTATAATAATATCTTAATTATCCTACTATCTAGATCTTTAGCTATCCCTCCTTAAAGAACTTAATAGAATAATATAGGCTTATAATAACCTATTTATTAATATATACACTATTATATAAGAGTAAATCAAGCGAGTAAGGGTAATAATAGGGCCTATCTAGGTAGTTTTAAACCCTCGCCTTTAATTAGTTATAGAGGCTAGATCTAATAAGAGGCGTATAAATCTATTAACCGCTTTTAAGGTTACCGCCTTTATTCTAGATAAGTATAAGGACTATAGCTTTTATAATATTATTATTATAAAACGTTATAAGGATAGTAAAGAGCCGCTTTTCTATACTATTAGTTATACTAATACCGCGTACTTTCCGTTATATTATATTCTCCTTTTCCTATAGGGAAATCTAGGCTAGTACTAGGCCCTACGGCTATATAATAATAATAATCGCCGTACTATTATCTATTACTTTAAGCGTGCGTAGTTACGCTATTACCTCTTTTAATATCCTAGTTAATACTCGATAATACTTTATAAGGGAAAGCTATTTTAGTAGTATATTATTAATTACTTCGCTATAATTAACTAATAAAGACTTAATTTCCTTTATAGGAATTGAGAAACTATCCGTAGCGAACTATACTAAGGGGTAGAAGATATAATATTAGCTGGTAATAATTATATAGATACTCTTAGACGCTATACTATTCTACCTTCTAGCTTTAGTAGCGGCGATTAGGCTATAATATAGAATTATAAGGACTCCCTAGCTAATTAGTATTATTACGGGAAGCTAACGCTCTTTATAATAATAACTATAAACCTATACTAGCCTAAAATTAAGGCTACTATCTTTAATAACTAGACTACTAGTAATTAGGCGGAAATTATTACATATATCTTTTACGTAAAGAAAAGGCATTATTATAAGACCTTAAGGATTAGTTTAGGCGCTATCTTAATACTATCTAGACTATTAAATACTAGAAAAGAGGTCTTGTATATATTTATATACTCCTTTTTTTATATTAGGATAATAGCTTCTTTAACTATTTTCGCGTTAATAATCTAATCTATATAGAATTACCTAATCCTGCTATTAATCTAGACAGCTCCTTATATTAAATTATCTAGGAGTAAATAACTTATAACCCTTATAAGTACTAGAATCTTAAGTTACTATATATAATTAAGAAACTATATAGATCTAGGTAGATCTATTTAAAGTATTTTCTAAGGAAGTTCTAGCTTAAAATATTAGTTATAAAAGATAGCTATCCTACGTACTACTATTATAAGGATAGACGTATATAGATAAAACGGGTATATAGATAGGATATTAAGATAGATAATTACTAGGTAGTCCTATATAATCCCTAGCTAACCCGTAAGTATATAATATATATTAATATTAAGGCTTACGCCTCTATTAGCGCTATTAAGTATATATATAAGTATATTTATAAGGGCGCCGACTATATAACTCTTAAGCTAGCGGATAACTAGGACGAAATTATACGCTACTTAAATAGTTACTATATTAGTCTATACTAGGCTATATAGAACCTTTTTAAATTCTATAACTATAATAAGGATCCTCCCGTTATATAACTTACTTTATACCTCCCTAGTTAGTAATAGGTATAGTTCTATAATAATAAGACTAACCTTTTATAAGTACTTAATAGGGCGAAAATAATACTTATATACTTCTTATAATATAATACTAAATATTCTAACGGCTATTATCTACTATACTATAATTTTCCTAAGTACTACGTCTACTATAGTAAAAAAGGGGAGCGGTAGTAGATACCTTAATAAAGAGGACGTATAATTAATTATATATATAATTACGGAGTTATATAAGGGGAGAGGTTCTACTTATAAGTCCTACTTACTATTATCTATAAGCCTTCTAGTTTTAAAGTAGTTTATATAGTTAATAGCGTTCTATATCTAACCTTCTAGGCTACGTGTATTACCTTAAGGCTCCTTAATAATAATAGCGAGTAGTTTATATACTTTAAAGAATCTTAGTACTACTCTTCTAGCTACTCCTTATATTCTTTATTTATATTTATACTTCTTTACAGCGATATTAGCGAGCCGCTTAAACTTTAGGAAAAGTTCTATTATAATATCTATAATAATTTACCACGCCGTATTACTAGGGATTATCTAGATATTCCTACTAGTATAGTAAATATATATCTTAATTATAGGTTATTCTTAATCGCTAAATAGTTATAAATCTAGGGTAGAAGGCTTAGGGACTTTAATCTACTTATACCCCTCCTTATATAGTCCTAGTAGGACTACCCTCTTCTAATTACGTCTAAATTAGAGTATAATACTAAGGAGTAAGTAACCTTATATAACGCTACTATTCTAAAGTTAAATGTTAATTAATACTCCGCCTATAATACTATCCTTATAGCTATTATAAATTTACTATAAACTACGTACTTCTTTATATATAGCGCTATAAGTACTAGGAAGACCTTTCTTTATAAAGCTCTTTATTATTATTTCTGTATATAAGGACGTATTATACTATATATTACTTCTACTAGTATTATATTAATATTACTACCTAGTAGCTATATATCCTACTCTACTTTTAAGATCCTAATTATTTATAATAATATATCTACCTATTATATCCCTATATAATCTAATATAGTAGAATTACTCCGTTATACAGCTCTAATTATATAGGATAAGGTACTTATATAGAATAAAAATAATTTTACCGCGGTTAATATAATATTATATAATATCTATAAGAGTAATAACCTATTTAGTAGGCTCCTAGTAATTATAAGTAGCGACTTTATATAGATAACTCCTATTATTTAAAGAGGTAATCGGGTTATATAAGTTAATATTAGCCTCCGTAGCTCCTAGATCTAGTTAAAGCTAAATATACTCTAGCTATATTAAAATATACGGCTCTATACTAGATCTAATAACTAGGCGTTTATAAGGTAGATAGGCTAGATATTATATAATATATTAATATATAGGATAATAGCTCTTCCCCCTAAGGTAAAAAACTAGGATATAGATAGACGTACCTTTATAGAATATATCTTTCCTACTACCTCCCTTATATAGCTATTATTACCGCCGGATTTCTTTAAGAGTAGAGTTATACTATCCTTATAAAATAACTCTACTACTATTTTAAATAATAAGATCCTAACGCGTTTATATAGAATTATATAATACCTTCTATTAACTAATAAGTTATTATCTAATAGTAATAATAACGGACTTAGCTTAGAATTCCTATAATCCCTAGAGCTATCTAGATTTCCCCCTTCCTAATTATACTTAAAGGTTAGAGCTCTAATTATATTATTATAGAACTTATACCTAAATAAAAGTATATATAATAGGACGCGCCTAATTATTATACGTCTATCCTAATAGTATATTTAAGGTTAGATACTTAGTAGAAAGTAGGATAGAGGGATATACTTAATTCCTTAAATTAAATTAATTAGTAAGGAAGGTAACTACCCTTACCTTCTTACGCGTAAGTAGTTTCTAGTCCGGCTCTATTTTATAATAACTATTAATAAATCCTAAGGCTAGTTACTTTCTACTATTAGGGTATATTTACTTTTATTATATTTTAATTATAGTTAGCTCTATATTATACTATCCTATATAAGAGATATATAGAGACTTTTAGTCCTCTTACTAGCGAGTTTAAGGGGGCGTATAGATAACATTATATATCTAGAGGTTCTTTTAATTCCTATATAATTTAGTTAGATATATTAAGCTTTTTATTAAAATTATTCCTACTTTTTATATTTAAATCTTTATAAAATAATTAAGTTTTAAAATATTCTTAATATTTATAAAATTATTAGAATTATTAGA